>Ga0302325_10036580_pt1 | contig 10006 bp, 8 predicted proteins | sample Palsa_T0_2_FD_201948 | JGI IMG/M metagenome (GOLD analysis project Ga0302325, IMG submission 201948) | Peat permafrost microbial communities from Stordalen Mire near Abisko, Sweden - Palsa_T0_2 | ecosystem: Environmental > Terrestrial > Soil > Palsa > Peat permafrost | place: Sweden: Abisko... | reverse complement strand
GCGCGAGTTCGGAACGGATCTCATGGTCAACGGCTCGCCGAAGTCTCTCGGCGGCTCCATTTCGGGCAAATTGTGCGAGCCACCCGAAATCAAAGACGGCCTAGTCACCGTTCATACGACCGTCGGCAGACGGCCGCAAGACATTTCGGCTCCCCAAACGAGCGAACTAGGTCAGTTGCTCGCGAAGGCCGAGAAAGACGATTACGTCCGGATTGCCGTGGATAAAGGGAACAACTTTACCATCGAGCGCAAAGACCCCCACGGTGCGATCACGCAAGAAAGCGGCGGTCCCGAACCCGACAAAGCGCCCAAGCTTTCCCGGGAGCCGGAGCGGGCGGGAGTAGGCGTCGGCCGCCCCTAACAGCGCCGATCCGGCTGAAGGTACGCGCTTGCGTTAGTTGTTGCCGTTGAGAATCGCCGAGCCGCTTTGGGTGCTTCCGCCCATGCCGGGATTGCCGACCGGCACGTTCTGCTGGTTGATCCCGACGGTCGTGTCCGAGCCGGGGATGGTACCCAAAGGCGTGCTGACCGGCGGCGTCGTCACGTTCACGATCCCGTCGCCCGCACCGCCGGGCGAGGCACCGACGCTGCCGGCGCCGTCCGGAAAATCCACGCGCCCGGTATTTGTATTGATGCCGAATCCGCCGGGTAGCGGGATGTCGGGGGAACTGACTTGGCCGGATTGGGGATTGACGGAGAACCCGCCGGGCAGCGGGATGCTGGGGACGTACTTCCACCACCACGGAGGTCCGCTGCCGGCTCCACTGCTGTCGTCGCCACTCCCGCTGTATCCCGGCTGCCCGGGGAGGCCGTAGCCCGGTGCGCCCGGCAGGATCGGGTAGGGGTCCACCCCGCCGGGCCAGCCGTTTCCGGCAGCGCCCGCGCCCACCCCACCGGCTGCGCCCCCGCCGTCGACGTTCGAACCAACGTCGAGCAGCCAGAGGTGCAGCGGAACTCCGCACAACGCGCAGAGCTTGATGCGCGCGAGCGCGCTCAGCACGGGTAGAGCAAAGACCCCAAACGTCCGCACTCGCCGCGCGTAGCGGCTCGGATTAGCCGCGCGCTTCAACTGCGCACCGGTGCCCCGATCAGCACTCGGCGCAGCAGCGCGCCTCTGATCAGAAGCCCAGCGCGGCGCGGGCCGGTCACGCTGTGGGTGCGAAACACGAGATACGCCAACTTGCGGCGCTCGAGCGTCGAGGCCCACCACGCGCGCAAGCCGTCGAGGGTAGAGCGCAACGGCGCGCGTGGCACGAAGCCAAACGGCAGCGTTGCGTAGACGACGTAGAGGTCCGCGACGATCGCGACGGCGAGTGCCGCGAAAAAGAAATAGATCGTAAAGTATCCGTGCCCGCCGATCGTGAGCAGGAAATCGTGGAGCGGATCGTCGTGCCGCATGCTGAGCCCGGCGGCGTAGTTGTTCGAGATGTGATCGAGCACCGACCAAAGCCAGCCGCTCGCCGCGAGCAGGTAGCGCACTTTTCCCAGACGGCGCCAGAGCAGCGCGAGGCCGACTGTCGCGCCGGCAAGTCCCGTCCAGATGCCGTGCCCGGCGACGAGGTGGTCGCCCGAAATAGACGCGACCGGAAGCCAATCGATCGGGGCGTCCCAAGGCGAGCCGTTAAGGCGGAGATACGCGTCCTCCACCAGCGCGAAACCGGCGCCACTGGTCGCCGCCATCAGCACGACGTCGCTCGCGCCGAGCGTCCATAGACGCGAGTCGCGCAGCCGCCATAAGAAGAACGCGACCGGCGCGAGCTTGAGCGTCTCTTCCATTGTCGGTACGAAGACGTTGCGGTCGATGTAGCGCGCGCCCTCCATCGCCACAAATTCCATTGCGACGAGATACATCACGCTCATCATCGCGCCGCCCAAGCAGTAGAACCCGGCCAGTCGCGCGACGGTCATCGTTCGCGTTCCCGACGTGACCAGCACCAAAAGGAACAGAAACCATAGCGAGCTCGTAAGCGCGGCAAAACCGGAGCCACCGGTGCGCAGCAGCATGTTGCCGAGCCAAAACGTAACGCCTCCACAAAAGAGCAGTGCGCCGAGCGATATCCGGTATTTCCCAAGCGGAACAGTTCTCAGCACGGCTTCGCCTCCAACTCGCCCTCGGCGCGCAGATACTCCTCGACGAGCATTTCGAGCGATTGTTTCGGCACGAATCCCGTCGTTGTGTCGAACGTCGTAGTGTCGAGTTCGCACCGTGATTGCGACAGCGCAACCTCACCCGGCGCGTTCGGTGGCCCCGGTCGCACGGCCAATTGCGCCTGCGTTCCGGCGCAGCGATTAACGGTCTCGATCAATTCGCGCCACGTGCAAAACCCGCCCGCGACATTGAAATCGCCCCGTTGCTTCAACGTGAGCGCGGCGCAAATCGCGCGCGCGAAGTCGGCCGTCCCGATGAAGGACGAGCCGAACGTCTCGAGACCTGCCTCCGACGAGAAGACGAAGGTCGCGCCCTCACGCGCGGCTGCGAACACGCGCCCGAGGGTTTGCCGGTCGTTGCGCCGAGCGCCGCCGCCCAAGAAGATTCCCGGACGCAGGCAGATCGCCGGACCGCGTCGTCCGGCGCTCGCGGCGAGGTGCAGAGCGAACTCACCGGCCAACTTCCCGAGGGCATAGCCGCTCTCGATGCCGCGCTGCAACGCGCCGCTGCTCACCAGAACGAAGCTCCCGCTTTTCCAGTGCGCGAGAAGGCCCGCGGTGCCCTCGACGTCCGCAGTGACGTCGTTCTCCGCTGACGAACGCGAGCATGCCAGGTGAACTACGGCGTCGGATGCTTCGACCGCACCCGCGAATGCGCCGAGGTTCGAGAGATCACCGGCGATTACGGCAACCCCGTCAGCCGGAATCGGAGCACGCAAGAGCGCGGTAGTCTCGTACGCGCGCCGCGAAAATTCCGCGAGCACCTCCGTACCCCCAAACCCGGTCGCTCCCGTTAGTGCGACGCGCATGTCGAATGCCGCGGGACGCCGCGGCTACTCGTGAATGACGATCTCAACACGGCGGTTCTTTGCGCGGCCTGCGGGGTTGTCGGAGCCGTCGGGTTTGGTGTTGGGAGCGACGGGATCGCGCATGCCGAAGCCCTGCGTGGCGAAGTCGACGCGTGTTAGCTCATCCTTGTCGACGAACCAGGTCTTGACCGACAGCGCTCGGCGCTCCGAGAGACCTTGGTTGTACTCGGCTGAGCCTTTGCCGTCGGTGTAGCCCAGAATCCGCACTTTGCCCTTGGCGTTGTTGCCGATGAACCTCGCGATGCGAGCCAGCGACGTTCGCGCTTTCGGCTGAATGTCGGAGCTGTCGAAGTCGAACAGCACGTCGGAGGCCAAATCGATCCGGACCTCGGTGCGCGAGACCTTGACTGCAACGTTCTTGTTCGCTCCGACCATCGTGTCGATCTTGGCAGCCATCTGCTTTACGTTGCCGGACATGTCTTGGACGTTGCCGGACATGCTCTGAACGTTGCCGGACATGCTCTGAACGTTGCCGGACATGTCCTCGACGTGAGAAACGATGTCGAGAATCTTTACCGTATAGGTTGGATCTGCAGCGGACGTTCGCGGAAGCGCGGCGACCGCCAGTGCGAGCACGGCCGTCGCCGCAACCCGGTGGATCATTGCGAGATCGGAACGTCGTCGAGCGGGATGAAGTGCGGAATGTCCACCGTGATCTTCGTGACGCTCGGCGGCGGCGCGGGGAACTTCACCCAGAGCGCGACTTGCGTATCGGGCGCGACGTTGTCGATATCCCGGCTGCAGACGCACGTCTTATCGGTATCCGCCAGCGCAAAGTATTTCTTCTTGGACACCGTGTCGACCAGCGTAACCCCGGCCGTGTTGGAGCCGCCGCTATACCCGCTGCCGCTCAGCTCGTAAAACATGCCCAATTCGGCGCCGGAGTTGTTGATGAGCGTGAACTTGAGGGTGGCCGTGTCCGAGCCGCGGCTCAGCGAGTCGATCACGACCTTCGTCCCCGTTTTGTCGCCGTCGCTGGTTGCGATACCCGCGTCCGGAGCGGCTGCGGCAACGGTTGCCGCGGTTTGCGGCTGTGCCGCGGTGGTAGTTGCGGCGGCCGGTTGCGCTGCCGCGGTCGCGACGGAGGCCGGCGCGGCCGTCGCTTGCGCCGCGACCGGTTGCGCGGCGGGTGCGGCCGTACTCTGCGTGTCGCTTGCCTGATGACTGCAGCCGCCTGTCGCGGTCGCGAGCAGGGCGAACGCCAGAACTCGAACGGCGGTGCTCTTCACACTGTTTCTCTCGAACGTCATCGTTGCTCTCCTTCTCAGCTGCTCGGCGCGATCGAGAAAGGTAACGTCTTCGCCAGCGCGTCTCCGAGGTAGATTTCGAGGCGATACTTCCCGGCGGGCAAGCCGCCGGAAGGAGCCGTGAGTGCAAAGTCCCCGGAGAACGATCCGCCGTCGGGGGCGGCAATCGTCTTTTCGATGATCTTGCTGTTCGCGGGAGCGGCGCTGCCGACGTCTTCGGCGATCCAGTCCGCGCGGATCGGCGTGCCGGCGGCGACGCCGCTGACGGCAAATACGCAGACGATTTGAGGTTGAGTCGCCGCGAAGCTGTCGGCCGCGCCGATAATCTGGTAGTCGTCGGTATTGCCGGTGCCGAGTTCCGCGCTCGTTACTTGCGGCGTTGTCGCCGCGCCGATCGACGCGGCCGGAATGGTCGCGTGGATGCAGACGGCAACGACGATCGACGCCGCGAGGAGAACGACACACGCGATCGCGGCCGCGGGGCGAGTCTTGCCGCGCGACTCGACGCGTACGACGACGGTGCCGGCGACGCGATCGCCCAGCCGCTGCCGGGCCGGCGACGTCAGCGCGAACACGAGCCCGACGATGTAGACGCCGATTCCGTCGATCGCGCGCAGAAGGTTGCGCAACAGCGATTTTTGCAAGCCGGCCTTGCCGCCGGCGACGTTGCGGACGCGCAGCGACATCGCAGCTTTCCCCAACGTTGCGCCGAAGATGCCTTCGCCGATCCACAGGTACAAGAAATCGACGAGCCCGACAACCGCAAAAACGAACAGCGCGGGCAAGCCGTTGAGCTCGAAGCCGTTGCTCGTTGCGCCGCCCCACTGAGCGGCCGCCCACATCCCCGCGATCGGGAACGGGGCGCACATGACGATCATGTCGATGACTGCGGCGATTGCGCGCTCGGTCATCGGCGCGATCGGCGAGCCGGCGACGGTGGTCCCAAAGGCGACGTTCTGCGGGGCAACGTCTGCGAGAGGCTCGCTTGAAGCGGTGGCCGGAATCGACGGCTGCATGGGGTGTATCTCCTTCTGGCGCCGAGTCTAGCGCGGCGCCGTAGCCGTAGCGTCCCCGGGCTCGAGGCGAAGGCGGATGAAGTCGTTGAGCTCGCCGAGCTCGGCGAAGTACCAGCGCGCCCCGGAGCCGACGTGGGTGATCGATCCGCGCCATTGACCAGGTTGCGAGCCCGAGGCCTCGTACCACATCCGCACGACGAAAAGTTGATCGGTCACGGCGAACCCATGCTAACCGGAGGGCTCCTTTCGCGTCATCGAAGTCCGGCGTGGGCCGGCTTCGACCTGACTCTATCGCGCCTCCGTAGCCGTAGCGTCTCCGGGCCAAACGTCTTCGGAGCGGGCGCGCAACAGTGCGCGATACCAACGCAAGCCGGCCGAACGCTCCCGGTATTCGGGGAGGTCGATGGTGGCCAGGCGCTCTTCTTGCAGGCGCGCCGCACGCTCGGCGACTTCGCGCGCCTCGCGCTCGTCACCGCAAACGTGCAGCGCCTGTGAAACATGCCACAGCACCTCGGCCGGATCTTCGACGAGTTCGGGGTGGACGCGCTCTTGCTCGAGGACCTCGCGCGCAGCTGCGCGGGCACTTTCGCGCTGGCCGTTGCGAGCGCGCACGAGCGCGAGACGCGCGAGGTTCGTGGAGAGTTCGAGCAGCTGGTCGAGCCTGCGGTGAATCGCGACCGCCGCCTCGAGATGAGCGAGCGCCGCTTCGAGATTCCCGAGTTCGCTCTCCGCTAAGCCGAGGTCGCCTTCGACGAGTGCCGCGAAACCTTCGCTACCAAGACGCCGCGCGAGCTCGAGCGAGTGCAATTCGAAGTCTCGAGCGGCCGCGAAATCTCCGGCGGCGTACGCGGCCACGCCGAGGTTGCTGGTCGCGAAGTATTCAGCGCGAGTGTCGCCGTCGGCTTCGGCTGCCTCGAGCATCCGCGCTAGGCGCTCGCGTCCACGCTCGATCATTCCGTAGTTGATATCCATCGTTGCGCGGTTGTTCTCAATGTCGCGCAGCCCGCGCCGCTCGCCGATCGATTCGAAAATCGTCTGCGCTTCATCGAAACCGGCGAGCGCTTCGGCGATTGCGAACATCCGATTTGCCGCACTCGCACGCCGTAAGCAGGCTCGTCCCTCGCCGAGCCGGTTTCCGGTAGCACGCGATAGTTCGAGCAACTCGCCCGCCGTGCGGTACGTGCCCGCGAGGTCTTGTTTGAGAATCAGCTCCATCATCGACGACTCGAGCAGGCGCGCCGCCATCTGCCGATCGCCGGACGCACGCTCGATTTCGGTCGCGCGGGCGAGGTCCGCGCTGCTCTCCTCGTAGCGGTTTGCACGGATACGCGCGTCGGCGAGAATCAGCAATGCCTCGAACTCACCGGCCGGATCTCCGCGCGCCCGGTACAATTCGATCGCCGCCGCTCCGGCTCGAAGCGTCGTCTCGAGATCGAACCGATCGGACGCCAGCAGCGCCTCGGCTTTATGAAATTCCGCCCGCCAGCGCTCGTCCTCGGGTGCGACCTCGCGCGCAAGCGCCGCGAGAGCGTCGCTGCCGCGTGCTCCGTCGCCCATCACGTGCGCGAGCTCGATCTCGCGCCGCAGGGCTTCGCGCAACACCTCGCCTTCGGGGTGCGAGCGCCCCAGTGTGATGAGGGCAGAAATCGCGGCGGCTTGCCGTTCGCGGTCGCCGAGACGGTCGGCCGCGTCGGCGCATGCCGCCAACAGTGCTGCCCGCACTTCGATTGGCGTTGGACTCTCGCCAAGCAATTCGAGCCCGCGCCCTGCGGCTTCGAGGGCTTCGGCGTTCGCGTAGGCGCGCAGGGCGGCTCGCGCGGCGCGCAGCCACGCTCGCGCCGCCGCGCCCGTTTCGCCCGCGCCCTCGTAGTGGCCCGCGAGTTCAACCGCCCTTGCATCGGCTTCGGCCGGGTACAGTGCGCCGATCGCGCGCGCGACGACGGCGTGATAGCGACGCCGCGATTCCACGGCAAGCTCGCCGTAGGCCGTCTCGCGAATGAGATGGTGCGTGAACGCGTAGGCGCCGCGCTCGCGCCGGGTAGTTGCGCGAATGACGTGACGCTCCAGCAATTCATCGAGCGCGTCGAGCACCGCGCTGTCTTCCCAACCCGTGACCTCACCGACAATCTCGAAATCGAACGTGTCGCCGACGACCGCGCAGACGCCGGCGGCTTGCCGTGCGTCTTCTGCGAGGCGCGCGAGCCGCGCGGCGATCGTCGACTCGATGCTTGCCGGCAACGCACCGGTGCCGCCGTCCGTTCGCGGCGATGCCGTCCGTTCGGCGCCTTCCCGAATCAGCTCGCCCAAAAACAGCGGGTTACCGAGACTCCGAGCGTAGAGCTCTCCGGCGCCGGGTTGACCCATAAGGTCTCCGCGTTCGCCTATTCGCGCGACGATAGAGTCGATCGCCGCGCGGTCGAGCCGCGGCAATTCGAGCGTCACGCTCGCGCCGCGTCCTTGCAGCGCGCGCCGGACCGGGCGCAGCGGGTGGCTGCGCACGATCTCTTCGCTGCGATACGTCGCGACGATCGCGATGCGCTCGGACGCGATGCGATTGGCCACGAACCCCAAGAGCTCGGCGCTCGCACGTTCGCACCAATGCATGTCTTCTAAGATCAGCAGCAGCGGGCGAGCCCGAGCGATCGCGCGAAGCGCGCGCGTAAACGCTTCGAACAGACGCGTGCGTTCCTCGTCCGGCCGCAGCGAGGGGACGGGCTCTACCTCCACTCGCGTCGCGAGCTCCGGAATGACCGTGGCCAGGACGCCGAGCCAGACACGTTCCAAATTCGCGGAGACGAGCAACGGGATCGCCGCGCGCAGCGCTTCGCAAAACGCCTGATACGGAAAGGCTTCGGGCCCTGTCGTCGCGCCGATCAAGACGCGACTGCCCTGTTCTTCGGCGCGTAACGCAAGTTCGCCGGCGAACCGCGTCTTGCCGATGCCGGCTTCACCGCCGACAAAACAGACGCCGCCCGCCCCGCGCGCCGCTTGATGCCACAGGTATCCCGCTCTCTCGAGAGGCCCTTCGCGCCCGGCGAACGGGAGCTCGAACGCATTCGGCGCAGTGCGTTCGCCGCCGGGAGAAGCGCTCTGCGCGGCACTCGGACCGTCTGCCGGGGCGCCCCGCAAAATCGACTCGCGAAGGGCCTGCGTTTCCGGCATCGCGTCGATCCCGAGCTCGACGCGCAATCGCTTGACGAAGTCCTCGAGCCCGGCGAGCGCTCCCGCCCGATCGCCGGCTTGATATCGCGTCGCCGCGATCTCTCGCGCCACATCCTCGCGCAACGGATCGGTCGCGAGCAAGCGTTGACCGTAACCGATCGCGCGTGCAAAATCGCGTTCGCTGCGATGAACCCGCACGAGGCCCTTGAGGGCTGTCAAGTACGCAGCCCGCAGCCGCTCACGCTCGGGATAGACCCAATCGTCGTACAGGTCCTCGAGCAAATCCCCGCCGTACAACTCGACCGCTTCGGCGAGGCCTTTTGGCTCGCCGCACAGGCGATCGAACTCCGCGATGTCGACCGCGCAAGGTGCATCCGGATTCCAGCGCACCGTCTCGTTCGTCGCAAGGATCCAGCCCTCGGCGGGATCGGGCGGCGGCAAAATTTGTTTGAAGAGCGTCAGGTTCCGGCGCAGGTTGCCGCGCGCGACCTCCTCATCGGCATCGGGCCACATCAGGAACGAGAGAAATTCGCGCGATACCGCCGCTTGCCGATGCACGAGCAAGTATGCAAGGATCGGCAGCGTTTTACGCGGAGCGTCGAACCCGAAGGGCTTCCCATCGAAGGCCAATCGCACGTGGCCGAATAGGGCAACTTCGAGCCCTCTAAAAGTCCGGCTCGGAACGTCCGCATCGTCGCGCGGACCCTGCAAAGGGTTCATCTGGTTGAACGGCCTGCAAAGTCAGGTGCTGTGCTAAACTCGTCTCGTGACAGGTGATTCACCTGCCGTTGACGCGCTTCGTCCCGTCTTGTTCGGCGAAGCGCCGATCGACGAATGGCCTCGCGGCGACGAAGCCGGCGGCGATTCCGAGCCGTGGGCTTCGTTCCGCGCCGCGCGTACGAGCCTCGCCGCCGGTGACGCTGCGGCTGCGATCGCCCGCTGGCGGGCAATCGCGGCGATGGCGGGTATCGAGTCCCGGCACGTTCTCGAAGCGTGGTTCTTCCTTCGAAACCACGGCGTCGCGCCCGAGCCAGACGAGGCGGCGACGGTGCTCGCCGCGGTCGCCGACATACCGGTGAACGGCGGACGCGACCTCATTATAGCGTATCGCGACGGCGGCATCCGCTACTTCAACCATTCCGGAAAAGCATCGATCGTCGAACCGAGCGCCGCTCCAACCGTTTTACATGACGCAGGGAAGGCGTGGCTCGCCGTCGCGCAACAACTCGCAACGCTCATCGGCCCATGCGACAAGCCGGCGCTGCCGGTCCTAGCCCCGGATCAAGCGCGCCTTCTCATGCTCACCCCCAGCGGCCCGCGCTTTCGGCAAGGGCCGATGAACGCGCTGATGGGGGACCCGAAGGGCGCGGGCTACATCACTGCAGGCGCTTCCGTGCTGCAAGCCTTGACGGCGCTACAAGCTTCTCGTCCCTAGACGGGGGCGTCCCGGCTCTGTCGTAGCGCCCGGCCCGGCTTAGGGCGGATATGCGTGGAGATCGATCTTGCCGCTATCGGGCACGATGTCGAGGAAAATGCGCATCGCACGACAGCGGTATTCAATGGC
>Ga0302325_10036579_pt1 | contig 10006 bp, 16 predicted proteins | sample Palsa_T0_2_FD_201948 | JGI IMG/M metagenome (GOLD analysis project Ga0302325, IMG submission 201948) | Peat permafrost microbial communities from Stordalen Mire near Abisko, Sweden - Palsa_T0_2 | ecosystem: Environmental > Terrestrial > Soil > Palsa > Peat permafrost | place: Sweden: Abisko... | reverse complement strand
TGTTACTATTGGTGTTATTGCGTTGATTGAGGGTGCTATGGCTTTATGCTACTTCAGCAGGAGACGTTCCCTTGCCGGAAGGGGCGAGAAGGTTCCTAGTGAGACGGGTAGCAAGTGATCTGAAAGTTTACGTCGCGAACGATGTCAGATGATCATGATAAATATGTATATGGATTTGTAGTGTGACGCTTTTTGTATTGAACACCAACTTGTGTTAGGAATATGTAGTTGAAAAGCAATGTATGACACGTTCCCAGTTTATATCGCACCATTAATGGAGCCCAAATTCCACTTTGCTGTCCTGTCTTAACTTCCATGGCCATCAAATCAGATTTATTTGATTTAACAACTTTCTGCCAAACATTTCGATCTGGGTACTTGGTGATGAAATATATGCTCATTTCCCAGTAAAATTACTTCTAATTCTCGGTTGCTCTGGTGGGATGTGGCCAATGTCCTTGAATATGGATTAGATTTCCCGCCGTGGAAAGATGGGGACTGGCCTGATCAGTTATTTATCGGGTCCACCGAGTCGGCCTTCCAGGCGGTTGGGACCTCCACATCCCCACGCCCAGCTAAATGAATCAACATGCGATTGTCCATTTATCCGCCTGTTCACATACTTAAAGTGCGGCTGCAAACTTCACAACTAGTTCCTTTATACACTTCATCTACACTCTCTTCGATTCGCGCAATGCCGGTCCTTGAAATTGCCTTCGTGCCAGTATCTCCCGGGGTCCTCAAATACTAATCCTGAGTTCAAACAAACTCTCACTAAAGATCATATTGACACCGCATGGGCGGAAGCAGAGAACACAGTCAAAACGTATCCAGCGGGTCTTCAAGTTATGGTAGCTGACATTAGTACTCCGGGGCTACTTGCTTCGTACACCGGGTATATGACCACCCATCCGGGCATTCTGGCCGCCTTCATTATCTGGGACTCCATCCACTCCCACCATAAGATGGAACACAGCGCCGCATACGGCCCTTTTGTCGCGGGTATCAAACCATTTCTCTCCGGTCCCATCGAAATATTGCATTTCGATATCACTGAGCCTGAACAATTAAAAAAGGCATTGGAAGCGCCGGTCACACAGGTCTCGCGTTTACAAGTTACCCCCGGCCAGGCTGCCCCATTCCTTGAAGGCTATCATACAGGCTTGAAGAAGTATATTGTGGGAGAGAAGTATAAAGGAATTACCCTGCTATATCCGTATGAGGATCCGTAGACTGCTTCTTGGGGGAGAGCTAATATATGTAGGTTCTCATTTTGCGCGTTTCTTGGATGGGAAAATGAACAGGACCATTATGATGTGATGAAAACGGAAAAGTACGGGGTGTTTAGGGATGGGTTTAAAGAGTTTATTGATGCAGATAAGGGGATTAAAATTTACCATGCCGAGCTTAGGAAAGTTCACGGGGACTGGTAGGCCTAAAACAGAGGACAGAAAAGCAAATTAGGATCCAGGATCTTAACGGAAAGAAATGCATGTTTCGAGTTTTAAGCTCACGAGAGGTTCCTATTAATATAGCCAATGGGGCCCTGACTTTATCACTTCCATCTGTGGGAAGCGGAGCAGGAGAGTGCAAAACGAGTTGAGTATACCTGGGATAGGAATTGTTGCCGAATAGATCTGACGATTCCGGTCCGCCGATCCGAGCGCTGATCCTTTCGCGCCCACTCTCGCTTCCCCACGCCCTGGTCTCGCTAAACACATCAGCGGCAGTCCACCAGCTGCAGCAACAACGACCTCACAGCAATGTCCTCGTCCAAGCGCGCCGCCGACCCAGCCAGCCTGCGCCTAAAACAGCTGTCGAACCACATCGGCGCGCCTCAGAAAACAGACTATCCTGTCCTGCATTATGCCTCCACAGAACCGACCACGCGGCTCAAGGACAAGGTTGCCATTATCACTGGCTGTAACTCGGAGAAGGGAATTGGAAGAGCTGCAGCGACTTGTTTTGCAGCGAGTGGGGCCAAGGCGATTGTCATTGCCGACTTGGCGATGGACAATCTGGCGACTTGGACGGAGGAGATTGGAAAGCGGTATCCGGACACGAAAGTCGAGTGGAAGAATTTCGATGCGGCTGGTATCTCCCATTTGGACAACACAGGTTAATTTGAAGATGAGACGGCTGTGAAAGAGATTGTGGAGTATGGATACCGTTGGCGAGACTAATTGGTAGTTATACGGTATCAAAATATGGCAAATTAGATATATTCTTCGCGAACGCAGGGATAATAGGAGGATTCCGATTAGAAGGGATTTCCGGCGACTCCTTCATGCGGACCTTGAAAGTCAATACCCTGAGCGTCTTCCTCGCCATCAAATACGCATCCGCAGCAATGAAAACTCAATCCTCCGGCGGCTCAATCATCGCCACCGCATCTGTAGCGGGAATCCGCGCCGGCGCAGGCGGCACAGATTACTCGGCCAGCAAAGCCGCTGTAATCAACCTCGTTCAAACCTCGGCGTGGCAATTATATGGCACCAACGTCAGGGGTATATTTGTGCTACGTGATTTGCGTCTAAAGGGTAGTGAATGCGCTTTGTCCCGGGTTGATTGAGACGGGTATGACGGCGCCGGTTTTTGATATGGCGAGGGCGAGGGGGACGGCAAAGAAGATTGGACAGTTGAATCCTGCGGCGAGAGGGGGCGTTGCGGATGAGATTGCGAGGGTGGCGTTGTTTTTGGCGAGTGATGAGGCTAGTTATGTCAATGGACAGGCGTGGGCGGTGGATGGAGGATTGAGTGCCAGTTTACCTGTTGTACCTGGCAAAATAGCCTAAATTATGGATTTTGGGCAGTGTATAGAAGAATCGAATTCTGGCATAGTAAAAACAAGCTGTGCGAAAGACGTAGCGGCATTGCTCAGGCTCGACAGACCGGCGCGGCAATACAGTCCACTTTGTCTCCTCTTAGTACATCAAGCGTATCTGAACCATCTACAACGCCCCCCAACGAAACGACCTCTTCCGCGGTGAATGGGACGCATCGTCCGCGGAGGTAGGTGGTGATACACGGACAGGTATTCTGCACGGTGAAACCCTCTGGATAATCAATAATCGCATCTCATCTGACAGCCAAGAAATACATTGACCTGGAATATCATCTCACCATCATCGACTAACTATACTACAGGCTAATCAACGACATCATCATCTCCCAATAACCCCATCAACACAGAAATCCAGAACCCAAATAACTTGTAAGTAAGAAAAAAGAAAGAATTCCCCCATTCCCGTGACCCGCACTCTTTGCCGTCCAAAATGCCATCACGTCCCCTACCAATACAAACAATCCCGGCCCATTCCATCGCAGCAAACCGAAGATACCACTTCTCTTACAAGTGAAAAGAAGCCCCAATAGCAATGATATGATAACATTTCTTGATCAACCATTTCTCTCGATCTGTCGCTCTCTCGCTCTCGCGCCGTCTTGATGTTCTCGATTGATCATGCTGCGCGGCAAATATGTATGAATCCCCCGTTTTTCCCCTTTCCCAAATATGATTTAATGATGCTTCGATAATCAATTCGCCAAAGGGAATCCAAGCTTCATAATACAAAAATCGATAAATCCCACACACACCTACGCCTCCAGAAAACAAAACAAAAAAAAAGACGAAAAAAAGAAGTGATGACTTGATGATGCTCCGTCGCTAGTAAATCTATGCTCCCCCGTCCCGATGTTGTACGGAATTTGTTGTTGTGTTGTTGTGCTGTTGTGTTGTAGTGTTGCAGTGTTGTAGTAAGTTAACTAGTCGCGGTATAAGTCTTGTTAAGATCCGCAATCTCCTTACACAACCAAGCCCACTCCATTTCACGCTTATACTCCCTTTTCGAATTCGAGCCCCCTTTCTCGTCGTTGTCCGCGGACTGTTGACGCGACTGCCGTTCGAGGTTGCGTGAAAACTCGAGTTCCTCCCATTTCATGAGTTCGTACATGAAGCGCAGATTGGGCTGGATGATGACGTTGAGACGACGGGCGCGGACGAAGAGGTATGCGCGGGGGAGGGAGAGGGAGGTTCGTCGGACGACTTCGGCGATGCAGATGCTTGCGGAACGGCTTACTCCGACGCGGCAGTGGACTAGTGTCTTTTCTCCGGCTTGGAAGCCTTGGTCTAATAACGGATTAGCAATGTGGGGGATGAGATGGGGGGCAGGGGGAGGGGATACCGAGGAATTCAAGACAATGGTCGATGTAGTCTAAGAGGGGGTCGATGCCGTTGTCCTGCACGTTGTCGAGGTACATGAGATGCATCCCATTGGCGGTCTCGGAGTCCATATCCCAAACGACTTCTTCTCCAATACTCAGCACCCGAGTGATTCCAATGGCACGCAACATCTCAGGATTGTTCGCATGCTGCAGGTTCCCGAGGTACATGTGTGGGAGAATGCGACTTGGGAAGGAGCCGTCAAAGGTGCCGTGTGTGAACCACTGGGGCGTTGGCACGGGTCCCTTCAGCGCATTCTCATTCGGCGACCGATCGAGCAGGTGGGATTGCAGGAACTTGAGGGCTTGTAAATCCGACTCGAAGGCGAAGAAACTTCTTTGCAGGGTGGTGTGGAGACGGACCCAGGCTTCGTGGGCGGTGATGCCTTCGGAAAAGATGAGATATGCCAGGGCTAGGAAGGTGGATTCTGTGTATCCGTCCTGACAGTGAATGAGCACGGTATGTTCGCCCGCGGGAGGTTCTTGTTGCGTGTCTGTCATGACTACGTCTTCGGAGGCTTGGGTCGCCGTAGGAGGATGAGTGATATGATAGATCCAGTCGCAGAAATTGACTATCGCCTGAGGATCGTGGCGAGTTATCAGTGGCGGGGTACTCGAGGGGAACTCCAATGCCAAGGGTCGAGTTAGACTTCGCGCATACCACGAACCACTTCGATTGAGTAGGATATCTGTATTTCCTTCGCCGTTCAAGAATGTGCCTGCTTGTTTCAAGGTTTCTGCCGAGGCGATTTCTGCCATGTCTTTGGTTTCGATACAGACGTCGAATCCCTTGGTTGCCGATTTCCCGTCCGCGGTAATGCACTCGATGACAGAGTTGAAGGCGTCTGCTGAATTGCCCAGGTAGACGTTGTGGGAGATTTTGGTTGCGGTTGTGAGACGACGCATTTCCTCCCGTTCTTGGCTGAGGAATTCGATCTTTGTATCTGTTGTTCGACCACAAGAATCAATTGCCACCAATTCAGGATGAGCACTCTCAAAAGCGTCCATATCATCTACATGATTAGCATTAGATTAGAGAAGAAATACCATTGACGACGAATGTATTGTACATTGGCACTCCCTCTTGGTCTGCTGAATGTTTCATCCTTACAAGGTGCTGGGCATGGGCCATTCGCTCGGCAACGTCCAAGACTTCCTTACTCTGTCCGCCGCGAGGACTGTAGACAACGATATCCGACAACAAGGCCATTTTGGAAGTTTGAATATGGAAGTTGCGGAGACAGATGCCCTTGACTGGATCTGGATCTGTGAAATGTCCATCTCGTTGTACACGACCCAGGATTTCAGAGGGGTTGACCGCGCCGATGAGTCGACCGGGACGATAACAGCCAAACGGAGGAGGAACATGGACCACAGTCAATCCTCTATATCCGACATTGAGGGGCGGTAATCGTGCGGTGGAGGACTGTGCATTGAAGAACCCGAGCTGTCCTGTGTTGCGGGGATTCAACCCATGGAGCCAAGGGAACAGGTCCCCTGCTGGAGGCAGCGGCTGGGTCTGGACATGGTGATATGCCTGTGCGAGGACGGAAGCCGAGATGGCGTAGATGGTGCCCCTTTCACGCTGGATGGGAGCATGCTGGTCTGGGGGGAACAAAGGATGTGAGATTGAGGGCTCGGAGGGGAGTGTGAGGCTGGACTCGCTGGACTCGATGGACGCGGTGTCGTCTGAGGGGGATGCTGGAGGAGTGTCTGGGGCAGAATGGATGGAGGCGGGCGTGGTTGGGCGGGGTGCTGCTGTGATGACGGGAGCGAACTTGAAGATGGGGGAAGTAGATGACGGGGGCGTGGGCGGGTCGAGCGGGTGCAGCGGACGTGGAGATGATGGCGGCAGAGGAGCCAAGGAGAGCACCGTTGCCATTGTGCGGGATGGAATGCGAGGAGGAATGATGGACACGGATGATGGAGCTCTTCTTCGTGCGCAGGGCCGGGCAGGAGACCTGGACCGACGCTCTATGTGCTGCGCGGGAACAGGTGTTGTGTTTGTGCTTGTGAGACTGACTGCAGCAGCCTGGCGACACCTGAGAGCACTGCTGCTGCGTTCGTTGTCCGTTGCAGCGCTGCCTGCTGCTGAGAGTGCTGCTGGTGCTGCCGTAAGAGGCGATATCGGGATTGTGGTGGCGTCCTGTCAGTTCAGACGAGGCGGCGATTAAATGTGGAGGACAGGGGGCGGGCGGACACACGACGCAAAGCGATAAAGCGACCAGCCACGCAGACAGACACAACTACGCAGGATGAGGAGTGAGGTCCAACGGTGATGGCGAAGCAGTGGGATTAGTGTGTGATAGCGAGCCTTTGCTGCTGTAAGACCGTTCCGTCGTAAGTACATAAAGGGGGCTTAGTACTGCAAGAGATCCGTGCGCACGCCGCTCCAGCTGATGCACAAAGCGGCGCCCATCTGCAGCAGCTCACACACAAACGATCCGAGCGGCATACAACGGGCGTTTTACTGGCTGCCACTCCCTGAACCCAAATTACAATTTCCGCCAGCTGTGCGCCGTGATTTGCTGATCCGCGCTCGGGGCGCCGTTTTCCTGCACGCTCGCCCGAACATACATTCGATATAATTTCAGGACGTCTAATACCCCTGCTACGATTGGGTAACCTAAATCATTCTAAATGAAACGCTGTGGCACGCCATCGACTTCCGGACCCCTTCATACTTTGTCAACGCAAAGGAATTAGGTAATTGGCGTGTATCCTGCAGTGGTGATTGGGTTGGAAGGCCCGGGGTGCGGACAGGGCATTATATTGTGTATTAAACAATGTGCTTTTCATCCCCACACAATCACTTCAAAGCGCCTTTGAAAGGCAACACGCGAAGCAAGTAACGACAACTCGCCGCTGATCAATCGTCCCAACCAATCCTCGCTTTCCGAAAATAGCACTCCATCATGCTAAAACGACACTCTTACAACTAGACTAGTCGTTTATGTGTAACTTACATTTTTAGTTTGCGAGATGTCGATTGTTCTCCGCCATCAAAACCTTATTCCCGACCCCTCACTCCTATTCGCTCAAGTCCTGCTTGATCCGTTCCTCGTGATGTACCAACTGCATCCCTCCTGCAGGCGATCTTTTTATAATGCAGCATGGGGGTGGCGGTGACCTGGTTTCAGTGCATCCAGCCGTTGACACGCGGGATGCCCAAAGTCTCTTCTATTCCAAGAAGCTAAGAAGACGTCGCTCGCGCACGGAAGCTGTCAACGAAAACACTAATTATAGCCCCGACCACGGTGGAGTGAGTCTCTGGAACACACAGATGGGGGGTCATATTTCATGAGTACATGATCTTACTCCGTTCGCGGTTACTTCGGGGGGAATAAATATATGAATTGCGGTCGTGGGGTGATACAACGGTACGGCTCGAGCTATTATCACACTCGGATCTTCAACGGCATACATCATCAACGGCATACATGCATATTTATACATATTCATGTAAATATGTATTGTGCCGTGTGTCGTACATAAGCTAGGTTTAGGTTAGTTAGTCCGAATTTAAGGTGGGAACCACGGCCGGTTTCCGCCAGTATAGTACTCTTGCAAAGTTCCAATGCCCGAAGGATTTACCTGCAGCGCGAGGGGTGCTTCGAGTACCTACAGTGTGTAAGCCTAAAGCCGGGAATTCGGTCGGTAATATTTTTTACTGATACAACAATCCTTCATCGTTTACCTTCACCATGTGTCAGGTCAAAAGACTTCGTTCCCCCGATGACGACGATGGAGGCATTCGCTAAGTTCCTCAATGGCGAGCCCGAAGAGACCTATGGCGATAAGAGCAGCATCGTCCTTGCTGTCGTCAAGCGCACCATACAGCTTCTGCTGGAGGTGCACGTGCATGAAGACTCTGTCGATGACTATCAACTTTTGGATTCCGTTTTCCGGGACCTCTCTGCTAGAATATACACAGAAGTAGCCCATGAGCTTCGACCTCTCGACAACGCCCGTTATAAGGCAATTTGCAAAGCGTGCCGCACCTGGACGAACGACTTCGCTATTCACCTTCAATACTGGAACGGCCCGGTCAGCCTGGGTCAAACATCGCAGGTACCGAATTTGGTTCAAGCCTTGCTTCAAGACGTTAAAAAGGGGGACTTTTCTACCTTGGAAATTGACGATCGAATCCTCAGAATTTCGGAAGAATTGTTGTTATGCATGCGTCAACATCTCGACAACGTCCTACGATCGACTGAACCAGTACTCACCGACTCAATGAGGGGTATGCAAGAAGGATTGGACGGGGATCTCGTTAACTACGACATCTGGCAGAAAGCTTGGAATCAGCCATTCCGTGGGGGAGCCTTGCATGCACTGGAAACAAAACTGCAGCTGAATGCGGAGGCTATCAGAGAGAGCCCGGATTGCGACAAAAGGGACATGTCCCGCATCATCCCAGTGGTGCAAGCTTCTGGGACTGGAAAAAGTAGATTGTCGGAAGAGTACGGTTCATTCCTTTCGTTGTTGACGTACAGGTTTGTCACAAAGAACTTTGGCGTCATGCTTAGTTTGAGGAACGGTTCGGGGTTTCCTGCTTGCGTTTATCTAATGTTCTCATACTCTGACGGTAGGATAATTATGTGTCGGAATATTTCAAGAATGCTTTAGATCTCGGTAGGAATCTTGCTAAAGAGACCCCCTCAAGCGCGTCCCAATTGAAGCCACTTGAGCCTCAAAAAATCAGATATCTCAACAGCAAATTGAACGACGACGTCAGTCCGAATGAGGAAGAATCGGTGTATCATGGACATTGGAGATTCCAAGTATGGCTCCTTTTGTCGTAAAAATCTAACCATATTTTCCAGAATCCTAGTAACGAAGCGGTACCAAGGCCATGGGCTGCCGGAGCGCGTCTTCGCGTTGCTTGTTTTTTCATCGGCCTGTTCGAGACCATGGTTGATTACATGGATCGGGGTATCTGTGACAGCGTTGACAAATGGCGTAAACGTTTCCTACACTCCGGAGCCGATTCGAGGGAATCCCGCAGAGAATTTTGGGAAGACGTTATCACGGCGGCTCTTCATCAAATGCGCACCAATAGCAAGAACCGTCGAAGGATGGAGTCTTGGTTGAACCAAGACAAGCCTAGAATTACCAATGAGGAAATCAATTCTTATCTCGAATCAATCCTCAAGGAACCGATCAATAAATTCTTCAATCATACGGTCACTGATCAGTGTCTCCAAGACTCTCAGAAGCCGTTTCATGGATTTTCAGGAAAAGATAGCCCCACCCAAGGAGTTGTCCCGTTTTTATTCATCGTGGATGAAGCTGCGCATTTGTACCAGGCAAATTACATGCATAGTTTCATGTGGGTTTTGGACCAACCTATCATGAGAATCTTATCCAAAATGCTTGAAACATCAACAACCACCAACGCATCCAATTTTTTTGTTTTGATGCTTGGAACACATTCTCAAATCTCTCACTTTGCGCCACATTATATTTATCCATCGGAACGATACTTTACTGGCAAGCAATATATTGCGTCGGTGTTTCTCAGTATGGATTGGGACGTTGGTCTAAGTCTCTTTAATGGCCTGTCCGACTTTCGTGCGAGTTCTCACATTCGTCATTTGGTGCGATGGGGAAGACCGTTGTGGACTGCAGTCTATGACGGGCAGCGGCCTTCTCAAGTCGAAGAACAGTGCACCGTCGAACAAATGGATAAGAGCGATCTTAGAAGGTGTGTGTTGTATGCCGAAAAGAAACTCCTGCCCGCGAAACAAGATTTGAACAACAAGGACCAGATCGATCTGTCTGC
>Ga0302325_10036576_pt1 | contig 10006 bp, 8 predicted proteins | sample Palsa_T0_2_FD_201948 | JGI IMG/M metagenome (GOLD analysis project Ga0302325, IMG submission 201948) | Peat permafrost microbial communities from Stordalen Mire near Abisko, Sweden - Palsa_T0_2 | ecosystem: Environmental > Terrestrial > Soil > Palsa > Peat permafrost | place: Sweden: Abisko... | reverse complement strand
CGGGAATTACGGGCACGCCGGGCCACATCTCCTGGGCGGTTTTCTCCAGCGGATTCATTACCTCCGGGCGCAGAGCGACGGGCGCTCCGGACGGCTGGGTCGGAGCCGTCTCCGAGACTTCGCCCGAGTCGCTGACGTAGCGCACGGCAATCTTCGGATCGGCCAGCAACTGGACCAGATTCAGCCGCACCTCCTCGGCCGTATGGCCCGGCAAAATGCGGCAATTGACGATAGCGCGCGCGGTTTGTGGCAGCGCGTTGTTCGCGTGGCCGGCATCCAAGCGCGTGGCAACGCACGTGGTGCGCATGGTCGCGTGGGAGAGCGGGTCGGCATCCAGCCGCGCGATGGCAGCCGCGTCCGCGGGATCTTTGGCGATGGCCTTCATGTCTGCGGCGATCTGGCCGGAGTCAATGGTGGCCATCTGGCGGAAGTACGCGCGCGTGATTCCGTTGAGCTCGAAAGGAAATTGATAGCGTTCGATGCGCCCGATCCCGTCGGCGAGGTGGTAGATCGCGTTGTCGGCTACAGGCAGCGAGCTATGGCCGCCGGCATTCTTCGCCTCGAGCTGATAATCGGCATAAAGTTTTTCGCTTGCGTCCACCGACATCATGGCCGGCTTGCCATTGCGCGTGTAAACCCCGCCGCCATCGGGGTTCAGGACGAATTCGGCGTCAACCAGATCGCGATGAGTCCGCAACAGCCAGTCCACGCCGTTTGCATCGCCGGTTTCTTCATCGGCCGTGAGCGCCAGGATGATGTCGCGATCCGGGTGAAAGCCTTCCTTGCGAAAGCGAATGAGCGTGGCCACGAAAATCGCGTCGGCGGATTTCATGTCCTGCGTGCCGCGCCCATAAAAATAGCCGTCGCGCTCCAGGAACTGGAAAGGATCCACGGACCATTCCTCGCGGCGCGCTTCGACGACGTCGAGGTGGCCGATCAGCAGGATCGGGCGTCGCGCGCCGGAGCCGTGGAGTCGCGCGACGAGATTTCCCTTGCGCGGATTCGGTCCCAGAACCTTCGCGTCATTCACTGGAAATCCGGCGTCGCGCAGCCGTTGCGCCATCGCCTCGGCGGCGACGGTGGTGCTGCCGATCGAATCGGTGGTGTTGATTTCGATGAGCTGCTTGAAAATGTCGCGCGCGAGCTGTTTGTTGGCGTCATCGGGCTGCGCGCGGAGCGCTACTCCGGCGAAGCAAAGCAGCGCGGCGAGCATGAGTGTCGTTCGGATTCTCATTGGCGCAGCAACCTCTCGTTGCGGTTGCGGGTGAGACCCGGTAGAATACACCGGGTTCGTGAGGAATCGCTCGGAAGCGTGCGTGTTCCCTCGAATCAAACGCCGCCGGCGTTGCTGGCCGGCGGGCATACTCCCCAGCCCTGAGGGATCGTGCCGGCTTCAATGGACGCAGACCTCTCCGTTCGTTCAATTGTGATTGCTGCCCCCGAGCAGGTCTCCTGCCCCCTCGGCGAGGAATCGGCCATCCTTAATCTGAAGAACACTGTCTATTACGGGTTGAACCCTGTCGGCACGCGCGTCTGGAGCTTGTTGCAGCAGGCGAGAAGCGTCGGCGAGCTACGAGATGCCCTGCTCGACGAGTACGATGTGGAAGCGGAGCGCTGCGAGAGCGACCTGCTCGGGCTCCTCGAGAAGATGCGAAGCGAGGGGCTGATTCAGGTGAGGAGCGCGGCGGCGCGCTGATAGAGTCCGGCATCACGTCCGTGCGTTCCTTTGCGGCTTCCCGAGGGCGCGCAGTTATCCGTCCGGGAGGCCATTCACGAACAATTCGCGCGACTTTCCGCGAGGTAACGGGTTGAAAGCAGCGGTGAGAACCTGGCGTGGATTCTGGCGCCTGAGCGGAAGCTCGCGGCGCATGGCCCTTGAAGCGGCCGCGGCGCTCGGCGCGACAAAGGCTGGGGTACGCTTAGCCGGGTTCCGGCGTTGGAAGGACTTGCTCGTGCGGCTGACTCCGCACAGGCCTGATTCCACAATGCCATTGGACCCATCCCAGATCGAAACCGCGCGCAAGATCGCACGTGTCCAGGCAGCGGTCTCCCGGCATCTAATTTTCCACGCCAATTGTCTCGAGCAATCGCTGGGGCTGTGGTGGCTTCTCCGCAGGCGCGGTATTCCGGCCGAGTTGCGCATGGGCGCTCGCAGCGAGGCGGGGCGCTTCGAGGCGCACGCCTGGGTGGAGTTGGGAGGTGCGGTCATCAACGATTCCGGCGACGCGCATCTGCACTTCGCGCCCTTCGACGGCTCGATCATTTCGATGGAGACGCAACCTCATTGAGCGGCATCGTGGGAATTCTCGGGCGCGACGGTGCTCCAGTGGATCGCCCACTGCTGCAATCGCTCGCGCACTTTCTTTCCTATCGCGGTCCGGATGCGTGCGAGGTGTGGGCCGATGGTTCGGTCGGATTCGGCCACACGCTGCTCCGAACCACGTATGAATCGCTGGCCGAAAACCAGCCGGCCAGTCTCGATCGCCAATTCTGGATTACCGCCGACGCGCGGATCGACTGCCGCGCCGAACTCGAAGCGGAACTCACCAACGCCGGGCGCAAGGTTCGGCAGGCAGCGCCGGATTCCGAGCTGATCCTGCACGCCTATGCCGCGTGGGGCGAAGCTTGCGTGCAACACCTGCGCGGTGATTTTGCGTTTGCCATCTGGGACGGGCGGCGAAAAATCCTGTTCTGCGCGCGCGATCATTTCGGCATCAAGCCGTTTTATTACGCCGAACTCGGCGACGCGTTTCTTTTCAGCAATACGCTCGATTGCATGCGGTTCCATCCGGATGTCTCGGAGGAGCTCAACGAATCCGCGATTGCCGATTTTCTGCTCTTCGGACTCAACTGCGACGTGGCGACCACCACGTTTCACGACATTCGACGCCTTCCACCGGCGCATTCGTTGAGTGTTTCGGCGGCCGGACTTCGCATCGAGCGGTATTGGTCTCCTCCTACCAACGGCCGGATTCGCTACCATCGGCCCGACGAATACGTCGAGCATTTTCAGACGCTGATGCAGGCCTCCGTCACTGACCGTCTGCGGATCAATCGCGCGGGCATTTGGCTCAGCGGCGGCCTGGATTCTTCCGCGATTGCCGCGACGGCCCGGGAGCTTTCCGTGAAATCCGGCGGTACGGCCGACCTGCGCGCTTACACCTTTGGATACGATTCGTTGATTCCCGATCGCGAAGGCGATCACGCCCGGACAGTGGCCGAGTTTCTCGGGATTCCCATTCGGCGCTTCTCAATGGACGGGCTGCAACTTTTCGACCGCTGGGACGATCCGGCGTTCGTTCCTCCCGAGCCTGTGGAGGATCCGTTTGCCGCCGCGCTGTTCGACCATCACGGCGCCGTCGCCGCGGATTGCCGCGTGTTGCTTGCGGGTGATGGCGGCGATGAACTGATGCACTTCCAGATGTGGCCGTACACGCGCGACTTGCTCAGGAACCGTAACTGGCGGCGACTGTGGACCGACGGGCGGCAGTTCCTGCGACTGCGGCGATTTCCGTCTCGAGGAATTCGCAGTCGGGTTCGGCGGATGATGGGCGCGGGTGCCGGATTCCCTGCCTGGTTTGAGCCGGAACTGACGCGACGTCTCAGCCTGGAAGAGCGGTGGCGCGAACGGACAATCGGCGCGCGTTCCTGCGAACATCCGATCGTGCCGAAGGCTCATGCGTCCCTCTCATCGCCGCGATGGTCCCGGGTGTTCGAGCTGGCTGATCCGGGTCTGACACACGCTGCGGTCGAGGTGCGCTATCCCTTCTTAGATCTGCGAGTCGTAAATTACCTGCTGGCCATTCCGCCATTTCCCTGGACGTTTCAGAAGCAGTTGGTGCGTGCCGCTATGTCGGGCCATTTGCCGGAAACCATCCGCCAGCGGCCTAAGACCCCTTTGGCTGGAGATCCTTTGATGGAAATGCTGCAGCGTTCCGATGCGGCGTGGGTGGATCACGCTCGCTGGAGTGAGCAAATTGAACGATATGTGAATCTCGCGGCCCTTCCGCTATTAAATGGGCAGCGGGACTCCGAGTGTGCAAATATGGGCGTCCGTGCCCATTGTCTGAACTTTTGGTTGCAGTCAGCGACGGGAGTCCGGTATAACAATTATGCGGAGGCTCGTAATGGCTAAAGCGGTAAAGGGGGAGCCGAGGAAGCCGTACGTGGCCCCGGTCCTCACCGTTCACGGTACGGTGCGCGAGCTCACGCAAGCAAATCAAGCTGGCGGCAAGATGGATAAGGGCGGTCATGGTTTCAAAATTAAGACGGCCTTTTAAGAGTGCGGGTGGTCATTTCATTCGTCTCCCTGTAGGTTGGGTTGCGGTCTGGATGTAAAGCAGCTGTAGGGCGACCACGAATCTGGGCCATCAAACTTCGCCTTTCGCAATTGTCACGCTATCCAAGTCGAATGATGTGAATGCCCTTTACACCGTTTTCGGTCTACTTCTACGATCCAATCTTGAAATTCCCGGGCTGACTCCCGAGCGCGCATCCAGCAATTCCCCCGATGTAGAAGTCCACTTGGGCGTGTCGCCCGGAGCGACCGAAGGCTTTCCTGGAACGCTTGAGGAACTCGTCTATACCAGCTCCTACATGGCGGATTCCGGCGAGCCCGCGCTGCGAACCTGGAAGATTGCGAACGGCGCGTTTCTACGCCTGGATTATTACGACGGGACCCAATTCTGGCTCGGCCCGGGCGGGACATCGGTCTGGGTCAAGTGGCCCGCGAACCAGTCGCTGGAAGACGTCGCAACCTACCTTGTAGGTCCTGTTTTGGGCCTTTTGTTGCGATTGCGAGGAGTTCCCTGCCTGCACGCGAGCGCCGTGGTGTTCGGCGACTCCTCTGTGGCATTCGCCGGGTCCGAGGGCAAAGGGAAATCCACCACCGCCGCTGCGCTGGCCAGCCGAGGCCACGCCGTGATTTCCGACGACATCGTCGGAATCGTGGAACGCGAGGATTCGTTCTTTGTGCTTCCCGCGTACCCGTATCTTTCGTTGTGGCCGGAATCCGTGACAATGCTGTACGGCCCGGAGAAAAAGCTGCCGAGCTTTTCCGCCAACTACGACAAGCGGCAGCTCCTTCTCGCGGAAAATCACTTGCGATTCCAGGAAAAGCAAATGCGGCTCGGCGCGGTGTTCCTATTGGGCGAAAGGGTCGCGGACCCCGCAGCCCCTTTTCTCGAAAAGCTGCCGGCGCAAGAAGTTCTCGTCGCACTGGTTGCAAATTCCTACGCCACGAATCTGCTGGACAAAGATACGCGGGCTCGCGAATTCGAGTTGTTCGGCCGCCTGGCGACGACCGTTCCCATCTGGCGATTGCGTCCGAATGAGGACGGTTCGCGGATCGGTCTCCTCTGCGATGTAATCCATGAAAAATGTCACGAGTTAGGGCTGACGCGTTAGCACGGGACCAGCAAGCTCCACAATCGACAAACCCGGTGACGAGGGGGTAGCCCAACTATTGGTCCAATGTTCCAAGATGGCACACCCGCCCTCCATTGATTTCACTGCATCGTGCTTGGTTCGGCACGCACACAACGGATTTCCATTCTGGAGCGTCCTAGTACGTGCCACAATGGGGCGGTTGGCCCAGTCCAACTCTAGGGTTTGCACCAAGAACGCACTGGAGCACTGACATTCTGAGGGGAATGTTCCACGTGAATAGCGTCCCGTGCCTTTCCGCATTCTTCGCGCTCTCCATCTTGACCGCCGTGGTCCGGCAGAAGATGGGGGATGCGCTTGGCCTCCGCTCGTTACAATTTCTGTTCGTGACCCGTCAAAACACTCATCTACGTCAACTTCAACCGTTTCGCTGTTCCGAAGAGCAAACGAATTTCAGCAAGGAGACGAATATGAGAAAAGTCGCAGGGGTGTTGAGCCTTCTGATGGCACTGGCTATCTCGTTGCTCGCCGGACCGCTGTATGCCAACGAGTCCCAGGCGGTGAAGCGCACGGTGGCCCCGTCGAAATACGATGTGACAAAGGAAGTCACGCTTGAGGGAACCATCCAGAGTCTTGTCAGGAAGCCTGCGCCCGGGACGATCATGGGCGCGCACCTGATGGTTTCGACCGGACATGGCACGGTGGACGCGCACATCGGCAACTATTTTGTAGTGGGTAAATACGCCATGCCGTTTGCTTCCGGTGAGTCCGTAAAGCTCGTAGGCATCATGGCGACAATAAATCACCAGAGCGTTTTCCTGGTGCGAACGCTGCAAACGGGAAACAGCACAATCACGGTGAGGAGCGATCACGGCTTCCTTATATATCCTGGCGCGAAGACACACCTCGCGTCCATCTCGTCCACGGGAGGCGCGCGATGAATTTCAAAACACTGCTCGTCGCCATGGCCGTCGCGATTCCCATGCTGATTACCGGCTGCAGCAACACTCCGAAAGGAAGCGGTGGCACCGGCACCGTCACGATCACAACAGTGCCGCCGGCCAGCCTGGAAGTAAACCAGTCCGCAACGATTGCTGCGACTGCCAGTGGGGGTCTTACCGCTGGCGGCATAGATTGGAGTTGCACCCCGATCGGCACGTGCGGAACATTCGATCCGACCAGCACGGCCAGCGGCGGGACGACCGTCTACACAGCGCCGCGAACAGCCGGTGCCGTGTCCATCGTTGCAGCTTCCGCAACGACGCCCACGATAACCAAGAGTGTGTCAGTGAACATAACCGCTGTTGCCACAGCCACGAACATCACCGGCTCGTACACCTTTTTCGCCAACGGTGTCGACCTCAACGGGGTGGCTTATAGTGTGGCCGGCAGCATCGTTATCAATGGCGCGATGGGAACAGTTACTAGCGGCGAGCAAGATTATTTCGATCTGACGTCGCCGACCATCTTTGCTTCCGATCCGATTACCACAGGGTCAATCACAGTGGGAAGCGACGGGCGCGGCACACTCAGTCTGACTCCGACATCCGCCCCCGCCGAAACTTTCAGCATTACTGTGGTCAACAACGATCATATCCTCATCACGGAATTTGATTCCGGTGCGACCGCCAGCGGATCGCTCGACCTCCAGACGGCGCCGACGTCAGTCCCGACGGGCGGCAACGCGTTCGCCCTCCTCGATACGGCCGGTGCAGACGCCTTTGGAGGGGTTTTGACTTCGAACGGCACTATCTCTACGGCCAGCGAGGCGGACGACGATCTTTCGGGTAGCCCGGATTTCGACTTCACGATGGCCGCTGCCTTCACTGCACCCGACGTCAACGGTCGCGGGACAATCACTTTTACTGATCCGAACTTCGGTCTGTTTACGGTCGCATATTATGTGGTGGGTCCCGAAGCGTTCCGCCTGATCGAATTTGACGGCGTCGGTTTCGCGGTCGGTTCCATGTATGGCCAGGGGACGGGAACCTTCTCGGCGAGCTCGCTGAGCACGAAGTTCGTGTTTGGTGAGTCCGGTATAGAAGACGGCGTGTCGGGCATCGGCGTTTATTCCGCAGCCGGGCAGTTTCAAGGCAACGGAACGTCGGCTCTTACGAGCGGCGTCGCTGACGTCAACTTGGGTGATGGCACGCCAGTACTGGCGGGCTCTCTCACCACAGGCACCACCTATTTTGCTAACGCCGACGGTTACGCCGGATTGGCGTTTACCGGCGCCACCACAGACGGACTCATGAATTTCGGGGTCTACCTGATTGACCCTGCGATCAACGTGGCCGATCCCAACAACTCATCGGGCGGAGGCGGAGCGGTGATGCTGGATCTAGACACCGATAATATAGGCGTCGGGATCGTGCCGCCTCAGGGCACCAGCCCAACATTCACAGGCAACTTTGCTTATAGCATGGACGGCGTTTTTGAAACGGCGACAACCTTCGCCTACTACGGCCTAGTCGGAGAAGTAACCTCCGACGGTACCTCGAAGGTGGCGGGCCTGGCTGATTACAATGAGCTCAATACTGCTCAGACTCCTGCCGTCACGCTCGCCGGAACCTATACGGCGGATGCGACAAATGCCGGAAGATCCACCATGCAGCTAACGATCAACGGTGCAGCCTCGCCGAATAACCTGACACTCTACCAGGCGAGCAGCTCCCTAGTGCTGCATGTCGACGTGGATTCGACCGGAGTCGGACTCGGAACCATCGGGTTAGGCACTTTCGAACAACAACAGTAACGCGGACCAATGAGTCAGTGGCGCGACCGAGCAAACGGCCGCGCCACTTTCGATCTGTCAAACATAGACAAATCTCATTTCGGCCGGCCGGGCATGCAAGTGCCCGGCCTTTTCTCTTTCTTCAGAGCCTCGCTTCTGCGATATTTCCTTTCGGCGAAATCTCCGTTTGCCAACTTGTAAAAAGGAACGACAGGGTTAGGCCAACCCGGAGCGCATAGGACGCCTCCAAGCAGAGGCGCTTGCCGTACCCATTCCCGAGGAGGATTCCGTAGATGAAGAAGCTATTGGGGCTGTTCGGTTTTCTTGCGCTGTTCGTCATGCCGGTAGCCGCGCAGGACACCCCGGCCCCGCCTCAGGACCAAGCGCCCACGGCGCCGACCGAGCCCGTAAGAGTGAAACACACGTATCCCACGCCTAAGGCCGAGGTCTCTGTCGGTTTTACGTACCGCACGTTTTACGCGCCAGGAGTAACAATCGGCATGAAGGGCGGCTACGCGTCTTACGACTATAACTTTTTCCGCTGGCTGGGCGTGGAAGGCGAAGTGTTAGGCGTGAACGGGACGCTCAAGACTCCCAATGTGCCTCCGGACAGCATAAACATCTTCACCGCGATGGCCGGTCCGAGGATTTATCCTTTCGGCCATCATAAGCTCACCCCGTTCGGACACTTTTTGTACGGAGCAGGAATTGATGCCACCGCGATTCCTCCCTTCTCAGGCTATGGGGGAAACACGAGCGAAATAGTGGTTCATGCGTGGCAGGCCGGAGGAGGCCTGGATTACAACCGCTGGTCGCACTGGGGCATTCGTCTGTTTGAATTCGACTATGGAAGCGCCAAATTCCTGGGCAAAGGAATCTCGGGCCAGGGCAGCAAGCGAATTTCATTTGGAGTCGTTTACCGCTTCGGCGAAAAATGATGGCGCGACGTAGAGCTTGTGGCGAGCGCAGCCGAATCATCACGGTGCTAAACGCGATCGTTCCGTGGTTGGCTGGTCGAAGATCCCTCTTTCCCCCTGCTCTGCTTCGCACTAACAGCACGAAAGTTTGAAATCCTTCCCGCGCGGGTTTCAAATTACCCTTGCGGAGGAGCCAAGGGTCATAGCAGATTACCGCTCGATGGAAATCCCTCTCGAAGACCCGGGACGGCGGCGAATGGCGCTCGCCGTGTCGGCGGTGATCGCTGCGGTTTTAATCTTCCAAGCGAGCGAACTCTGGCTCGCGAGCCACCGTCTCGATTCCGAAAAAGTCGCATTCATGGAACGCGGCGCGGCTCTGGTTCCTGGGGACGGCTCCGCTTGGGACCGTCTGGGACGCTTGCGGCAGTGGGACTTCGTGGATTCCGATCTGCCCGGCGCGATCGAGGATTATCGGAAGGCAGTCCGCGATGACCCTCGTTCCGCGCATTTTTGGATGGACCTGGCGAGCGCATACGAGGCTTCAGGCGACGCGGCGCGGGCGCAAGATGCTTACCTTCGCGCCGAATCCGTTTATCCGGCTTCCGCGGAGGTCGCGTTTCACTACGGAAACTTTCTGCTCCGCGAGCAGCAATACCCCGAAGCCTATCGGGAGCTTCGGCGAGCCGTCCGCACCGATCCAACGCTTCTGCCCCTCGCGATATCACGCACCTGGCGTTCAAGCGAGGATGTCAACGAGCTCCTCGACAACGTGCTTCCCGCCAACGCGGAGGCGTATCTGCAGACACTCGATTTCTTCGCGTCCATCCACCAGGCGCAGCCCGGCTTGGCGGTGTGGCCGCGCCTCCTGAGTCTCGGGAAACCCTTCCCGCTTCCGCGCGTGTTCCCATTTTTCGAGGAGCTGATTCGCGAGGACCGCGGGGACGATGCGCGCCGCGCCTGGCGCGAAGCG
>Ga0302325_10036574_pt1 | contig 10006 bp, 13 predicted proteins | sample Palsa_T0_2_FD_201948 | JGI IMG/M metagenome (GOLD analysis project Ga0302325, IMG submission 201948) | Peat permafrost microbial communities from Stordalen Mire near Abisko, Sweden - Palsa_T0_2 | ecosystem: Environmental > Terrestrial > Soil > Palsa > Peat permafrost | place: Sweden: Abisko... | reverse complement strand
TCTTGAACTCAAACGATAGCTTTTGTATCTTCCGTAAATTCGGAGATCAAGCTACTCGTATCCTCCTCATCAAAGAAATCGAGCTATGCCAACTTGCTACGAAGCTGGACGAAATCAACAAAGCGGATGCGGAAGACAAGATGTTGGAATATAGGCTTACGACCATCGAACATGATAAGAGTTGGGACCCAGCTCAGCAAGATTTACTGGACAAGATTGAAGTCAAATTGGCAGCATACTGTGAGCAAAATAGGCGTCCTATGATCGATAAGAAAAGCAATTGACAGCTCGCAGATAACCTGCTGTTAAAGTTTACCGATGTGAGAGCTTTGGCAGAGGTACCAGAACGCTATCATCAGAGCGTTCGTAATTGGGTGTATGCCAATGGTCCACTGGAAGAAGGAGAAGAGACTTTTCTTTTCAACGCTGACGACTTTGCCATGGCGATGAGGAACCCCCAGGCAAACAAGCAAAGTAACGTGATTGAAGACACAGTCGAGAAATATCTCACCAAATATCCCGACTCCATTTTCAACGTATGATCCCTCCAATAGAGACTAGGGAACGCTAGTCATCGTAATATTCCAAACACAAAGGCTGATGGCGTTTCCAGAGTGTCATGGGTGGCCAAGAGGAGAAAGGAGAGGCAGACACTAAGGTAGTCCATTTATCGAGCTTCCGATTTGGGATCGTCTCCAAGATATCGGCAGCTTTCCTCGCAGTCGGACTGATCCTAGCCCCAGTCCTCATTCTCTTTCTCGCCAATCTCGGCCGAGTGAGAATGGCCGCAGTGGTTAGTGCCTTCGTCTTGGTTTTCCTCGTTGGAGTGTTCTTGGTTGTAGATCTAACAACTCACGAGATCTTCATCATTGTGGTCGCGTAAGGCCTGAAAATCAAGCAATCGTACTCAACGTTAACGTTGGATAGGTATTCTGCCGTCCTCGTCACCCTGCTCTCCAATTTCCTCCAGCAAAACGCGTCCTGAAGCAATCCATAATGAAGGGTCGCAGGCGGAAATAGCCTTAGGTCAGGGCATTACCGAGTCGAGTAGAGGAAGCTGAAAAGTTTGTGTTTCGATTGAAGGCGTTTAGGTTTAGGTCAAGACAGCATCGGCAGGTTCTGAGGGAGTCGAGTAAAGAAGCTGAACTTGTGTTGCAATTTGAATGGAGTCAAAGGGTTCTAGTCAGCTGTTTCACCGCTATTTCCCGTCTTCCCTCTCATAGAAAAGAATTAGAAAAGTCCTAGCAGATACAGTCAAATACTATTGCCGGTACAAGAAAGTAAACGATACCGTGCGGGCGTATATTAGAAAGACTCGATGCTTAGATGATACGGAATAAGGATAAATCTCGAACGCAAAGGCGCCACGAAGTTAACCTTACGCGAAGCCGAGTTGGGCATGGGCCACCACGCTAACCACTTTCGGGGACTCTCAACAAGTATATCTTTAATCGTATTTGCTACAGTTATGGTAGAGTGATCATTAAAGATATCTCTACGTATATGAACTGCTTCCAACCTATACGAAGCACTTTTACTTCTAGAAGTGCCAAAGGGACATTGTGTCACGTGCCGTCACTCCATAAATCGCCGGCCATTGGCAACAGGATCTGCAGCGCACTTTGACAATCCAAGGGGTTTGAATCCCCCAAACAAAAGAGTTCTATTCTCTCGAAACACAGTGATCTAAGAAGTGCTCTGAAAGACATGTGTTGTCGCGGCCCCTCTTCAGAGTCCCCTTTTATCAACGCCCATTGGTTGTTATCCCCAAAGCAACCCATCTTTTCGAAGCTGTGGGTCAGTTACCAAGCCACCCAAGCCTCATGAGCGAAAATCATAACTGGTATATTCTGCAACCCAAGAATCGCCTGCGCACCTCGGTCAACTTTAAACATAGAGCACGTTGGCTTTCCAAGATGTGGTGAGGATATGCGTGTATGAGGATAAGAAAATGTACATGATTATTTAGTCCAGATCCGCCTTGCATGGAATCAAGAGGCCCTGCCATCAGTAAAGGTATTGGAAATGGGTTCCATTGGAAGACGCATTCGCGAGACAAAGATCTCTTATGCTGATATCATCTCAATCCATCGTGTATTCGACTGACACAGCAGATGGCATCGAGGAATCCCGTCTTGTATGCTTCACACCCAGGATATAAACCCATTTTATTTTGGATCTTGCTTTCGAATATTTGGTCCCATTAAGAATGTATCGATATCGTTGTTAGGCTTCTTGGATCGAGTCCTTGAAAGTGCTGAGGACTCCCATCAGGGCTCGGCGGAGAGGGAGAGCTTATCATGACAGAGAAGTTGTACCCAGCTGTGAGAGAGTTGGAATCATGAGGATTACTGGTGGCGGATTCAGGCTCAGGTTGTGGTAGAGTATGTTGTGCATGGTCTGTAATTTTGAGCCAGAGCCTAAACTGGTATCAAGAGAGTTCCTCAAGATGGCGCAGAGGGGCAAGTGAGGTTTGTTGGGACGGATTGTTTGGAACAGTATGAAGGGAGAGTCAGTATCAAACGTGTGGTAGAGGGGCTAGAATTTTCCTCACACTGGAGAATCATGTCGCAAGTTTACAGAGCCTTCAAGATTCCACAATGGCATCGTGCGTTGAAGTTCGCTCTAAGTGGCAGTCGATGATGAGTCTCTCGCGTTCGCTGCAAGGAGCAACAGCTCGAAAATAGGGCTTGCCCCGAGCACATGGTATTGGTGATTCAGGGCCGATCCAACTTGATCTAACTGTGTGCGAGTATTCTCCCAATTTTCTTTGAATCAATGTGCCCCGGTTTGGAGAGATCGCTTTCCGAAAGTAAAATCATTCGATACGAAGAAGAAGAGGAGTTGCAAACAGCCAGGATGATGTTTGAAGTAACTTGATATAGATAGCCGTGAGTCCAAAGACGAATTTGGGGGGATCATCAGGTAAGTTGGAGTAAGTAAGAGTTTGATTGGCGTGCAAAAGGAATGTTCTTCCTCGGTCTGCCAAGAAAACTGGAGACTTCGATAGCTCAACCATTACTAGCCCCCAAATAAACGTCCATCTTATACAATCACAGACGGGGTTATTTGTGTTTTGTACCTCAGATTCCGATTGAGAGAGTTCCAAGCAAACTTTTGACGCAGCCAAGGTCGGAGAGCGAGGTTGTACTCGACGGAACTCGAGAATTGTGCCACAGTACTAGTCCCTGCATAAAGCCAATGACAAGTAGGACATTTATATCCATTTCTTAACTCATTTATGTCCTTGTGAAAGCTCTTGTTCTTTTCGGCTGCTCAAGAATAGTTTCGTTCTCGCGAAAGAGTCGAGCTCGAGATTCAGTTGAGAGATGGAAACGTCTATAGATGGGTAGAACTTAGACAAAATAACTGTTAGCCGGCGATGCTAGAAGGATATTTGCAGCAAGGTGGAACCAACTTATGAGATCTAATGAATTCGAGCAGGCTGTAAATTATATTGGTAAGGTCGGACAGTTTATCGAAAGTGCATCCACGGCTAGATCTGATATACCGTTCAAGGTGAAGTGCACAACCGGGAGGAGTAATCTTACAATTCAGTAGGTTCTAAGTGAAGTTAGTTCCATGTCGAAGTATTTCACCCAGGGGTGCGCTACGATATTGTCTCTCAAGAGAAGAGTCCGGTAGGGGCCAGGGCTTCCTCCATCCAAGTTTGCAGTGTTTTTAGATTGAGTTTGATGCTTTCCTGATGTACTGGTCACCCTCCACAATTTGGCCCAAATCTTCACAGTGTTAACAGGCTGCGAGGAGGGTGTCGAAAGACCTCGTTGACGGTGAGCTGATCGGGCTGACCAGAGGATCAGAGGCAGTCATCACCTCAACTCCATCCGGATACAATCTCTCGCCACGCACAGTCGACGCAGCGCATGATGAGAGTGAGTAGAGCTGTGTTGTTCTGCAAAAATCGAGTTCCATTTCGTAAAAAGGAGGTTGCCAAGAGCTCGTGAGGTACAGACAGTAAAACACTTTGCACCCGCTCGGTTCCTTGCGGAGGGACTAGAAGGTCGCCGAATCGGAAGGAGGAAGTACCTCTAGGAGTTTCTGAGAAGTTGTCTTTCAGTGGGAAGGATAAGTATGGCATTGGAGCAACAAAGGAGCTCCTCCTGAAAACACCTCGAAGTTGTGACAGACGCCAAGTCTAGTTTCTCGGATGGAATCCGAGCAAACCGATGGCTGGACTCCAGAAAAATCCTTAAGGCCTCAGGTATCGGACCCGTCATGACCGATCTGATTGACTGATGGATGAGGCAGCGCCTGGGAGGTTGGTTGACAGGCTCTCAAATTACCGACGCCTTCAATCAAACGCCAGGAAAGAATAAACAACAGTTCTAGTTCAGTCTCCACCGTGAGAAATTCAACTTCTTTTTGGGTTCCTAGGCCTGTACCATATATTGTCGTCTGCTAAGTTTCAAATGAGGTGGCTTCTACTGTCTCATGATGGCTGAACAAGCAAAACCGTCGAACCCATCTCGTCCTCTGCGCCAACCTTCCACTGGTAAGGAGAGCGAAATGTGACACAATTTCGATAGTGCTGATCGCGTTCCCAGGAACCAAACAGGGGAAATCTGAGCTGGGGTAGTGGGTCGTTTGGGTCACCGATGAACCCCTTCAGTCGAGCCGAGCCTATGGCGGCAGCAGTCAAACGTCAGGGCTAGGGCCGTAAAGTTTGACGTAGGACCGATTTCACCTTCGTCCCTATTGTTGCTGAGGTTCAGTGTGTACAAAGTACAACGCTCAACTCGCAAACGCGGAACAAGAACACCCAAGAAACTGACACGATTTGAAAGAAGACACAAGGACATGCAGCGACTCTGCACTTGGCATGGGCCTAGTCAAAAAGTATCCAGATCGAGTGTCATGCATTGGACGTGGCTCTTTCTTCCATATCTTCTGCGGGGCTCGACATTCATTCTGCACGAGACAACGACGCAACGCGACGGCACGTAAGTGTGATACCAAAGGATGGCCAATGATCGGAATATCTGGGCTGAGATTATTCTCCCTCTCCGGCATGGTCGGGCTTTCGGCCAGTCGAAAGAAGCACTCATGCCGTGCGAAGGGGGGCTTCTGTTTGAGTTGGGTCCCCTTCGGTTTGCCACTTTCGACAGCGCTGCCCAAAACCTTAGAGCAGCATCGTGTGGGTATAAGAATGGCCAAGGTCCTTGAGGAGAAGTTGAAGTTTCCATCACAGTGAGAACATAGCCGACAACACTTGCGGCAAGCACGATTGCGGACCGAGCCGGAGGCAAGAGAAGATCTGGTTGCCTTAAACTCCTTGGTCCAGGCGGTCGTTCGCAAAAGCGCGATTCAATTTGGTTCTGATTTTGGCAGGTTTCGCGAGTACGAAAATATCAGTATTCCAGATGCGAAATGCTTTCCCATCATGCATCTGCCCTCCTTCATTCACTTCAGTGAGCTGGCGGCCAGAGTTGGCCTATCTCGTGGAAGCTCTAGTGGGGCCTGGCAATCACACAGCGCCAATCCTTGCTGTAAAAGTGCTTGGTCAGGCCCTTGCACTGCAGCCGTGGCTGGGTTTTGCAGCCAATTGAGATTTCAAAGGGAATGAACGCTGAATGGGCACTTGATCCGGGGGATAATTCGATACTTGAAGAAAGGATTCAACTCTAAATCCTCAGCATGCAAAGGTTCTTCTTGCGATGAGAGAAAATGCATGTATGATTAAGGATTCGCTGTGTCTGAAATGGTTTTATTGCAGCATGAGGACTTGTGGAATTAATACTGGCGGGGCACTTGCACTCGCCTCCCTGCTGCCGCTTCTTAATTTCGCACTTGGAAATCGTTACTTCAGCGAGTAACGCCCGAGACTTCTCGGATCGTTCTATTGTGTCAAAATTGTTAGGAGAGCTGGAGGAATCATTCCAGCTTGTATACTTCCGCTGGTCTTTGGGGGGTGCAGTGATGATTGTCGTCGAGGCTGGTCAAGTCCCATTGCTGATAGCACTCTCCCTGCAACGACAGTTCTTCGGATGTTAAATTTGTGAGAGAAAAACGTTTTGGACAATCATCCTCTGGGCACATCTCATTTATGACGGGAACACCCATCATGAGGCTCAAATTACTCCCCCAACAGTGCTTGATGAGGGGTTGCAGGGGGTTCGGTAGCTAAAACAGCACCCTGACTGACTGCGCATCCCAAAGCAGAGCGCCTCAGCCAACGCGCCTCAGATCAAAGCCTGACTGGCGCTTTTCGGTTCCTCCAGGGGTGTCTCCTTTCTTACCAACGCCCAATTCCTCACTCGTGATGCTTGTGGTATGCGGCCGGACCCTCGCAGCAGATCTGGACATACTCCCTGGCATCACGCAACGCGCGCTCGACGTCAGTGTTGGGTGAGGCTCACGATGCCTAGATTGCTCCAGTCTTGAACCAGCCATGGAAGGGAATAGCGAACGTTGAGCCCATCATTCAGCTGTTTCAGTCTGTCAGCATCCAGTCTTAGAATCCGACCAACAGACCCCGACCTATCGCTGCACTTCAGGGCTTCCGCACCGGCTTCTTCTACACCAGTTGAAATGTTTGCTTCTACGCCAATCACGAATCCCGGGGATCTGGTCCGCAGGCGTGCGGTTCGAGTCAAGAAAGCTGTGGCTACTCCTAGAACCTCTGGTATTAAAATTTTCGCCCTGATCCCTCAATCAACTACACAACATCGGTCGGTCGTTACCACAGCATATCGCTTCCAACTTGATCTTCGACCTCGATAGCAATCCTCCGTGCTGAAGCTCCAAGCCCCCGAGGTGCTGAAGATCTCTGTCTAGCGTACTTGACGCGTCTCGACTTCAAGGAGTAGGTTTTTTCTCCCAGCAACACACACGCGTCAACTTGTGCAGCATGGCTAACCACTCTACTAGATTGCGAATTCGTCGGCTTAGTCTCTCAGCCACACGGTTCTCCATACATTCCGACGCTGCGGCAGCTATGGAACCTAATAAGAAAAAAAGCACAAGAGGGCACGCTCGTGTCGGAGCCTCAGCACCTGCTCACAAAACTCACTCGTCTTTGAAAGCCACCGATCCGAATGGCAGCAAGTCAGCTGTCGAGCCGGGCCACATTGAAATTGAGGGCGGAAAAGAAAAACAAGTGAGAAAAACATATCTAGTATGCATCAAGCGCACATTCACTAACATTACTGTAGGATCCGCCGGTGAAAAGGCCTGGTTCCTCAAAGAAAAAGTGAATATGTCGAATTTCATCGGAGGTTGTGCATAACAATTCATAGACAGGCGGACAATAAATGCTATGTAATTATCGGAGGGGGAGAACTCGATTTTGAGGCGATTGATATCAAATTGGCCAAATTTGAAGCATTTGGAGGTTGCATGTCAATAAAATTGCTAGATTTTCGTTCCAAAAGATATTTCAATTCATTTTTACGATCAGTTATGACAAATTAATTCAATTAGAGACATCAAAATCGATCTCAATTCTTCGCCTGCGTGACAATGATGTTCGAGAGATGTCGTTGAATGCTCAAGCCTTGTTACACGTCGGTAATTTAGCCCAATAACGCCTAAAGCAGCAGCCGCGCAGCGTCTTGGGCACTGGCTGTCTATATAAGAACGACTCCCCAGCGCTGTCAATTGGCGGACTTTCCCTTTCGGCCAATCCCATAAATCCCTTGCGTCAGTCTCCTAAATCGTATATCTTACCAACACCCAGCTCAAAACTGTTGAAAATTTGTGAAAAGAAGGAGCGGTAGACTTGCAATAGAGTAGAAGTATAAGTGGAGGGTACTTTCATCGCGTAAGAATGATTCGCTCGGGTCCTAGCAAGAGGGTGTAGGGCCAATCTCACCCCGGCCACCCCTATTGTCACACAGATTAGGCGACGATGAGCCTCATTAAATTGGGCAGCAAGCTGTCCGCTGGCGGGGGGAGTAGTCGTCGCTTAGATGGGCCCCTTTATGGAAGTTGTGATCTTGTTGAAGGTCAACCATGGCCTCTCTCCAAGATGCCGCCTCCGTGGCGCTGAAGGCGGTGGCGAAGATGACCCACAGGCTCCAGGGGCTCTGCTCGGTTGTCCTGAAGAGGTGTTATGTTGCTGACGAAGAAAAGGCAGAACAAGAGATGAATTTGGGAACCATACAAAGCACTGGAGTCCGAAATCGACGTGCTCCTGAGCAAACTTCCGACACCGCCGACGACCATCCGGTCAGTCCCACGACCAGTACGGAGAGTGATACATTGACACCAAGTCCTAGCGAGGGGCCCGAGGAGACTCGAGGTGAGGGTGTTGTACAAGGGGTTCCTACATATATGTCAGCTAACAGGAGTAATACTTACTTGAAGATTCGTTCCTCAACGGTGCTTGGCAACGTCTTTCTGATCGGCTCGGAGCTGGTGTACCCTTTCGAATGAGTGCAGAAGAACGGGAACGACTGAACCACGAGAGAGGCTATGATAAGTTTAAGCAAGAAAAGTGTGAGTTGGCCCCACGACATCTGAACGCAAAACGATGCGAAAAGCTAATGAATCCATGAAGTGGACGAGTATCCAGAAGGGTTCCCTCAACTCGCGGCCCTGATTAGCTGCGACGATGATCTCGCCATGCATCGCAGCTTCAAATACTGCCACAGTCGAGTTCTGCTCCACCTCGAAGTCCAAATCACCGAGCTAGAAAAGGATCTATACAAACTAGACAAGAAGGACGAGGCAGATCCAGAAAGAGAACATCGGCTTAGGTGGACTGAGCATGAAGCAGACTGGGATACTGAACAAGTGGAATTACTAGACAAGCTTATCTCTAAGCTCAAGGAATATGGTGAGCAATAATTCATGATACAATAGTAAAGATAGACATATAAAAACTGAGGTGCTGGATAGGTGAGATCTTTCGGAATCAGGTTTTCATGCAAACCCTTGGCAAACCACCGAAACGCAATCACCGGTCGTATTTCAACTGGATCTGGACCAACAAACCACTCTATGGAGGGTACTATGACTACATATACCATGCTTCAGACTTCGTGTCCAGCTCAGGTAACCGCCCGAACTATTGCGAGGAGCTCATTCGAGACCACATGGATTGGTGGCCCGGCTCTCCCATCAGGGTATGTATTCCACCGGTTTCGACAGCAGAAAGAGAGGTATAAGCATGAAAGAAAAACTGATTTGTTCAAGTCCATCCTCAAAGAAAAGGAAGAGATGAAGCCAACCGCGGACCAACGTGTCACCGTCTTCTCTCCAACACGTATGGCGCGGTTTGGCCGAGCATTACTTGTTTCCACAATCATGGGCGTTCTTTTGGTGCCTGTTTTTCTCCTCTTCCTTGTCCCGATGTCACATCTTTTAATGGCCATGACCTCGGCAGGTTTTATCCTTTTCTTCGCCTTGATAATGTCCGTTGTCACCGAGGGCCGAGTATATGAAGTTTTCGTAGGCACGGCAACGTAGGTAATCCAAAATCTCATCGGACGGCTGGCTGCTAATGATGTATAGATATGGGGCCGTTCTGATAATGTTCTTAGGCAACATCTCACAGAATTCGCCAGGCAGCGGACCGCACTGAAGATTGGGAGCCAGTCGAGAAGGCAGAGCTTGGGATGGGCATGAGGGTGAGAGCTCATGGTCGAGATTTGGGCGTTATCTAAAGGTAAGGAGTCGGTCGACAAGGCAGAGCTTGGGAAGGGGATCAGATGGAGAATGTTCATGATCGCTAGTTTGTCGTTATCCAAAAGTTATGATTTGTTAGGTTCGCAGAGTGTTCAAGTGCAAAAAATTGACGCTGGAATCCGTTCACCGCCTCAAACGAATCCCTTCTCAGATGTCGAGCGGAAGCTTTGCGTGACAGTCAGATGGGCAAGTCGTATTCGTAGATTGAAGAGGATTTCGAAAGGGTTGAGATGATGGATGCTAGATCTCAAGGAGTTGGATCTGATGCGTGTTGTGATGAAGAGAAGCGGAGTTGTTTTCAGCCTTGGTCGCACAGACCTCCCAGCCACAACGCCACATCACGTGCATGTCTGAGAAG
>Ga0302325_10036573_pt1 | contig 10006 bp, 8 predicted proteins | sample Palsa_T0_2_FD_201948 | JGI IMG/M metagenome (GOLD analysis project Ga0302325, IMG submission 201948) | Peat permafrost microbial communities from Stordalen Mire near Abisko, Sweden - Palsa_T0_2 | ecosystem: Environmental > Terrestrial > Soil > Palsa > Peat permafrost | place: Sweden: Abisko... | reverse complement strand
GTCCCTCAGGTTGAGGTAGAATTGGTCTCGGAGTGCTGCGTCGTTCCAGAAGAGGTACTGTTTGAGGGACTCGAACTTGGCTGCATACTCCAACACGAAGCCTGTCTGTCGGAGGCGTCGTAGCTCTCGCTCTGAGGTGGCTTCCAAGTTGGGGTCTCCGTAGATTTGCGTGAGGGAGCGCTGAAATGTTTCCCAATCCTTGATTTCTTCTGGGGCGAGGTTACTAGGGAGGTCGGCTGGCCACTTGCGGAAGAGGGCCTGGAACCAGGTAAATGCTGGGCCCTCCAGGTGGGTACCGGCGTATAAGACTTTCGATCGTTCGCTCATAAACTGAGAAGGTTGACTCTCGAACTTGAAATGGCATTTGGCGAGGAAAGGAAGGAGTTCCTTGCGCTCGCCCTTGAACACCGGCGCGTCTGGTGCCTCGAATTCGGAGGGCGCCCTTGGTACGGCCCCGACGGGAGGGTAGTGTCGAACTGTTTGGAGCTCGTGTTTGAGCTCCTCGATCGTGGCTTGTTGACTAGCCAGGCGATTAAGGACGGTTTCCCACATCCCTGCCGTCACGGTGATGGCCTCCTCGTGATGCCTTGGAGGTTCTGGCGTTCGCGAAAGGGACGAAGGGTCCAGGTATATGGTCTGGTGTGTGTCTTCCATGGTCGTTGAGTAAAAGGAGCTCGACGATGTTGTGGAGGGCGTGGGGGAATGCAAAGCATAAGAATGCAGGATGCTGAAATGGGACGCTAAAAGGGAATGCGAAGGTGCAGCAGGTAGTCGTTTTGATTTCGCAAACTGTAAGGAACGAGACTACAGGCTGCGAATAAGAATAAGAGGATTTAAAGTGACCTTGCGAGATGAAGAGCTCTACAGCGCGGCGACGGGGTTTTAGCAGTCTCGTGCGCCCTAACCTAACTATTTACATGATACATTGCTGTGCTACGTCGCACAGCGGGATTGGTTTGTGACAGTTACCATGTACCAATATGACGTTAGACCATCTAGATGTAACAGGACTATGACTTTCTGGACCCCAGAAGTGCCCCATCCCATTACCATGCAACAATATGGTCATTGGTGTTAGACCAACTAGATGTAACAGGACAGTAACTTCCTAGACCCCAGAAATGTCATACCTCATTACCATGTAACAATATGACGTTAGACCATCTAGATGTAACAGGACGATGACTTTCTGGACCCCAGAAGTGCCATATCCCGTTACAATGCAACAAAGTAACGGGAAAGTCCATTTTAAAGCCTTGAAATATTGCTTTCCCATTACAACTTGTAACGGGAATCAGTAAAGGGATACGGTCAGCTCGAGGCCGGGTATATCACCAGGTCGAGCCGACCTGGTGATGACCGGTCCTATTAGCTAGCAGCTCCGGTTCCACGCCGGCTCGGGTAGAGGTTGAGATCGAGCCAATCAGGGCCCTTTTAGAGGTCAGGACCGATCGAGCCGGTGAATGTCGGGTATCCAGGTGCTCTGGATCGAGCCGACCTTAGACCAAGCCAGGACCGAAGCGGGGAACCGGTGAATTCATGTGGATGAGATAGCGATATGTGTATCTCACAGCGGTGTAACAGGATGTAACAGGAATAGCAACGTTTGAAGTGAAATAAGGTTCGTTCCCGTTACAGCGATGTAACGGGAAATGCTGTAACGAGAAATAGAAGTATTTGAGCGAAATAAGAGTGCTTCCCGTTACATCACTGTCACAGCCTAATAGAGCCTATGACACCCAGCGGCTCCAGCTGTAACTCTACCTTGTTGCACCAGCTCTGGCGCCATGTGATGTCATGTCGGTGTAACGGGAATGCTACTGTTTGAAGCGAAATAAGGGTCGTTCCCGTTACATCTCTGTGACATTTAGCGGCTCCAGCTACAGCTACAGCTCCAACTCATAGATGTCACAGCGATGTAACCGGAAATAGCAGTATTTGAGCGAAATAAGTGTGATTCCTGTTACATCGATTTAACACAGAAAAGGCCGTAATATGATCCATTCCTGTTACAAACTGACTGAGTCCTGGTTCAGGTAAGGACATATTTCAACCCGACCTGGTAATGTCGGTCCAGAACTAGCTCTTGAACTCGGTCGGCTCTAAGGGTACCGGCTCGGCGCTGCACTCCAGGACCGACTAGGTCTTCGTATCTGGTTTTCGGTCCAGGTTTGACCTCACATCGGTTCTAGACACCTAGGACCTGATCCGGGCCGGCTCTGACATAGCTAGGACCGAGATCGAGTCGATAATCACCTGACCAGGTCGGCTCCGGTTTCGGCTCGGTTCCTGGACCGACCGAATGCCATTACTGATTACGAGTTCAGAGAGCTAGACTGTTGGCACAGAGAAAGCCCGAGAAAATTGAGAGAAGATGCATATGGGAAAGTCGTAAAGAAGAGAAGACTGTGGCCTACGGAGTTATCCCCTCTGATTGATGCGGAGGGTTTGGTAGATGCCTTCTGAACGCTTCATCCCTAAAAGCAAGTTTATTCTCGATTCCATCCCTCAAAGGGAGCACCAACTACAGCAACAAGAATCGACTATATACTCGCATCGCGGGAACTGATGACAGGCATAAAAGAAATAGAATATATCACGTCCAAGGTTTCAGATCACAAGATGATGAAAATCGTTGTTGCTTACTGCATGGAAGATATCGATGCCACACAAAATATCCACACGTCCGGTTTAGGGCCGTGGAGATTATTTCACAGCGCTCTTACCGTGCATAGTTTCAGGCTGCAATCGAGATATTATGCACGACAACTTCTGGATTCTATGGCAGACCAAAGACCATTCAAGAGAGGAGATTGGATCCAATTCAAAAATAGGTTACGAAGCCACGCACGCGCAGCCTCAATCAGAACCGGCCATACCCGCCGGAAACCTGCAGACGCCATTGAACAAATCATGGCCCAAATGGATCGGCTGGACTTTGCCATCGAATCACACCAAGAGCAAGCAATGGACCTGTACCGGAAGCTGAATGAAGCTAAATCGACGCTAGTTCTCGATGTACGCCGCACTCGGGGAAGCCATCTTAGCGTGGGCCTCATTCTAGACACGGACCAACTTTCCAAGAAACGAAAACAGAAAAAGGTTCAGAAACTAAGATCCAAACAATGCACGAGGCCCCCGCCGGCGAGCCTGGAAGACAAATTGTACAACGTCTGGGAGTTTTACACTGAGCTGTTCGATGTACCAGGGGACGTGAATGAAAATGCGATATCAGAGTTATTGAACCTCCTCTCGCCGAACACCGCTGTCCCTGACGATGCAAAAGAAAATCTAGCAGCCCCATTCTCGGCTCTAGAACTCCGATCGGCACTTTTCCAATGCGAAAAATGTTCAGCGCCAGGCATAGATGGTCTACCTTTCGAATACTGGATGAACATTGTTGACATTGTTGCGGAACCATTTGCTGAAGCATGCGACGACTTAACCCCCGAACTACCAAATGGTGCAGTAGAATGGCCAACCCTACTGGGTACTACCTTACACAAAAAGGGCCTTGACGACCTGTTGGAAAATTATAGGTTGCTATCTGTCCTAGATTCCGACTTATGTTGGCGGGAAAAAGCAATCTCCAATAGAATGTTAGCCGTGGCAGACGGGATAATATCCAACCAACAAACAGCATTTCTCCAGGGAAGACAGTTGTGCGATAACGTGATGGCACTCACGCTTGTTGTTGAGGAAGCAAGGATGGTACAAAAAGAAACAATAATTCTAGCTCTGGACCAGGAGAAAACTTATGATCGAGTGGAATGGACGTGGCTATTTCGTGTTCTTGAAAAGCTAGGCTTTCCTGAACCGCTGATACGCCGGATAAAGCAGCTTTACACATCACCGATCGCAAAGGTTGCTGTGGATAAAGTCTTGACAAATGCTATATAGTACTGAAGAGGGGTCCTTCAGGGCGATCCGCTATCCGTCCTCCTGTATATCCTTACAATACAAAGTCTACTCGATGCACTCAAAGCACTTGGGGTTGGTATTACACTAGAATGGGAAGGGAGAGAAGCTACGCTGTCTGCTATGGCACATGCTGATGACCTGATCGCCTTTGTAACCGACAGACAAATACGAAACCCTCGAAAAGGTACTTTCCATATACTGCCAAGCAACTACGGCAACCATCCACCCAGATAAGGCTATGGCGTTTCGAGCGGGTCCTACTCAGGTAAGATGGCATGAGGAAATAAAAGAACGAATGGTCGACTCACACTTGGACTACAAACATCTTGGATGCCCCTTCCGGTTAGATGGGGAGGCTTCAACAGCAACCCTACAGTTACAGGTCGGGAAGTTTAGAGGGCTCTGTCATGCATGGAATCTCTCAACAAGACCGCTCAAAAGAAGAGTAGAGGCGGGGAATAGTTACATATTAGCGGGTATCTGGCACGCTACTCAGCTATGCCCCCTTCCAAAAGACTATGAAGACGAACTGCGAAGGAGTTTATACTGGCCAATGTTCAAAGATCACAAAGCACCTATCCCCTTTGATAAGACCTGTTACCCCAAAGACTTAGGAGGATTAGGAATACTACACCCAAAGTATATGATGCAGGCCATGAACGGAAGGTGTATAGCTCGCATGCTTGCGGGTAACAACGAGATAGCAGAAGCCTTTAAACTTTCATTATTGCGCGTCTTATCAACGGAGGGTTGCTCCTTTTTCAAACTATTCGGGCCAGGAAGCACCCGTACGAGATCCTTGAGCCTACCCCCTACACTGTGCTCGCCCTTCTGGTGCCGAATCTACGATACGATGCTAAATTTAAAAATCGGGTATTCTGACGATTGGGACAGTTACACAGACGAGGAGATTCTAATGCTCCCATTTGACAATCCCTTGCTGATCGGAGAGGCAACGAAGACATTTGGTACCAAGGTCAGGCCGGCATTATTCCCTCTGCGGATTTTTCTACTGAGGGACATCTTAGTATTCGACAAGCACAGGAATCCCAAGCTCAACCTCATTGATGTGGAAAGGGGAAAGACCTTGATACGGAAACGGTTTTTGGCATTCCCTCCACCAAATGGGATCCCAAACTTTAGTGGAGACACGGGCCCCTGGCACATGGCAAAATCGGCATTGGCGCATGTCAAGAAAATCTGGAAGGAATCCTGGGATAAGAATGTGATCCCCCAGGAATTTAAGGATCGCTTGGGGCGGGTCAAAACCCTACCGGACACAATGAAGAACATGCAATCGCCTTGGATGCCTTTCAAGGCAGAGGACACATACAGCCTGATCCTTTGGAACAAACTTACCCTAGACGGTGTCCTATGTGAAAATTACACGGTGAAGCGCGGCAGGATGGCAGGACTAAAGCCGGAGTTGCTGACGCCTAATTGGAAGGGCATTGGAGGGGTGGAGGGAGTAGACTCGGAGGATGAGGATACGCAGGATTCGGATAGGAGGGGCAAGAAATCGGACGGCGTGGAGTTAACTCAGGAGGAAAGGAAACGGATCGAGGGTATCTGGATGGAAACATGGAAGCTATTGAAGTGGAAATACCGACCAGCAAAACACCATGAAGCATATTGGCGACTCCTGCACAAACGGCCACGTCGAGCACGAGGGGCTAAAAACGTGGCGGACCCTAGGGCAGCATTTCACACTGGTTTCTGCAGGAACTGCGGCGAGAAGGATACGACTAAACACGCGTACGTACTATGTCCAGAGGTTTCGCAGATTTGGGCAACAGCAGTGAGGATCCTCGAGGACCTCATTGGGGCAGAGTCGGTTACGAAAGACCTCAACGTCCAACTCTCCGTATTGGAGATAGTCTTGGGCTTCCCGGAACTAAGGAAAAGGATTCCCAAAATTTTCAGGATGCGAGTAGTACTATGGCATTCGGCGGTATTATATGTCATTACTGCCTGTCGGGAGTGGTCGCTTGACCACCGGAAAAGCGACGAAAAGGATACACGATTTAATTACCATGATGTTCAGAAATGCATACGGACGGAAATAAGATCAATTCTCTACGATATATTCGAGAGGGAAACAGCGTTGAAGAAGATAGATCGGTTTAAATCGATGTGGGAGAACTCGAGCAGGTTTATTATTGTGACCCACAACAGGTTGGAATTTAAGGAGTCAATTCGAATGTAGAGAAGGAGGACATGGGTTGTCTATCTTAGAGGAGGAGACTCAGATAGGAAACTGGATCGATAGGATCGCTCTGGGGGTATTACGAGCCAAGACGGGAAGATAGCTGTTCATGTAAGGCTGGAACTCATTGGAGACTCGGTGTATATTTAGGATTTAGGAGCCACCCTTATGATGGCGGTAATTGAGTCGCGATTTCCAACCAACCAACCTTTTTGGACGACAATGAACTTTACTCTTTTTTTACTTGGAAACGAGTCCTTTGATGAAGATAACCCATCAGAAAGACATAGACTTGACTTTTTGGTGATGGTGAAGTGTGGGCGACGTATCACACCCCGGGGAAATGAGATGTCGGACAGTCGCGATTGCAATTCCCATATTGAGCACAGGCGCGTCGCAGTTTATCGCACAACAGAAACGCAGCACGCCCTTCCAAGCGCAATATATAGCGCACAGTCGGCTATTCCCTTCGTCATACGATCAATTGATCGCCTTTACAATGCATTCTCAGTGAGAGTATTTTACATTCTGCAGCCTCGGACCTGCAGATAAATCTGTTGGTGTTCGATGAACGACATGGATTTGGATTTCGCGGCAAGCGCGAAACCATTTGCGTCTGTGGTGCTATGTTGCACGGGCGTGGATCATGAGGAAAGGGTATCCTTGTCGCGCGGGAAGGTGGACTAAGGGTAGTCGGTGCTTGTTAATCATGCACAGCAGATGGGGGCGGTATTTAAGGCCGATTTGAGGTCCGATGTAACGCACCTCGTTGTTGGGAATGTGAACACTCCCAAGTATCAGGTACGTGCGCGGTCCAAGGACGAGATTGATGAATAGTTTGCTGCTCAAAATCGGTTTGATTTGAAGATTATGGATTTGAGCTGGGTTGAGGAGGCCTATGAGAAGTGGATCCAGGGAGAAGACGTTAACCTAGAACAGGTACTCTCTCCGCGTTCTCCAGGGATTAATATCAGACTGTTTTGGCTCATATCCTCCCTCCTCTATACGGTCTGAATATATGTCTAACAAACATCGCATCACGTAACTCCTTCCCAAGTACAATTCTCATCACAGAGGAAGATAGAAGACTAATAGAATCACAAATACGGTCTCACGGAGGGGCATATCATCCTGATCTGTCGCGACAATGTACTCACCTCCTCTGTGCCTCCGCCTCAGGCAAGAAGTACGAAGCAGCGCTAAAATGGGGTCTCCACTGCGTTGGTGTCGAATGGTTATTCCAGTCTATCGAGCGAGGAATTGCACTCGATCCAAAATACTACACTCTGGATATTGAGCCCGAGAAACGTGGCGATGGAGCATGGGATAGGAATGCCATGTTGAAGGCTTCTGGGTTGAGTGGGATGGCGGTTGATAAAATTGTGCCGATGGAGTTTGAGGGCGGTGGAGGGAGGAAGAGACGGTTACGACGCGCGACAAGTAAAATGGCCCAGGAGGTTTGGGATGGGATATTGGGTGGTGCGGTCGAACAGGCGCCGGAGAATGTGCCTGTACAGACGACGGAGGATGTAGCTATGCAGTCTCTGCACCTTGCAGACGACACCCCTGTCGATGGCTTTGGAATGGACTTCGATCAATCGAAAGGTCTCTTCGATGGGATGACCTTCTATACTTGGGGATTTAATGATAAACAGGTATTTTTATCTCAAAAACTGTCTCTAAAGTTTAGAGAGAAGCTCTTACCAATGTAATCACCAAGAACGCAGGCTTGGTATTCACTAAACCACTCCCCGGAGCAGTCGACAATACCTCCCAAAGTTACACCATAATCCCCTTCAAATGTCCCCGCGAAGAAGCCCCAGCTGGCTACGCAGGCAGCCAAGTCGTCACGCAAATGTGGATAGAACGGTGCCTCGTCGCCAATACGGCATTCGACCCTTCAGACATAGTCATGTGTAAACCCATGCCGGGTCCATTTCCACGACCATGTATATATCCCCACACACGCGCTCAAGTCCTTGAACATGTCATTGACGTTAGATCTGCGAAATATTGCATTTTGTATAACGGGGTTTTCTGGGCCGGATTTATTGCATTTGGAGCAATTGATTGTGCTGATGGGAGGGGACTATTATGCTAATCTGACGCGGAAACGGAGTTTATTGCTTACGGTGGATAATCAACTTGGTGGGCCAAAGTTGGTGAAGGCGAGGGAGTGGAGGATACCAGTGGTTAATATTGGGTGGTTCTGGAATGTCATTGCTGGACCTGAGGAGGTTGATCCTTCCCCTTGGTGTGATCATCCCGTTGGTACCTCGCTTCGCCTTTGATTTCTAACTTTAGAACTCGTAAGGTATACCCCTGAAGAGGCATGCGGTGGTGTAAAATCAACGAATGCTACAAGTACTTCTGCACCGCAGCCAGGAATCTCCAGTGATGCAACAATGGTCGTCGTCAACGGCACAGATAAATCCTCAACCACAACCCCGGAACAGAAACGCGAGAAACGTTCCCGACAAGACGAAAACATCCCCCCCAACCAATCCACCGAAGTCAAAATGGATCAAATCACAAAACTCCTCAACACAGTCTCATCCCCCCACAAAAAGTCCAAGCGAAAGCTAGCTGGCCGCGCAAGAAATACACAAACTACACATTCCTCCTTGGCGTCGCCAGAGGAAACATTCTCGAATGAGGACATTCCAAGAGCCACGCAGGATAAGGTCGAGTATAAGGATCCTGTGGCGGAGAGGGAAATGGCTAAGATTGTGGCGAATTTAGAAGGGGTTAGGGAGGAGAAGAAGGTGAGGCAGGCTCAGGCGCAGAGCAGTGAGATGACTCCTGCGGAGGACATCGGACGCAGAGGAGGGAGAAGAAAGAGTACGAGGAAGTAAACTCGTACCTCCCTATGGGATTTTTGGCATGGCAATGAATGGGTTGGATTACTATTTGCATACAAGCTATTACTCAAGAAAAAACACACAAGCGAGGGTAGCCCTGGTCCTGTCGGTATCATCGAGATAGCCGATTACTAGTCATATATGTTCATGCGGTGGTCGTATATGTATGTCCGCTCCATAGAATATAATCATTCTCCGATTCTGGCGTCGGTTGTCCTGCGGGGCCTCCCGTATTCCCCGGGACCTACTGCGTGAGGAGAGCCACCTGCAAAGTGGTATGTACCGGCGGCGACAAAAGCTCTTCCGTAACTGGCTCGGGGGAAGAGAGATTGTGGGGAGGCGTCGAACATGCTTGCAATGCCTGGTCGGCGGTTAGAGATCCTTCCATCAGATAGCGTATTGAAGGAACAAACGGTCTTCCTTCAGATTATCCTTCACCCTCCCTGCAAGTGCAAGCAACTCCTCGAAAGTCGCATCGGGTAGGTGTGATTCCAACCACGAAAAGAACTGCGACGATGAGGAAGTCCGAGTCTCCAGATGTTCCCATCTGGATCCGTTGGTGAATTTCCTCGCGTGAGATCTCGCTCTCTTCGCTCGATTAAAATCCCCGGCAGTGATCTTTTCGCCGCAGACAGCATTTTTCTTTACACAGTACTCACACGCGGCAGCTCTGTCATTGAAGACACACTATCCATCAGTTAAATCTCATATGCAATGTCCAGTACCTTTGCCTTTCGTTGTCGACAGGCATGGCACTTGTCTGTCCCTAGGGCCCCGAATTTGTTGTTCCCTTGCCGCGGATGAACGGTATCGGCTGAAGACGGAACTTCAGAAGCCCCCAATTGCAGGTGATAAGTCGCCTCTGGCGGTGCGTGGTCTGGCGCTCTATACGTATGCTGACTTGACGGCAAAGTTGGTGAGGTTTGGACACTCAGCTGTGCAGACAGCGGCCCGAAGCCATTCCCCGCATTGTCGACATTATGGAACGTAGCATGAGAAACCTGATTGTGCTGGCCGT
>Ga0302325_10036570_pt1 | contig 10007 bp, 7 predicted proteins | sample Palsa_T0_2_FD_201948 | JGI IMG/M metagenome (GOLD analysis project Ga0302325, IMG submission 201948) | Peat permafrost microbial communities from Stordalen Mire near Abisko, Sweden - Palsa_T0_2 | ecosystem: Environmental > Terrestrial > Soil > Palsa > Peat permafrost | place: Sweden: Abisko... | reverse complement strand
AAGCCTTTCGATCCGGAAAAGTTGCTGCAGACCGTGGCCAAGGTGTTGCCCTAAAGCGTTTCAGAGAGGAAGGGGGCGGAGCAGCCGTACTCTACGCAGGCCTTCCGTGAAAGAACAGGCGTCCCCCGCACACGTCCTTGTGTGACGGCGAAGAACGCCTGCACTCGCTTCCCGCAAAAGAGCACCGTATTAAAAAGACGCAATCACCATGAAAATCGACCTCAGCCAATTTCGCCAGACCTTCATGCAGGAAAGCGCCGAACATGTGGAATCTATGGAAGCGGGACTGCTCGCTCTCCGTTCGGCGCCGGACGATGTTGAAATCCTGAACGCCATCTTTCGTTCGGCACATTCCATCAAAGGAGGCGCCGGTTCGTTTGGACTCACCCATCTGGTCCGCTTCACCCACGGTTTGGAGAGCCTGCTCGACCGCCTGCGGTCGTTGGAGATGCCAGCTACGGCCGAGGTCATCAGCCTGCTGTTGCAATCCGTGGATGTATTGCGCGCCATGCTCGAGGGCGGCGAGGAGGCTGGCATGCCCAATGGAGCGGCGGAGCTGGCGGAGCAGATCGGGAGCTTGTGCGAAAGCGGGGCCGAGTCGGAGGAAGAGCCCCTTGGGCAGACGGCGAGCAGCCGTTTCGCTTCTCCGCAAGATGTTGTGGACGACGACCGCGCACCGGGCCCGGAGCTGAATTTTTACCAGGTCGAATTCCGGCCTCATCGGGAAATGTTCTCGAGCGGTACCAATCCCATCATGCTGCTGCGCAATCTCGCCGCTCTGGGCACGGTGAGCGTTTGCCAGCTGCACGCCGATGACCTGCCGCCCCTGATGCAGCTTGACCCGGCGCAGTGTTACCTCAGCTGGACGGTCGAGCTGGCAAGTTCGTCTCCCGAAGAGGAATTGCGCGAGGTCTTCGAATTCGTGGAACATCTCGCCGAGGTGACCATCCGACGCCTCGACCAGCCGGTGCAGCCGGTGAACGGGTTGGCGCTTCATCGACCCTCTACCCCAGGCCGCATCCTCGAGGTTGTTTCTCCCGCGGTCCAGGAGATAGAGGAGTCGGCCGAGCGGAGAAAGGCCGAAGAGCGCAGAAAAGTGGAGGAGCGCAGAGCGGTGAAGAAACCCGCCACTGCGGCAGAGTCGAGTTCCATCCGAGTAGCCACGGAAAAAGTTGACCGGTTGATCGACCTGGTCGGTGAACTAGTCATTGCTCAGGTGATGACAGCGCAAATGGTCGAGGACTTCGAACCGTCGTGTCTTCCCAAACTGCGCGAGGCGGTGGCCGCCATGGAGCGCAGCACCCGCGAGCTGCACGAACGCGTCATGGCGGTCCGCATGATGGCGGTAGGCACGCTGTTTCAGAGATATGTGCGCGTGGTCTACGACATCGCCCAATCTACCGGTAAACAAATCCGCCTGGAAACGGACGGCGAGGAAACCGAGATCGACAAGAGCATGCTCGAGTTGCTGGGCGATCCGTTGACCCACTTAATCCGCAACGCCGCCGACCATGGTATCGAATCAACCGAGGTGCGCTTGGCGGCCAACAAGCCCGCCGAGGGTTTGATCCATATGCGAGCCTTTCATCGTTCGGGAAGAATCGTTATCGAGATCTCGGACGACGGCGCAGGGATTGATACGGCCCGGGTGCGCGCCAAAGCCGTGGAACGAGGTTTGATCGAGGAGCGGGCCGACCTCAGCGAAGATCAGATCAGAATGCTGATCTTCGCCCCTGGATTTTCCACCCGCGAAGAAGTCAGCGACCTCTCCGGGCGCGGCGTAGGCATGGATGTCGTCAAGCGCAATGTGCAGCAACTGAGCGGCACAGTTGGGCTGACCAGCGAGCTGGGCAGCGGATCGACGGTCTCGATCGAGCTCCCGCTGACGCTCGCCATTCTCGAGGGTCTTCTCATCCGGGTGGCCGACCGCACCCTGGTGCTTCCCCTGCTTACGGTGGTTGAAGCCGTCCCCTGCATGGGCAAGATAGTACGCGTCGCCGAACAGGCTGAGGTCATCGTGATTCGCGAGGAATCAATCCCCGTGCTGCGCCTGTGCCGGTTTCTCGGGGTGCAGCCGAACGTGGTCGATCCTGAAGTGCAACCAGTTGCCGCCCCCGGCGCGGAACCGGCAGAGGACCAACCCCTGGTGGTGGTGGTGGAAGCGGGTCGAAAAAAGATCGGCCTGGTGGTCGATGAACTACTCGGCCAGCAACAGGTGGTGGTCAAGAGCCTGGAAAAGAATCTGCATAAAGTCCAAGGGCTGATGGGCGCAACCATCCTTGGCGACGGCCGTGTCGCGCCCATCATCGACGTGGCTGCGCTCTCGGAATTGAACCTGTTTTCGATCGGCCCGCAGGCAAAAAAGACAAGCCGCGGCGGCCCTTCCGCTCTGCCCATCCAGGCAGCCTTATCGGCACCCGTGACCACGAGAGGATCTGCCCGTGGACTGGTTTAAAAACCTCAATGCAACTCCGCGGCCGTTGCTCAAGAACCGAGGATGAGAGCTTTGAGGAATTCTAGCGGGAGAAACGAGCCCGGCGTGGCCCGAACGGGAGGCGTTCATGAAGCGCAAGCGCGAAGTGACAGACTTCGCAATGCAGCCAGTTCCTTCGCACCCGCTGCATTTTTTTCCGCATGCCTCGGAGCCACCCAGACCGTATGCAGCAAATTTGCAACCATGGAAGTATCTACAGGCCTACCCATACTTCGGTAAGAGGAGTGTCCATAGATGAACTGGTTTAAGAATCTCGAGGCAACCCCCAGACTGATGCTCAGCTTCGGTCTTTTGATCGCTCTTGTCGCGGCGATCAGCTATCTCTCGATCAGCAGTCTTAGCCGGGCAAACGATCGTATTACCATCCTTTACTCGGACGATATGGTGGGCGCGATCAGTGCCGACAAGATCGCCCTGGCCCGGGTTTCGATTGGCCGCGAGGGGCGGGACGCGGTCTTGAATATTAGCGATCCAGGAGTCGTCGCGGCGGACAAAGAGGCCTCCGCCTCGGACTTCGCCACCATCCATACCTACCTGGATGCGCTGCAAAAGGTCTTCTACAGCGAGGAGGGTATAGCTCAGATAACGGCGATGCGCAGCGTGCTGCCCGACTGGGAAAAGGGCTACCACGATCTTTACGAGCAGATCAGCGCCAACGACGTGGCTGGCGCAAAGGCCCAGCTGGTCAAGTTGAACCAGCTGGGGCAACCGTTGAGTGAAGCATCACAACGAGCCAGCGCGCTCAAGGAAAAACTTGGCGACGAAAAGTTCGAGGCGAACAGCCAATCCTACCAGTCCTCTCGTTCCCTGCTGCTTGCTGCGGCAGCCATTGCGGTGGTTCTGGGAGTACTGCTCAGCATCTTCATTGCCCGCGGGTTCTCTGTGCCTCTGGGACAGACGGTGGCCGCACTTGAGCTGGTGGCCGCCGGTGATCTGACGGTCACTGTCGAGGTGCAGACCAGGGATGAGGTGGGCCGGATGGCCGCTGCCTTGAACGCAGCGCTGGCAAAACTGCGGTCTACCTTGCAGGAGGTCGCCGCGAGCGCCGCCCACTCGAACGCCTCTTCGCGGGAACTGGCAGCGGCCACGGAGCAAATCGCCACGGGCGCGCAGCAGCAGGCGGCGAGCTTGGAAGAGACATCGGCCAGCCTGGAAGAAATCACCGCCGCCGTCCGGCAAAGCGCCGACAATGCGCGACAGGCCAGCCAGTTGGCGACCGGTTCCCGGGAGTCCGCGGAAAAAGGGCAGGAAGTCGTTTCCAGCGCCATAGCCGCCATGGCGGAGATCAACACCGCCTCGGCGAAGATCTCCGACATCATTTCCACCATCAACGAGATTGCTTTTCAGACCAACCTACTGGCGGTGAATGCGGCGGTCGAGGCGGCGCGCGCCGGTGAGGAGGGCCGCGGCTTCGCCGTGGTTGCGACCGAAGTGCGGAGCCTGGCGCAACGCAGCGCCGAGGCAGCCAAAGAAATCAGGAGCCTCATCCAGGACTCTTTGGAGAAGGTAGAGAAGGGTTCCGAACTGGTCAACCGTTCGGGAGCGACCTTGCAAGGCATCGTGAGCTCGGTAAAGCGGGTCACCGATATCGTGGGGGAAATCGCGGCGGCATCGGCGGAGCAAAGCACCGGAGTCGAACAGGTGAACACGGCCATCACGCAGATGGACCAGGTGACCCAATCCAACTCTTCGCAGACCGAAGAACTTGCGGCCACGGCGCAAGCGTTTGCCGAGCAGGCCGCGCGGCTGCAGGAACTGGTGGGCACGTTTACTGTGGGCCATAGCCACGAATTCGCGAGCGACGACCGCAGTGATCATCGCTCGCCGCAAAGCCATCGTCAGGCGCCGCGTGCGACCCGTCGCTCAGCCTCGGCGGTGAAGCGCAGCCTGGTGCACAATCCGGCACCCCGCGCCCCCAACGGAAGCAGGGCCGTTACCGAAGCGGCAGTTCTGGTAGGCGGCCCTCCCGCCAGGTCAGAGGAAGCGAGCTTTGAGGAATTCTAGCTCGGCTTAAGCAAGGCGCAGGCTGTGTCTCCGCCCCCTGCAACAGGTGGTGGTTGCCTCAGGTTCTCAAGTGCCTTGCCGATACATCCCTTGAGCGATGCATACCGCGCAGAACTATCTCAGGAAACCGCGCGTGAGAACGCCATTGCGGCTCCTGAGTTTGAGGTGAGGGAATGAAGCGACTCATCGCTGTAGCGTGCGGCTGTGTTCTTGCGGCAGCCGTGCCCGGCTGCGCGCAAAGCTTGGATGATCTCAACATCCAGATCCATGGGTATGTCACCCAGGGCTTCCTCTACACGACCAACAACAACGTCTTCACCACCCGTTCGAGCGATGGTAGCCCGGCCTGGACCGACGCGGTCATCAACGTCAGTGCCCAACCCAACCCGAAGCTCCGTATAGCCGTTCAGGGCCGCTACTTCCTACTGGGGAATTATGGCAACGCGCTGACCCTTGACTGGGCGGCCGCAGACTACAAGGCTGACGATCGCTTCGGCGTGCGCTTTGGCAAGGTGAAAACGCCGATCGGCCTTTTCAACGAGATTCAGGATATAGATCCCTCATACATCTGGGCCCTGCTGCCGGAGAGCGTCTATCCCATCGACAACCGTGAATCCTACCTTACGCACTACGGTGGAGTCGTCTACGGCACCCTGGCAATCCCTCATAAATTCGGAAAGCTGGAGTACCGGGCCTTCGGGGGAGAGGGCCTGTACACCGCGAAGGATGGTTACTTTGTCAACCAGCTGGAGGCGGGATTCAATCTACCCAACGACATCAAAGGTCCGCTCTACGGCGGCGCGCTGCACTGGAGAACCCCAGTCTCCGGGCTCATGGTCGGAGCCTCGGCACTTAAGGACAACACGTGGAATGCCCTGTACACCGCCAACAACGGCGCTCTCCAGGGGACGGAGACCCTGTTAGCCAACACCCAGCCAAACTTCTTCGCGAGCTACGAAAAGAACAAAATCATGGTGGCCTCCGAGTACACCAGAAGTTGGGGCGACCAGCTGGTCCAATTCCCTGACACTCCCGATTCGTATTCACGCAACGACGATCGTGGGTGGTATGCCATGGCAAGTTACAAAATTACCTCTAAGTTCACAGGGGGCGGTTACATCAGCCAGAACGCTGATCACCAGGCGCCCATATCATCCAGCCGCCACTACAACGAGTGGGTTGTCTCCGGCCGCTACGACTTTACCGAGTTCCTTTACGTCAAGGCCGAAGAACATTTCATTCACGGTACCGGTCTCGCCTACGACATGAACCTTAATCCGAACCTCCAGCCCAACACCAACCTGACCGCGCTTAAAGTAGGGGTCACCTTCTAGTGTTGCAAAGGGGAAAACTCACCATGCTCAAGATCGGCGCCAGCTTCTAGTCCGCAAGAGCCACCCATGAAAAAACTAATTCTCTCTTCCGTCTTTGCCTTCGCCGCCTCGGCGCTGTCAGTCGGCGCTGGAGCGCAGGTGATCGTCATCGCCAATCCCAGCGTGAAATCGAGCGAAGTCAGCAAAGACGAGCTGCGCGACGTCTTCACCGGGAACGCGAGCGCGCTCAAAGATGGAAGCAAAGTGGTGCCGATCCTGCTCAAAGATGGGCCGCCTCACGAGGAATTTTTGAAGGCATACATCGGCAAGGGCGACACTGCCTACCGGGCGGGGTGGCGCAGCCTGGTCTTCTCCGGCCAGGCCGCCATGCCTAAGAGCGTTGACGGCGACGCGGCGATGGTGGCCTTGGTGGCCCATACCCCGGGCACCATCGGTTATATCGACAAGGCATCGCCGCACGAAGGCGTCAAGGTGCTCGAGGTCCATTGACCTTCTTGACGACGCCTTGAGCAATAGGAAAAGGTGCAGGGTGGAAATGATCATGAAAACGGCGCAAGCTGTGATCCCTGAGGGATCGAAGTGACACGCAGTCGGAAGGCAGGGCATGAGAAACCTGGCAATCGGCACCAAGTTGTTGTTCAGCATCGGAGGCCTGGCGTTTGGCTACCTTCTTTTCCTGGGCCTCGTCCAGTGGACGGGAGGCACCATCCAGCATCACCTGCGGATCGCGGCCGACTCCCTCTTCCCGGCAGCTCTTGCCGGCCAGGAGGCTCAGGCCGGATTTCAGAAGTTGACCAAGGATTACAAGGATGCCGTGCTGCTGCAGGACACGAAGAGCCTTGCGATCGCGGATCAGGACGCGCAGACGGTAACGTCCAAGTTACAAATTGTGCTGGCCAAAGTTGCGTATAACCCGGAACTGGCGCAGCAGGTCTCCGCCCTTCAAGGTCAGTTCAACGGTGTCTACTCGCGCTCTAAGACAACCTACACTACGATGGTCGAAAAACCGGATGCAGCCGACCCCGGTGCCATCAAGAGCCTGGCGGGGGAAAGCGCGACGCTGGCACAATCGCTCCAGGACCTGAATACTACCCTCAGCAGTAAAGATCTGGTTGCCGAGCTGGATGCGATCGGCAGCGCGACCAACAATCAGCGCCTGCTGACTGTGCTCCTCTTTGCCGTGGCGCTCGCGTTCGCCACCTTCACCACCCGGATACTGAGGAGTCAGATCGCGGTGCCACTGGCCCTTGCGGTTACGGCGCTGCTCCAGGTAGCCGATGGCGACTTGACCGCTTCGCTGGAAGTCGATTCGACCGATGAGGTGGGCAGGATGGCTCAGGCCCTGAACCAGGCCCTGGAGAAGCTCCGGGCCACGTTAGGAGAGGTATCCGAGACTGCCGCCACCGCCAGTTCTTCCTCGCAACAACTGGCCGCCTCCGCCATGGCGATTGCCGGCGGCGCGCAGAAGCAGGCTGCGAGCCTGGAGCAGACTTCGGCCAGCCTGGAGCAGATCACCGCCACAGTCAAGCAAAGCGCGGACAATGCGAGGCAGGCTAGCCAGCTGGCGACGGGCTCCCGAGAGTCGGCAGAAACGGGCCAGGAGGTGGTCTCCGGCGCAATTGCCGCCATGGCTGAGATTAATACCGCCTCCGCCAAGATCTCCGACATCATCTCGACCATCAACGAAATCGCCTTCCAGACCAATCTGCTCGCCGTCAATGCTGCGGTAGAGGCGGCTCGAGCGGGCGAAGAGGGTCGCGGCTTCGCGGTCGTCGCCTCCGAAGTGCGCAGCCTGGCGCAGCGCAGCGCGGGCGCGGCGAAGGAGATCAAGGGATTGATCCAGGACTCATTGCAAAAGGTGGAGAAGGGTTCCGAGCTGGTCAACCGCTCGGGGGCGACACTGCAAGGAATTGTCGGCTCGGTGAAACGGGTGACTGACATTGTGGGCGAGATTGCCGCGGCCTCCGGAGAACAGAGCATTGGCATCGAGCAAGTGAACACTGCCATGACCCAGATGGACCAGGTGACCCAATCCAACTCCGCGGAAACCCAGGAGCTTTCCTCGACCGCGCAGCAGCTTTCGCTGCAGTCGGCGCGCCTGCTGGAGCTCGTCGGCACCTTCACCCTGGGCAATGGCCGACCATCCACTCACGGCCGCACTCATCAGCCCTTGCCCGGCGATCGCCGTTCCCTTGCCGAGCCGGGTCGAGCTGCCGTGCGGCCGACCAACGTGGAAGCAGGCAATCCAGCATTTTCCACCCGCAACGAACGCAAGCAGCCTGCAAACACTCCTGTCCTGGTTGGCAGTCCTGCGGGCAGATCGGATGATGAGAGCTTCGAAGCGTTCTAGACGTCAGGGCCGTGCCGGCGTTTGGATAGACGGCGAAAGGAAACACCGATGCAGGCAATTGTGAAGCACCAGGCTCCTCCATCCAGCCAATTCCTCACCTTCCTCCTCGATGAGCAGGAATACGGGCTTGAGCTGTTCAAAATCCAGGAGATTCGCGGATATGCGCCGGTCACGCCGATCCCCAATGTTCCCGCCCATGTCAGGGGCGTGATGAACCTGCGCGGAACGGTGTTGCCGGTGATCGATCTGCGCATGAAGTTTCGCCTGCCGCCCATTGAGTACAACAAGTTCACCGTGATTGTGATTGCCATGGTCGGACACAAAATGGTTGGACTGTTGGTCGATGCGGTCTCCGATGTCCTGCAGGTCGCGCAGGAGGCGATGCGCGCCGCCCCGGATTTCGGCTCGGCGGTAGATACACGATTCATCGATGGCGTCTTTCAGACCCGCGAGCATCTTGCCGTGGCGCTCAACCTGGAAAAGCTGCTCAGCGACATTGAGCTGACCGTGCCGGAAGCCGACTGAAGCGGCGGCGTAACCCGTTTACCCCTAGCGGAGAAAAGCATTGACCATGCACGCGCTCGACGCCTCCCTCGTGACGATGGACATGCGCGAGTTCAAAACATTTCGCGAGTTGATTCATCGCAAGACGGGTATCTGGCTACACGATGGCAAGCAGGCAATGTTGGCTGCCCGTCTATCCAAACGGCTTCGTCACCACCGGATGAGCGACTTCGCTACCTACGCCGCCTATGTCGAGAACGTCCAGGACGGGGGCCAGGAGCTGGCCGAGATTATCAACTGCGTCACCACCAACAAGACCTCCTTCTTTCGCGAAATGCACCACTTCGATTTTCTTGCTAAGACGCTGGTGCCGGAGCGGATAGCCGGCGCGAAGCTGGGGCGCGCGCGCAGTCTTCGCGTATGGAGTGCCGCCTGCTCCACCGGCTAAGAGCAGTACTCTATCGCCATCTCGTTGCTCGATGCGTTGAAGGCCGGCCAAGCATCGATTGTTCCAAGTGTGGGCCAGCCGCTGTCTCCGCCCGGCGGCTGGCAGGTCGAAGTGGTGGCTTCCGACATTGACACCGTCGTGCTGGCAACGGCGGCTCAGGGTATCTACGACGAAGAATCTTTGGAAGAAGTACCACCAGCCATGCAGACCGCTTACTTTCTTCGCGGCAAAGGAAACATGAGCGGGCAGGTCCGAGTGAAAAAGGACGTTGCCCGGCTGGTCAAATTTCAACGGCTTAATCTCATGGATGAAAATTGGAGCCTCGATGGGCTGTTCGACGTGATCTTCTTCCGCAACGCGCTGATCTACTTCAATCGTGAGACGCAGGAGGTCTTTCTACGCAAGATGTTGCGCTACCTAAAGCCGCGAGGTTATCTCATCCTTGGCCACTCCGAGCATGTGCCCTGGCTGAATGACTCGGTGGAGGCACTCAGCAACACCATTCACCAGTTGCGAGCGCAGAAGCGGCCGGCCTATAACGGCCCCGAGCGGCGCCGCCGCCGACGGCAATGAGGAGTCGTCCTCAAGTGCAACGGCCGCCGGGCACGAGCCCGGCGCCCCACCCTGGTCTGCTCATTACGCAGCGACGGCGCATTTATATTGGCGAGGTGGTGGCCAGTGCCACACCTTTACAGTTACAAACACTTCTCGGTTCGTGTGTGGCGGTCTGTCTTCGGGACCCGGCCGCGGCTATCGGCGGAATGAACCACATACTGCTCCCCGGAAGATGCGACGGCGACGGCCAACATTCTCGCTTTGGAGTGCATGCCATGGAGTTGTTGATCAATGCCGTCATGAAAGAGGGCGGAGACC
>Ga0302325_10036568_pt1 | contig 10007 bp, 9 predicted proteins | sample Palsa_T0_2_FD_201948 | JGI IMG/M metagenome (GOLD analysis project Ga0302325, IMG submission 201948) | Peat permafrost microbial communities from Stordalen Mire near Abisko, Sweden - Palsa_T0_2 | ecosystem: Environmental > Terrestrial > Soil > Palsa > Peat permafrost | place: Sweden: Abisko... | reverse complement strand
TGGGGAAAGCCGAACGCACTGCAGTGATTGTATCGCGCTACGTTTCGAGCTGAGCCAAACGGGCTTCCAGAACTTCGAGAACCTTGGCCGCGCTCGCGGTTCCGTCGAGCGGAAGGCGGAGCACCCCGGCGGGCGTGAACTGCGCGCCCTCGGTGTTGGTGACCAGATTCGTCAGGCGGTTAGGATCGATGCTGGCGTCCATGTGAAATTTAACGTTGAGCGCGCCTTGGCGGCGATCGATGGCCTCGATGCCGAGTTTTTGCGCGGCGCTCTTGAGCACCGAGAATTTGAGAAGGCTGCGCAAGGCGTCGGGCGCGGGGCCGTAGCGGTCTTCGAGTTCAGCCAGCAACTCCGCGGCTGCTTCGGCCGTGGCGGCGTCGGCGATGCGCTTGTAGGCGCGCAGACGCTGCTGTTCATCGGCGATGTATTCGGATGGAATGCGAATGTCCAGGCCGAGGTTGAGCGTCGAGTGGATTTCGAGCGGCACTTCTTCGCCCTTTAACTCGTGCACGGTTTCTTCGAGCAGCTTCACGTACATGTCAAAGCCGACCGAGCCGATGTGGCCATGCTGCTCGCCGCCTAGAATATTGCCGGCGCCGCGCAGTTCGAGATCGAGCGCCGCGATTTTGAATCCGGCGCCCAGGTCGCTGAACTCCTTGAGCGCGGCCAGACGTTTGCGGGCGATCTCGCTCAGTTCGGTGTCGGCGGGCACCATCAGATAAGCGTAGGCGCGGCGATTGGAGCGTCCCACGCGCCCGCGGAGCTGATACAACTCGGAGAGGCCGTAGCGCTCGGCGTGCTCGATGAGCATGGTGTTGGCGAGCGGGATGTCGAGGCCATTTTCGGCGATGGTGGTGCAGACGAACACATCGAACTCGTGGCGCATGAAGCCGAGCACGGCGCGTTCCAGCTCGGCTTCGCCCATTTGGCCGTGGCCGATTCCGATGCGGCAGTTGGGCAGAAGTTCTTGGATGGACGCGGCGCGCGCGACGATGCTGTCCACGCGGTTGTGGATGAAGTAGACTTGGCCGCCGCGCGCCAGCTCTTGCTCGATGGCGGTGCGGATCAATTGGGGATCGAAGTGCGCCACCACGGTGTTGATGGACAAGCGATCCTTGGGCGGCGTCTCGATGACGGACATGTCGCGCAGGCCGAGCAGCGACATGTGCAGCGTGCGGGGGATGGGCGTGGCGGACATGGTGAGCACGTCGACGTTGTGTTTGATCTGCTTGATGCGCTCTTTGTGGCGCACGCCGAAGCGCTGTTCTTCGTCCACCACCAGGAGGCCCAAGTCGTGGAACTGAACGTCTTTCGAGAGCAGGCGATGAGTTCCGATCACGATGTCCACCTTTCCGTCGGCGAGACCGGCGACCACTTCCGCGATCTCCTTCTTGTCGCGGAAACGGCTGAGCATCTCGACGCGGGCGGGGAAGGCGGCGAAGCGGCGCTTGAAGGTCTCGAAATGCTGGTAAGCGAGCACGGTGGTGGGAGCGAGCACGGCCACCTGCCGGCCGTCGCCAAGCGCCTTGAAGGCGGAGCGCATAGCGACCTCCGTTTTGCCATAACCGACGTCGCCGCACAGCAGTCGATCCATGGGGTGGCTGCTCTCCATGTCTTTCTTAACGTCCTTGATGGCGGCAAGCTGGTCCTTGGTCTCCTTGAATTCGAAGGCGTCTTCGAATTCGCGCTGCCAATTGCCGTCGCGCGAAAACGCAAAACCCTCGGCCATCTGGCGCTGCGCGTAGAGCTTGAGCAGCTCGTCGGCCATGTCGCGCATTTTGGCTTTGACGCGCGATTTGGTTCGCTCCCAGGTGACGCCGCCCAATCGGTCGAGACTAGGCGCCGCGCCTTCGCCCGCGCCGCGATATTTCTGGATCAAGTCGAGGCGCGTCAACGGGACGTAGAGTTTCGACTCCGCGGCGTACTCGATCAACATGAAATCGCCTTTGTTCTCGCCCTGCGCGATCTCGCACGTACCCAGGAATCGGCCGATGCCGTGGGTGAGATGAACGACGTAATCGCCCGGCTTGAGATCGGCGAGATCGGCGGTGAACGCGGCGAGCTGCGATTTCGTGGGGCCCGGCTTGGCGATCAGATCGGAGGTGTCGAAGAGGTCTTCCGAGCCGACGAGGGCGATGCGAGCGTCGGGGAATACGACGCCGCGGCGGACCAGTCCCTTGACCAACATCGTACTGGCGGCCGCGCCCGCGATGTAGGACCGCTCGGCAAGATAGGGGCGCGTGGCATCGGAGGGATCGAGTCCGAGCTGGAAGGGAACGGAATATTCCTGGAAGATGTCGGCCAGCCGCTCGAGTTCACCGGTGGATTGCGCGAAGAACAGGACGCGGTAGCCTTGCTCCACCAGGTTGCGGGCTTCAGAGATGGCCGCTTGAATGTTGCCATGGAACGCGAGCGAAGGGCGCGAGGCGACGGTTGGACTCGGCGCTACGAGGCCGGTGATCAGCTCCAACTCGCGCATCAGCATCTCGGCTTTGGATTCGAGACTGGAGTGAAGCTCCGGCCAATCGTAGAAATTCTTTTCCGGAGGACAAGGAAATGGGCGATCGGTATCTTCGAGGCGCTTCCAGAGCCGGCTCGCCGCGGCGGCGACCTGCTCGGGCTCATCCACAACGACCAGCGGATTTTCGGCGAGCGAAAAAAGCGAGTGTGAGCGCGGGCGAACCAGCGGGACCAGAAATTCCCAGCCGGGAAACGGGTCGCCGGGACTCGGAACGTCGACTTGATCGGCGATTTCGCGCAGCAGCTCGCGGGACTTCGGATACTCGGCCAGAGGCAGCAGAGTGGTTTCCGCGATCCGCATCACGGAGCGCTGCGTTTCGACGTCGAAGCGGCGGATGGACTCGATGAGATCGCCAAACAGCTCGAGACGCACGGGCTTGGCGGTTTCGGCGGGAAAGATATCGAGGACGCCGCCGCGCAGCGAATACTCTCCGACCATTTCGACGGGATCGCGTTTTTCGTAGCCGATGCTCTCCAGATGCGCGAGCACGTCTTCGAGAGGAATTTCTTCGCCGACGCGCAAGGGGAGCGCGAGCTGGCGGTAGAACTCGGCCGCTTCGGTGCGGAGCAAGGCGGAAGCCACCGGCGTGATAGTGATGGTGGTCTTGCGGGATGCGAGACGCCACAGGCCGGACGCGCGCTGCTCGCTAATCTCATTGTGCGGCGAAAGGCGCTGGGCCGGGAGCACGTCCAATGCCGGGATGGTTTGCGGTCGCGGAATATCGGAGGTCACCAGCAGGTCGAAAAACGTTTCCACCAGCTCGCCCAAGGTGTCGGCTTGTTTGTTGCCGTCCACAACGACGATCACGTTGCGTTCGGTGGCTTGCCAGAGCAGAACCAGGTAGAGCGCTTTGGCGGTGGTAGTGACGCCGGAAAAGGAAACGCGCGCGGAAGGATCGCGGATCAGGCGTCCGACCACATCCTGAAACGCGGGATCGCGGGCGAGCGATTGCAGCAGGTCACGGATAGCGGGATGAGTCACGGCCGGGGACGCGAAACAGGTTGGGTGAAGCGCCGCCTCGCTTCCATCTTAGACCGCGTGGCGCGCTCGGCTGCGAGATAGAATCTCTTCCAGTATGCCGGTGGTGGAATAGCCGGGTTCGAGCGGCAGGGCGAGCACCTTGCCTCCGGCGGCTTCCACTTCTTCGCGCCCGGCGATGAAGTGGGCCCAGTCGGCGCCTTTGATCAGGATGTCCGGCAAGACGGCCGCGATGAGTTCGCGCGGGGTGTCTTCCTCGAAAAAAGTGACGGCATCGACGGCTTGGAGCGCCGCGGCGAGTTCGGCGCGCTCGTTTTGCGGGATGAGCGGACGCGTGGGGCCTTTGAGACGCTGCACGCTCGCGTCCGTGTTGAGAGCGAGGATCAGGATGTCGCCGAGCGAGCGGGCGCTTTCAAGCAAACGGATGTGCCCGGGATGCAGCACATCGTAGCAGCCGTTCGTGAAGACCACGATTTTGCCAGCGCGCTTCCATTGGGCGCGCGCGGCGATCAATTCTTCGCGCGTGTAGATGGATCCCAAAAGGCTATTCTACCTTGGCGGCTGCGTCGGCCCAGTTTTGGAAGATTTCGAGAATCGCGCCGAGCTTCCGGCCGTCGCCTTGGCCGAGGAACTGGTTTCGCTCGACGCGGCAGACCAGCCAATCGCCCGGGGAGCGATCCTGGCGAATCGGGGGCATGGATCGGTCTTGGAGCGGCGTCTCGATGAGATCGATGGTGACCATCCAACCCGAGTTATCCAGGGTTTCGATGGTGACGCCGCGGGTGCGCTCCCATTCACCGTTGGCGCGGGCGAGATACCAGGATTGCAAGAATTCGAGCGGAGCCACTATCGAGATTGTAGTCCGCGCTCGGCTGGGTTGTTTGGTTAGGATGGGCGGTCGGTTTTGATCCGCTTTTTCAAGGCGATGATTCCGATGAGTCCGGAGCCGATCAGCAAGAAGGTAGCGGCTTCCGGCGCTTGAGCATCCGCAGCCGTGCCGAACTCGAAATCGCCGAGAAAGGCGTAGGTCGATCCGTTGTACACCGTGTTCTGCAACGTCAGCGTGATGGTGGAGATCCCGGTATCCGATGTCACACCCCAGAAGGCCGGCGTCGACGGAGGGGTTCCGGACACGGGGTTGGTGGCCACGGTATACGGGGTTCCGGCGACCGTGACGGTGTAGCTGTACCCACTCGGGCTGGCGGTAAACAGATCCATGCCGAACGCGGTCACCGGAGTGGGAAGGGAAATCTGGATATAGGGAAGAGATGAACCGGAATTGGGCCGGTTCATGGGGAGGGCGACCGAGTCTCCGGTGCCGAAGTTATACCACTGCGCCCACTGTGACGCGGTCGTATCGATGACCTCGATGTTATAAGTTCCCGCCGTAGCAGTGTAGCCGATGAACTCCACGCCGTTCTGTGTTACGCCGGAGGCAGTGTTGTATGAGGTTTCGCCGCCGGGCGTCGCCAAGCCCGCAAAATTGTCCAGTTGTACGCCGCTCGACGCCGCCGCCCAGGTGGTCGGATTATTGTATGTCGTGATGGTGACTGCAAAAGCGGGAGCGACGATGAGCGCCAGTGATATCAGGCTCAGAGGGACGAACGCACGAAGAGAAAGCCGCAACATTTTGAATGGACTCCGATTAAGAAATCTCCGCATCACAGCGGGGGCTGCCGGGAAACCAGGGCTGGGGTAGGGCAGAATGCTTCAGAGCTACCGATTTAGTACCGGCAAGCTTGAAATCTGTTAGTGCGGAGTATGCGGACGGGTTCTCTCGAGAATGCGGAAATCGGCGAAAGTATCGGCGCCCTCAGGCGGCCATCTGTTTTAAATAGGTAGCGATCTTCTTGTCGTTCTGCCCGATGTGATGGGTTAGCCAATCCTTCAAGAAGTACATGAGCTGGACGGTGACCGCGACGCGCTTCGCCGCGAGGTCGCTCTGGAAAGCGACCACTTTGGCGGTCAATTCGTCATGCTCCTTTTTGTGGTGGAGGTATTCCGGATAGTTACATTCCTTCATCAACCGTTCTTCGTCCGCGAAATGCAGTTTGGTATAGGAAACCAAGTTCGCGAGGATGGCACTCAAGGCGGCGTTGCCTTTGCCGGCGGCCATGGCGGCGTGTAGCTCGTCAGCGAGCTGAAACAGTCGCTTGTGCTGAGTGTCGATCGCGAGATGCCCGACGCTGTATTCTTCTTTCCATAGGAATATGCTCATGCACCTCCAATCGGCGGCGGTAGGGAAAGCAAATATATTCCGCCGAGGGCTAGTCCGGGATGATGACGCGCCTATTGCTTCACGGCGAAGACGAACATCGAAGTGCCCGCGTTCACCGTGACGTACTGGCGGCCGTTGATCGCGTAGGACATGGGTCCGGCGGCGATGGGTCCGCCGAGCTGCGTCTTCCACAAGAGTGCGCCGGACTTTGCGTCGAGCGCGTAGAAATTGCCGTCGCGCCCGCCACTGAACACCAGGCCGCTCGCGGTGCTCAGGATGCCGGCGTCGGTGACATCCACCATTTTGAATTCCCACTTGCGCTGTCCGGTTTTCGGATCGATAGCGCGGAGCGCGCCGTAGCCTTCATCCTCGCGCCGGGTGAGCGTGGGAGCGGGCTGCATCAGAATCGGGACCACGTTGCGCGGAGCGCCGCCCATGTAGAGCCGGCCCTCCACGTATTCGCCCTCCGATTTCCCGTAGACGCTCGAATAGTTATCCCACACGGAAAGATAAAACAGCCCGGTCTCGGGGCTAAAGGAAGGCGAATACCAGTTGGTGGCGCCGAGATTGCCGGGGTAGATCCGGGTCCCTTCGGCGGTGGGCTCCATGTTGGCCTGCCGCACGGGCCGGCCACTATCGTCGAGGCCGGCGGTCCAGGTCACTTTGGCGAAGGGTTTCCCGAGCAGGTACTGGCCGCTGGTTCGGTCGAGCACGTAGAAAAATCCGTTGCGGTTGCCCCACAGCATCACTTTGCGGCGCTGACCTTGCCAGTCGATGTCGGCGAGAACGGGAACCTGCACCGCGTCGAAATCGAAATCGTCGTGCGGGGTGAACTGGTAATGCCACTTCAGTTCTCCGGTGTCGGGATTCAGCGCGACCACCGAATCGCTGTAGAGGTTATCGCCCGCGCGCTTGTCGCCATTCCAGTCCGGGCCCGGATTGCCGATGCCCCAATAGGTGAGGTTGAGGTCGGGATCGTAGGAGCCGGTTACCCAGACGGGCGCGCCGCCGTGCTTCCAGGAATCGCCCGCCCAGGTGCCGCCGTTCTTTTCGTCCGGCGCGGGGATGGTGTAGAAGCGCCACAGTTCCTTGCCGGTGTTCGCGTCGAAAGCGGCGATGAATCCGCGAATGCCGAACTCTCCGCCCGCCGTTCCCATGATCACTTTGTCCTTGATCACGAGCGGGGCGTGCATCAGCGAATAACCCGCTTCGGGCTTGGCGACTTCGACCTTCCAGATCGGTTTACCGGTGACGGCATCGAGCGCGATAAGGCGCCCGTCGATCGTTCCGACAAATAATGTGTTGCCCAGAATGGCGACGCCACGGTTGACGCGTCCGCAGCAGGTACGCGATCCGGCGGCGACGTTGGCGGAAAAGGTCCAGAAAACGCGGCCGGTTGCGGCATCGAGCGCGACGACGTCGCTGGGCGCCTGCGTGGTGTACATAATGCCGTCGACCACGAGCGGGGTTGCTTCGAATTTCTCGAGCGAGCGCTGCTGGAAGACCCACTGGAGCTCCAGGTTTTTCACGTTGGCGGGGGTGATCTCCTTGAGCGCGGTATGCCGCTGGCTTTGGAATCCGCCGGAGTAACTGAGCCAATTCTGAGGCTCCTTTTCCGGATGGAGCAGGCGATCGAACGAGACCTGCGCCGGGAGCGTGGCGGCGATGGAGAAAAGAATCAGAAGACGAACGCGCATGGATTACTCTACAGACCTTTCAATGACGTCAGGTAGCCGATCACGTCGGCGAGCTCCTCGGGCGTGAGCTTATCTTTATACGACGGCATGGGCGACTTGAGGAAGAACGAATGCTCGCGCAGATCGGCGATTTTGAAGGAGCGCAGCTTTTCCGACGTGTCGAGCAACTGGACCGAGAACGTATCTTCGTTCAGGAGCCGGCCTGTAACAGTCTGGCCGTCTTTCGTCACGACACGGTAGTAGCGGTTGGGCGCGAGCACTTCGGCGTCCGGATCGAGGAGCGAGGTCTGCAGTTCCGCCGTGCGGCGCAGCATCCCGATATCGGTGAGATCGGGACCTACGCGCGAGCCCAAGGTGCGCACGCGATGGCAGTTCACGCAGCGGCCCTTACCCTCGAAGATTTCCTTGCCGCGAGCGGGATCGCCGGCGGTTACGGCGACGTTCGAGGTAGCGGCCATCGAGCGCAGATACGCGACGATGGTGAGCGCCTGCCCCTCGGTGAAGTTAGCGGGCGGCATGCCGGTGCCGGGGATTCCCTTGGTGATGATGGCGGCGACTTCCTCGTCGGCGGTGGCGCGTCGGAACTTGCCGTGCCCGAGATCGACGCCCGGCTGGAGGTCGCCGTTCGGGCCATGGCAGGACGAGCAATTGCTGCGGTAGAGACGGCCGCCGTTTTCCACGTCGGACGGCGTGTAGCCGTGCTGCGCGAACATCGTACCCACGACGGCGAAAGGCAGGCAGAATTTGATACTGAGCATGTTCCTCATGCCAGTATCGCAAACAGGTCGGGCGTTTGTCGTCGCGGTCGCGCTACTGAACGTCGGTGACCTTGCCGTTCACGAAGGTAATCTTCAGGTCGGGGTAGACGTAAATCTGCTTGGTCCCGACCTTGAGGATCTGCTTGGGATTGCCCATCGCCGCGGTGACTTGATCCACCGTTTGTCCGGCCGCGATTTCAGCGGGTGGGGCTGCCGGGGCCGCCGGGGCGCCTGCGCCTCCCGAATCGGTCTTGGCTTCGGCCAGCACTTCTTGCTCCGCGCCGTCGGCTTCCTTGGCCTGCGCCTTCAGCTCGTCGGCGACGTTGGGATCCGGCGGCGGCGCCACCGAAGCGAAAGCCGAAGCGGTGGGCGCCGCGGCGGCCGAGGGCGGGGGAGCGGGCAAGCCGCCCTTATGCGCCTGCAATTCCTGCAGGCCTTGATCGATGTTGGACCGCATGTGGTTCTGCATCTCCTGCAGATCCGTGAAATCGACGGCAACCGTGTTGCCGCGCGCGCATTCCTGCCCCTTGGCGGCGAAAACCTCGATGTTGGCGCTGGTGGCGTCCTGCGCGGGCGGTGCGCTGAGACGCAGCACGTCGCCTTCGCTCAGCGAGCATTCCTGGCCGGAGGCGTCGGTGACCGTCAGGGCGCTGCCGACCACAAAAACTCGGGGATTGGCCGCGTTGACTTCGGCCAGAATCCGGGGAAGTCCGCTGGAGTTGGGGTCGACGTCGCCGGTCTTGCCTTGTTGGCTTTCGGCGTTCTCGAGCGCGAGTTGGCGCTTCACTTCGTCGGCGACGGCCTGCTTGATTTCCGGCGACATGGCTACCTGGCCGCCCGCGGCCGGAGCGCCGCCTTGTGCTGCCGCTGCCGCCGCCGCGTCCTGCCGTTCCTGGTAGGCCGCCGCGAGGCTCTGGGAGATCAGGTAGTCGGTCAGCCAGAGGGAGGCGGTGGGATAAACCGGGTAGGGAGCGAAGAAGCCTCCGTAAAATCCGTACCAGGGCGCGCCGACGAAGCCCCAGGCGTAGGGCACCGGCGCGACCCACGGATTGTAGGCCCATCCATAGAAGGCTGGCGCGTAGTAGGCAGCCGGCGCGTAGCCTTCCAGATAGACGCCTCGGTAACCGTAGCGCTGGTAGTAGACCGAATAGGGGCGGCCGTGATAGTAGTACGAACGGCCAGCAAACTCGCGGCCGTGATAATCGAAGCGGCGCTGCACGTAGCCGTGTCCCGCGCGATTAACGTAGACGCGCGAGTGGTCGGCGCGCTCGATGCTTCGGCCACCGCGTGCATCGCGATGGATGTCCATCCCGCGCGCGTGTACGGCGCGGACATTACCGCCCTTGTCAAAGGCCGCCCTGTTTCCACTCTTGGTCTCGACGGTTCTGCCTCCAGGTGGGGCCTTTGCGGTGGCGCCCCTACCGCCCGCAGCCGGAGCGCCTGATCTTCCAGCAGCGGCCGGACTTCCTGCTCTGCCAGCAGCCGGAGCTCCCGCCCTGCCCGCCGCGGCCGGGGTTCCCGCTCTCCCCGCAGTCGGCGTCCCTGCTCTGCCAGCAGCCGGCGTCCCTGCTCTGCCCGCTGCGGGCGCTCCCGCTCGACCAGCGGCCGGCGCCCCCGCTCGACCAGCGGCCGGAGCTCCTGCTCGACCGGCGGCCGGCGCTCCCGCTCGACCGGCGGCTGGCGCTCCCGCTCGACCGGCGGCCGGTGCAGCTTTCGCGGCTGGCGCCGCAGGCTTAGCTGGGGCGGCAGGCTTTTTGTTTGCCTGGGCGAGCGAAATGCCGGACGATAGGAGCAGCCCTACGCAGACCGCTACTCCCATCCACGCGCCGGAAGCA
>Ga0302325_10036566_pt1 | contig 10007 bp, 8 predicted proteins | sample Palsa_T0_2_FD_201948 | JGI IMG/M metagenome (GOLD analysis project Ga0302325, IMG submission 201948) | Peat permafrost microbial communities from Stordalen Mire near Abisko, Sweden - Palsa_T0_2 | ecosystem: Environmental > Terrestrial > Soil > Palsa > Peat permafrost | place: Sweden: Abisko... | reverse complement strand
CGCTACTGCGTGACGGCACCAGTCATCGCATCCGGCGACGGTCGTCGGGAAGGCGCTGGGTGATCCGCGCCCGGTCCAGGTATTCCAGCAACGGGATCGCGACCCGCCGGGTTGTACCGAGCGCCTGCCGCGCCTGGGCGGTAGTGAACGGCTGGGGCAGTCGGGCCAGGACGTGCGCCGCCTCGGCTTCCGCGCCGGGCGCCAGCACGATCTGCTCGCTCACCCGGAGCAGCAAGCCCGCTCGCGCGGCGGCCGCGAGGGCCCGCTGGTCGAGGCCGAGGTCTTCCAGTCGTCCCGCCTCGGGCGCCATGAACGGTGCCCGGGCCAGATCCGTCAGGACGGCGCGTATCCCCGAGGCCACGAGCGGCGGCAGCGACGACACGGGTTCGGTGAGTTTGCGCGGCTCCTGACGTTCCGGTGACTGTTGCGGCACTAGCCGCAGGTAGCCTCCGGTCAGTTGCACCTGGCCCGGCGCACCCGGGTCGGCGGGCGGGTCGAGGGCAGGACGGGCCAGCGCCTCGATCAGCGTCCGGTCGGGCAGGCCCAGGGCAGCGCGCGCGGCCTCGGGTGACATGCCGATCGCCAGCGGGTCGCTCCTGGCGTGGGCGGCGACCGCCGCGGCGAGCCGGCGCCGCAAGTCAGCCCAGCGGGCCGGATCGGCGAGCCAATCGCCGACCACGGGGGCCACGGGGGCCAAGGGAGCCGCCGTAGCCGGGGGAGCCGCCGAGGGAGCCGCGGGAGCCGAGCCCGCGGTCAGGCCCATCGCGGCCAGCGCGCCTGCCCGCAGCAGACCGTGGCGTCGCAGCAGGTCGGCCGCCGACGGATGATCCGGCCAGGCGGCAAGCTCGCGCCCGGCCGCGGCAGCGGCCCCTCGCCTGGCGACCGCGGGCGGTGCGACGTCGAGCACCGTCGCCCCCAGGATCCTTCCGTCCGCACGGCCCGGGTCGCGGAGCAAGACGCGGTCGCCGACGTGCAGTGGCAGTGCGTCCCGGAGCGTCAGGCGCGCTATCGCGGTCCAGGCGTTTCCCGGCGGACCGCCCGGACCGCCCGGACCGCCCGGTATCGGCGGGCCGAGGGGCCGGACTCGGGCCGGCGTGCGGGCGGAGCCGATGTGCAGGGTCGTTTCCTCCGGCAGGCGCGCCGTCCCGGCCGACGGGGACGAGGACCTCAGCGAAAGCCGGACGTCGATCAGCTTGGTTACGGTCCAGCGGCCCGCATCGACCAGGGCCATTCCCCGGGCTGGAACAACCGCCGGGATACCCCGGAGGTTCAGGGCGACTCGCGCGACGCCGGTGACCGAGGCGGCGCGTTCGTTCAGCATCTCAAGGCCGCGGATCCGGGCGGGCCGCATAGACGGGGTGAGCAGGAGCTCCTGGCCGGTCGCGATGGTCCCGGCCGGCAGCGTGCCGGTGACGACGGTTCCGCTCCCCCGGATGCTGAACGACCGGTCGACCCACAGCCGGACCGGGTCCCCGGCATCGGGGACGGGCAGCGATGCCACCAGCCGCGCCAGCGCCGCCCGTAGTTCGGGCAGGCCCTCGCCGGTCACGGCGCTGACCGCCACGGCTTCCGCCTGGCCCAGGCCAGATCTGGCCAGATGACCGAGTGCCTGCCGCATCGCCGGGCCAGGATCCGCCAGGTCGGCTCGGGTGACCGCGAGCAGGCCATGCCGGATGCCGACCGCGTCGATGGCGGCCAGATGCTCGGCGGACTGGGGCATCCAGCCCCCGTCCGCCGACACCACGACCAGCACGGCGGGCACCGGACCGACGCCCGCCAGCATGTTCGGCACGAATCGCTCGTGGCCGGGCACATCGACGAAGGCCAGCCGCTCGCCGCCGGGCAACGTCATCCAGGCGAACCCCAAGTCGATCGTCAGCCCCCGGAGTTTCTCTTCGGCCCACCGGTCGGGCTCCATCCCGGTCAGCGCGCGCACAAGCGCCGACTTGCCGTGGTCCACGTGCCCCGCGGTGGCGATCACCTGCATGATCACGGAACTAGCCCTGGGCGGCGGCGAGGATGGCCGCGGTTAGGCGATCGTCATCGTCGGGCGAGACCGAACGCAGGTCCAGCAGCAGCCGGCCGCCGTCGCGCCGGCCGACCACGGCGGGGAACTCACCGCGGGACACCTGCGGGCCGCATCGCAGCGGGACGGCCAGGGACTCCGGCAGGCTGACCGCCGCGCTGGGCAGGAGCACCCCGGGTGCCCCGCCGCCGCCGACAGCGGCCTGGCACTCCACCACGCGGGCGTCCAGGCCAGCGGCGTGCAGAAGCACCACTGCCCGTTCCGCTCGGTGAAAAAGAGATGCGGGATCGGCGGCCAGCGCCTGGGCCACCGGCGGTACCGGTCCGGCGAGAGTGGCCTCCAGGGCGGCGAGGGTCAGCTTGTCCACCCGCAGCGCGCGGGCCAGTGGGTGCCGGGTCAGGCGGCGTATCAGGTCGGCCCGGCCGAGCAGCAGTCCGGCTTGAGGGCCGCCGAGCAGCTTGTCGGCGCTCGCCGTGACCAGGGACGCGCCGTCGCGCAGGGCGGTCGCGGCGCTCGGTTCGGCGGGCAGCTGGGGATGCGGGGCGAGCAGCCCGGAGCCGATGTCGAACACCACGGGAACCCCTCGGGTTTCCCCTAGCCCGGCCAGCTCCGCCACGGTCACGGCGGCGGTGAAGCCCTCGATGCGGAAGTTGGACGGGTGCACCTTGAGGATGAACGCGGTCCGCGGCCCGGTCGCGTCGGCATAATCCGCGAGGGCCGTGCGGTTGGTCGTGCCCACCTCGCGCAGCCGCGCGCCGGTGCTGGCCAGCAGGTCGGGCAGCCGGAAGCGGTCGCCGATCTCGATGAGCTCCCCCCGGCTCACCACGATCTCGGCGGCTTCCGGGCGGGCCAGAGCCGTCGCGGCCAGGACCAGGGCGGCGGCGTTGTTGTTGACCACGGCCACCGCCTCGGCGTCAGGAACGGCGCGGGCCAGGGCGTCAAGCGCGCCGGCGCCGCGGCGGGCCCGCACGCCCGAGGCCAGGTCGAACTCGACGTCGCAAGAGCCAGCGGCCGCGGTGATCGCGTCCACGGCCGCCGCGGATAGCGGGGCCCGGCCCAGGTTGGTGTGCACGATCACGCCGGTCGCGTTGATCACCGGAGTCAGCCCGGCGGCGCGGGGGGGCAGCTCGGCCACCGCCGCGTCCGCGACCTCCTCCGGCGTGATCTGCCCGTCTCTGGCCCGCTGCTGTGCCCGGCCGACCGCCGCCTTGACCAGCGCCCGGCCCAGCCGGCGCTCCGCCGCCGCCAGCCGGGGATCGGCCAGCAGCCGGTCGGTTCGCGGCACGAGGCGCCTGGTATCCACGTCGCGAACGATACTCGCGCGGTCGCGGAATACAGCCTCCTGATCCGGGTAGTGGCGCGGATAGTCAGGCCCGCACAATCAACAATCGTTAACTCATCCGGGATGTGATACGCATGGCTGGGATGCTGCAGATGCGGCGCAGTCGGGGGGCGTTCAGCGGATTCCTGCTGATCCTGCTCGGGCTGTGGGGCGCACTCATCCCCTTCGTCGGACCCTACTTCCACTACGCTTACACGCCCGACAAAGCCTGGACCTACACGACGGCCCGGCTGTGGCTGGAGATCCTGCCCGGCGCGGCGGTCTTCCTCGGCGGCTTCCTGCTCATGATCGCCGCCCGCAGGCACACCGCGCTGTTCGGCGCGCTGCTGGCGGCGGCGGCCGGAGCCTGGTTCACCCTCGGCACCGTGCTGAGCCCGCTGTGGAACCACCACGTCACCTTGGGCGGCTCGCCGGTCGCCTCCACCCAGTACACGCGGATTATGGAGCAGCTCGGCTTCTTCTCCGCCCTCGGCGTCGTCGTCGTGTTCATCGCGGCCACCGCCCTCGGCCGGATCCTGTCCGTGCCGGCCGGTATCAAGGCCGTCGAGCCGGTCACCGAGACCGTCCCGGCGGACACGATCGCCGACGAGGACGCCCGGACGCTGCCCACCAGGACCCCCGCTGCCACCACCCCCACAACCTTCACCCCCACCGCCAAGACCGAGGACACGCAAGCCATCGGGTAAGCCTCCGCCAGGCCTGATCCGCACCCGAGGCACTATCATCGGCACGACACAGTTCATGCCAGCCGATGATGATGGTGCCTGACGAAGGGACGTTCGCGGTGCGGGCAGAGCCGGCGGCGGTCGAGACGACAGCAGCCACCGGGCCGCCACGAGAGGGGACCCGGTGGCTGACTGTGTGGTTCCGGTCGGCCAGGGACCTAGGGACCTGGCAGGTGTAGCCGTGAGCGATGAGAGCTCGCCAACGCGGATGCGGGAGCTCCTCGCCGCGCGGGTGATCACCGCCAACCGGATCAGCAGTACCGGCGTGGCCGCGGCGCTGCGGGACGTGCCGCGGCACCTGTTCCTGCCCGGCCTGCCGCCGGAGTCGGCGTACCGCGACGACGCCATCGTGACGAAGCGCGACGCCGACGGCCAGCCGATCAGCTCCTCGTCCCAGCCCGCCATCATGGCGATCATGCTGGACCAGCTGGACCTGGCCCCGGGCCTGCGGGTGCTCGAGATCGGCGCCGGGACCGGCTACAACGCCGCGCTGATGAGGCACATCGTGGGCAGCGCCGGCACCGTGGTCAGCGTCGACATCGACTCCGAGGTGGCCGCCCAGGCCCGCGACCACCTGGCCAGCGCCGGATACCCGGACGTGACCGTGGTGGCCGCGGACGGCGCCGCGGGCTACCCGCCGTCCGCGCCGTATGACCGCGTGATCGCCACCGTAGGCGTCAGCGACCTCGCACCGCCGTGGCTGGGCCAGCTGAGTCCCGGCGGCCGGATCGTGGTGCCGCTTGACGTCCGCGGGACCCAGCTCGCGGTGGCGTTCGAGCACGCGGGTCCCGCGGGTCCCGCGGGACCCGCGGGCCGGCCGGAAACAGCTGGCGGGCCCTGGCGTAGCGTGTCGCTGACGCCCTGCGGGTTCATGCGAATGCGCGGCCCGCTCGCCGGACCCGAGCGCACCGTGCTCCTGGCGCCCGGCCTGTCGGTCATGCTTCCCGACGGGCTCATGCTGGCCGACGGGAAGGAAATCGACGCCGAGGCGGTCGCGGGCTACCTCGGCGGGCCGCCGGTAGAGCTAGCGACCGGGGTCAGCGCCGGGTCCGTACAGGTCGTCTGGGGCTTTGGCCTGTGGCTGGCGGCCGGGGATCCCCGCTCGTGCACGGTGTCAGAAGAGCGGCCGGTGGGCGGACGGGGCCGCCGGCTGTCCGGGCCGGGCGCCTCCCGGCTGGCGCGGGCGCCGGTCCGCACCCGCGGCCTGCGGACCACTGCCGGAATCATGGATTCCGGTGGCATCGCGGTGCTCACCGGCACCCCCCTTTCCTCGCTGGGAACCGGCATGGCGACTGGACTGCTCGAGCTGTCGGTGGCCGGGTTCGGCCCGCACGCGCCGGCGCTGGCGGCCGGGCTCGCGGCGCATATCCAGGCCTGGGATGAGGCGGGCCAGCCCGGCACGGCCGGACTGCACGTCGACGCCTACCCGCGGTCATCAGCGGCCGGGCCAGGTGACTTGGAGCCGGTCCGCGGCGGGCTGCTAATTGAGCGGCCCAGCACGACGTTCGTCGTACACCACACGTAGCCTTAGAGGCGTGACAAACGGCTATGGCGACCACCTGGAAACCGAGCAGAAATACGACGCGGAGGCGGGCTTTGCCCTGCCCGACTTCGGCGGCCTGACCGGGCCGGCCGGCCGGCCGGCGGAGCCGAAACGCTACTACCTCAGCGCCACCTACTTTGACACCGAGAACCTCGACCTGCATCGCAGCCGGATCACGCTGCGGCGTCGCGTCGGAGGCACCGACGAGGGTTGGCATCTCAAGCTGCCGGTCCGTAAGGACACCAGGCAGGAGTTGCACGCACCGCTCGATGAGGGCGGCACCGGGTCTATCCCGGCGCGGCTGACCGCCCAGGTCAAGGACATCACCGCAGGCCAGCGCCTGCGTCCCATCGCCATTCTGGATACGGAACGGACGGTGGTGACAGTACCGGGACCCACGGGCGAGGCGATGCTGGAGATCGCCGATGACCGGGTGACAGCCACCCGGTTCGGCGAACCTGACGAAGAGCCTGTCACGTGGCGTGAGATCGAGGTCGAGGTCATTTCCGCGGCACCCGAAGCGGCCGGCCTGCTCGCCGACGCGGGCCAGGCGCTGCGTAAGGCCGGAGCGAAACTGTCATCGTCGGGGTCCAAGCTTGCCCGCCTGCTTCAGAGCTTATTCATACGAAATACTGACGAGCAGGACATCTTGATGGCATCTGCTGGGAGCTTAGGCGGAGAATCTTCTCGGCGCGGGCATACTAGGCACAGATTCGATCATGAGGTTCGCATGGCTTCCTGTCAGCTGGGCAGATTGCCTCCGATCGAGGGGTATGACCGGTTCTACGGGTACGCGTGGCCCCGGGAGACGACAACGAGCGAGCCTGAGGACTATGGAGAACAACAGCCCGGCTGCGGCACCGGCCGGCGACACCATGAACGGCATCATGGGCGGTGCGGCCAGCGGTGTAGCCAGCGCCGCGGCGGCCAGCGCTCGTAACGCGGGCATTCAGCGGGCCGACGGCACGCCGGTCCGCGTGCTCGTCGTCGATGACGAGCCCAGCCTGGCCGAACTGCTGGCGAGCGTGCTGCGCTACGAAGGCTGGACCGTCCGCACCGCGGGCACCGGCGCGGACGCGGTGCGGACCGCACGCGAGTTCCGCCCCGACGCCGTGGTGCTCGACATCATGCTCCCCGATTTTTCCGGCATCGAGGTCATGCGCCGGCTCAGGGGCGAGATACCGCAGGTGTGCGTGCTCTTCCTGACCGCACGGGACGCGGTGGAGGACCGGGTGGCGGGCATCACCGCCGGGGGCGATGACTACGTGACCAAGCCGTTCAGCCTGGAGGAGGTCCTGGCCAGGCTGCGCGGGCTGCTGCGCCGCGCTAACCTGACCCGCACGCACACCGAGGGATCGCTGGCCGTCGGTGACCTGACCATGGACGAGGACGCGCGCGAGGTCCGCAGGGACGGTGAGCTGATCGACCTGACCGCGACCGAATTCGAGCTGCTCAGGTTCCTCATGCGCAATCCCAGGCGGGTGCTGTCCAAGGCGCAGATCCTGGACCGGGTGTGGAACTATGACTTCGGCGGCCAGGCGCACGTCGTCGAGCTTTACATCAGTTACCTGCGCAAGAAGATCGACGCGGGCCGGGTGCCGCTCATCCACACCGTCCGCGGCGTCGGCTACGTGCTGAAACCAGCTGGCTAATGCCGGCATCGCAGGCGCAGCGGCCGGGCCTGCGGGCGCGGCGGGTCCGGCTGGCCGGCCTGCTGTCCTGGCGCACGATCAGCGGCAAGCTGATCATCGGCCTCGTCGTGCTGTTCGGGCTGGCCGGCGCGGCCGTCAGCTTGGTTACCGCGAACTCACTCAGTAATTCGCTGATGTCCTCGCTCAACCAGCAACTGCAGTCCGCGACCCAGACCTGGTTCACCTGCGTTCAGTCCCAGGATGGGGACAACGAGCAGGCCGACGCCTACCAGGGGAATCCGAATAGTTACGCTATGTGCAGCGGCCAGGGGCAGGCACCCGGGACGTTCGAGGTGCTGCTGACCGGAAACTCGGTCGCATACAAGAAAACCGTACAAGAGGCATGTCCGCTCTCCGCCACGGACACGGCCACGCTCGTGGCCTTGAAGGTGGCCACCGACCAGAACCCTTCTGGTTCCTCTAGTGCTTCCAGCCCACCCGAACCGGACAGCTCCGTGCCGACGAGCCCGCCCGCACCGCCCCACGAAGTCGCGCTGCCGTCGCTCGGCGGCGAGTACCTGCTCACCAAGATCCCCGGCCCGGAACACGGCACCGACCTGGTCACCGGGCTGCCGCTGAGCACGGTCGACGGCACCCTTTCTCACGTCGAGAACACCGAGCACGTGGTGTTCGCGGGCGTCCTGCTGCTGGCCGTCATCCTGGGCGCCGGGCTGGTAGAGCTCTCGCTCCGGCCGCTGCATCGGGTCGCCGCCACCGCGACCAGGGTGACCGAACTCCCGCTGGATTCCGGGGAGGTCACGCTGCCGGCGGGCGTGCCCGACAGCGACCCGCGTACCGAGGTGGGCCGGCTCGGCGCCGCCTTCAACCGGATGCTGTTCCACGTCGAGAAGGCGCTAGGCCGCCGCGCCGCGAGCGAGGCCCGGCTGCGCCGGTTCGCGGCCGACGCGAGCCACGAGCTGCGCACGCCGCTGTCCGCCATCCGCGGCTACGCCGAGCTGGCGCTGCGACATCCGGGACCCGTGCCGGAAGAGGTGACGCACGCGCTGAGGAGGGTGCAGGCCGAGTCGGTGCGGATGGGCGTGCTCGTGGATGACCTGCTGCTGCTGGCGCGGCTGGACGCGGGGCGCCCGCTCGAGCGCGAGCCCGTCGACCTGTCCAGGCTGGCCATCGAGACGACAAGCGACGCCCGGGTGGCGCGCAGCGACCATCTTTGGCGGCTGGATCTTCCCGACGAGCCGATCCTGGTCAACGGCGATGAGCACCGGCTGCATCAGGTCCTGGCCAACCTGCTCAGCAACGCGGGCAAGCACACCCCGCCGGGCTCCACCGTCAGCGTCGCCCTCACCGCCGATCCGCCGCTGCTGCCCGGGAATTCCGGGGATGCGGCTTCGGTCTGGCGCGGCGTCCTGCCGCCGGGCGCGCGGGTCGAGCTCAGCATTACCGACGACGGTCCCGGCATCCCGCCCGAACTGCTTCCTGAGCTGTTCGAGCGCTTCACCCGGGCCGACACCTCGCGCGCGCGAGACGCGAGCGCCGCCGGCAAGAGCACCGGCCTGGGCCTGGCCATCGTGGACGCCGTCGTGGCCGCGCACGAAGGCTGCATTTCGGTGACCAGCCGACCGGGGATGACCAGGATCGCCATCATCTTGCCCCTGCTGCCCGAACCCGCCGGTCAGGCTCAGTCCTCCCCGGTCTGAGCCCACGCTCAGGACCAGGCGATTCCGGCGTCTGGTGCGTCGTCGGCGAGCACCGTCCCTTCGATGAGCCCGTACGGCCGGTCAGCCGCGTAGTAGACCTCGTTCTCGTTGGCCATCCCGAACGGGCTCAGGTCAACGAGGAAGTGATGCTTGTTGGGCAACGCGAGCCGGACCTCGCAGATCTGCGGGACGGCGGTCAGGATCGCGGTGCCCATCGCGTACAGGGTCTGCTGCAGCGAATAGCTCTCGGTCTGGGCGAAGGCGCCGATCAGCGCGTCGAGGGCCGCCGGGAAGACGGCCCCCCAGTCGGCGTCCGCCTGCCGGAACCGCCACTGGGCGCTGACCACGGTGGCGAGCATCCGGTCGTAGGCGTCTTCGAGCGTGGTGTACTCGTCGCGCGGAAAGCCCCAGAACTGCGAGCCGGTGGTATTAAGGACGATGAGGTCACCGACGCCGCCGACCACGCTGCGGCCCAGCTCGGCGTCGTCGATCACGGTGACGGTCCTGGTGTACTGCCCGGACCGTGCGAACGAGTGACCGGTGCCGGAGACCGGAAGCCAGGGATACTCCTGGATCGAGATGCGCGCCCGCGAGATGGCGTCGGCGCTGCCGGTGTAGTGCGCGGCCAGCTCGAGCGCGAAGGTCTCGGGCTCAATGCCGCCGAGTTTCTTGGCCATCGCGTACACGGTGTTCTTCTGCGTGTCCGTGGCCAGCACATTGGAGTTATCGCCGGTCAGGTGGGTGGCCGCGAGGTCGCCGGACAGGCTGGAAGAGACGTTCCAGTCCCGGACCAGGTCACTGCCGCCGGGTCCGGCCCCCCGGCCGACGTGAACCACTCGTACCTCAGCCTTGCCGTACCGGTTGGTACCGAGCTGGACCATGACCACCTCGTTTCTTACCGGGCCTACAGGCAGCGTGACAACGAGCGGTTACGCCGGCATGTTCGGCCGGTTATAGGTTTATATCGGGATTCTTCATCAGTCCCGCCTTGTTCAGCTGGGCGAAGACCCGGTCGCGGGTCA
>Ga0302325_10036564_pt1 | contig 10008 bp, 10 predicted proteins | sample Palsa_T0_2_FD_201948 | JGI IMG/M metagenome (GOLD analysis project Ga0302325, IMG submission 201948) | Peat permafrost microbial communities from Stordalen Mire near Abisko, Sweden - Palsa_T0_2 | ecosystem: Environmental > Terrestrial > Soil > Palsa > Peat permafrost | place: Sweden: Abisko... | reverse complement strand
GCGGAAAATTCAAACGCGCCGGATGGGACGATGCCTTTCTTGTCAGACTCTTGGAGCTGTTTTGAAATGCGATTGCCCTGAGCCTTTCTCAGAGGCTTTATCGAAGCTCGCTTCGGTACCTCGCCGCCGATTGCAAGAATCCGGGATAACGCGGAGTTTTCGTTCTTCGCCGGGCGCGCGATGAATTGCGTTGTTTTGATGCGCTGATTAGTTCTTTAACTTATCGCGGGCGCGGTTACAAATCTTTACAACCCCGGCTGAAAACTCGTCAACTTGCCGCCGCGTTGTTTCGTCTATCGGGCATGACAACCCGATGGCTTCATGGGCAATCGCCCAATGAACCTGTAGCCCGCAGTGGGCTTGGAGCCACCATAGTCATCCTGGCAGCAATGCCAGGACTGTTCTATGCTGCGCGCGCATCTGCCGAGGTGAACCCGTCCCCTCGCATGGACCCGGCGGCTGTGCGCGCCAGCCCCCATGCAGGTTCCCGCGCCGGTCCCGCGGCCGGCGCTCTGCCAAACGACGGCTATGTGGGCTCGGGCGCATGTTCGCGTTGCCACGTTGAAATTTATAACCACTTCCTCCGCACCAGCATGGGCCGCTCGCTCACGCCTGTGACTCCCGATTTTCTGCACAGCGTTCCCGTTTCCGCTTCTATCTACGATCCAAAATCAGACCGCCATTTTGAAGTTCATACCCAGGACGGAAAGCTGTATCAGAGCGAATACCAGGTGGATGCGGCGGGACATGAGGTCTTCCGCAATACGCACGCCATCGATTGGATTGTGGGCACCAATGCCAATGGACTGACCGGGTTGACCCAGCATGACAACTATCTCTTCGAGGCGCCGCTTTCTTACTTCAAGGAGGCGGGAAGCTGGATGCTGTCGCCGGGCTACGAGAAGAAAGACCAGGGCTTTAGCCGCGTGGTTGCGCCGGGGTGCATCTTCTGCCACAGCGGGCGTCCGCAGCCGGTGGCTGGACGGATCGGAAAATATCAGGACCCCGCGTTCAGCCAGCTTGCCGTAGGCTGCGAGAACTGCCACGGGCCGGGCTCGGCGCACGTTCAGGCCATGGGCATGGGCGAGTTGTATTCGAAAGGCAAAGACCCGACGATTGTGAACCCAGCGAACCTGACCCCGGCGCTGGCCGACAACATTTGCATGTCGTGCCATCAGACCGGCGACATACGCGTCTTCCAGCCGGGCAAGACCTATGCGGATTTTCGGCCTGGGCAGCCGTTGGACCGGGTGCTGGCTATCTTGATGACGCCGCCGACGCGGGAGAATCCGCCAAGCGAAGATCATGTGGAGCACTACTACTCGATGGTGCTGAGCAAGTGCTACCGGGCCAGCGCGAATCTCCCCAGCGAAAAGCAGATGCGCTGCATCAGCTGCCACGATCCGCACATTGAGCCGACCAGCGAGGAGGCGCCTGCGTTCTTCAACGGCAAGTGCATGAGCTGCCACACGGCGCAGAGCTGCAAGGCTCCGGTGGAGGTGCGCACCAAGACAGCGCCGGCTGACAATTGCATCGGCTGCCATATGCCCAAGCGCGCGGGCGGCGCGATTGCGCACACCAGCTTGACCAACCATCGCATTGTGGCGCGGCTGGATGAGCCGTTTCCCGACGCTGCCTTTCAAATGACCACCGCTGCGCTGCCGGATCTGATCTATCTGGATGCCGCGCCTGGCGATGCCGCGCCGCCGGCGGTGACCCTGCTGCAGGCTTACAGCGAGTTGAAGGAGCAGTCGCCGGCTTACGAGGCTTCGTTTTTGAAGACGCTGCGGGAACTGGAGACTTCGGAGCCCGAAAATGCGCTGGTGCAGGCTACGCTGGGACACCAAGCCCTGAGCGCCGGGCGGCTGGATGAGGCGGAGCAGCATTTCGAGGAGTCGCTGAAGCTCGACCCGGCGCAACCGCAGGTTTTGAGCGATCTCTCGGAAGTTGCCAGCCAGAAGGGCCGCGCGGATGAGGCTGTGACTGTGGCGCAAAAGGCGGTTGCGCTCGACCCCTTCAATGCGCCGTTGCAAAAGACGCTGGTGACGCGGCTGATCGATGCGAAACGGTATCCGGAGGCCGAAGCGGCGATGGAAAAGTACCTGGAGAATTTTCCCGAGGACGACTTTATGCGCAAGATGCTGGCCATCGCCAAGCAGGACTGACGGCTATTCGTAGTAGGTGGCCGTGGTGGTGTCCGTCTCCCAGATGGTGCAGTCCTTGACGCGGACGCGGCCACCGGTCATCTCCGCCAGTTGGCTGCTGGTCTGGTCGTAGAAATAGCGGGCGATGTTTTCGGCTGAGGGGTTGAGCTCGATGAAGGGCTCGAGATCGTTGAGCATCTGGTGGTCGATGCGGTCGATGACCGGGCGCAGGACGTTTTTGAGCAGCTTGAAGTCGAGCAGCAGGCCTGTTTCGTCGAGCTCGCGGCCGGCGAGGGTGACGCGGACTTTGTAGTTGTGGCCGTGCGGGTTCTCGCACTTGCCAAAGTAGTTGCGCAGATAATGTCCGGAGGAAAAGCCCGCCTCCACTGTCACTTCATACATGCTTGAACTTTCCGAGGGGGAATTGGCCCAGCTTTCATTTTAGAGGTTGGGGCGGGACTCAAGGATTCTTCTTCCGCCGCTGGCGCTCGGCTCGGCGGCGCTCGTCGGTGCGGCGGTCGACCTGCTCGAAGAGATGCGACATCGACCCGATCAGGGTGGAAACCAGCGCGATCAGGACCAGGAAGGTCGAAAGCGTCTTCCACAGCGAGGCGTTGGCGGGCAGGCCAGGCTGGAAGCTGGAGGGAACGAAGGTCATGCCGCAGGAGACCAGGGCGAGGAATCCGAGGGTGGCGGCGAGGGCGTAGAAGTTTCGGGACATGAGAAGGAAGACCGGACTTGCTTTGATTTTACCGCCCCAGGGATCGAGTCGATCCGCAGACGTTTATGCCGCGTCGATCATTTCCAAGCGCAGCCGCTTTCCGACGGCGCGCGCGGCGCGGGTGATGGTTTCAAGATGGACGTTGCTATTGTTCGGATCGAGAAGCCGATCCAACTGGGAGCGGCTGGTGCCCATGCGCTCGGCCATTGCCTTCTTGCTGATCTTGCCCGCCTTCATGGCTTCCGATAGTTGCCACGCGATGACGCGCTTGATGGCGACGGCGCGTACTTCTTCGAGAATGCCTTCCTCTTCTAGAAAGCTATCGAAGCTGGAGCCGGTGTGGTCGAAAGCGTTTTTTTTCGTCTTCATTCGAGTCCTTTAATGTGTTTCCGTTTGTTCGTTCGCGCTAGTTCAAGATCAGCCGCAGGTGTGGCGCGTGTCTTCTTTAGAAGTGAGTGCAAAAGAATCATCCGATGCTTCTTATCGATATAAAAGAAAACGCGGGCGATGCGGTTTCCCTGCAGTGCTGTCCTGACTTCATATAGTCCCTCTCCCAAGGGACGACAGGTCGGCATTCCCAGTGGCCAGCCAAATTCGACTTTCTTGATGTCTTCTCCGATGAGGCGCCTGTCCTCGGCAGCCAGTGACTTGAGCCAAAGCCGCACTGGTTCGTTGTCAGCCTCCGTGCGATAGAAATTTGCAGGTACTCGCTTATGACTCTCAGGATCAAAAGTACCACGGATGGTACTTTTAAGGAAAGTAATTTTCGGACGTTGTTTCGCATCTTCACTCATCAAGATCACCACTGTTCTTTTTGAGATTCGAGATGTGGGGAGAGAATTACGGAAGGACAGTTCCAGCTCTGATCGTCGGCTGCGTGCGTGAGTTAACTGACTGGATATTTCGTGGAAGTGTAGCAGAACGAGGCTTCATGCTGCTCGGCGTTTAGCTCGCTCTGAAAAACGCCTGCACATCGGTAATCGTTCCTGTCACCCGGTACGGCGGCAGGCTTTCGAGAAAAGTCTGCCCGTAACGCTTTTGGCGGATGCGGGGGTCGAGGAGGACCAGGACGCCGCGGTCTTCGAGCGAGCGGATCAGGCGGCCAAAGCCCTGCTTGAGCGAGATCACGGCTGAGGGAACCTGGTAGTCGAAGAAGGGGTTGCCGCCGGCTTCTTCGATGAACTTCATGCGCGCGGCAACGACTGGGTCATTCGGCACGGCGAAGGGCAGGCGGTCGATGATGACACAGCTCAGCGCCTCGCCCTGCACATCCACGCCCTGCCAGAAGCTGGCGGTGCCGAAGAGGACGGCATTCGGCGTATCTCGGAAATGCTGGAGCAGGGTGTTGCGGGGCGCGGTGCCGTGCAGCAGGATGGGGTAGTCGAGGACTGAAGCCAAGCGCTCGTAGAGGTCGCGCATCTGGCTGTAGCTGGTGAAGAGGCAGAAGGCGCGGCCGCGGGTGATTTCCAGCACGCGCTGGATGCAGCGGGCGGCGGCTTCGGGGTAGTTTGGCGCGCGCGGATCGGGCATCTCGGGAGGAAGGTAGAGCAGCGCCTGGTCCTGATAGCGAAAGTGCGAGGGGACGACCAGCTCGCGGGCGTCCGCCAGGCCGAGACGGCGGCGGATGTGTTCGAAGCTGCCCTGCACGGTGAGCGTGGCCGAGGTGAGGACGACCGAGGGAAAGCGCTGGAAAAGCTGGTCGTCCAAGAGGCCGGAGACGTCGATGGGCGTGGCTTGCAGGAAGGTGGTTCGCGATTGCTTATGCAATCCGCCTGAGACGCGCCTTTCCAGCCAATAAACCATGTTGCCACTGGTCGATTCGAGCAGGAATTCGAGCTCGACGCGCAGGTTGGTGACGCGCTTGCGCAGGCCGGGTGCCTCGTCTACTCCGCGCAGCTGGTCTAGCTCGGATTCTAAGCGGATTAGGGTGTTTTTGACGCTCAGGTAGATATCGCCGCGGGTTTCGAGAAACTCTTCGCGATTGTCGAAGGGCTGGCGGCCGTCTCCGGCGGGGAGCTGCGAGAAGAACATGCGCGCACGGTCGCGAAGCTGCTGGCTGCTGACGAGGATCGCCGTATTGATCGCATTGGCGTAGCCATCGCCTTTTTTGAGCATGGCTTCGATGTCGCGGGAGAGGTCTTCGAAGCGCAGGTTGCTGACCGAGATCCCGAAGTAGCTGCTGGCTACCTCTTCGAGCTCGTGAGCTTCGTCGAAGATGACGGCGCCGGCTTCGGGGAGCACTCCGGCATCGGGAGCGCCACCCGCCTGCTGGCGGACGGCAAGGTCGGCGAAGAAGAGATGGTGGTTGACGATGACGATGTCCGATTCCTGGGCTTTGCGGCGCATCTCGGTGACGAAACAGCGCTGGTAATCCGGGCATGTCGAACCAAGGCAGGCTTCGCTTCGGGCGTCGAGGCGCGACCAGAGCGGGCTGGACTCGGGCAGGCCGGCGATTTCGGCGCGGTCGCCAGTTTCGGTGGTCTTTTCCCACTCGGCGATCTGGTGAAACTGGTCGATTTCCTCAAGGCCGGAGAGGATTGGATGGGCGTTCAAGGTGACCAGCTTGTGGCGGCAGAGGTAGTTGGCGCGGCCCTTCATATAGCAGACGCGCAAGGGGCCGAGGAGCGACTCCAGAAAGGGAATGTCGCGAAAATAAAGCTGGTCCTGAAGCGCCTTGGTTCCTGTGGAGATGATGACGCGGCGGCCGGTGCGCAGTGCGGGCAGCAGATAGGCGAGCGTTTTGCCGGTGCCGGTGCCGGCCTCGACGATCAGATGGCGGCTCTCTTCGAGAGCTCGCTCGACGGAACGGGCCATTTCGAGCTGGCCGGGGCGGTATTCGTAGGGCAGCGGCGAATTGGCGAGGATGCCGCCGGGCGCGAAGAAGGCGTGCAGGGTGGGCAGTGTCGCGGGTTCGACTCGATTTTGGACGGAAGTTTCGGGCAATCGGACGAACCTCGACGTGGCCCGAATGGGGCTGTCCTTCCATAGTAGCTAGGAAAGAGCTTCGCCGCACCTTCGCTGTCGTCAATCCGAGACAATCTTCGGTGTCAGTTGCGCAGGCTCCTCCAGAATGTCGAACAGGGACTGGGCGCAAGCTTATTTGCGCATATCGTTTGAATTGAAAATAGCCCGCTTTACCGTTTTCATTCTCGGTACTTGAGTGATGCTCGGAACGCTCCGGGAAGGTTGACTTCTTGAGGTGGACTAAGCATACTTAGTCCATGGCTTATACCGTGCATCAGGCGAAGACGCACTTCTCGCGGCTGCTCAAAGAGGCTGAGGCTGGGCAGGAGGTCATTGTGATGCGCGGAGATAAGCCAGTAGCGAAGATTGTGGCGATTGAGCCTGCGCCTCCGAAGATCCGGCGCATCGGCGGATTCGAACATCTTCCGATGCCGGACCCCAGCGTTTTCGATCCGCTCACCGACGAGCAGATGATCGAATATGGGTTCGACAACCCCGCTAAAGATGAAATGTTCGAGAGGTTCGCAGAAGCACAAGCGCCGTCTTCCAAACTTGTCCGATGAAGTGCCTGCTCGACACCCATACTTATCTTTGGGCTCGCAATTCACCACAGGTACTTCCCGATCGCGTCTTGCATCTGCTTGCGGACCCTTTCTGCGACGCGACGATTTCGATCGTCACGCCCTGGGAGATTGCGATCAAAGTCGGCAGGGGAAAACTGGATGCTGCATCGCTGCTGATCAACTTCGAACTGCGGGAGCTGGGCGCAGGATACGGTATTGCCGCGATCACTGCAGAACAAGTCATTCAATCCGGGCTGCTGCCGTCGCATCATCGCGACCCGTTTGACCGGCTCCTGATCGCACAAGCCCTCGACCTGCGGGTTCCCATTGTGAGCAATGACCGGACGTTTGACCTCTACGGCGTGCAGCGAATCTGGGACTAAAAGACAATCTGAGAGACAATCAAAGAGCAGGGTATGCCGAATCCCCTGGGTTGCGCGTTTTTGAGCGGCGGCCTGAACGAACGGCGATTGGAGAAAGTCTTGTCGAAGTATCACAAATCCGTAGTGCCCTCGACGCCGGCCAGTTCGCAACTGCCGCTGGTGGCGATTGTGGGGCGGCCCAATGTTGGCAAATCCACGTTGTTTAACCGGCTTACGCACTCGCGGCGCTCGATTGTGGGCGATGAGCCGGGGATCACGCGCGACCGCATCTACGGCGATGTGGAGTGGGATGGGCGCATTATCCGCCTGGTGGATACGGGCGGCATTGTGACCGACGACAAGGAGTACATTCCGAGCGAGATTTATGCCCAGGCGCGGGTTGGCATGGAAGAGGCCGATCTGCTGCTGATGATCGTGGATGCGCGCACCGAGCTGGCTTCGCCGGACTTTACGCTGGCCAAGATGCTGATTCGCGGCGGCAAGCCGGTGTTTCTGATCGCGAACAAGGTTGAGAACCCGACGGTGGCGGCGGCGGCTGAAAATCTGCGCCAGTTGGGTCTGCCGGAGCTGTTCATGGTGAGTTCGGAGCATGGGCTGGGCATTGGCGATCTGCTGGATGCGATCTTCGACCGGCTGCCTGCGCCGGAGGCGACGGGGCTGAAATCGAAAGACTCAGCCTATGACGAGCCGCTCGATCCTAACGAACTGGACATTGAGGACGAGGTTGTCTTCGACGAGGATCAGGAAGACGAAATCGCGGAGGACATGGATCCCGAGATTGAAGACGGTGTCGAGGATGACACTCCCGATTTCAGTGAATTTGGTCCGGAAGAAGATGTGCTCGATGAGGCGGACGCTGAAGCCGAGATCGTGAATCCGAAATCGGAGGACGAACGGCTGCTGCACCGCACGCATGGGGAGTTTGAGCAGCATGAGACTTCGGTGGCGATTATCGGGCGGCCCAATGTGGGTAAATCGACGCTGTTGAATGCGCTTACCGGGACTTCGCGAGCGATTGTTTCGCCGATTGCCGGGACGACGCGCGACGCGGTCGATGAGGTGATCGAGCACGAGGGCCAGCGGCTGCGGCTGATCGATACGGCTGGCATCCGGCGCAAAGGCAAGACGCATTTGATGGCCGAGAAGCTGTCAGTAGTGATGGCGCGGCGGCATCTGGAGTCCTGCGACGTGGCACTGCTGATGATCGACGCGACCGAGGGCGTAACCGCCAACGATGCGCATATTGGCGGCTATGCGCATGAGAGCGGGCGCTCGGTGATTATCGTCATCAACAAGTGGGACCTACTGACCACGGCGCGGACAGATGGCAAGGCTCCGGCGGACCGGGCGATCTATGAGGAGCAGGTGCGTCATGCGCTCAAGTATCTGAGTTATGCGCCGCTGATCTTCATCTCCGCGGCTTCGGGAACGAACCTCGAAAAGCTGATGAAGGAGATCAAGCGCGTGGCTGCGCAGCGGCGTAAGCGCGTTACTACAGGGCAGATGAACCGCTTCCTGGATAAGGTCGACTTCCAGCGCGCGCCGGTGCCGATGGCTAAGCGGATTCGCATCTTCTACATGACGCAGGCTGCGGTTGCTCCGCCGACGTTTGTGCTGTTTACGGATCGCAATATCCAACTGCATTTTGCGTTTCAGCGGTTTTTGGAGAATCAGATTCGCGAGGCTTTCGGCTTCGAAGGCACGCCGATCTGGTTCAAGGTGCGGGCGCGGAATGCGGAGAAGAAATAGAGGCCTGTTTCCTGGCCGTTCAACTGCCCAAAAATCAGGCTGTCAGATGCCTTCTGGGATACCTGGAGCTGGGTTTGGAACCCAGGGCGCGGACGGCGAGATCGGCGGCTGCAGGATGTTGCCTAAGGGCGGATAGCGGCCGCCGTAAAAGAGCAGAGCGTAGTTGCGGCGGAAGGTGCCGATGGTTCCGCTGACGCCGATGAAGGCGAGGAGGAAGATCAAGCCGAGCAGAATGGCCGCTGGCACGCCGAAAAGAACGGCCAACCCGCTGGAAGCGGCCTTCAACATCAGCACCAGAACGAGGCCGATTCCACCCAGGATCAGAAACGGGATCATCAGGGCGATGACGGCGACGATGCTGGCTGCGATGGTCAGCAGGAATCGGAGCAGAAGAAAGAATAGGTACTGCCAGGGTTCGGCCTGAATATCGTCCCAAACGTCGGTGAGCGCGTCCTGAATCGACGCGTCTTCGAGCGCCATGTGGGGGAGAACGAAGTAATTGAGCGCCGTCTCAATGAAAAAGGCTGCAATGCCGACCAGCAGCAACACGAGCAGCCCGGCTCCGATGACCGGCAGAAAGTCCACCCAGCCGGGCGCGTGCGATGAGCCGATGGATTGGAACAGCGGCTTGAAGTGCTGGTAGATGGCGTAGGCGGCAGCGCCGAGCACGGCCCAGAACGCGAGGCCGACGCAGACCGAGAGCCCCAGGTAGCGCAGCGCCTGGCGATGATAGAGCCGCCATGAGGGAGCGATGAAGGGCTGCTGGCGCAGCACGCAGTCGAAGAAGCTGAAACGCAGCCGGATGAGCAGGTAGCTGATCAGCAGGACAATCGGAATCCCAATCACCGCAATGGCAATGAATGCCCCGATCACGACCGCCATGGCCGGCATGGGCATATGCGGCATATTCAGCGGCGGAAAGGGATGGTTCAGTCCGGGGGTATCTCCCGAAGGCAGGTGATTGCCGAAGTTGCAGCTGGCCATGCCTCCCTCGGTGAGCAGAGCCACCAGCGTCAGCTTGAGGAACCTGCCCAGGCGGAAGGGACGAAAGAGAAATTGCTTGGTTCTCTCGATGGCCGGACTGATGGCTTGAGCGGCGGAAAGCGTGATCATAGGTTATGGCGGAAAGGCTAACACAAACCGGCTGCGGCGCAGCAGCGAATGCGCAGTGTTCGCAGGGCTGGCGCAACGGTTACTTCATTCGCCCCAGGCTGTCGTTGCCGTCTTCGGTGAGCGGCGCGGTGTTCTTAGGCAGCAGGAACCAGGTGGCGATGGCGGCCAGCGTGACCAGTGCGTAGGCCAGGGCGAGGCCATGCAACCCGAAGATCTGTGTGGCAATGGCAGCCGCGACGATGAAACATCCTCCCCAGACGCAGAAGCCGGCCAGGCCGCGGATGAGCTTTCTGACGCTGGGGCTTTCGGTCATGCGCGGCATCCATCTGCGGAAGTAGGCGAAGGGATCGGCGTAGAAGCCGCGCGCCATG
>Ga0302325_10036563_pt1 | contig 10008 bp, 9 predicted proteins | sample Palsa_T0_2_FD_201948 | JGI IMG/M metagenome (GOLD analysis project Ga0302325, IMG submission 201948) | Peat permafrost microbial communities from Stordalen Mire near Abisko, Sweden - Palsa_T0_2 | ecosystem: Environmental > Terrestrial > Soil > Palsa > Peat permafrost | place: Sweden: Abisko... | reverse complement strand
TCCCTGGAAATCTATTTGGACGAAAGCAACGCCTCCCTAAAGATCTCTCTACAGCCTAGCGCCGTGAGCGAGTCAATATGTGGCTACCGATTGCAACCGAGCGGCGAGGTTGTGGAATTCTTTGTTGCGACCCCAGGCGGCGCGATAGCGAAAACGGCAGACGAGGCGTCCCGGATGGCAATCGAAGATTTTCTTTTCAATCCTTTTCCTCGGCAGTTTTCAACAGCGCCCCAGTATTAGCTCGTTTTCTAGCAACCGCGCGGAACTCTTCCGTACTTATCAATTGCTTTCTGGCGTCGGCCCTTCCTCCGTTTTGCCGGTTAGCTCGGCATAGGTGAGGCGCTTGCCTACGGCATGTTTCATGACTTCGATAAAGCGGTCTGAGTCGTTCATATCCTTCCGATTGTTGTAGCGAAAGGCTTGTTCGTCGATATAACGGAACAAGTGGAAAGGCTCAACGCTGATGTACGTGCCGCCCAACCCGCGTTTCAGTAGACTCCAGAAGTTCTCCAGACCATTCGTGTGGATGTTGCCATTCACGTAGGCTTCAGCGTGATTCACGATGCCATGAACATATTCATCGTCCATGCGCCACTGGCTACCAGCGTCATCGGAGTAAATCTGCGATCCAGTTTCAACGTGAGGTCGGACGTTCTCTTGCATCACGGCCTTGGTCCGATCAGGAACGACCGTGACACGAACCCTCTTGGGCTTGCTCTCCGTTTCGCGCTCTAGGATTCCAAGCACGATTGCTTTGCCAGCCGATCCACCGCCTTTCAGGTTCTTGCGGCGTCTGTCTCTCTTGTGCATGTTTCGCGCTTTGCCGCCGATGAAGGTTTCATCCACTTCGATCTCGCCGCCAAGCTTACCGCCAGTGAGATCGTCCTGCATGGCCAGCCGTCCGCGCTGGAGCATGAACCATGCGGTCTTCTGGGTCACGCCTACCGCGCGATGGATCTCCCAAGACGAAATACCGTTCTTGCAATTCACGAGCATCCACATCACAGGTAGCCACTTCTCAAGACCGATAGGGCTTTCCTCAAAGATCGTTCCGACTTTGAGCGAAAACTTCACCTTGTCATGCGCTGGTTTAGCAAAACATTTATAGACCTTTGCGTTTGAAAGATATGAGACATTCTCCGATCCACACGCGGGACACTTGGGCTTTCCATCGGGCCAGCGAAGGTTAGCCATGAACTCGCGGCAATTCTCAGCATCAGAAAAATGGACGACTGCTTCTTGAAGTGTCCGTGGCGCTTTGGCCATACAAGAACTTTATCACAACAAGCGCTGTCAGTCAACTATATTATTGCCAATATTTTATCTCAGCCCTCCTGAAAGGGCGGTTTCGCGGGATTTCGGAGCACCGTTTGTTGGAATGTCTGACCCGATTAGGCCGGGATGTCCACATTGTGATCAAACCTACGCCCGGGAGCCGGTCGAACGGCCGGCTAACGCTTTCCGTAGCGTAGCTCACCGGAAGACACTCGAGCGGCATACCCAGCAGGCTGCGGTTCCGGCCGGGTAGAGTCTGCCGATTACCCGTGGACAAGTGGGGATGCAGACGGGCGCGGAACATTTTCGCCGGTTTCCGTATCCGGCCGAAAACTCAAGCCATTTGTCGTCAGACGCTCACTCTCCAGCCTTTTGGAGTGACGTTCCCACCTAGCCGGAATCTATCCCTTCCGGACATTCGGAAACCTTCATCCCCCGCGGTGTGGCAGTATCTCCAATCCGCCGGCTTCGGTTGCCGGTTAGTGACCAGATCAGACAGTTAACGGAGGCGCTGCGTGGCAAGCTGGCAACTGGATCGGGCCGATGTGCGACATGCAGTTGTATCCGATCTTCTGGCTGGCGGCCAGAAGATCAACAACCCACCCAACTGCCCACCCATATTTGTACTCATGGTACATAACCTCAGCGGGCAGCTTTCGGGAAGTTCTTGATTCTATGGTGCGCCCGGCATGACTCGAACATGCGACCTTCTGGTTCGTAGCCAGACGCTCTATCCAACTGAGCTACGGGCGCGCGAATTTTATTATAGCAAGCGCGCGTCAACGACGGCCGGAATCGAGCTTCAAAGTTATGTGGGCCGAGACAACGGCGCGATGGGTGTTCGGAGCATGGGAGAAAATCGAACCGGAGCCGATTGGGACTCCTTCCAATTGTTTGATTGGCCGCTTGAGACCACACGGAGCCTGACAAGACCAGGCCAGAATATGTCCTGTTGTCGCCGACCTCCGCCTGTTACTCGCGAAGACTCTGCGAATTCGACACAATTCTTCCCGCCGCGTCCAGGCTGAGCCGCCGATCGCGCCAGACCACGGTGCGGCCAAACAAGCCCGCCGCCCACACCACGACGCCGCACAGATCGCGCAGCGGGATGGCATAACAATATTTCCAAACGTCGGCGCTTCCGAGCAGAAACCAACCGGAGACGATGGCCAGCGTGAAGCGGATAGCGAGCAGCGGAAGCGCGACCCACCACAGCCCAAAGAGCGCGGCTATGGCAGCCCACAGAGTGGCGTAGGTAATCGGCAAGCCGGCGTAGCCTGCGCCCCCAGACAAACGAATTGTCCTTGCCCAGCGCACTTGATGTCTCCACGCGCCTGGCCACGATTCCGATGAGAGCCGCGTGCTCACCACCACTTCGGAAATGATGTTGTGTAGGCCCAGCGCGTGCAACTGGTGGCCGAGTTGGTAATCGTCCGCGATGTAATCGGCGATGGCTTGAAACCCGCCGATCCGCTCCAGATCGCGTCTTTGAAAAGCCAGCGTGGATCCCAGCCCGAAATCGGAAACGCCGCACAATCGCGCCACCAGGGTGCTGGGCGCGAAGTCGGTCGCAATAGCGAGGGCTTCGAAGCGGCTGGGCCAATCGTGCGCTTCGGCTCGGTACAAGCAGGTGACCAGTCCGACGCCTGGATCGGAAAGCGGAGCGGTCACGTTTTCGATGTACCTAGGCGGTACGCTGATGTCGCTGTCGTTGACGATCAGAATCGGGTGACGCGCTTCACGCGCCAGGTCGATGAGCGAGCCGACCTTTAGATTGGGGGCGGACGTTAAGCACAGAATGAGCCGGATGGGCAGGGCGGGGAATTCGCGCATCAGCCGTTCCACTTCTTCGCGCGCCGGGTCGTCCGCGCGCCGAATTCCAAACAGGAGTTCGAATTGCGGGTATTGTTGCAGAGCGTGGGTGCGGATAGCCTGATAGAAACCGGCGTCTTTTCCGTAAACGGGTTTGAGGATGGAGACGGGGAGTTTGGGATTGGGGATTGGGGATTGGGGGCGGTGGCACAATACTGCGACAACGGCCAACAGCTGATAGAGCGCCGCTGCGCTCGCAATGATAACGATTGCTACGGTCACATTGCCAGCAGCGTCACGCCGCAAGCCACGCAGAGCGCGCCGGCCCAGCGTAGCGCCGTGACCTTTTCATGAAGAACCAGGCAGGCCAGCACGGTCTCCAGCGCGACGCTCGCCGCGGTCACCGGCACAGCGAAGCTCAGGTCGGCCACCGAGAGCAGCTTCATGAAGGCGAAGAAGGAGATCGCCATGAAGAAGACGGCCAGCACCAGCGGTCCGCGCTTGGCGAGGCCGCGCAGCATAGCGGTCAGCCGGCCGGGACGCAGATCCTCAGCCGCAACTACGTGCCGCTTCATTTCAAAACTTTGCAGCAAGTCGGCCAGTGACGTGGAACCGACAATGATCGCGACCATCAGCCATTTCATCGCGCCGGCTCCTGGTTGGTGGTGTTGGCCGCGGTCAATCCCACGCAAATAATGCCGATTACGATAAACGCCGTTCCCAACCAGCGTTGCCAGGTCACCTGCTCGCCGAAAAACACCTTGCCGAGGACGGCGCTGAGCACGTAGGCGATGGAAGTCATCGGCAGCACGTAGCTCAAATCCGCCCAGCCCAGCAGCGTCATGCGCGACAACAGCCACAGGATCAGCAACGTGGTTCCCAGCAACACCCAAGGCGTGAAGATCAGCCGGATATAGGCGAGAGGAGAAAGCCCCAAATCGACGGACTGGTGCTTCATTCCCCAGGACATGGAGAAATTCCCGAGAACGTTGGTGCAGACCACGAACAGGGTAAGGAGCTTGGTCTTCAGGTCGATGCGTCGAGTGGCAGTTGGCAAATCCACCACGGCCCGGCCGCCGGCCATTTTACGAAGCGCCGCCCTCGGCCCCCCGCAGCGACGCGGAGGCTGCTTTCTGTTCTTTGACGAACTTCTTGCGGCCTTTGCTGACGAAGAGATACTCTCGCGCTTCCTTATAAAGGCGCGGCACATCGTTGTGGCGAATCGCGCTCGAAACCACCCGCCAGACGGCCTTGGGCCGGAAGTAATATTCCGAGTAGAAGCGGTCCACCCACTCCATCAGCTCGCCGCGGTCGAATCCGGGATAAACGGCGTTGGGAAGTTGGTGGCCGCCCGTGTCGGTCATGCCTTCGATGCTGACCAGGCCGTTGGCTTTAGCGTGTTCGTAGAATTCGGTGCCCGGAAAGGCGTGGCCGAGTGAAACCTGAATGGTTTCGACATCCAGCTTCTTGGCGAACTCGATGGTCTTGCGGATTGTCTGGCGCGTTTCGCCGGGAAGCCCCACGATGAAGTCGCCGTGAATGGTCAGGCCCAGCTTGTGGCAATTTTCGGTGAAGCGCTGCGCCATGTCGATGGTGGCGCCTTTCTTGATGTTCTTGAGGATCTGCTCGTCGCCCGATTCGTAGCCGACGATCAGCAGCCGGCAGCCCGCGTCCTTCATCGCCTTGAGCGTGTCGTAATCGGTGGTGACGCGCGAGGTGCAGCTCCAGGTGAAGTTCAGCGGCCCCAGTTTGTTCGATAGCTCGATGGCGCGCGCCTTGCGATAGTTGAAGGTGTCGTCATCGAAGAAGATCTCTTTGAGACCGGGGAAATTTTCGAGCGTGTACTTGCACTCGGCCGCCACATCGTCCGACGACCGCAAACGCCAGCGGTGCCCGGAGTGCGTCTGCGGCCACAGGCAGAAGGTACACATGGCCGGGCAACCGCGCGTGGTGTAGAACGAAATGAACGGGTTCAGCAGGAACGGAACGTTGTAGCGCTTGAATTCCAAGTCGCGCTTATAAACTTTCGTTACCCAGGGCAGTTCGTCCAGATTCTCGATCACGCCGCCTTCGGGATTATGCACCACATCGCCGTCTTTCCAGTAGCTCACGCCGGGAAGATCGGAAAGCGGAGTGCCTTTGGCGTACTGCACAATCTGATGATCGAACTCGCGGCGCACCACGAAGTCGATGGCCTTGGATGCCCGCAGGGATTTCTCCGGCTCAATGGTTACCGGCGGTCCGACGAACCCAACTTTCATTTTTGGGTTTACGTCTTTCATCATTTCGGCGATCCGTACGTCGACATCGAATCCGGGACTGGAAGTGAACAGCACCAGCAGCTCGAAATCGCTCGCCATGGCGACCGTCTGTTCAATGCTCACCTTGTGCGGCGGACCATCCACCAGCTTGCTGTCCTCCAGCATCCCGGCCGGGTAGGCCAGCCACACCGGATACCAGTAGGACTCGATTTCGCGCGATGCCGGCCAGCGCGAGCCGGCTCCGCCATCGAAACCTTCAAAAGAAGGTGGATTCAGAAATAGCGTTCTCATGAGCCCTTTCAGTCTGCTTCTAACAGCTTAGCGGTGTTTATCGGCTAACGACAACAAACCACAACTCTTGGGCGGATTATGGCACCTAAGATGCCACTTTAATGGGTTAAAGCGCACCCAGCAAACTTATTTACTGATCGCCCGATCCGCCATCCACCGCGGCGTCCGCATCCTCTGCGCCCGATTGCGCAGTGTCTTTGGAGAACGTCAGGTAGTTGATGTTCAACTCCACGTTGCCGAAGAAGCGCGTTTCTACGCGGCTTTCGGTGCGCTGCGGGACGGAAACTCCGTTCTGTAGCTCATAGTCACGCACGAACTGCATTTTCTTCAACATAAACGAGGGCGACTTAACAAACGAACCCGATTCCCGCACCGGCATGTAGGTTTCAGCATCCAACCACAATTCACCCTTGAAAAGGCCGACCTTCTTCTCGCGCGGTTTGAGCTGCAAGACATAGACTTGACGACCGTTCCGGTCCTGTGTACCCCTAAATTTGAACTTGTAGTTGACAGGGGTAATGGAGACATCCGATGTGCCCTTGGCGGCCTCCAGTTCGGCCTTGAGGTAATTGGCGATAACCTCAGTTTTAACTACGCTGTCACCACTGAAGCCCAGGGCATGGTAGGTGATTTTGCCCAGCTTGGAGATGTTGCGCAATGCATGCAACTTTCCTTTTTTCTTGAACTTAGGAACAGCGGCATCAATGTCGATCTCCTCGGTCCCCCCGAGCAGCGCGCTCTGTTGAGCCCGCGTAGCTTGTAAATAGCGGCTCACCATCTGCTCCTCAGGGACCGGCGGAGCTTTCGGCTCGCAAAACGCGGCGGAAGAGCCAATGGTTGCAGCAAGAACAGCCGTGAGAAATGGCTTCAAAATCCTCCTCTGAAAACCCCAGATAGTACACCTAGCACTATCAAGACTTATGTGATTAATGTAGCAGTTACGATTCCTTAACACAACCACCCTCGCTAGCTTGGATTCCCGCCGCGAGGAAAGGGATGCTCCCAAATGCCAGTGGAATCGTAAGTTCTTCGTAAGGCTAGAACTGAATGGGCTGCTGGAGCGTGAAGTTCAGGCGCGTTTCAGACGGAATTTTTACCTGCTGGCCTTTGGTCAGGACCTCAGCGCCGCCGCCCACGGCCGCGCCGGACGCTGCTCCGATGGCCGCGCCTCTGCCACCGCCGGCCAGCGCGCCCAGGATGGCTCCCAGCACCGTGGCTCCGCCTACCACCTTGGCCGTGCGAGCGCCGCGCGAACTGCTGGCCTGCGAAACGTTGCCTGTGGTGGTGTCGATCATCTGTCCGTTGATCGTGATGTCGGTCAGGGCGAGAGTCAGGACGGTTTTCCCTTCAAACTTGCCGGATTGCTGGTCCTCTACCAGCTTAACGAGCGCATCGGCGCCGCGAGGAATCACCGTTTGACCGTTCACCAGCACCGGTTCATCCACGCTGGCGCGAAAAGTTTGTCCCAGACGGGCGTCGCCAGAGTCGATCTTTTCGATCATGCGGACGGTAATCGCGGTCCCAGTTGGAATTTGGACGCCCGCGACGGGCACTGGAGGTGGAGGTTGCGGTGCGAATCCCTGGGAAGTTTGACTGGGCGACGAGGGTGGTGGGGGCGCAGGCGGAGCATTTCCGCCGAACTGCAGGTCCCCTATGTCTTCAATATTGAATGTATCCACACGGTCGCCGATGGCCATCTGGATATGACGGGAGTCACCGCCCACATATTGGCCGGTTACCACTCTTCCGCTGCGAAGCGTGAGCGTGTCGCCGGCCAGGAGGCCTGTTAGCGTGAGGGCAATCGTAGTCAGACGAAGCAACATAAGATCCTCAGGCACCAATCTAGAACATGGCGTTCGTAGCTTCCATCCCCAGCCGCGCGTAAGGACTACGGATCGATGCCGAAACAATAGGCGTTATTCGAGGTAGTGGGACTAAAGGCGTATTCTCCGGCGGCCAGATCCCGGACGGGCATCAGGCCATAAGTGGACTCGCCGAGCTTTGTGACATCGAAGCCCAACTCCTGGGGAGCGGACCCATTCTTCGGGCCGGACCTGGTTCGCCGGCCGTTGATCTTCGGTTCCAGAGGGAACAGCTTGTAAGTGTTTGGATCTATACCGTTCGCCAGCCTTACTACGAACTGCATTTTCTGTAGACGCGGCAAACGAACCGGGGATCTGGGGCCTTCCATCTGCCAGTATGCGCCGCGGCCGTCCTTTCGCTCCGTTCCGTTGTTTCGTTCCAGTGGTATGAGCGCTCCAGCCTCGTTCTGAAAGTAGACGGCTCCGATCAACTCGGGTTCAGAACCGCTGTTTATGGAGCGTTGCGGAGGCGCTTGCGGCTCGCCCGGAGGCGGAGGAGGAGGTGCGATTGCTGGAAGAGCCGTGTCCGCGGGCGCCTGCTGTGTGCGCGGAACCATGGCTTGGGGAGCGGCTGCCGCCTGATAATCGATCACTACAGGCTGTGTCAGCTTGTACGTGAACCTGGTCTCCGGACTAATTTCGACAGGTTTTCCCGTCAAAATTCCTACGCCCGCCCCGGTGACGCTGCCGACACCAGCTCCTATGCCGGCTCCAGTCGCTCCGCCCACGGCGGCTCCAATCGCCGCTCCAGTGGCGGCTCCGGCCCCGGCCCCAATCGCAGTCCTCTTGACCTTTGAGCCGCTTTGGGAGTCGACCGTGTCTGTGTCTACCGCCACCCTCTGTCCGTTGACGGTAACCGCGATCAACGAAATGGACATAGACGCGCGTTTGAGCCTTGAATTCTTTACGTCGGTTACCCGTAAGAAGGCGTCTGCTCTCTCCGGGACCACCGTCACGCCGTTGACGATAACGGGGTCGTCGACGCTTGCGGCGTACTCTCTTTTCAAATCGGCGGTCTTCGAATTGATGCGGTCGACGGTGCTAATAGCGATCTGGGTGCCAGCGGGGAGTGTAATGCTTTGCGGCTCCGCGGGGCCGATCAGCAGACAGGACCACCAGAAGACGAGCAGCAACGGTTTTTTCATAAGCCTCTCTTTGCTTACGGCCTCTCTTTGCCTACGGCCTCTCTTTGCTTACGGAATGACGCTCCAATGCACGACGCAACGCTTCTGCGGGCCGGAGCTTTTGTTCTTGAGAATCACTCTTTGCGTCTGTCCCTGGCCAGGCGCGAGGCGCGCGTCCCAGATTTTTGTGTCGTAGTCCAGCCGCATATTGACCGGCGGCAAATAACGGAAGATGTATTCGGCGTTTTGTGGAATGGGGTTGCCGCCGCATTCGAGAGTGCCGGACCTGGCTCCGTTGTAAGGCGGCGCGGAGGCGATTGCTATGGGTACAGGCGCCTGGGCGCCAGTGGCACGCGCCTGGGATATGGATGCCGGCTGATTGACCGCGGGCGGCGGGATGTCGGCAGTTGAGTGGATGACCCGTCTGCGCGGGCTTTGCTGCTCGCCATTCGCGGGGGCGTCGGTCTTTAAATCGTTCAGCCAGAGCTGGGCCTGATAGCTCTTTTCCTGGTCCGTCCCGTGCAGGTCTTGAATCAGAAGCCCTTCGGCCGCCCGGCGGTAGTGAGGCAGGATCGCAAGCGCGCTGTTCCTCCACGTCCCTACGTCCGGTATGTCCAGCAGAATCCTGCAGACGGTCTCGGCCTCTGGTTGTGGCAGATCCGGCATCTGCCGGCCACTTGGCGGAATTCCAAGAAGATCGTCGAGGAATGGTTTGGCGCTTTCCGGGAAACGGGCCATCAGGTTATCGAACATTGGCGCGTAAGCAAGATGGAATGCCGCTTGCCGCTGTTCGCGCCACGAGAACTCGACCACGGCCGAGGCCACGCGCGAGTCGGCTAGCTCCCGCATCACTTCAGGCAAATTCGCCCTGCTATCTTTTCGCCAGGCGGCGATGAGTTCCTCGTCGAGAATATCCCGGTACCAGGAAAGCAAGCCGGAAAGCTTTTCGATGGTCTGCTGGCGATTGCTTGGATCCACGCCGTCCAACAGCGCCCCGATCTTCTGACGCGCGACGGCTGGTGAATATGGGGCCGGACCAACTACCTTGAACTGCGCATTGGCGCTTATAATCGCCGCAAAGAATGCGAAAAACCATGCACCAAACGCAGACACCCGGTTCCGCGCTCGTGAGGCTACACCATGGCGGAGGGCAAGAAGTCCATTCATTCGTCGAGCCTTTAGGGGATGAATTGTCCCCTATGATAGCGAAAACGAACCGAATATGGGCTGCCCGCCCTACTGAACCGCGCGCGTTCGCAAGCGCAATCGTCGGGATAAACCGGCGTGCAGTCGGGGATGAAAGAGCCCCACGAGAAAGGAGTAGCGAACCATCTTGACCTCGAGTCTTGCGCTGGGTGCCGCGAGGTGCCGGGTGAAGCGTAG
>Ga0302325_10036562_pt1 | contig 10008 bp, 9 predicted proteins | sample Palsa_T0_2_FD_201948 | JGI IMG/M metagenome (GOLD analysis project Ga0302325, IMG submission 201948) | Peat permafrost microbial communities from Stordalen Mire near Abisko, Sweden - Palsa_T0_2 | ecosystem: Environmental > Terrestrial > Soil > Palsa > Peat permafrost | place: Sweden: Abisko... | reverse complement strand
GCGGCATCGTGATGCGTGTCCCGCTTGAAGGCGGCGGTCGTCTCGTTGTTGAGCTCACCGCTGACGAAGCAGCCAGGCTTGGTGACGCCTTGAAATCGGTGGTTGGGTGATCCGATCCGCTGACGCTTCCTAGTCGACCCTCTTGACCGCGGCGAGCAGGCCATCTCCGAGTGGCAGCAGCACCGGCACGAGCCGGTCGCTCGACCGCACCTGGCTGGCGAGGTCGAGCGAGGAATCGCCCTTGCCCTCATCATCTCCGCCGTCCCCGGGAGGATCCGCAGGGCCCGCCAGCAGGGCATTATTGAAAGCTACGACACCGCCGGGCCGCAGCAGGCGCAGCGCGGCGGTCAGGTAATCCGGATAGTCCCGCGCATCCGCGTCGCAGAACACCAGGTCGTAGGTGCCGTCGGACAGCCGCGGGAGCACGTCGAGCGCGCGGCCGAGGATGAGGCGGGCCTGGTTCTGTGCGAAGCCCGCCTGGGTGAACGCCTTGCGGGCCATTCGCTGGTATTCAGGCTCGGTGTCCACGCTGGTAAGCGTGGAGCCCGTTCGCATCCCGCGCAGCAGCCAGATGCCGGAGCTGCCGCAGCCGGTGCCGATCTCGACCGCGGTCCTGGCCCCGACCGCGCAGGCCAGGAAGCGCAGCGCGGCGCCCACCGCCGGGAGCACCGGTTCGGTCCCTCCGAGGTCGGCTGCGTTCGCCCGGGCGGCGAGTAGCGGCTCGTCCTCGGGTACGTATTCTGTGGCATCAGAAAGTGGCCCCATTCGTAGCAGCTTAGCGTCAGATCCGCAGGTCCGGGAACTCTCTGGGCTTCCAGCCCGTTACTTAGACGGTACTGGCCGGCCCTGCGGGGCCCGCTGCGAGCGGCTATATGGCATCCGAATGTATGGCATCCGAACACAACTGGCGCAACGGAAGAATCCAGGGCACGATGGTGACAGAAGCGGCACTGCGTGACCCGGAGGGCGGATTGTTGGACGATGCCGGCCGACGCCCATCCCCACCGGGTCAGCCTGCTCCGGCCGAGTGGAACCTCCCGACATGGGAGGACATCGTCCGCGTGCACTCGGCCCGGGTCTACCGTCTCGCCTACCGCCTGACCGGCAATCCGCACGACGCGGAGGACCTGACCCAGGAAGTATTCGTCCGGGTGTTCAGATCGTTGTCCAGCTATACCCCGGGCACGTTCGAGGGCTGGCTGCACCGCATAACCACGAACCTGTTCCTTGACTCGGCGCGGCGCAAGCAGCGGATCCACTTCGAGGGACTGGCCGACGAGATGGCGCACCGGCTGCCGGGCTCTGAGCCCACCCCGGCCCAGGCCTTCGACGACAGCCATCTTGACGACGACGTCCAGGCCGCACTGAAGGCGCTTCCCCCTGAGTATCGGGCGGCGGTCGTGCTGTGCGACATCGAGGGCTTCTCCTACGAGGAGATCGCCGCTACCCTCGGCGTCAAGCTGGGCACGGTACGCAGCCGGATTCACCGTGGCCGGGCTCAGCTGCGCTCCGCCCTGGAGCACCGCCGGCCAGCTTCGGTCGGCGCGGACCCGGCCACCACGAAGGACTCACGGCCATGAGCCACCTTGGTGACCGGCTGTCAGCCCTCGTCGACGGCGAGCTCGACGGAGCCGAACGTGACCGCGCTCACGCTCACCTGGCCAGCTGCGAGCAGTGCCGGACCGAGGCGGCCGAGCTGCGGGTGCTGAAGCAGAAGCTGAGCACGCTCATGACCGGCGCGCCGGCCGAGGCCGCGATGACCAAGCGCCTGATCGCCATGACCGGGCCGGGCGGACCGATGCCACCGCGGCGCGGCCCGCTCAGGGTCGCGCCGGGCCCGCGGCGCGCGGCCACCCGGGCATCAAGGCGCCCCGGCGGTCCCGGGCCGCGGTCGGCCCGGCGCAGGCGCTACCTGATGCTCGGCACCGTCTCCCTGGTCGTCGGTCTCGGCGCGGCCGCGTTCTCGGCGGGCGGCGGAGGCGAGGCGGTTCCGGGGCCACGGATCACCCCGCCGGTGGAGATGTACAGCGTGGAGCATGCCATCACGACGGGCCAGCTCCCGTTTGCCCCTCCGGTCACGAGCCCGGCCGCGTCGAGCCCGGCCGCGTCGAGCCCGGCCGCGTCGAGCCCGGCCGCATCGGTCTCCGCCGCGTCGCCTCCGTGAGGTCAGTGTGCTGCGCCCCAGCTCTGTCGTGAGCCGTTGCCGTGGCGAGGGCCGGTTGCCCCTGCTGCTGGCGGCCGCGCTGGTGATGGCGCTGCCCGGGTTCCTGGCGACGGCGTGCAGCAGTCAGGCGGGCACCGGGACGGTCCCGAACGAGGCGACCGCGACGGCCGGCGGTTCCGTCGCGGCCGCGGGCCGGGCTCCCGCGACGGGACGCCGGATAAGCAGCACGCGGGCCTTGCGCCTGCTGAGCCAGGCGGCTCGGGCGGCGATCCTGATGTCGTACCAGGGCCAGGAGGTCGTCACCCGCTGGAGTAACGGCAGCGGGAGCGTGCTTGTCTCCGATATCTGGCACGTCAGCGGCGGCCAGACGGTCACCCAGACCCTGGCCGCGGGGAACTCGCTCAGTAGCCAGCCCTACCTCTCCTCGGACGACGACAGCCAGGCGCCGGAGGGCGTTCTCGGCGTCACCGTACCCCTCATCGGGCTGCTCGAGACGCACTACACCGTGGTGTACGCGGGAGCGGGCTCGGCGGACAGCCGGGCGGCGCAGGTGGTGGAGGCCAGGCGCGATGACGGCAGCCTGGCCGCCAGGTTCTGGCTGGATGACACGACCAAGCTGCCGCTCGAGCGTGAGGTCTTCGATTCGGCCTCGCACGTGATCAGCCAGGATGTGTTCATCCAGGTCCGCTTCGCGAGTCAGGCCCAGGCGGCGATGCCGGTCAGCGGGCCGTCCGATCCGCCTGGGCCGTGGACCGACCCGCTGTCGAACGCCCAGCTTCTCGCGCTGCACACCCTGGGCTGGCTAGTCCCGGCTGGGTTGCCCGGCGGGCTCTCGCTGTTCACCGGGGCCAGCACCACGACGAGCACCGGCACCGTGCTCGATCTCGGCTATTCCGACGGCCTGTCCGTGGTCTCGGTGTTCGAGCAGCGAGGCGGCCTGGCGGCCAAGCTGGCCGGCTGGCAGCGAACCACCGTGGACGGTCATGTCATTTACGTCGCGGAACCGGATCAGCAGTCCCTCACCTGGTCCAGCCGCGGCATGGTGTACACGGTGATGGCGGACGCGCCGGTCCAGACCGTCGACGCCGTGGTCGGCGCGCTGCCGCACGACACGCCACCCGGATTCTGGAAGCGCATGTCCCGGGGTTTCGTCCGGCTCGCCTCCTGGGTCAACCCGTTCCACTGACGGTGAGAACCAATCCGGCCACGCCTGGGCCCCGAAAGACTCGCGTACGGGTTTAAAGTGGATGACCAGAGCGTGTTGACCTGCCAGACGGAGAGCTGAAGCGCGTGTTCGACCTGTCTATTGGAAAGCTTCTTATCCTCGCGGTGATCGCGCTTGTCATCTTCGGCCCGAACGAGCTGCCGAAGATGGCCTCTCAGGCGGGCAAGGCCCTCCGCGACCTGCGCCGGATCGCCGAGGGCGCCAAGAACGACCTGCGGGAAGGGCTAGGCCCCGAGTTCGCCGATTTCGAGATCGAGGACCTGCACCCGAAGCGTTTCGTGCAGAAGCATCTCTTCGATGACCTCAACGGGGACTCGCCGAAGGCCGCCGCGCAACCGTCGCGGCCGGCCCGGGCGAACGGGACCCTGCTCGCCCCCGGCGAGCGCCCCCCCTTCGACCCCGACGCGACCTGAACCAAAAACCCCCCCGAAAATCAACCCAAAAACTCAAAACCCGCCAAAAACCCCTAAAGCCCTCAGCGCGGCGAAATGCCAAGGTGGCGCCCGGCCAGACCGCGGCTGCGGGTGCCGAGTTCGTCCGCGATCTTCCGCAGCGCGAGCGCGGCCGGGGAGGCGGGGTCGCCCAGCACCAGCGGAACCCCCGCGTCTCCGCCCTCGCGCAGCCGGACGTCGATCGGCACCTGCCCGAGCAGCGGAACCTGAGCGCCGCTGAGCCGGCTGAGCCCGGCGGCCACCGTAGCGCCGCCGCCCGAGCCGAACAGCTCGGTCTGCTCCCCGCAGTGCGGGCAGATCAGGTAGGACATGTTCTCGATGACCCCGGCGACCCGCTGGTGGGTCTGCGAGGCGATCGCGCCCGCCCGCTCGGCGACCTCGGCCGCGGCCAGCTGCGGGGTGGTCACCACGAGCAGTTCGGCGGACGGCAGCATCTGGCCCAAGGAGATGGCGATGTCGCCCGTGCCCGGGGGCAGGTCGAGCAGCAGCACGTCCAGGTCGCCCCAGTACACGTCGGCGAGGAACTGCTGCAGCGCCCGGTGCAGCATCGGCCCACGCCAGACCACGGGCGTGTTGCCCTTGGTGAACATGCCGATCGAGATGACCTTCACGCCGTACGCCGACGGCGGCATGATCATGTTCTCGACCGGGGTGGGCCGGCCGGTGACGCCCAGCATCCGGGGCACGGAGTGCCCGTAGATGTCGGCGTCCACCACGCCGGTCGCCAGGCCGGACGCGGCCAGCGCGGCGGCCAGGTTCACCGTGACCGAGGATTTGCCCACGCCGCCCTTGCCGCTGGCCACCGCGTAGACGCGGGTCAGCGACGACGGCTGGGCGAACGAGATCACCGGCTCCGCCTTACCGCCGCGGAGCTGGGTTTGCAGCGCCCGCCGCTGCTCCTCGCTCATCACGTCCAGGTCGACGCGCACCGAGGAGACGCCTGGGACCTTGGTGACCGCCGCGGTGACCTCACGGATGATGGTCTCCCGCAGCGGGCATCCCGACACGGTCAGCCACACCTCGACCAGCACCGCCCCGTCCGCCGCGATGTCGATGTTCTTGACCATGCCAAGCTCGGTGATGGGCCGGTGAATCTCAGGATCCTGCACCCCATCAAGCGCCTGGGTAACTTGGGCGGGGCTGGGCGGGGCCATCGGCGGGGAGGTCATGCCTTCATGCTAATACCCGGCCCAACAAGCCAATGACTCGAAACGGACGGTGCTGCTTGTCCCGGGCCAGGTGCACCTTCCGCCGAGACCGCGCCTCTGAAAAAGCTGCGTCCCATAACAGCAGCGTCCCGCAACAGCAGCGCCCCATAACAGCAGCGCCCCATAACAGCAGCGGCTGCGACCGTCGGATACGGTCGCAGCCGTTAGCCGCGTGGGTTGCTACCAGGTATTGACGACCTCACCCGTGGTCGGGTTGAGGATGACGGGCGCCAAGTGCGGCCTGGTGTGGAAGTCGAGCAGGCCACCCGGTCCGTCCAGCCGGCCCGAGATCGCATCGTAGGAGCCGGTCCCGAGCCGCTCCCCATGCAGCCAGTTATCTTCGATGAAGGCGGGGATCGAGGAGGTGTTGGTCAGCTCGTTGCTGACGTAGTTCTGCCGGGTCCAGGGCGAGATCACGAGCATCGGCAGGCGCTGGCCGTAGCCGCACCGGTCGGGATAGCTGCCCAGCGTCATAGCCGCCGAGGAGCAGATCGCGGTGTCGGCCGCGGTGTTCGAGCCGTTGACGATCGGCATGAGCTGGTGGTCGTACCAGCCGTCGGAATCGTCCCAGGTGACCACGATCGCGGTCGAGGCCCAGTACTTGGACTTCTCGATCTGGTTGATCGTGTTCACCAGGAACGTCTGCTCGTCCAGCGGGTCGGAGTAGCCGGGATGGCCGTCCTGGTACTCCGCGGCCTTCAGGTAGCTGACCGCCGGCATGTTCCCGTGGCTGAGCGTGGTGTAGAAGTCGGACAGGTCGTACTGGTGGTTGGCCTGGTCGGTGTGGCCGATGGCGGCCTCCGACGACGGCGGCAAGTGCTTGGGGTTGGCCGTGGACTTGAAGTACTGGAACGGGTCGTGGTGCGGGGAGTAGTCGGCGGCGGTGTCGCCGCCGATGTTGGTGTGGGAAGCGCCGCAGACCGCGTAACCGGCGCTGTTGGTGCCGGTGGGTGCGAACCCGCCCTGGAACCAGCCCCAGGTGATGCCCCTGGCGGTGAGCATGTTGCCGATGTTCTGGCCCGTCATGACGCCGACCGGGCTGGTCGTGGTGTGGCTGGTGTCCGAGCAGTCGTCGTACGCGGGGTCCAGGTCGCCGTAGATGGTGCCCAGACCGCTGCTGTTCAGGGCGCTGACCGTGCCCGGGTCCGGCTCGACCGCGCCGGTGCTCGGGCTGACCGCGTAGCCGGGGCTGTCGTTCCCCGAGATGACGTTGAGCGCGCCCGGCGTGGACGGGCCGAACGTGGTGTCGAAGTTGTTGTCGCTCAGCGCGTAGTTCTGCGCGTAGTTCCACAGCCCGGTGACCGTGTTGCCGTCGTAGTAGTCCATCACAAGCCCCGGCGCGCCGTACGGGGTGGTGGGTGTCCCGGTGCAGGTGGCGGTCTCGGTGTACTGGACGAACTTGTCCATCTTGCCGCCGTCCACGGCTTCCTGCTCCGGCGTGTAGGCGTGGTCCTGATCGCAGGTCAAGGCCTGCGAGTGGGTCAGCCGAGTCGGGTTGTTCAGGTTCGGGTTGGCCGTAAGTAGCGGGCCGACCGGCCCGCTCGGGGTGATCTTGGTATACAGCCCGTTGACCGTCGGGGTGCCCGGCTTGGCGTGAAAGGTACTGCCGTCGGTGTTGGCCGCGTACGGGTATGTCCCGAAGTAGTGGTCGAACGACACGTTCTCGTCGAAGATCACCACCACGTGCTTGATCGGTGTCGCGGTCCCTGACGTGTAATACTCGCTGCTCGCCGGGCTCGTCGCCGGGACGAGTGCCGCGTTCACCGTGTTCGGCGTCGCGCTCGCGCTGGTAACCCCGGTGCCGACGGCAACACCGGTGCCGATAACGACCGCCGCGCCGATGGCCGTGTAGTACCTGCCTCGTTTCTTCGAGCTCTGCCTGCCACGCACCGTTGCTGGCCCTTCGCCCATCTCGCCCTCCTGAGTCTGCTGACGTGGTGGGTCTGCGAACCCCGCACCAGGAGCAAAAACTGACACGACAGGATGACACAGATGCGCACTGAACCTGACTAAAAGGGAAACGCCCGATCAAGAATCGATCACGCCGCCGGAGGTAAGCCGGGCAACGACAGAGTACACATCAGCGCCTCAGAACTCCCCACTCGGTGAGGGCTTCTATCAATCCTTCTGTGACCGCGAGAACGCCCAGCTCCTCGGGATCGACCCAGCGCGCATCGGCGGCATCATCGCCTGGGCGCAGCGTCCCCGCGATGACGGTCGCCGCATAGTCCTTGATGTCGATGACGTCGCCCGCCAGACCGGGCCGCTGTACCTGGCCGATCAGGCGTCCCGGCTGCACGGTGAGCCCGGTTTCCTCTCTCATCTCCCGCACTAGCGCCTCGGCGTCCGTCTCACCCGGCTCAATGCGCCCGCCGGGTAGCGACCAGAGCCCCGCGCCCGGCTCGTGCCCGCGCTTGATCAGCAGCAGCCGTCCGCGTCCGTCCGTGACGACCGCACCAACGCAAGGTACCCAGGAGCCAGACACGCCGCTAAGTATCGGGTCTTACCTTCCATAACGGCAAGAGCGCGGTAGATTGCTCGTCAGCCCCAGTCGTCACAAGGATCACAATGGCATCAAAAGTCGCGGGCGGTCACACCGGATATTCCCGGTAATCCGCGTCAACCAAGTGCCCGGACCCCGCATAATCCCGATCGCTGATCAGATCGAAGATTGAGCCAGCCAAACGGCCCAGCCCGGTGACCGCAACTCACCGGGCAGGACCTTGACCCCCCGGCCTGCACAGGAGGACGAGGATCTATGTCCTATGGTAACCGCCGTATGACATCTCAGTTTGTGCTGGAACCTCACCGGCTTTTCTGACGGGCCTGGCTGAAACCTCTTCGGTGCGGACGACAGTTAGCTATCCAGTGCGCATTAAAGGGTGCCTCGCCACGGAGTTTCTCGTTGCAAGTAAGAAAGCGGCGTCGTTCCCGTTATGGGGACGACGCCAGTTTCATGCCCGGCTGCCATATTTGTATCACCGAACGTATCTAATTAATTACTGATCGTGTCAACCGAACCAGGTTCGGCTGCGTCCTCCCTAGTAGTGCGGGGCGGCGATGTTAATTCCCGCCCCGGTCGTATCGCCTCAGGCATGCGCCGGGCGGCCTTTACCGGCTGGCGGCCCGGCGGTAAGGCCGCCAGCCGTGCACAGCGTACGGCTGCCGTTTCAAGGAGGAAACGTTCTATGTCCATCAAGAGCAAGGTTTTCGCCGCTACGGCGACGCTGACCCTGGTGGGAGGCCTCAGTGTCGCCGGCCTCCTGCCCGCCGATGCGGCCGTCCTCGGCGCAGGTTCGCACATGACTATGTCCAGCCAGGAGTACGGTCACAGCGACACCTCGCCCTGCGGCCACCAGGGGGGAAACCGCCAGGGGGGAAACCGCCAGGGGGAAAACTGGCAGGGGGAAAACTGGCAGGGGGAAAACTGGCAGGGGGAAAACTGGCAGGGGAAAAACTGGCAGGGGAAAAACTGGCAGGGGAAAAACTGGCAGGGGGAAAGGGGTCGGTCTTCCTATCAGCAGGTTCAGTACCAGCAACAGTCGTACTTCGGAGGATTCTACCGTGGCAGGCCAGGGCAGCAAGGTGGCCTGTACCTTCACGGCCTGCGTAGTGACGGCCCCTGCTGAATGTAGACTACGGGTCCGACGAGGCGTATGAGATCCCTTGGATCAACGGCTCGGACACCAACTTCTCCCAGCCGTCCGTGCTGAAGCCTGGGCCCTGACTACGGTGGCGCCGGTCCTTCTCCAAGGGCCGGCGCCATCGCCCTGCCGCGGAGGTCTGGGTCACGGTGTCCGGCGTGAGCGGCATGTTCCGCCGCGAACGGGGTAAGACCGAACTCCCCACTCGGTGAGGGCTTGTACCAATCCTTCTGTGACCGCGAGGACGCCCAGCTCCTCGGGATCGACCCAGCGCATCGGCGGCATCATCGCCTGGGCGTAGCGTCCCCGATGAGCTGGGCGGTCACGCCGGTATTTTCGCGATAATCCGCATCAACCCGATGCCGGACCCCGCGTTTTATATCGGGTAAGGGACGAAAGCGCCTAGCCCCGAGCAGATCAGTGCAAGCGGATCAATCCCGATCGCTGATCGGATCGAAGGTTAAGCCGACTAAGCGGCCCAGCACGGTGACCGCAACTCACCGGGCAGGACCTTGACCCCCGGCCTGCACAGGAGGCGGAGGATCTAACTCCTATGGTAACCGCGTTAGCTGTCCGGTGCGGATTAAGGGGTGCTCTCGCCGCCAGAGAGTTTCCTCGTTTTAAGTAAGAAAGCGGCGTCGTTCCCGTTATGGGGGCGACGCCAGTTTCATGCCCGGCTGCCATCTGTATCACTCAGTGTATCTAATTAATTACTGAACGTGACAACCGAACCAGGTTCGGCTGCGTCCTCCTTAGTAGTGCGGGGCGGGGACGTTAATTCCTGCCCCGGTCGTATCGCCTCAGGCATGCGCAGGACGGCCTTTACCGGCCGACAGACCGCGGCGGTGAGGCCGCCAGCCGTGCGCAGGGTACGGCTGCCGTTTCAAGGAGGAAACTTCCATGTCCATCAAGAGCAAGGTTTTCGCCGCTGCGGCGGCGCTGACCCTGGTCGGCGGTGTCGGCGCGGTGGGAGCGCTCACCGCGGGGACCGCTGACGCGGCCACCCCGTCCTGTGGCAGCACCTGCGTCGATTTCTTCGGCCAAGAATTCGGTACCTTCGCCTCGCCGAACTTCGTGCTGGACACGCTGCGCCAGGGCGAAAAGGTCGGCCAGCCGCAGATCCTGTTCCGTACGTCCAACAGCGACCCGGCCGAGGACTACACCATCTCCGACGAGGGCTCTGTGTCGGACTTCTACACGGCCGGCCTGGTCTCCCCGGAGGTGGCCCTGCGCTACGGCGGCGGCTGCGAAGCGGGCTACGTCGCCGGGCCGCCGGCGATGTGCACGACCTCTTACCCGGACCTGTCGGCCTATG
>Ga0302325_10036559_pt1 | contig 10009 bp, 2 predicted proteins | sample Palsa_T0_2_FD_201948 | JGI IMG/M metagenome (GOLD analysis project Ga0302325, IMG submission 201948) | Peat permafrost microbial communities from Stordalen Mire near Abisko, Sweden - Palsa_T0_2 | ecosystem: Environmental > Terrestrial > Soil > Palsa > Peat permafrost | place: Sweden: Abisko... | reverse complement strand
TTTTTAAGTATAAAAAGGATAAAGGCTCCCGCTAAGCTTATAAATAGCCGAATTTAGCGCTTTTTAATAGCATTTACTAGATATAACCTTAAAGCTTCGAGCTAGACTTTAAAAAGATTATATAAAAGCTTATATAAAAGCAAATTAATAATATTAATAAAATGTTTAAACCCTCTTTGCTTTAAAAGTTTATTAGCTTTACTTTTGTTAAAAACGTTAGCAAGGTTATTAAAGTATTCCGGCAATTTAATAAAACTTTTCGGTAATAGCTTAAAAATTTAGTAAATTAAAATAGTATTTATAATAGATTCGGGTTTTTAGATAAAAGCAATAATAAAATAGCTTTTATATTAGTACAAAGACTAATTAATTAGATAGTTACAATTACTCTTGCTTATAAAGAGAACTTAAAGGGTAACTTTTAAGTTTTTATTAAGCTTTGCTTTAAATTCCTTTAAGGTTATAATTTTAATATTATTAAGCTATTTAAGTACGTATACTTAATGCTTTTTAATATAATTATAATATTAAGCTATTATAGTTATATAAAATTCTATTTTAAAGACTAAATAATAACTTGTAGCTTTATAGCTATAAAAACGGAGCTTATATATTCGAGTTTCCGAACAATTATTTATAATAAAGATATTAAGATTATATATATAATATATCTTAAATTTATTACTATAAAAAGTAATAAACTCGACATTATATTAAGTAAGGGGCATAAAGCCTTTAGATTTAGCTTAATTATTACTAAAAAAATTATAATTAAAACTAGTATCCCCGAAGCTTAAAAGCTACTTAAAGGCACTAGTACTCGGCTATATTAAGTAAGCTTAAATTATTATCCTTTTATTCTTATATATCTTTAGTTTATTAAGCCTTATAATACTTAAGACTTAAACTTGCCTTTTTTATACTTTTAAATAAAGAGCTTTATTTTTGCTTTGCTTATATAATCTAGTTTATATAGCATATAATAATAATAGTGTCTTCTTTAGCTTTAGCCTTTTTAAGGAAGTCTTAAGCTTAATTAGCATACTTCGAGTACCTTTTATCTTTAAATATATATCCTTTTTAGTTATAAGTATAACAAGTAATATCGCGTCTTGCTTAGCTTTCGAGGTTAAGCTTAAAGCTAGCTTAATTGTTCTTAAAGCTATTTTAAGCCTTATAAGCTCTCTCTTTTCTTTTTCTCTTATTTTCTTTTAAAGCGTTAAAGGAAGAAGTATTATTATTAGTATTAGAGTTAAAGTTTAAGCCTCTTTTAATACTTGCTTTGTGCTTTAAGCGGCATCCTTTATTAATAATATGCTTTATATATTGCGCTATTTTTAACTATTAAGAAATAGAAGTAGCTATTTTTTTATAAAGCATAAAAATTAATATCTTTCTAGTTTCTTAGTTTATTAAAGCAATATTAAAGGTTTAAATGCAACTAGTCTTATTTATAGCTTTAAAGTCAAATTTAAATATAGTTATTTAAGTATATAACTTAGTAACTAATTTGCTTAGGCTTTATTAAAAGTTGTAAAGACCCTTAAAGGCATTTTAACTTTAAGCTTTAAAGGAGTTAATTATATTTGTAAGGAAAGCTTTAAACCTTTCTCAAGTAATTAGTTTATAAAAGGAATTATTCTTATAATAAGCCTCTTATAAGTTATATAAGTTTTTGCGCAATATAATAGCTATAGTATTTACTTTACTCAAGTAAATGTTATAAATTTAAGGTTAAGCTTAAAATAGGGCCTTGTAACTTGTTATAAATATAGTTTACCCCCTAATGTTTTTCTTTTAATATAATTTAAAGACTTTAACTTTTAAAATCTTTTTATACTTAAAACTTCTCTTAAAAATATCAAATAAGAGTTTTTCTTATATTATATCTTTATTTGTATTGCTAAAACTTATAATAAGCTATTTGTCTTTAATAAGAGGAAGTGTAATAAAGGCTATATAAAAGAGGATAGTTGTTAAAAGAGTAAGTTTAATAATATATTTAAAGGGTATTAAGTCCTTACAAATAAAAGAAGCTAGCATAGTTATAAAGTAGCGCTTTGCCTTTAAAGTAGCCTTTTTAGCCTTTAATACAATAATGCTAGCATTTATAATAACTTCTTTATTATTAATTTTATAATATTTTTTAATTAAATTTTGCTACTTTTGCTTTTAAAGCAGCTTTCTTTACTTTAGCTTAAGCTAATAAGGCCTAGGCTTAAGCTTTTTAGAGAAATAGAGCAAGGCTAAAAAGATAATTATTATAAGCTTTTAAAGAAGACTTATTAATAATATATAACTGCAATTTGCTATTATTTTTATTGTTGCTTTTATTAATATTGGGCTAATTAGGCTTAATACTAGAACTAGGCAAGGGGATAACTTTAATATAGTTAGCAAAAGAAATAGTTGCTTTATTAAACTACTTCCTTTATTTAAAATGAAGAAATTAGCTTGTAAAGATATTGTTAATAAGCAATAAAGCAATGTAAACAATTTAGTAGATTTTAGGGGGTATATTTAGTATAAAACTAATCTTTGCCCCTCTATTAAATGCAAGTAAATATCCTTAAAGCTTATAGCTTATAAGGATATAAGACAGGTTAAATATTCCTTTATTGCAAACTAAATGTTTCTCTAGGAGTTCTAGTGCTTATAAGTCACTTGATTCCTAGCATCACTAGTCTTATGCATATAGCCAACTTCTTGCATATTACACAAATGTATTAAATAAAGTTATAGCAAGTATATTATTTTAACAAGACCTATAAAGTTAGCTATAATATCTTATAACTTACTTTTTTAAAACTATATAATTAACTTAGCTAAATTATAATATCTACAACAAAGAGATAATAGCTATTATCCTTGCTTTTAAGAAATAGTATATAAAGTTGGAGAGATTGCAAACAAATAACCCTTTTTTAGTTTATTTAGACTATAAGGCCTTAAAATACTTTATAACAACAAAGAAGTTATTTGCAAGACAAGCTTATTAAGCAAAATATCTCTCCCGATTTTACTTTAAACTTATATATTATATAAAGAAGGCAAATAAATAAGCAAATGCTTTAAGCAAGAAATATAAGGATATTAAAGAGTAAAGGAAAATTATAGAGGAATATAAGACTTAAATATTACTTCTTTATACAAAAATCGATCTAGTAATTGTATAAGACTTGTAGTTAGCACTAGTAAAGCCTATAACAAACTTTACTCCTTAATTGTATAATAGCATTTAGCTTTTAAACAAAATTCTAATCGCTAACCAAATATCCCTTAACTTAGCAAAGCTTTATATAAAAGCAAAATTTGAGAAGAAAAGAATATAGCAATTAAGAGACAAGTTATTGCTATAATATAAGAAGTTATATATATTTAATAGTATATTTATAGATAAAATGCTATTGCATATTGCACTTATCTATAAAGCTTACAATTAACCCCTTTTAAAGCACTTAAAACAAACTAAATTGCATTATTTACTTTAATAGCAATATTATTAGCCAAAATTAAGCTATAATATTAATTAATATTAAGCTAATTGTTATATTTATTAGCATTTGCATATTTTTAAAGACAAAAAACTAAGATTTTGCATTTATTACTTGTATTAGACTAGCCTTAATAACATATTATAGTCAACTTTAAGAAATCCTTTAAAAGTAAAGCTATATTTGTAGATAAACAAAGAAAACAACTAATTACTATTCTTGTATAAGACACAATTATAGCCTATAAATTAGCTCCTTTATTCCTTTTTATATTATATATTATATTAGAATTTTAGAAATAGTAATATCAAATTAAGGCCCCTAATTTATATTAGATTTCTAGAACAAGATTTACAAGCATATTAATATAAAGCTTAAGTTATTAACTGTAAATTACTTGTAAACTAATAGTTAAACAAAGATTGTAAACTAATATTTTAATTAACAGTTACGCCTTTATATTAACTATTATCAAGACAATTAAAATAAATAGATAACTATTGTAAATTACTAGCAAGCCTCTTTATAGCACAAAACTACAAGCTAATTACTATTTTTAATTGAAAAGGGGTACAAATTATATATATTATTTGATTGGGATATACTTATTAAAGCTTAAATATTAAAGGAAAAGCTAAATTATATAAAAGCAAAAAACTTAATAGAACAATTGCACAAATCTTGAAGCATTGTATAAAGGAATATAGCTTAATCCTAAAAACAATATGCATTACAAGCAAATAAGCACTATTGTATAGTCGATTTTAGAGTAAGTAATAAAGTTTAAGTTACTACAAAGCACTAGAACAATAATTAACTAAGCTGTAAATTAGTATAGCAAATAGATAGCTTATATAAGATTTTAGAGCAAATTAAGCACTCCTTTAAGCTTAAGTTACTTGAATTAATTAAGGTGCACCTGGTATTTTATACTAAAAAGCTTTGCAAAAACCCTATGTCGCACTGGAGTAGCCCCCCCTAGGGGCTTATGTCAAGTGATTAGGGTGCAGGGGTCCCTGCCTTATATATAGGGGCTCCCGCCCACATCATTCCAAAAATCAAAGCTGCTTATCAGAGCATTTTGCATCCATCGATTCTTTTGCGACACCCTAAAAATCCTCTCTTTAAGCAAACTAATCTAAAACCCTTACTATTAAAAGTTGAGGATAATAAAATAGAATATAAGGTGCAAAAGGTTTTAGCAATAAAGCTTGTATAAGGGAAGCTAAAATATTAAGTATAATAGAAAGGATAAAATCTTGATCCTAATTAGTATCTAGCCTCTTTACTTAGCAATAGTCCTCTTGTCTTACAAGCATTTTATTGTGTATACTTTAATTGGCTAAGCCCTCCAAAAAACTTGATATATTAGCTAAAATGCGCGCAAAACAATCAAATCCCTGATTTTAGAGTAAATGATGATTTGGAAGGGTTATTAGAGCCTGAGAATTAAGGTTGCCTTAAGAGAGGGAATTCCCCTTTTAGGGGTAGCTTGACAATTAAGGCAGCTATATTATATAACCCTACAAAACTGCAGCTGTTTTTAGGACAAATCAAGAAAGAAGTTGCAAAATCGATTATACAATTATAGAATATAAAGCTTAAGGACAAGCTTTCTCGAAAAGAGGGAGTAATATTACCGTTCTAGCATTCTATATCACGTGATCACATGCACTAGTGCAGCTAGTATAAGCAATATAAAGCAGCAAAACCCGAGTATTTGTACAAACTAAGCCTTTTATAAATAACTTCTTCTTTTTTTAGCTTTAAATAGTTGTAATTAAGACTATTCAACCAACGCCTTTTAGGCTATAAATCTAGCGCTTGTGATAGGATATATATTCTAGGTTTTTGTACTTAGCTAAACACTTATCACCTTATTTTTATAACTTATAATAACTGTATATATTTGTTGCTATTATTATATTCTTGCTTTTGCTTTATAATTATATATACACGCTTTAGTCCTTATATACTTTAATTATATTCTTTTGTTATTGCTTTATATCTATATATACATTTTGCTTGTTACTTTGTTCTAGTTATCAGTATCCTAGAAAGCGCTCTTATAAGGCCTTTTTTTCTAGTTCAAGTTCGCCCTATTATAGTAATTAATTACTAATTAATTAGTACTTATATGATCTATTTTCTTTAAGAGCACGCTTTATTTATAGTTATAAAGTCTTTTAAAAGCTTCTCTCTTATCTTTTACTTTATTTATACTTATATACTTTTCCTTTTTCTTAAATTAGCCTTATATCCCTTTCTTCTTATTTATTATTTACTTATATGTTATGTTTTATATGACTTATTAATTAATTATAATTAATCAAATTAAGCAATTAATAATTACAATTATAATTTAATTAGTCTATTTTTTGTTTAATTTAATTTAATTAGCGGCGGATAGTTAAATTAAATTAAATTAAATTATTTGACGCACTATTTCTAGGGGTTATTTGTTATATAGTCAAGTAGGTTAAAAAGTTTATAGCCTAAATAAAACTTACACTTGCTAGAAGTACGGCATAACGATTTTAACATTTGTTAATATTAATAAAAACGATCAAATCTTGCCTCTAGTATAAACCCTTGTCCCGATTAAAAATAAATATCCATAGGAGTGGTTTTCATAGCATTGGCTGATGACTGACTAACTGACTTATCCCTAACTCTAAGGGGCTATACTTCCCGCAGAGGAATACCTCTCCTTCAGCCAAACAAGCCATGAAGATTGTTGAGTAGAGCTAAACAGATTCTCCTACGCTAGGTTGCAAACAAAACTGAAGGATCGTGTGCCAAACCCGAGCCTTCTCTCTTCGTGCTCTGCAGGCCACCGATCCACCCTACGTTCCTAGCATATAATTTCATTTTCCTTGTTGGATAGCTGCATGTAGCCGCTTGATCACGTCTCAATGGACAGATATCCGTCTCGGCGTAACCTGAGTCGGACCACGTTTCTAGCGCCGCATGCTGTGTACCAACACCACAAGAAAGCTTCGTCCAAATTATCAAAATACATTCGTTCCTACATTAGTTCTTTGTTGATGAACACCGAAGTATGAATTCTTCCCGGCACTTGAATAGCAGATAATATCCTTAATTAGCCTTCATTTCCAATCCCATTTACAATTTGTAGGAAATCTTAGAGAAGTTGAATGCTATGCCCACCCTGCTTTCGTCTTAAGCAACTCCTGCTCCCGCTCGATTTTCAAAGAGTGCTGATTCTCTACTCTATCCGGCCTGTTGACATTCACCTCTTGAGTCTCTGCCAATTCCCGGTCTGTGTTCGAAGTCTGTTAGTCGTTAATTGCCACCCCTTGACATTTCGCATATATTCGAAGCCAAAGATATGGCGTGTCATACACGAACTTTCTAAACTCACCTCAACTGATAGCGATTATGTAAAGGCGTTTTTTCAACGCAGAATTTTGTGAAAATAATGATGTCGTCTTACTTGAAAAGCCAGAGAAATAATTTGAAATCTTTAATAGATTGGTTGGACGTAAAGTCCTACACGAGAAGCATTCAAAGAGCTAATGCAAATAGAGTTATCGTGCATGCACTCTTCTTATCTGTACCAGTTCTGACTGTCCTGCACCCTCAGAATGACAATGTGACGAATCAATCGATTTTTGTTTCTTGTTGCATTTTCAGCAGCGCCAAACTTTCACGCCCGGCGTAGGGCTGGAACAAATGGAAGTTTCCGTGTGACATGTCCCATCGGGGCGGGAAACCTAATTTCTATTGGAGAAGATCAATGTCGCACAACATATTCCAGAGTTCTCGACGAGTCGACGCAAGCCCAGCTCGGCGAGGACTGGCGAATGCGCTCAAGTGGCCCAGTGGTACAGCATTAAATCCACCTTGGCTAAACTTCAGCCGTCTTTGGTGAGAGCTGAATGTCCGCGTGACGTGTCCAACTAAACGATGCTCCACAAGAATAGCATATGCGGGCGTGGTAATATTAGGACATACTAAGCGGCTGCCCCAATTCCCAATTTCTATATGTACATGACCACTGCATTCGCACATTATTTGAAGTCGAAATTTTCAATTTCTCGCTCTTCAAGTAAGTCTCAATTAACCTTAGGCCAAAAACAGAAAGATGGCCGCGAATCAGGAACAATCAGGTGCTGGCAAAACCCAGCAGCCCAGACGATTGGTACTGTGCTTCGATGGTACAGACAATGAGTTCAAAGCGGATGAAACTGATACCAATATCGTCAAAATATACGAGTTGCTGAATCGCGAAAGCCGGACTCAATACCATTACTACCAACGTTAGTTCCTTCACCGCCCTCCTCAATAATTAATTCAACATGCTTGATAACTTGTCGATTTTGAAAACAATCCTAACTCAGAACTAATTCGAAGCGTGAACAGCTGGCGTTGGGACCTACGTCCCAAACAAACTCGACAACTCAAAAGGGGGTCTCAAAGACAGAATAGTCAAGCTCCAAGACTCTGGATTTGGTACTTACTTTGTCAATCACGTCATCAGCGGCTACCAGTTTCTTATGCGCTACTACACTCAAGGAGACAAGATCTACATCTTTGGTTTCAGTCGTGGCGCATACACTGCACGTTTTCTAAGCAAGATGATTGATTCTATTGGTCTCTTATCCATGGGCAATGAAGAGATGATTAGTTTCGCATGGGAAGCTTTCAGCGACTTCCAGACGAATCGAAATACTGGCGCCGAGGCAGACATAACTGAAGCTCTCATGAACCAATTCAAATCTAATTTTTGCCGGACTGGGAAAGCGGCTGGCGACAAGGTCCAGGTGCACTTCCTCGGCCTCTTTGATTGCGTCAACAGTGTCGCCGCATTTCTTTCAGCAAAGGACATGCCTATGCCTATGCCACATGAAAAGGAACATATTGTCCTCCCAGCGAAGTATGTCCGTCATGCAGTCTCAATTCACGAGCGTCGTGCGATGTTCCAACCAGTATTGTTCGACCCAGACCCAAAAAAGGGAGCTGGACCAACAGACGGCACCACAGACCTTGTTGAACGTTGGTTTATAGGGAACCATGGCGATGTGGGAGGAGGATGGAATTCGTATCCTGTTCCTGAAGGAGAGGAATCCTACCTTCTTTCAGATATTCCACTCGGATGGATGATTGAGCAAGTAAAGCAGGTGGATGAGGCATCTGAGGTAAGTTTAAACCCCAACTAAAAATGATTTATTTTGAACTTCGGGAACTTTTTTTATTAGACATTCCACAGCTGACTACTTAATAGCTTCAAGGAGATCACAACATACTTGAATGGCGTGGACCTTTTCCCCCTATGCAAATGTTAGTGGAGGGTAAACTAAAAACGGTTCGCTCCGGGAACTGGCAAGCGATTTACCGGCATGCTCGAAACCAGATTGATTCGTGGGAACTCAAGCATGACTTATCAGAGGATCAGAAGAAGCGAACGATCGAGAAAGCTCGAAAATCTGTCCATGATATGCTACAGCATCGAACAATGGGCCCAGAGGCGACAAGATGGAAAGGATGGTTTACCCTTGCCAGCTGGTGGCTGCTGGGTACGTCCACTTGACTTAATTCATACCTGACAAAATATACTCATTACTTTACAGAAGGGCTTGGGTTGCCGCGGTGGGTTGGAATACCTGCAACAAAAGACCGTTCCCAGAAGCTTTACAAAACGTGAGTAGTCCTTTTTTTGCTGCAATTCGTTCAAACCAAAACACTATTGCGATATGAGCAAAATAATTCCTTAAGCCTTATTCCTTTCGTGGTTCATATGACCCATAGTCAAGCATCATCTTAACTTTGTGCAGGACATACGCGCTGAATCGCGGTCACGCTCGTGACATCCCTAAAGGGGCTTGCAAACACTGGAGTGTGCCAAAGTTTAGGGCATGCCAAGTCGATGGAGATGCAGCTCTCGGCTGGATGAGATATGGCGCAGATGAGAAGATCAAATGGACAGATCCGGAGCCCCCAAAGTCCTAAAATTGAGGTTTGTCTGAATAGGAGGAGGACCTTTTCAGCTAGCTGCAAGTGTTTCGCATCTATTGGTAGGGAATTTCTCCCGGAGTACTTGAGAATTTTCAACTCTTTCTTTGCATACCAATTATTACTTAGTCTATAAAGAGACATTCAAAATCGTACTTCTAATAGAGCATATTTTGTGGATAAATAATAGACTAGAGCGGATTGACTAGTTGCGTAAGAGAAAGCTGAACGTAGCCTAGCTTATCAAGTACTTTTGCTGAGGAGTAGTGATGGCAAGATCGTGACCAGACTTAGGCAAGGGTATGGGTAAAAAAGAATAGATCCGGGACAGAGTGATCAATAAGTCAGCCGATTGATTAGCCGACTAATTAGCTAAGGATATAAGTTAGTTAGTTATTAGTTAATATTAAATAAGTTAGTTAAAAACTTATTAGCTAATATATTTATTTAATTTTAACTATTTAAGAGTCCTTTAATAATAATAAAGTCCTTGCTAGCTTGTATACTGTGGCGGGGCTCCAAGGAGACTGCTACATTCT
>Ga0302325_10036558_pt1 | contig 10009 bp, 9 predicted proteins | sample Palsa_T0_2_FD_201948 | JGI IMG/M metagenome (GOLD analysis project Ga0302325, IMG submission 201948) | Peat permafrost microbial communities from Stordalen Mire near Abisko, Sweden - Palsa_T0_2 | ecosystem: Environmental > Terrestrial > Soil > Palsa > Peat permafrost | place: Sweden: Abisko... | reverse complement strand
ACACGGCTGAGCCCTCGGACCACACTCTAGACGAAATAGCTGGCCATGATTCCGACCTGCATCGCAGGTACAAGATCTGTCTCCATCGTGTCACGGTCGCAACTCTGCCTGAAGAGTACGAAGAGAGACTTTCCGAAATGGCGAGTGGACAGTTCGAACGGCTTAGGCTTCTCGTACCCGACCCCTACGACTACATCTTGTCGAAGATGCAGAGGGCGGGGTTGAAGGATTCCGACGACGCCTTGTATTTATTCCGGTCGAGAAAGCTACAAAGCGAAATTCTTCGAGAGCGGTATCACCGGGAATTGAGGGATTATCTGATCGGCCCGCTCGAACAGCACGACGGGACCTTGGAGCGCTGGATCGAAATCTTCGAATCAGTAAGTTGACCTAGCTCCAAGTTCGCCGCTCTCGCATGAATCGATGCCAAGGAAGCGCGCGCCCGTTCTATTATTTCACCGGCTCGACTTGTGCTCGCTCACATGCATCTTCCCCCAGGTCAATCCGTGTGCCCGAGACGCCAGATCATCGCAGCGTCAGTTCGCGCGGCGGCCGACCTTCTATCCTTTCGCGCGAGCGTTGCAGCAATCCGCCTCTGAACGCGTTCGGCGACCAAGTGGGGCCGCGAACTAAATGACTTGCAGCAAGTGCCAAGTCTGAGATAATCCCTGCTATATGACAATTGTTTACGTACACGGAGTGGTAACCAGGGAACTTAACTCGTCCCACAAACCACACCTGAGGCGAATCAAAACCCTTTTAGCCCGAACTGTTGCTCCCGAGGTGTCGCCACCGTACAAGGCGCTCTCTGCGTGCCGGGCCGAGTACCGTACGAGGTTCGCTTGGGACCAACCGGCACGTTCGATAACGGCCCCCCTTTGGCAGGGACCACGGCTGCCCTCCGTTCCGAACATTGGACAACCGACCCTTGTGGCCTGTTTGCACCAGACACAGATTGGGTGTCCTGCGATTCCTACGCGGCCGCTCGGAGGACTGGATCCCGAACAACAGGACCGCTTCCTATGGCCTTGAAGACTTCCGAAGGGCCGCAATCGCGCAGACTCTTTGTGAATCAGCAAGTGTTGATTGCCGAGTTCTTGCGACGCATTCATTCGTCCCCAGAGAAGGATGTTTTCTTTCTTTGCGGCGAGGGCGGCATCGGCAAGAGCTCGCTCCTGGACCAGTTCGAGGACCGCTACGCGCGCCGAAAGCCTCACCGATTGTCGCCCGCACACGAGTTTTGCAAGTGGCTTGATTTGAGGGAACTTGTCCCGGACGCTTGTTCGAGCGCAACGCTTTTTGGGCCGGACTCGTGCATTTTTTCCGAGAAGCTAGCCTTGCTCGCAGCGGACGGTGTCGGCGGCGCGCGGCGCTCCGGACGCGGACGGGTTGGGCCTCTGCACCTCTCTGGCATATAGCCCAAAGGTTAGCGAATAGCGCGATTCTTCGGCTGTTCAATTCCGCGCCGGTACTTTGGTCGCTTGTACCTGAGCCACAAATTTCTGTAGCAAAGGTGACGAATTGTCCCTCTTCCAGATTAGGTTAAACGGGAGCCGCACATTCATATCAGTCACCGGGAGCAAGACAATGCCTCGGGGGCACTGCCAACGTATGGATTCGGTTAGCCACGCGATCCCAAGCCGGCATTGGACAAAACCTATTAAGGTATCGCGATCGGTTGCCTCCTGAACAATGCGCGGAGTGCTGAGGCCGCCGCGCACACACTCCTGTACCAATTGACCATCGAAAGTTGGATTGGCGGAGCGCTGGAACCAGATAAACGGGATGTCTCGTAGATCACGCAGCCGAATCTTTCCCCGTTTTGTTAAGAGATGACCTTTGGGCACTGCAAGTAAAATTCTATCCTGCGCGAACTCCCAATGAGCCAAGTCCTTGTTCCACGGCGTGATAGCGGCGACGTGAGTGCCCCAGCGCAACTGTGCCTGAGACAAGTCATCCACGGCCATTTGAAAGTGGCCCCGCGCGGCGTTGACGCTGCCCAGCATTACTTGATTATCGAGGACCAACTGCCTCACAAGTTCCGCACCGTCGATCTGTAATGGCCGATCACCGCCGGGAATGCCCGTGACTACGTAAGCCCCGTTTCGGCCCAGCGCATCCAACAAGTTGAATTCGAGCGACGCAATACCACTGGCATCCAGGACCAAGTCCATTGGAGCAATTTTCTTCTCGACTTGGTCTGCAGGCACCAATCGTCCATCCACGTAATGCCCTCCAATAACATCGAACCACTTTGGGCGAGCGCTCGTGGAATCGACGACATCTAAACCGTAGACATCGGCGCCTCGAAGCCGCAAGACCATGGAAGCCAGCAAACCTACGGGTCCGAGGCCGGCCACAAGGCACCGGCGTCCGACGATCCAAGCGGGAGTAATCGCAGCTTCCGGGCAGCGCACAACCTGCAATCGCATCGCTTCATCAATGGCTTTCTCCACCACGGAAAGCGGTTCCATCAATACCCCAATGGCTTCCAGTTCCACTGGCACGCGGACAACGTACTGCTCCTTATCCACCACGAATTCCGTTTGATACCCATCCAGTCCATGGATGCCCCTCTCCCGATACTTGCCTGTCTGGCACATATCCGCGCGGCCCATCAAGCAGGGCGGACACTGAGCGCATCCCCGCCTGACCGTGAATACCGCGAAGTCCCCCATTTTCACGCAAGTGACCGACGAACCCAACTCCACCACTTGGCCAAACATCTCGTGGCCGATGACGAGCTCTTTCTGACCGTCGGGGGCATCCGCCCGTCCGCCGGATACTTCTCCCCTGTCGGTGCCACAGATGCCTACACGTATGACCTTGAGCTTCACCTCATCCGGCGTGGAGATCGATGGCTCGGGCCGATCCACGATGCGTGCGCCAGCCGTACCGGGAACGATCGCAATCGCTTTCATAAGTTTTTTCCCCTGGTTCGATGTGTTTCTTCTTATTTATCACGGAGCGCAAGTTTCATCGCTTTCTGTTATCCCAACCGCTTCAGGAGGTGGTCGCCAACCCGCAGCGCATTAGCGATGATGGTCAAGCTAGGATTGACGGCCGCAATCGACACAAAGAAACTAGCATCGACGACATAGAGATTATCCAAATCGTGGGTCTTGCAGTTCAGATCAAGGACCGATGTCTTAGGATCGCGACCGAAACGAACCGTTCCGGCCTGATGAGCCGTGCCGCCAATTGGAATATTCTTTCCGAGATACAACGATCGGGACATCAAGTGGTCGTGGAGACCGAGGTCCTTGAGCATGCCTTTGAGTTTAGCGACCAAGCGATGGTGACCTTCGACGTTGGTCTCGCGGAGGTCCAGTGTAATTTCTCCCCTCGCATTGATAGTGACGCGGTTATCACGGTGGGGCAAGTCTTCGGATTGCACCCAGAAATCAATGGCGTGCTCCGCCATGTAATCGAGCGCAAACTCGGGTTTCCAGACGGCCCAGTTCGGCGCTTCTCCTTTGAGCATTTCGCCATCGGTCTTTCCGAGCATCTGAATGCCGCCCAATGGGTACTCCCAATCATCCGACCGAAAGTAGAAATCATTGAGGCCGAGGGTCTTCTGAAACACGGTCGGATTGGGTTGTTTGGAAATGGCCATGAAAGCGGAGTTATTGTGGCGCATATAATGGCGCCCCACTACGTCAGAACTGTTGGCGAGTCCGTTGGGGTGCTTGTCGTTCGCGGAACGCAGCAGAAGAAGCGCAGAGTTGATGGCTCCGCAAGAAACGACCACGATATCCGCTGAATATTCCTCGAATTGCCCTCCGCGCTCGACCGAAACCTTTGTAACTACGCGGCCGGACGCGTCTGTTTCGAGACGCTTGACGTATGCACCGGTGAGAAGCTGGACATTCGGGCACTCAAGAGCCGGGTCCACGCAAATAATCTGTGCGTCCGCTTTGCCATTGACTAAACATGGAAATCCGTCGAACGCAGCACACCGCACACAGGCACTCGTGTGCAGAGCCTTACCGTCTTTCTCGTCGAGCAAGATACCGAGCGGCAAGGGAAATGGGTGATGTCCACTTCGTTGCAAATCGTCGTAGAGCTCCTGAATGCGCGGCGCGTGGCTTACGGGCGGGTGGCGATAGGGAGCGCTCGCTGGGCCCTCGGTGGGATCGACACCGTGCTCTCCGTGTACGTGATACAGATGCTCCGCTTTCGTATAGTATGGCTCGAAGTCCTGATAGCTGAGCGGCCACGCGGGTGAGATACCGCCATAGTGCCGGACTTCCCCGAAGTCCTCCGTGCGGAACCGCAGCAACGCTGCGCCATAGACCTTCGTATTCCCGCCGACGTAATACTGAATGCCTGGGTGAAACGTGTTTCCGTTCTTGTCGTACCATGTTTCTTTGGCCTGGTACTTTGATTCGAGAAAGACGGCGCGGGACTCCCAGTTGTCCTTCTCCCTTGGCAGGTATCCGCCCCGTTCTAGCAACAGAATCCGCTCGCCGGATGGAGCAAGATGGTGGGCGAGCGTCCCACCACCGGCTCCGGTGCCGATGATGATGATGTCAAAATGATTCTGTTGCGCCAAGTTCGGCCTCTCTTAGTCCGTTACAACTTTCCGCATCGTCATTTCTCTACATACTGTCGAGGAGCAGAAGTAAGTCATTTTTTCACTGTTCGACGTCTATCACGTAGTCCCGGCCTTCCCAGGAGTTGGGTTTTGGCCAGAAAAAAGTGAATCGAATCGGTGCTTGCCGCGCTGCGGTGATCCGAATATCGACGAATCCAGTTCCGAAAACGGTTGTCGCCGACTCGGTGTCGTTGACCGTGTGCCACTCGTCGTCCGTCCAATGGAGGCGGAAAGGTTCACGAACTTGGACGCGCAGTGTGTAGCCTTTTTTGACGAAATGCACCTGTCGATTGGGCTTCCAAATCTCAAATAATTGGCAAGCCTTCCGATCTCCGAGATAGCGCTTGGCAACCTCAGGAATTAAATCGAACACGTGACCATCGGATACGGACCGCAGCAGCTTGACGTACTCCGCGTGAGCCCACATCAGAGGCATGGCCGACCCCGTTGGTCGGCCGAGGAACATATGAATGTCCGGTCGGTCCTGCTCATCCCACACTTGCTCCGGTAACAGACCTGTCGTTGAAGCAAAGCGTTCCATTGCCCGTACGAACGGTTTTACATCTCGTCCCGCAGAGAGTTCAAAGTGAGCCCGTTCTCCGGTCAGAAGCGGCCACGCGCGGCCCTTGCCCCATCCGACGTAAGGACCTCCGTCCTCTCGCTGGCCGTAACCATCGTGATTGTAGCGACGCCATACCGGCCCCATCGGAGTGTCCACTTTCAGGACCGCATCGACGACCTTCAATGAATCCACAATCAACGGATCGTCCGGTTTTCTTATTCCGTAACGAACCAGCTCAAGAAACCCGGCATCGACGATCTCCTTCGCCGGAAATGAATTGGGGGTGCCCGGCGCTAGGTTCGCAATTTGCAGGTCTCCCGAGTTTGGATTTTCCGCGGGGTTAGGGTTGTCCACTTGCTCGGGCGTGATCCGTATGTAGTGCCGTCGAATTCCTGGGACCAGAGTCCCTTCTGTTGTGACGGTCCACGCGTCGACGTGCGACTCCAGAAAATCTGCGTATTGTTCAAGAAATTCCGCAGCCTGTTTATCCGCTCGCTGCCTGCAGAAACAAGCGGCGCCGATCAGGGCCGCGATATTAGAGGCCAAAGTTGATGGAGAATAGCCACTGGCTTCCTCCCAGCGTTCCTGTTGTGTCACCGGCCCATGCCGAAGCAAATAGCCTGCCGCTTTCAAGACCATCGGGTAAGGATCAAAATCCTGAAGCGCATTCTGTTGGCTCAGACGCAAGGCCAGCAATATTGGAAAGGCAACCTCGTCTAATTGAATCCCCCGCCAGTACGGAATCCCGTTAACCCAAAAGTTTTGGGAAAAACCACCATCTTCTTGCTGAGAAACCGCAAGATAGATAAGTGCCCGCAAGGGTGTGGCATTCTCACCGGAGGCGAGTAGGGCAGAAGCGCTGTTGACCATATCCCGGGTCCAAACCAAGTGATATCCCCCTTGGTCCTTGTCGCCCTTTGCTTCTCCCCACGGGATCGAGAGCGAGGCGATCAAGGCCCCAGGATAAGACTTGTCCTCATGCGCGAGCATCAAACTGAAACTACTGTGGTACAGGTTGCCCTTGTCAGTCGAAATCTTCTTCAAGGGAAGTTGGTGCGCAGAAGTGCGGTCCCATTGCTCCGTGTATCGTTTGTGATGCTCTTCGAAGGGTGTGCTCAGCGCCTGAAGGAGCGTTGCAATGGCATGGTGCTGGGTGTCCCCGAAGGCCAATCCAAGGGTGAACTCGCGGCGATCACTCAGATCCAGCTCTCCGGTAAGCGCGATGTTGCCGTCTGCCGCGTGGTCGAATACCCAGTCCAACTGAAAGTTGTCAGCTAGATCGGTCCAACCGTCGCTGCGGCCCACATAGCCGCATGAAACACGGGGAAAAGGCACCGTCGCGCCCAGCGCTAGCCAGATTCCCTCTTTCTGTGCCATCAGAATCTTGCGGCCATTCAGTTCGGCAACGTAACCATTGTTTCCCCATCCTCCCACTTGCAGGTGCGGAGCGCAGAGGGCATATAGCCGAAGCTTTGAAATGAACGATTCGTCTCCGGTCAGCTGAGTGCGCTGAAGAATGCACGCTTCATGAGGGTCGGTGATAATTTCCTTAACGATAGCGTACCGGCCATCGGGATCGGAATTCGTGCAGCGGTATCCGAGCGTGTGGTCGGACAAGCGTTCGAATTTGGATTTGAGGTGGCGCTTCTCCTCATGAAAAAAACTCTCACCATCGGTAATCAAGTACTGAAGGTCCCGGAGTTGCGGCCGATCCACGGTCGGACAGTAAACTTCGGTGATGATGCCATTCCAAAGTGTAAACCAAATGCGGCTGGACGCTGCGTATGCGGTTCCTACACCATCTTTGCCTCCGTGGGTCCATCGGGGATGAATTCCGGGACGCCCGAAAGCCCCATTTTCATTGTCTGATTTCGTCATTGCTACCCTCTGGCCCCGGCTGCGGCCGGGTTCATCTCCTAGTGGATTACCGGAGCGAGTGCGATACAGGTTAGACCCACTACAAAGAACAGAAACATAGCGGCGAGGAGACACTTGACTCGACTTCTTGCCCCATGAAATTCCCTCCACACAAAAATGCCCCACACGGCAGAAATCATCGTGTTGCCCTCGCCCATAGAGAACGAAGTGGCAGGTCCAATCATCGGCACGTAGGAAGCCACAAAGTTGGCGATCGTCCCGATGCCCCAAATTGTTCCTCCCAATATTCCCCACAAGTGCAGACTAAGTTGTCCCTTGAAATATTCTTTGATTCGAAGCGGTTGGCCACTTACCGGCCGCCGCATCAATCCATAGTTCATCGGGAAATTGGAAACAACGGCCCCCACGGCAAATACGAAATACACGCTGTACGGCCCTAGGTGGTTCGGACCCGTCAACGTTTGTCAATCTTCTGAGTATTCGCCCAGCTACCCCAGCAGAGCATGCTGACCAACATAAGAATGAGAGCAGCCGAGTAAGTATGAGGGATGAACAATCGTCACCTCGTCCGTAGCTGGGCGAATAAGAGCGGCGCTGCCTTCGGACTATTCCACTACCCAAATCGTAAATCCCTTGCCTCGGCGGACGAACTCTTCTGCAGGATCTCCATGAATAAGCTTACCTAGCCAGGAAAGGGATGCTCTGCCGATAACCAGCGTGTCGCATTTGCGCATTCGCGCGAGTTTCAAGATTTCCTGAGTAGCTAGTGTGCCATCCACCAGATAGCAATAATGGGCTTCCATCGCTCCCCGCGCCAGGCCACCTCGGTGCAACACTGCATTGGCGCGCTTCAAGGTGCGCTGTTCCGTCGTCTCACCTGCGGAAATCCATCGGGTTTTATATGCTCGGAGGCGTGCTTTTTCTGTGCCCCTCAACTCGACTAGCTGGGGCGGAGGTGACAGGAGACTATGTGCCAGGCATACTTCGAATTGAGGCCGCCGCGCGCCCATCCGGGCGACATACTGCAATGCCTTTTTGGTCGACGGCGATTCATCTACAACGATGAGAAGTCTTGTGCTCTTCATTCAGGATCGCTTGTCGCAAATACCCGCATGGCCATTTTAATACTTCAGCCGATTTCAGCATACCGATGCTACCTGTTCAGCGATACTGCTTTCGCCTTGACGACCGGCTCATTGGCTCCAGCAATAACCGACGGGATGCCCCCGGGTTTAGCCTCGGCGCTCGCGGTAACCCGGTCGCCAGACTCCGAGATGGGGAACTTCACGGGCTTTAGTAACTCAGATTTGGCAAGAAACCAATCCTCGCGGTCGTGTCCGTGCACGCCCCCACGACTCTCGAAAATCTCAAAGGCGCGGATGGCAATTCGATTCACCGTGTCTTGTGTATGCTCCAAAAGCTCATTGGCTGATGTCAGCGCCAATACAGTGCTGGTTTTTACCGATGGTGTAGCCGAAGAATGATGTGTCATGTGCTCCTCCCTATCTTCATTTGAATACGCTTCGTTCCCGCGTTTGCACGAGCTGTCTATCCCAGGAGGCTCTCTTCCCGCAGAGGTTGATGCGCATCAGGGTACGACTAGTTGATCGAATGCACCCCGGATAAACACTGGACCATTTCTTCGAGTGCGCTCGCAAATTCTGAAGGTCGGAGAGCGGGCAGTCCCAGGCATTCCTTTCCATCATCAATGGCGGGCAGCCAAAAGCAGCTGTTTTCGACGGGCAAGCAAACGAACGCAGTAATCGGAAGGCCGGCTAAGGCCACCAGCAAACCAAAGCCGCTGCCATCGGACAAATGCGCTTCACTGAGCACGAGATCAACCGGGTCCGAGTTCAACAGCTCGGAGGCCGCTCGTGCATTTTTGGCAAAATGGCACCGGAATCCCCATTGGCGTAGGCGGTCCGTCAAGGTCCGCGACCTATGAATAGTTTGTCCGACCAACAGAACTTGCCTACCGGAGAGTGTCATTTATCACCGCCCTGAGACTGTCGTCGCTTCAAACCGGAAAGTGCTGGTGCGATGTGAGCCTAAAACCCAGCGTGCCATACCGCGAGATCGGAGCAATCTGGCTCCTTGGTTTGAATTTTACGATTTAGCTTTGGATTTCTGCAGATAGCCACCAATTTCGCGCAGGAGGGGTTGCGCCGATGAGGGGACAGCAACTTTGCCATCAAGGATGTCGTGACGGTCTACATCGTTGCCGTACATGGCTCCGTCTCCACTTTTGTCGGCTTGCACCACGGCACCGTCCAAGCTCACCCCAGCGAAAACGCCTTTGGAACGCGAGTAAGAAAGAATCTCCGCACTCAGTTTCAGGTCGGTTCCAGCGGAGGCGTTCCGGCCCACCGGTCCGGCTGCCACAGAAGCGTCGGCTCCGAGCTTGAATTTGTCGCTCAGTAGGCTTTGCAGGGCGTGATCGTTCATAAAGAGCATAACCAAGTCGGTGGAAGAGCCCCCGATCTGATATCCCACGCTGCCGCCGTCAACAGCCACAAACATGGGAGCGCTCCAGCCGTGCTCAGTGCGACAGGTTGCGAGCCCCCTGCCGTAGTTGCCGCCGAATATAAAGGCAAACTTCACTTCCCCTGGAACGATGGCGATACATTTTGCCGATTCCAGCAGATCCCGGGGAATGCCCTTGTCCGGAGTGTTCATAATCTCCCTGAAAACATCGGCAGCTTTATGAGTGCGACTAACATCATCCTCGCGGTCCGAGGCGACAGCGGTCAGAGCGACAAGCAGAGCTAGTGTTGTGACAGTGGCAAGACGCTGCAACATTATTTATCTCCCTCCAAGTTTGAACTCATCAACTCAAACACGATGACAATTCACTGATTCCAGAATTCGTTCTGACTAAGACGTTTTGCCCTTGCAGCCGGCGTGTTGGCACGAACAATCGATGTCCGGCGTCTTCTCCATAGCCGCGCACTCGGTGCTGCAGTACTTGCCCG
>Ga0302325_10036557_pt1 | contig 10009 bp, 4 predicted proteins | sample Palsa_T0_2_FD_201948 | JGI IMG/M metagenome (GOLD analysis project Ga0302325, IMG submission 201948) | Peat permafrost microbial communities from Stordalen Mire near Abisko, Sweden - Palsa_T0_2 | ecosystem: Environmental > Terrestrial > Soil > Palsa > Peat permafrost | place: Sweden: Abisko... | reverse complement strand
AAACCAGTCCATCCGAGTGCCGTCACTCTGTACCAGTTGGTCGTCGAGCACAATCGCGGTATGCAAATACTCCGCCAGCGACAACCGGAAGAGCGTGGATAGCTGTTCCCGGGTTCCGACGGACAGGTACGACGCCGATCTCAAGTTACCCGCAACTACGACGCCTTCCGTCGCCAACTGCGCACTGAGCTTCACCGTTTGGTAGCGTTGCCGGGTTAGATGGTTGAATTGATCTGCGATGGCCGGTACCAGTGAGAGTCCCAGATTGCTCGCCTGCGCCGCATCGGCCTCTTTCATCTGCTCCAGGAGAAGTTTCCACGCCTCGTACTCCGCCTCGATCTCCCTTTCCTGGCGCTCCGCTGACTCGAACGCATCCGTCGCATCCGACAACCGCTCACGGGCCACCGCGCCACCCACTTGCTCGAGCGCACCATGCGCCCGGTGGATTTCCCGCTCGATTGCGTCAAGGTCCGATTTCAGGACAGCCACCGTGGCTTGGGCAGCGACGACCTCGTCATCGCTCACGATTCGATCAGGAACTGGTAGTGCGTTGTAATACTCCGTCGCTTCACGAAGCTTGTCTCCGGCCAGGGCAAGGTTCCCTGCATCGCGGAGCTTGCGCAACTCGATCAGCCGGCCATTCTGCGACGCCTGGTCGGTCATGGCCACCTCTAGTTCCTTCTCCGCAGACTTGACTGCGGCGTCTGCCTTCTCTGCAATCGCGCGAGCGTCGCGCTGGGCTGCTTCGATTCGCTTTTTTCTGGCCTCGATCTTCGCGTCCAGCGACGCTAGTTCCATGGCAATCGTTAGATTTTCGCTCACACGAGCCGCGTGTTGAGCCTGCGCGGCGACCAGCGCAGCATCTACGCCTTGCGGGAAAGGCTTCAACGCAACATCTCTGGATGAGATGGCCGAGTCCCGGGCCGATCGTAACTGTCTGGTACGCTCTTCGGCGATGGCGTGGTCGTTCGCTGCCTGTTTGGCGAAGGCGCGCGCCGCCTCAGCATCTTTGGACAATTGTTGGCGCCGCCGGGCGAGCTTTGCCGCCGCATCAGCTCCCAGTGCGCTGAGATCCGCTGCCAGTGGGTCGAATTCCACCTCTCCAATCGCTGCCCGGCAGGCTTTGAGGTGATCGGTTGCCTGTCGCAGTGCGTCCGCCGCGACGTAGAGCGGGACGATCTGCTCTCGCAGGGACATCAGGTCTCCGTCTTTTTGCCTGATGCCAGCATCGAGATCTTGCGCGTCGCTAACCTTTGCGGTTAGACCGTCGAGGTCGGCGACACCCGCTGCAAGGAGGCGCGTGGCAACCTCCTGATTCCAGCGATTCTCCAACGCGGCGGCCCTGGCTTGCGCCTCACGTCGACCACCACGCACGCCGAAGGTCACGATGCCGGCCAGGGCGATCTCAAGCTCTGTGTTGGCCTCGATTTCCTGTGGCTGCGCGATTGATATTGATTCAGTTCCTGCTCCATCTCTCTCCACCTTTAGGTCAAGAGGACGATGCGGGGTAACTGTCACGACGATACCGACTTCGAGCGCCCCCTGCGCATTAGCCAGATCGGTTGCGAGTTTACGCATCGGCGCCAGAGCGCCGGGAGCCGGAACAGTGATCGCTCCGCGTTGCTCAACCAGGAAAGCGCGTTCCCGCGAAACCACCTCCAGGCGAGCCTCTAAAGCAGCCTTGTTATCGACGGCGGCTTGCGCCGCTCTCACTTGCTTCTCGGCCGCCTGGATCTCCAAAGCGCGCTCAAGCAGGCTGCATCGGGTGAGTTCCTCGTTGGCCCTCTTCTCTCTCGCCTCCGCCTGGGATAAGGCTTCGCTCGCCCTGTCGGCATGCGCCTGTTGTTCTTGCAGGTCAAGCTCGGCCGCCGATGCTGCATCGGCCAATTTTTTCACCGCCAGGAGGGTATCGATCCGCTGTTGGGCATCGCCCGCCGCCCGTTCTGCCAAAGTCCGGCGAAGCTGGAGCTGCGTATCGGTGTGAGTGGGATCCGATTCTTCTGCGCGGGCAGCTTCTTCCGCAGAGGCGACCGCGGCGGCCGCCTGCATTTGCCGGCGGCGTGCGTCTTCCAGTGCCTCTCTGGCCTTTGCAACCCCGCGAGTCAGCTCAGCAACTCTACGCTCTGTGGCTTCGACCTGGGTGTGCAGGTCCTTAATCCGCTGCAGCTCCTCCCGCGCGAGCCGGACCCGATCTTCGGCGGCGGAACGATCCATCGCCTGCCGGGCAAGCAGCTCAAGGCTGGCGGCCTGCGCGGTCGAGGTCGCCCATTGCTCCTGTTTGTCGCCCCTTCTGCGGGTCAGATCGCGCAATAGTTGCTCCGCGCCTTCTGAGTCATCGACTATCTTCTGCAGTCGCTCCTTTTCGTTTCTGGATTCATTCAGCCGATCCGCGGCCTCCTTGAAGACGCTCCCTTTTGCGGTCTTCTTTGCGCCCTTGTCGGTGTATGCGGCGTCCCGCCGTTCCTGCGTCTTTCCAAGTAATTCGACAAAGATTGGGTCCTGCGCGACTGCCTGCAAAGCTGCCGCGATCTGCTCCCTCCCGCTGCCAGTTGGATCTTCCTGCAAACTATGGCCGAGGATAGCGCTCACATCCGCCTGGGTCGACAGCAGCGCGGACGCGAGGAAGCTGTTCGGGAGACCCTTGCCGGCGTGCGCGCCGCCAGGCTCGGGAATGCCCCATCGCAGGATCTCGCGAAGCTTCCCGTCCACTTTCCTGCCGCGCTCCACGTCGTCGAAGTCCCGGCCGTTTCTGGATTCCTGCAGCACCGACGAGCCTGTCTTGCCGAACTGCTTGCGGACGCGCCAGATACGCTGTGCTTCGGTTTCAAAGGTCAATTCAACCGTGGGATCGCCGCCGCCCGACCATCCTATATAAGGTTCGGAGTGGGTTGACGCGTGGGGCAGCAACAGCGCGAAGCGGATCGACTCAGCCACCGTCGATTTTCCCAGCTCATTCGGTCCGTATAGCACGTTGAGTCCTGGCCCGAACTCGACATCCACATTGCCGATCGCAGCGAAACTTTCGACGTGCAAGCGAATGAGTTTCATAACCTTTGACCGCCTACTGCATCGCGGCTCTGCAGTAGCTTATAAAGGTGCGCCAGCGCCCGAGTCGCTCTCGATTTCTCAAACTCCTCGGTGGACTCCGCGATGATCCGGTCGAGCCGCGCGACCGTATCCTTGAGCACCGGCGGGAGGTCCTCGGTAAAGGCGTCTCCGGAACCGGCGAGCAGCCGCAGACCAGACCGATCCTCCACCAGTACACCAGCCCGGCCGTGGGTGGCATCGGTACCACGGAGGTCGCGCAGAATCCGCTCCACTTCGCTCTCCTCCGACAGGGACACCGTCATGTCAAGATGCAGCCTGACCACGTGGCGGTCGAGATCCGGTGTGGTCAATAAGTTTCGCAGGTCGTTTATGCCCTGGCAGCGTACATCGAGCCAGCGCCAGAACGCCACCTTCTCGGCATCCACGCGGGGGCGCAAGCCGCGCCTGAACATCGCCACCAGTGCGACATGGCCGGCGCCGCCATCGTCGAAGCTGGTGGGTTCCGGGGCTCCTGGGTATACGGTTGGTACGAGAAGATTTTCAGTGACGTCGCGGAACGAATGAGTGTCTCCTATGGCGAGATAGTCGAGTCCTCGCTGCACACCTGCATCCCGGCTAATAGGAAAGTTCGTTTGATACCCGGAGATATCGAAGGTGCAGCCATGCACACAACCGATGCGGAGACGTTCATCGCCAGGTTGGCGCACCGGCAGTGCCATGGCCAGATCATTCTCGCCGGCCTTGGATCGGCAGGGTCGCGCATACAAGACCGCCGTGGGCGAAAGTTCATACGTGAAGTCATCACGGTCAACGACATGCGCCCAGTCGGGCAATTGCGCGCGAAATGGGTGGCTCGGCGCCCACACAGACTCGGGCGTCAACGGATCGTGGTTGCCCGGAACCAGGAAGAGTGGCGGGTGCGGACCGGGGTGGGTGCGGAATATTCTTGCCAGCTCCTGCCAAAAATCCGGGGCCGGGTCGGGATCGTCAAAGATATCACCAACGCACAGGACGGCGTTCACCGCGTTACGACGGGCAACCTCCAGAATCTTCGTGACCACATCCATACGTGCGCGTGACAGTTTCTTTTGTCCTTCCCCGGGAAAAGACGGAAAGCGCCGGCCAAGATGCCAGTCCGCAGTGTGCAACAGCCTTAGCACGACGTCTCCGGGGTCGCTGGGGCGATCTCGAACGTCGATTGGAACAAGCGGGTCACCGCCGGCGTTCGGTAACGGCGGTCGTAGTATTTTCCGCGCCATCTTTTGTAAACCTCGTCTTCTCTGGATTCCAGGGCATCGATTCGGTGTTCGAGACTCTCCTCCCTATCGGCGAGGCGTAGGATCTCCGCCTCGATCCGATCGCGAGCGGTTGCGCCGACAACCTCATCACGCCGGTCCCGTGCGGAGCGCAGTTTTTCAGTAATGTTCGCTCGCTCACGGCGGCAGACGAGGATTTTGTCCTCGACGTAACGCTCAAGCTGGCCAATCGCCTGCTCAAAGTGCTGGTGTTCACCCTCCTCTATACGGCGCTGATCGACGAACACCGCCTCATCCACGGCATCATCGAGCGATTGCGCGTCCACCGCACTATGGAATGCCGTGCCTTCGACAGCAGGTAAGCGCATGATTTCTGCAGCAAGCGACGGATCGATCGGAGTACCCGCTACTACTGCCGCCGCGACCAAACTCTGGACTGGCTCGAAGCCCGCGTAGTCCACCAGCACCACGCAGAGAAGACCCCTTTTCCCGGCCAGGGCGTGGAGGCCCGGCGAAGCGCTGGGCGGTAGCTGCAGCTGAATCGATCCACCACCTGACCAGGCGCGCCCATCCGCGATCGCTGCCTGAACCAATGGGTGCAGGAGGTTCAGAGCCTCGGCGTCTTTCAGGCCCCTCGCGTCTCCGGTCGCGAAGCGCCTTGTCTGCCCGAGCACAGCGGGCAACGCGACATCCTCTGCGATGTCGAAAATCACGCGCCCGGCTTCGTCGAAACGCCGGTAGGCGATCGCGTGTGCAGTGAGAAATCCATCCACAAGGTTGGCGAGATCGCGATCGAGGTCTGCAAGACCGTTGGGTAAGTCTGCCCGCAGGTGTTTGAAAACTCTGCGGACCTTCTCATCGAAGCGCGACTCGATGATTTGCGAGGTCCGCTCATATTCCTTCTCGTAAGCGTCACGCCGTTCCGAAATCTTGTCGCGCAGTGCGGCAATTTCGCGCGTGACCTCGTCGACAGTGCGGGACCGGCTGTAGATGCTCCGGAGGTCACTCTCGAACTCTATGGAAAGGGCGGAAACGAAAATCTCCGGGTTGTCAGTCCGCGGTTCATGCAAGACGGTATCGGATGCATCGAGAACCTTGCCGAACAGATCTAGTTTTTGGCTCAGAATCTCGAAGGTCAGGCGCTGCGCTTCATTGTCGCTGGCGGTGAAATTAATGACTGTTACGTCCCGCTTTTGTCCGTAGCGATGACAGCGGCCGATACGCTGCTCGATACGCTGCGGGTTCCACGGCAAATCGTAGTTGATTACGGTCTCACAGAATTGCAGGTTTAATCCTTTTGCGCCGGCCTCGGTGCAGACGAAGACCTTAGAACGGGTGCGGAACTCGTGTACGAGTGCAAGCCGAACGGCGACTTCGCGACTCGGCGCGGCTCCTGAGGGCAGCCGGGTACCTTCCTCCTCTTTCCAGCGCGTATATGCTTGCTGCGCGCGTTCGGTATCGTTGACGCCGCGGAACAACGTGATTTCGTCATCACGCAGGCCGGTGGTCAGCAGCAGGCTTCGCAGATAATTCTGAGTGGTGATCGACTCGGTGAACACGACGGCCTTGCCACTGCCGCGACCGTTCTGCCCCAGGTCGAGGATCACCTTAATCGCTTCCTGGAATCTCTGCGCCTTCGCGTCGTCCGGCAGTGATCGCGCACGGGCAACAAAAGACTCGACGCGAACCAGCTCTCCGGCAAGGGTTGCTGGCTGAATAGGCTGGGGCGGTTCCTCTTCAACCGGTTGGATTTCGGCCTCATCCTCAAAGTCGCTGAACAAGTCGGCCACGGTCTCGTCGGACTGTTGACCCGTTTGCAGGCGGCGAAGGCGGGCGGCGACGTTCTCCAGGCTTGCGGCCAGGGCCGCGATTGAAGAAGCCATGCGCCTGTGAAACTGGATCAGCAGAAGGCGCCGTTGTCTGCCGGAAAAAGCATAGAGCGATGGTTCTAGAAGATATTCGGTCACGTCGTCATAGAGCGATCGTTCCGCGTCACTCATCGCGTATTCGTATAACCTGCACCGCCGTTGCGTGAAAGGCCGGTCGAGGAATTCCTGGGCCTGGCGGCGCAGAGTCCTCTGGAGAACCATGGCAAGACGCCGTTGGAGTTCATGCTCCTGACCACGGACCAAAGTTCGATCATCTTCATCACAGAAGACTTTGCGGAAGGTTGCGAGGTCGCCGAGGAGAGTGCCCGTTGGCTCGACATATTGCACCAAGCCCCATAGTTCGACCAGCGAGTTCTGCATCGGGGTTGCTGTTAGCAAAAGCACCGGCGTTGAACGGAGAAGGCCTCGCACCCGGTGCGCCATCAGCGCTTCCTCAGAAGTTTCGTCGTAGATCCCGTCCGGACCGTATCTCCGATGCAATCCAGCAAAGATTTCATGCGCTTCGTCGATCACGGCGAGATCGAATGGGGGGGCGGCACCCAGAGAGCTTGAGCCGCGTTCGCTGCCGGCGAATTCCCGACCGACCAGATACACGCCTGGTGCCACGAAATTCGCGTCATCCTCCCTAGACTGGATGCCAAAGAGCTCTAATAGCTCGCTCTGCCATTGACCGAGCAGCGACTTGGGCACGATCAGCAAGATACGCCGTGCACCTTCGGCGCGGCTTTGGGCAATCACCAGGCCCGCCTCAATCGTCTTTCCCAGGCCGACCTCATCTGCGAGGATGCAACCGCCTTCGCGAAGACGTCGAAGCGCAAAGATGACCGCGTCTATCTGGTGGGGATTGGGATCAATGCGGGCCTGCCTTTGCGCAGCGGCATACCGCTCCCGTTCGTCCGGGCGGCGGACACGGACGAGGTCCTCAGCTAGAATGCGCCGATTGAAGGGATACATGTTGATGGTTGGTCAAGCTCGACTATTGTAGGCGCGAGGCGGCTGCGGAGGCTATACCGGCCCACGTCAAGACTGTGCGGATCCGGCGGGCGCTTAACCACTTTTCGACGATTCTGAGGGCCTTATGTAGGGGCTAAACAGGCTGCGGAAAAAATCTGGGTTCGGGGTGAAATCGGCGGAAAGCATGCCTCAGGGGCTAAAGCCCACATTAATTACATTGCGTTTACGCCGGGATAAATCCGCGGCCTACCCTAAAACCGAGTTTTTCCGCAGCCTGTGAAGCCCGTACCCTTCGAACCAGTCCATTTCAACTTGCACCAAGACGATTGCTAGCTCTCACGATTCTCACGCTTATGAAGAAGCCCCTGAAGCAGAGATTTATTTTTCAATTTTTTTACATCCTCCAGCCGGAGCTGGCATTTTGGGAAACAGAACTGCGCTAAGGTTCAAAGGGGAGTTTGCCTTGACTGCGATCGATAACGATCTTTTCTCGAGGCCCTCGCTTTGTGGAGGTCAGTCGGAGAGAGTGGAGGCAACAAACTAGTCACCGAAAATCCCGTTTCGTGAAAGTGCCAGCTCCGCGGCCGGAGCTTGACGAATGTCAGCTTCGGCTATTTTTCTGCGTGCGCGGTACAGCGTAAGGGTGCTTGGGCATTGAGCTCGAACCGGCGATGAGGATGTCGACAATTCGGCGGGCGCTGGACTCCCAGCCGGGTAAAGCTGTGGTGTGGAAGACACCGACGAGGGCACGGACGAAGTCGTTGGGGTCGGTGTCCGGGCGGAGATCACCGCTCGCGATGGCGCGCTTGACGGAGGCCACGAAGGCGGTATGGATGAGCGAGCGGGAGCCCTCGATGAGGCGCATGGAGCCGCCGGCGACAGTGTCCATCGCGGGAATGATGAGCTTCTTGCCGGAGACGTGATCGATGAAGAGCAGCATCCAGGCACGGAGGGCTTCGAGTGGCGGCATGTTGGCGGCGAAACGCTGCTCGGCAGCCGCGAGTTTTTCAACTTCGCTGCGGTAGACGGCTTCGATCAGCGTGTCGCGGGTTGCGAAGTGGCGGTAGAGCGTGCCGGGGCCGATGCGTGCCTGGCGGGCGATCTCGTCCAGGCTGGCGGCGGCGCCGTCGCGGGTAAAGACCTCCTTGGCAACCTCAAGGATCTGCTCGCGGTTGCGCTGCGCGTCGGCGCGCGGCTTGCGTGCGGGCGGCGATGGCGGGAGCTTCTTTTTCGGCATACGCAAGTTTACAGGAAAGATTTTGCAACCGGAGACTGTCTCCGGTTATCTATCAATGCGGAGACTGTCTCCGTTTCGGCGGGGACGCGGATGTCAATCTGGCGCGATTCAGGTTGTGCCACTCACAGCGGGAGAGGACGACGATGCGTGTATTTGTGACGGGAGCGACGGGATTTATCGGAACGGAGCTGGTGAAGGAGCTGATTAAGGCAGGGCACCAGGTGCGCGGTCTTACGCGCAGCGATGCCGGCGTGGAGCAGTTGAAGGCAGCCGGTGCCGAGGTGCATCGTGGAGATCTCCAGGACCTCGACAGCCTGCGCAGCGGAGCGACGGAGATGGATGCGGTGGTGAACCTCGCGTTCAACCATGACTGGTCCAAGTTTGCGCAGAACGCGCAGGACGAGATCAAGGCGATCGAGACGCTGGGGTCAGTGATGGGGCCGGGGAAGCTGCTGGTGGTAACGTCGGCGATCGGGTTCACGAGCGGGGCGCCGGGCCAGGTGCGCAGGGAGACTGATCCTCCGACGGATTCGCCGACGATTCCGCGCAGGCCGGAACAGGCGGCCCAGGCTGTGGCGGCAAAGGGTGTGCGTGTGGCGATTGTGCGCCTGCCGCAGGTGCATGACACGCGCAAGCAGGGGCTGGTGACGCTCTTGATTCAGATAGCGCGCGAGAAGGGCGTTTCAGCCTATGCCGGGGATGGCGCGACCCGTTGGGCTGCGGGTCCGCTGAAGGATGTGGCGCACCTGTATCGGCTAGCGGTCGAGAAGACGGGGCCGGGCGTCACAACGTATCACGCAGTGGAGGAAGAAGGCGTGTCGCTGCGGGATATCGCGGAGACGATCGGTAAGGGTCTGAAGGTGGCGGTGGTTTCGATCCCGGCTGAAAAGGCCGGCGAGCACTTCGGGATGTTCGGGCACTTTGCGACACTGGATATGCCGGCTTCGAGCGAGTGGACGCGCAAGACGTTGGGGTGGGAGCCGACTGGGACGGGGCTGATCGAGGATTTGGCGAGTATGAAATATTGAGGATTTCCGCGAGACCATTAGGATGGGCTGAGCGCGAGGCCCCGGTTCGTTCCGGGGCCTCGTTTATGTTTGCCATAGCCGACGGCAGGCGAACTTGCTTCAGCAGATAGACTCCTCATTTCCCGGCGCGCTGTGGCGCGGCTGAAGGACTAGCGTCTCAGACCGGCCAGGCGCGTGAGAGCTGCACAAGCCGCCGGCTGGACATGTGTACAGCTAAACTTTACAGTTTAACTGTAGATATGCAATATTGATCTTGTGAGCGGTCGCAAGTCTTCTACTCAAACCGAGCTCGCTCGGACGCTTGCTGCCGAGATCCGTGCGGTATACCGCAAGCTCAAGCTGCGTTTACGCGAGCATGGGGGCGGCAACGATCTGACGCCGTCACAGGCTTCCGTTCTTCTTCGACTCGAAAAGGATGGTTCGGCCACGGTTTCAAGTCTGGCGCGAGCGGAAGGCATGCGCCCGCAGTCCATGAGCGCTATCGTTACGCCATTGCAGGAGTCCGGCCTGGTCAGTGGTGCACCTGACCCGAGCGACGGGCGGCAAACTCTGATGTCTCTCACCCCCAAGTGCCTGAAGTGGCTTCAGGAGGGCAGG
>Ga0302325_10036553_pt1 | contig 10010 bp, 9 predicted proteins | sample Palsa_T0_2_FD_201948 | JGI IMG/M metagenome (GOLD analysis project Ga0302325, IMG submission 201948) | Peat permafrost microbial communities from Stordalen Mire near Abisko, Sweden - Palsa_T0_2 | ecosystem: Environmental > Terrestrial > Soil > Palsa > Peat permafrost | place: Sweden: Abisko... | reverse complement strand
AGGAGGCTCGCCGCGGACGTGTACTCCGAGTCGAGGATCACTCGCTGCGCGCGCCCCGCCATTGACGTGAAGACCGCGTCGTCCGCGCGGACGGGGCCGAGCCAGACGAGCATTGTGGGCACCTCGGGGGCGATGAGCGACTCGACCGCGCTGGCCACGCGTGAGCACACGCTGCCGGACGCGTCGAGTCGGATGCGCTCGGAGCAGACCGTCCCGCCTTTGCCTGGAGTGCATACCGCTGTCGCGGACCCATCAAGGGGGCGCGTGGGGGCGGCGGGCTCAAGAGCGACGATGATCGCGCAGGAAGGGAGGGTAGCAGTCACCTCGTCCACCACCGGTGTGTAGCGCTCGGCGATCGCGCGAGAGGTCACAGCGACGACTAGGTTCATCATGCATACGCGAGACTTCGGCAGCTCGCCCGGCAAGCCCTGCCAGAGCTCCCGAACCTCGCGCTCGAGCCGCGCGAGGATGGCGCTCGTCGGGGGGCCGGGGGGAATGGTGAGAAGCGGACCGCCATCCCGGAAGCTCATGGCCTCCTCCACCGCCGGCCGTCGCGAGCGAGCAAATCGTCGGCCTGCTCCGGGCCCCAGGATCCAGCCGGATAGAGCGGAGGCGGAGTGTTGCCCTCGCGCGCCCACGCGGCGAAGACATGGTCCATGTACGCCCACTGCTCCTCGACCTCGTCGCGCCGCGTGAAGAGCGTTGCTTCGCCACGCATGGCGTCCAGCAGGAGCCGCTCGTAGGCCTCGGGCGTGTTCGACCCGAAGACGGCGCCGTAGCGAAAGTCCATCGCCACACCACGAAGGATTGTCTGCTGCCCCGGCTCCTTAGAAATGAAGCGGAGAGCGATTCCCTCATCCGGCTGGATGCGCATGGAGAGGACGTTCGGGGTGATGCCGCCATCGGGCGCGAGGAAGAGGCCGTGCGGTACCTTCTTGAACGTGACGGCGATCTCGGTCACCCGACGCGCGAGTCTTTTCCCCGCGCGCACGTAGAAGGGGACTCCTCCCCAACGCCAGTTGTCCACGAAGACGCGCATCGCGAGGTAGGTCTCGATGCGCGAGGTCGATGACACATCCGCCTCGCCGCGGTACCCAGGGACCTCGTCGCCGCGGATGAACCCGGGCGCGTACTGGCCACGGATCACGTTGTCGGGGACCTGCGTGGGCGCCATCGCGCGGAGGCTCCGCAGCACCTTCACCTTCTCGTCGCGAACGCTATCGGCGGAGAGGGAGATAGGAGGCTCCATCGCCGTAAGGCAGAGCAGCTGCATAAGGTGGTTTTCGACGATGTCGCGTGCGACACCGGTGGCCTCGTAGAACTTCCCGCGCCCCTCGACCCCGATGTCCTCGGCCACGCTGATCTGAACGTGGTCGACGTGTTCCCGGTTCCACAAAGGCTCGAACAGACTGTTGGCGAACCTGAAGACGAGCAGGTTCTGCACTGTTTCCTTGCCGAGGTAGTGGTCGATGCGGAAGACCTGCGACTCATCGAAGACCGACGCGATCGTGTCGTTTAGGGCCCGCGCGCTGGCGAGGTCACGGCCGAACGGCTTCTCGATGACCATCCGCGTCCAGGGACCTCCGCCGCTCCTCACGGGCGGGCGGACGAGCTTCGCTTCGCGGAGCATTCCCGCAATCGTGCCGAACTCCGCGGAAGGGACGGCGAGATAAAAAAGCCGGCTTCCTCCAGTCCCCCGCTCCTTGTCGAGCTCGTCCAAGTGCTGGGCGAGCCGCTCGTACGTCGCCAGGTCCTCGAACGTCCCCGCCACGTAGCTTACCCGCCGCTCGAAGTCGCTCCACACAGCCTCGTCGATTGGCTGCCGGCGCGAGAACTTGGAGATGGCACCCCTCATTTCAGTGCGGAAGTCCTCGTTCGACTTCTCGCGCCGCGCGACGCCCACAACCGCGACGCCCCCCGAAAGCGAGCCGCTCACAGCCAGATTGTACAGACCGGGCATGAGCTTTCGTTTGGTCAAATCGCCCGAGGCTCCGAAGATGACGACGGCACACGGATCGATCGTGCGGTCCTCGGCGAGCCCGCGCCGCAATGGGTTCTCTGCTCGGGTCATGGTTGGCTCCGGCCGGTAGGCCGCTCGGCGTGAATCATCGTAGGTCCGCAGCTGACCTGCAAGCTGACCAATGCGCTTCGGATGCGTCGCCGCTGGTCACGTTCGGGAAGTGGAGGTCAGCGCCTGGAATGCGCCGTGCCAGCCGTGCTGCTTGTTCGAAAGCGTACCCGCTGCCCTCGGATAGATCCGAGGCGACTAGAACGGCTCGCCTCGTCTACGTCGTCGTCCTGGTCCTGTTCCTCGGCCGTCTGCTTCTTCGTTGGGGCCATGGGCCTTACTCCGCGATGAGCTTCACCTCGATGTTTCCGCGCGTCGCATTGGAATATGGGCAAACCTCGTGCGCCGCGCGCATTAAAGCCTCCGCCTCCTCGTGCGACAGCCCCTCCACTTTGCCATGCAGCTCGACCGAGAGCAGGTACTTGCCCTCGTCGGTCACGTTGAAACTGACGTGCCCGGTTACGCTGGCATCCGCTAGGGGCTTCTTTTGCTTGCGAGCGACGACCCTCATGGCGGACTCGAAGCACGCCGCATAGCCAGATGCAAAGAGCTGTTCGGGGTTGGTCCCGGCGCCGCCTGGCCCCCCCATCTCCTTGGGCGTCTTCAAATCAAGATCGATGATCCCGTCCGACGACCGAACATGCCCATCGCGTCCACCATGAGCCGTCGAAGCGGCCGTATAGAGAGTCTTCATCGCTAGCTCCTTCTCAGTTCAATGTTTGATTCGATGCTCGATGCGGGCCCCTGGGTTCGGCGCCCATGAGTCGCCGAATCGAGCGCTCATGCGGGCTCAAGTGGCGATGTCGGAGCGCCGGAACGAGTCCACGACCTCGTATGTGCCGGGCTCGAACTTCGCGATCGTCAAGGCTTCTCGTAGGTAAGGGTCGCAGGCTCGACGGTGAAGACGTTGATGAACGTGACGAGCTTGGCGTCCTTCGAGATAGTCGTCATGGTGCCCCAGTTCCTCTCGGCCGGTGGCCAAGGTTATCCTCCGGGACCGAGATGCAAGCCAAGACGAACAGCATCGACGAGTATCTCGCCACCGTGAGCGGCAACAGAGGCACTGCCCTCAAGAAGCTCCGGAAGACGATTCGCTCGATCGTGCCCGACGCGGAGGAGTGCATCAGCTACCGCATCCCGGCGTTTCGTTTGAGAGGCAAGATCGTTGCCGGATTCTGCGCGAGGACGGACGGGTGTTCGTACTTCCCGTTCAGCGGAAAGACGCTCCGAACGCTGGCCAAGGATGTCTCGGGCTACGAGCAGACGAAGAGCGCCCTTCACTTCGATCCCGAAGCGGGTCTCCCTGCATCTCTCGTCCGCAAGCTATTGAAAGCGCGGATTGCAGAGACCTAGGCTTGCGAACATGTGATCGAAGCCGGCTTGGGTCTCCACATATGCCGACATGAGCCGTGGATTCGCAGGGCCGTCTTGTTGGGCAGTCCTGGTCTTAGCGGCATGCAGCGCGAGCCAGACGAGCCCTGGCAGTGGATCCTCCGCAGCCGGAGCCGCGGGAGGCTCGGGAATGGGCAGTGGCGGCGGAGGCGTGAGCTCCGGGTCGGCGGGCGAATCGGGGTCGAGCAGTACGAGCGGGGCTGCATCGGAAAGCGACGATGGCGGAGACGCGTCGAGCGGGGGGAGCGCAACCGGGGCCACCAGCGGCGCGACGTCGAGCGACGCCAGCGCGGGAATCGCGAGCGGCGATGCCGCCATCGGCGCGGACGCCGCGATGCATCGCTCCGGGAAGAGCGCCGGGTGCAACATGCCTCCAACCGGCGCTTCGTCGACCACCTTCACGAACCACAGAATCTCAATACCTGCCTGTGCCCCCTGCACCGTACCGAACTGTCCGAAGAACTGCATCGCGCCGCCCTTTGTGCCGGGTGGCCGTGACGCGCAGATGACGGCCAATGGTGAAGACTTTCTGAATCGGGATTTTACCATCGAGCTGCCCGAGGACTACGACCCCAATCAGGCCTATCCCGTGTTCTACGGAGCCAACGGGTGCGGACCCATGCCACCGCTCATGGGCGCGGCCTTTAGCGTTCCCGGCGAAGACGGCGCAATCAAGGTGGGTTTGCAGCAGGTGAGCTTAGCGTCGGTCGGCAACTGTTTCGCGGACGGTGGGATCCGGTGCGCCCCCGACATCGCGAACGTGGCCGATTGTGTGAACGGACCCGAGATTCCCTACTTGCAAGCAGTGATGAACTGGGTCGAATCGAACTTTTGCGTCGATCTCGGTACGGAGTTCATTGGTGGCGGCAGCAGCGGGGCATGGGAATCTCTATTGGCCGGCTGTGCGGCCGCAGACAGGTTTCGGGGCACCTACAGCTTGGCGGGAGGCTTGCGCCAACATCGATGGCCGTGCGACGGCGCGACCGCGGCATTCATGATCGTGTCGGACCTCGACACCAACAACCCAGTTGGACCGCTCGCCCAACTCGACGTCATAGAAGACACCTACGGCTCGGCGCCCGCGCGCGATGAGATATTGACCCGGAACGGTTGCGTGGGAAGGGCCACCGCACCTTACGACCCCAAGTATCCCGCATGCGTGAAGTACACCGGCTGTCCCGCGGACTATCCCGTCGTCTGGTGCGAATTCGCCGGTGGCTCACACGACGATCCGAACTACAATGGCGTCAGTTACCTCAACGCCGTGGCGCCGTTTCTGATGGGGCTTCCTACGCCGCCCTGAAGCGGGCAAGGGCAATCCGGTCCTTGCGAGCTCAGCGAGCGACATCTCTTCAGTTCGACGTGAACTTGCAACCCTGGAACATCCAACGCAGCGAGTTTGGTAGGTCGTGCTCGCCGTCGATGGGTGGGAAGTGGCTGTTGGGACCTGTCTCCAAACGCGCGGGATATCCGTTGGAGACGAGGGTATTGTGAATGTTCGTGATGATCGTTAGCCAAAAGCCGCGTTGATCCATGAGGTCGTGCAAGCATGTCACGTTGCTCACGCGCAGGTCGTGCGGCGGCGTCGTCGAGGCGATTATCTGTGCCCAGTTGACGTTGCCGTACATCGCGACGTTTGCCGCGCCGTAGCTCGCGTTGCTGCCGATGAACTTGTGAAACACATTCGGCAGCTTCCACGCGACGTTGAAGCCCTGCCCGCCACTGGCGCTGTAGCCGATGATGGCCCACGCGTCCGGGTCGCTCGAGATGCTGTACTTGCCCGTGATCGTCGCCGGGATGATCTCCGTCATCAAGAACGTGGGATACTTGTCGGTCGGCGGGTCGTACGTTTCGACGCGCAGGTTGCTACTGTCGTTCGGGTTGCCGTCCGTGGGCGGATCGATGAAGAGCGCGACCGTGGCCGGGATGTCATCGGTCGAAGTCAGGTTGTCGAGCACGGTCTGGGCGTGGAAGCCGCCGTTGTTGGTGTCGTCGCTCAGGTAGTCGCTGATGCCGTCGCCGAAGACGAGAAAGATGGCGGGCTTTCCGGAACCATAGTTGGCCGACGTGTAGATCTGGTACGCGAAGTTGAGGCCGTACGAGGGGCTCATGAAGTTCGCGCTCTTGGTGAGCGTGCCGGCCTTGGCCCCCGGCTGAAGCGTCCATTCCGGGGGGTCGGTCGCCGACGTCAGTGTGAAAGAGCCGTTCCCCGAAGTCCCCGGATTGCAGAACGCGCCGCCGTCGGACGACGTGGAGCCCTCAGGGCTAGTGGGCGCGGCGTCCGACGCATCGGCGCCGTTGGCCCCCGACGAGGCCCCGGCATCCATCGAGCCCGACGCAGGCAGCCCGCTGCCGCCACTCGTCGCGGCACCGGCGGCTGCGCCGGCCTGGCTCTCTCCGCTGGCCACACCGGAAGAGGGCGCGGCCAAGCCAGCGGCTGACCCACTCGTCGAGGTGCCGGACGTCGCGCCCCCCTGCGTAGGCGACGAAGTGCCACAACAGAGGCAAAGGACGACTACGAATGAAGCAGCTACGAGAAAAAAAGGCCGGCGCATTCGGCGCATGTTGTCACGCGGGCTGCTCGAACGCACGGCGTGACGTCCGACTTTCTCGGGGCTGTATTTTTGCGGTAATGCGGAGGACGAGAGGTGGCGCGCGACCCCTGCCCCTCTCCACTTCCAACTTATGCCAGACACCCGGGCTTGCGGCAAGACCCGGATCATGCCGCACAGTCGTCGGCCATGACAAACCATGGAGTGGTGATCGCTGGAGGAGGTCCGACGGGGATGATGTTGGCGGCCGAGCTCGCGCTTTCGCGCGTCGACGTCGTCATTGTCGAGCGGCGCGCCAGCCAGGACCTAGCCGGCTCGCGCGCAGGCGGTCTGCATTCACGCACGATCGAGGTCCTCGATCAGCGTGGAGTCGCCGATCGCTTCCTCTCGCAGGGGAAGGTCATGCAAGTCGGAGGGTTCGCGATGGTCCCGCTCGACATCAGTGATTTTCCGACTCGGCACAACTATGGGCTCGCGCTGTGGCAGGATCGCATCGAGCGCATACTCGCCACCTGGATCGACGAGCTCGCGGTACCGATCTATCGCGAACGTGAGGTGACGGGCTTTGCCCAGGACGACACCGGCGTCGACGTCGAGCTGTCCGACGGCCGTTCGTCGCGGGCGAAGTACCTCGTCGGATGCGACGGCGGTCGCAGCCTGATCCGCAAGAAAGCTGGTATCGACTTCCCGGGGTGGGATCCGTCCACCAGCTACTTGATTGCCGAGGTCGAAATGACCGGCGAGCCGGAGTTGGGCATCCGCCGTGATGACAGGGGCATCCATGGCCTCGGCAGACTCGAGGACGGCAAGCGCGTGCGGGTGGTATCGACCGAGCAGCACGTCATACAAGGCAACGAACCGACCCTGGCCGACCTCCGTGAGGCGCTCATCGCCGTCTACGGCACCGACTATGGTGTTCACAACGTCGCGTGGCTCTCGAGGTTCACCGATACGACCCGGCAGGCGGCGTCCTACCGTGAAAGACGGGTGCTCTTGGCCGGCGACGCAGCGCACGTGCATTCCCCGGCAGGCGGACAAGGACTCAACCTCGGTGTCCAGGACGCCGTGAACTTGGGATGGAAGCTGGCCCAAGTCGTCAAGGGCACGTCGCCGGAGAGCCTGCTCGACACTTACCAGGCCGAGCGGCACCCGATTGGTGCGCGCGTGCTCAAGACCACCATGGCGCAAACGGCGCTCAATCGCGGCGACGAACGGACGAAGGCCTTGCGCGAGACCTTGTCCGAGCTGCTCAATATGGACGAGCCTCGCAAACGATACGCCGCGATGATGTCGGGTCTGGACGTTCACTACGATCTCGGAGTGGGACATCCGCTGCTCGGGCGCCGCACGCCCGATCTCGACTTGGCCACCGAGGGCGGTCCACGGCGCGTGTTTACTTTGCTCCACGATGCGCGACCCGTATTGCTCAACCTCAGTGAGCCCGGCGCCCTCGACATCGCACCATGGGCGGATCGGGTGCGCCTGATCGACGCTCGATACACGGGTGTGTGGGAGCTCCCGGTGCTCGGCCCGGTCGCTGCCCCCACTGCGCTGTTGATTCGGCCCGACGGACACGTCGCGTGGGTCGGAAACGGCACGGAGCAGGGCCTCTGTGAGGCCCTAACCACCTGGTTCGGACCGCGCAGTCACGGCTGAACCGGTGCCGGCGCGCGTTGCTTCGCGGCAGGATCACACGGTGCCTTCCATGCTGAGCCCGATCACGTCGGCCAGTGGCCGCCCAGTCCGCTGCGCCCGCTTCAACTGGGAGTATCGCCAGTATGTGTAAACGACGGGGATGAGCTCGAGCGTGAGAAATGCGCTGGAGAGAAGACCCCCCACCATGGGGGCCGCAATTCGCTTCATCACATCCGAGCCGCTGCCGGTCGCGCACAAGAGGGGGACGAGACCGACGAGCATCGTCCCCACTGTCATGAGCTTCGGCCTCACGCGCTCCACCGTGCCCTCCGTATGGGCGTGAATGATGTCGTTGAGGTCGCGAACCTTTCCGGCTCGGAGGCGCCGGATGAACGCGTGGTCGATGTACACGATCATCACGACGCCCGTTCTTGAACTGGAGGTAGAGAAGGAGCGCGACAATGGCGAGAGTCAGCGGAATGAGCATCTTCATCCGCTCACGCATTCCTTCCAGAAGCTCGTATTCGCCCGTCCATTTCAGGTACACGCCCAGCGGCGGTCACGACGTCGAAAGGGTAGATTCAGGGCCGCGAGGGCGCAACTTGCCTCGGATCATTCACGGCTTTCCGGACCGCCCGGCTCCAGCGCCCGTGCGAGATCGCGCTCCGACGCCTCCCCTACCCCGTAGCGCGCCCGCGCGTAGCGACGGAGCGCGTGTGACAGAGGTTCGCGCCCGCCGACCTCGAGCCGTACGGCGAGCGACTCGAGCGTCTCGGCCCGGTCACGCAGGAATCCCTCCCTCGCGAGTCGCGCCTCGAACTCCACGAACGCTCCGGGCGGCGCATCGACGTCGTCCTCGACCTTGCGGCCCCGCCGGCGTCGATTGCGCAGCGCACGCACCGCGAACGCGACAAGCGCGGCGCCACCTAGCGCTGGGATCGTTCGTCCCGGGGTTGCGACGGCCACGTCGTAGAACGCGACCAGCGAGGTCCATAGGTAGTCGAAGAACGCCGCCACCGTGCGGTCGCTGGACTCGGCCAGCGTCGACGCCGGGGGCGTCGGGTCGAAGACTTCGAAGGCCGAGCGTGTCGGGTCGGACGCGACGGGGACGTACGCCTCGCCCCACGCATGGGCGTGCTTTGCGCGCACCACTGCGTAACCCCCGAAGCCGTTGTGCTCGACCACCCGGTAGCCCGCTACGAGTCGCGCGGGTATGCCCAGGGCACGCGCGAGCTCCACGAAGGCCGAGGCGAAGAACTCGCAATGGCCCTCCCGGTGGACGAGCAGGAAGTCGAGCAGCACGGACTGCCCGCGCGGCGTCGCCGGCCGGTCGAGCGTGTATGTGAAGTCCTCGTGCAGGTGTCGCACGAGAGCCTGAGCCCGCGCGCGATCATCCCCTGCGCCGGCGGTCCATTCGAGCGCGAGCGCCCTCAGCTTCGGAGCCAGGCGCAGCGGCACCGTCCGATCGAGCTCCGTGAGGGCGTCGACCCCACCCGCCGACGGAGCGAACGCCCACTGCTTCACGCCTCGCGCCACCGGGCGGAGTGCGCCGAGCGCGTCGGCCTCCCACGCCGTGTCGCTCACGATGCGAGAGCCGCGCGGTGCGAAGAGCCACTGGGTGGCCTCGACCGAGTCGACCTCCGTCCGGGCCGAAGTCGCGGCACCCGGCGGCCCCACGGCGCCGCGCGTCGACGTGCTCCAGTACGTCCCGTCGAAGGCGTCGAACACGGCGCCACGCAAGTAATCGGCCTCGGCGCCATGCAAGCGCAGCACGATATCCTCGTTCGTGCGGATGAACCCCGGCTGGTCGAGGCGGACGTGCGGCGTGAAGCTCGTGCGGGCCGTCCTGGCCGCGAAGAGCGCCTGGAATCGCCGGTTGGTGGCGCGGTCGAGCGCGGGCAGCGACAGCGACACGGACGCGGCGAGCAACGCGGCGAGCGCCACGACGCTCGTCGCCGTTCGGGGGACGCGCGCCCAGCTGCGAAGCGCCTCGATGCCGCCGCCGAGGTCGACGAGGACCGAAGCGGCGAGCGCCACAGCACCGTACGGGTACGCGGCGCTCCGGACGCCAATGCCCTCGGCGACGCAGGCGAGGATCACGAGCGCGCGATCGAAGCTGCGCCCGAAGAGCGGCCGTTCGAAGAACAGCCTCACGGCGGCGATGCTCAACAAGAAGATCGCCGCCGAAAGGCCCAGCGCGGGCTCGGTCGTGGTGTTCCTGACCCACAGCACCGGCACCGCCACGCCCGCGACCATCCAGAGCAGCGCGCCAAACGTGGTGAGGGAGGCGCGCCAGGGCACGACGACCGATCCCAGGGTGAGCACGGCGAGCCCGAGCGGCCAGTAGAAGGGGGCCCTCCCCG
>Ga0302325_10036551_pt1 | contig 10010 bp, 10 predicted proteins | sample Palsa_T0_2_FD_201948 | JGI IMG/M metagenome (GOLD analysis project Ga0302325, IMG submission 201948) | Peat permafrost microbial communities from Stordalen Mire near Abisko, Sweden - Palsa_T0_2 | ecosystem: Environmental > Terrestrial > Soil > Palsa > Peat permafrost | place: Sweden: Abisko... | reverse complement strand
AAAGTCTTTGGCACTGACAGTATTCAGTACATCGGGCGGCTGGCCGAGGAGATCGTCGGCAAATATGGAAACCCCGCCGAGGCCGGCACTGCCGAGCTGCTGGACTGGTTGGACTCACAGACCAAGCGCAATCTGGTGATCACCTTCGGTGGAGGCGTGAACGAGGTGATGCGTGAGATGATCGCGGCGTCCGGCCTCAAAGTGCCGAGGGTGCCGCGGTGACGGATATTCAAGGAGCGCTCGACGAGATCAAGGCCGCCGGCGGTGCCAAGCCGCGTGCGGGCCGGGATCCGGTGAGTCAGCCGATGATCAACAGCTGGGTCGAAGCGATCGGGGACAGCAACCCGATCTATGTGGACGAGGTCGCGGCCCGCGCCGTCGGCCACCCGGGAATTGTCGCTCCGCCGGCCATGATTCAGGTCTGGACGATGTTCGGCTTGGGCGGGGAACGCCCGACCGACGACCCGATGGGTCCGATCATGAAGCTGTTCGACGACAACGGCTACATCGGTGTGGTCGCGACGAACTGCGAGCAGACCTATCACCGGTACCTGCAACCCGGCGAGCACGTCAGCATCGCATCGGAGATGGGCGACGTCATTGGGCCCAAGCAGACCGGTCTTGGCGAGGGCTGGTTTGTCAACCAGCACATCGTCTGGCGGGTCGGCGACGAGGATGTTGCCGAAATGAACTGGCGCATTCTCAAATTCAAGCCGCGCGAATCGGCGGACGCAACGAGTTCGGTGCCCGAGGACCTGGACGCTGACGCTATGATGCGCCCGTCGGAATCGAAGGACACCAAGTTCTTCTGGGATGGCGTCAAGGCGCACGAGCTGCGGCTGCAAAAGCGGCCCGACGGCAGTCTTCAGCACCCCCCGGTGCCGGCGTTGTGGCAGGACAAAGAGATACCGACCGACTACGTGGTGGCCAGCGGCACAGGCACGGTGTTCAGCTTCGTGGTGCATCACGCCCCAAAGGTGCCCGGCCGCACACAGCCGTTCGTCATCGCGCTCGTCGAGCTGGAAGAGGGGGTGCGGATGCTCGGTGAGCTGCGCAACGTCGACCCCGCGACCGTGGAGATTGGAATGCCAGTCCGCGCAACGTATATCGACTTCCCGGCCAATGACATCGGCCCGGGCTGGACACTGTACGCGTGGGAGCCGGACGCATGAGCGCGCCGACGGTGGAGGTCGGCACCAAGCTGCCGGAGCTGTCGCTGTACGGCGACCCCACGTTCATCATCTCCACGGCGATTGCCACCCGCGACTACCAAGACGTTCACCACGACCGGGATAAGGCGCAGGCCAAGGGGTCCAAGGACATCTTCGTGAATATCCTCACCGACACCGGTCTGGTCCAGCGCTACATCACCGACTGGGCCGGCCCGTCGGCGATCATCAAGTCGATCGGGCTGCGGCTGGGCGTGCCGTGGTACGCCTACGACACGGTGACGTTCAAAGGCGAAGTGACCGCGGTCGAAGACGGGTTGATCACGTTGAAAATCGTTGGCAGCAACAGCCTCGGCGATCACGTCATCGCGAACGCGACATTGACCACCGGGGGGCGTTGATGCCCGGTGAACTGTCCGGCAGGGCGGCGATCGTCGGCATCGGCGCCACGGACTTCTCCAAGAACTCCGGCCGCAGCGAGCTTCGACTCGCCTCCGAAGCCGTGCTGGACGCGCTCGACGACGCCGGTCTCACACCCGGTGACGTGGACGGCATGGTCACCTTCACGATGGACTCCAATACCGAGGTGGCCATCGCACGTGCGACCGGCATCGGGGATTTGAAGTTCTTCTCCAAGATCCACCATGGCGGTGGCGCGGCGTGCGCCACCATTCAGCAGGCGGCCATCGCGGTGGCGACGGGTGTCGCGGATTGCGTTGTGGCATATCGGGCTTTCAACGAGCGCTCGGGCACGCGGTTCGGTCAGGTCCAGACGCGGTTGGTGGAGAACGCCGATTCGACCGGCGTGGACAACTCATTCTCGTACCCGCACGGTCTCTCCACCCCTGCCGCGCAAGTAGCCATGATCGCCAAGCGCTACATGCATTTGTCCGGGGCGACCAGCCGGGACTTCGGCGCCATCTCGGTGGCCGATCGCAAACACGCCGCCAACAATCCCAAGGCGTACTTTTACCAAAAGCCGATAACAATTGAGGATCACCAGGATTCACGGTGGATCGCCGAGCCGTTGCGGTTGCTGGACTGCTGCCAGGAGACCGATGGCGCGGTGGCGCTCGTCGTCACCTCAGCGGAGCGGGCGAAGGATCTGAAGAACCGGCCGGCGATCATCGAGGCGGCAGCCCAGGGTTCGAGCCCGAACCAGTATTCGATGGTCAGCTATTACCGGCCCGAGCTCGACGGTCTTCCGGAGATGGGCTTGGTGGGCAAGCAAATGTGGGCGCAGTCGGGCCTGCGGCCTACGGATATCCAGACCGCGATTCTCTATGACCACTTCACGCCGTTCACGCTGATTCAGTTGGAAGAGTTGGGATTCTGCGGCTGGGGAGAGGCCAAAGAATTCATCGCAGACGGTGCTATCGAAATCGGTGGCCGACTGCCGATCAACACCCACGGCGGGCAGCTCGGCGAGGCCTACATTCACGGCATGAACGGCATCGCGGAGGGAGTCCGCCAGCTACGGGGCACTTCGGTGAACCCGGTGCCCGATGTCGAGCATGTGCTCGTCACCGCCGGCACCGGAGTGCCGACCTCCGGCGTGATCCTGGGATAGTTCAGCTGGTGACCAATCCGCCTAGCGGACCCAGCAAGCCGAAGATCGGGTCGAGGATGCCCTGTTGTATGTCAGTCAGATTCAACACATCCTGGATGTCTTGACCGATCGGTCCCTCGACGGCAGTAAAGAGGGTAAACGGATCAAAGGCGTTATTGAGATCGGTCACGACTTGGTCGTAGGGAACTCCGATTTCCTGTTCGGACCAGGATTCCGCTGACGTCAGCAGGCTTTCCAGCTGGGTGGCGCCGGGAAGCTGCGTACCGAACAGCTCGAAGGCGTTGTCGGCGCCTTGGACGACCGCGTTGGCAAATTCGAGGGTGAAAGTGGCTGGGTCGATGCTGGGAATCAACTCGGCCGGTGTCGGGTCGCCGAACGGAATGGATCTGTCGTAGCCGGCTTCGACGATCACTTGCAACGCCGGCTGGAAGACGTTGAGGACCGATTCGGGAACACCCAAGCTCCGCAGTGGATCCAGCAGCGGCAGCTCGGTGGTCGGGACGAAATAGAATGTGGTGTCGCCGTCGATCTGTCTGACGGTTTCGGTGGACCCCAGAACATATTCGCTGGCGAACGGCCCCGATAGCGGCTCCGAGGGCGGCCAGATGGCCGGAACCTCTTCGGGCAGTGGGCCATCGCCGTAGGCGGCGTGCGCGTAGATGAAGCCGAAGAGGGCGTTCAAGTCGGCCAACCCATTGATCGGATATTGCGGGAAGTCAGCGACGAAGTCGTACTGGTTCGCTATGTCGATGGTCGGGATACCCGCATCGGTCGGCTCGGCGCCGTTGAAGCCCAGCCCCGCGCCGGGGACGAACAAGCCGTCGAACCGCTCATCTAGCCCGCCGTTGGGGCGATTAAGGTCTCCGAGCAGCAAGAAAGTGACATCGGGCTGCTGCCCGGCCTCCATGAGCTGCATTTTCTCCAATACCGTGATGGCGGCGCTCTGCGAATAACCCTCGACCAGGTAAGGCTGCCCGGGATCGCTCGCTTGCTGGGCTGCCATGGCGGCTTGCAGGTCCGCCAGACCCACCGGCATCGAGGTGCTGGAGAACGATTCGGGTGTGGGGACCAGCACCGGCGTGTAGTTGTTGCCGGTGGCCGGGTCGATGTAGTCGGTGATGATCGTGTCTTGCCAGAACTCACTGGGGGTCGGCATGAACGAGCCACCCATCATCAACGCATCATCTGCGTTGTCGGCCCGAGCGATCGCCGACATCGTCAACGGCAACAGCATCCAAGCGCCGGCGAAAAAAGCAATGCTCGCTGAGCGGTGGACCCGCTTAGCCGGCATTTTGCCATACTACAAGCGTGTCTAATAAGGTCCAGCGTGACGCTCGGCGCAAAGAGAGCTAGGCCGGGATCAGTTCCACCCCGGTAAGCACGACCGCATTCTCCCGAGCAGGCGCGGTGACGGTGCCAAGGAACCGGCCGTCTTCTTTCCAGACGGCGGCCTTCAGGGTCTCGCCCGGGTAGGCCACGCCGGCGAACCGCGCGCCGTAGGTCCCCACGGCGGCGGCGTCGGCGTCGAGAACCGCATCCACAAGTGCCTTGCAGGTCATGCCGTAGGTGCAAAGACCGTGCAGGATCGGTCGCGGAAACCCTGCTGCAGCAGCGAATTCGGGATCGGAGTGCAGCGGGTTGCGATCGCCGCAGAGTCGGTAAAGCAGCGCCTGCTGCGGCAACACAGGTATGTCGAGCTCGAGGTCCGGCGCCCGGTCCGGTGCCGCGGCAGATGTAGACGGGCCACGGTCGCCGCCGAAGCCGCCTTCGCCGCGGGCGAAGATCGACCGCCGCTGCGTCCACAGCAGCGTCCCGTCCGGTGCGGTCACCCTGGTCTCGGACCAGATCACCGCGGCCTTGCCCTTGTCCCAGATGTCGGTGAACCGGGTGACGGCCTTCGCAGAACCCGACGGCGGCAGCGGTGCCGGCACGCTCACCTGCTCGCTGGCATGCAGCACCTTGCTCAGCTCGATGTCGATGCCGGGAAACTGCACGGTCGGCGGCTTGGTGACGTGAAAGGTCGCCGCGACGTTGCCGAATGTCGGCAGCACTTGCGGTGTGTCGTCGATCAGGTAGCGCAGTTCATATGCATCCATCGGGTCGGCGCCCGCACCAAGCCCGAGGTGATAGAGCTGGATATCGCTGCTGCTCCAAGCGAATTCGATCGGCTCCAGCTCGGCGGCCAGTGCGACTTCCGGATCGATCGGCATGTCTAGGCGCGTCCGGCTTGTGATTCAGAAATGTGCAGCGCGGCGAGGTAGCCGAAGGTCATCGCGGGGCCGATGGTGCCGCCCGGCCCGGGATAGGTATGTCCCATCACCGGGGCGCTGGCATTGCCCGCCGCGTACAAGCCTTCGATGACACTGCCGTCGTCGCGCAATGCGCGGCCGTGCACGTCGGTGCGGACGCCGCCTTTGGTGCCCAGGTCGCCGGGCACCATCTTGGCGGCGAAGTACGGCGGACGGCTGATCTCGCCGAGATTCGGGTTCGGCTTGTTGGTCGGATCGCCGTAGTACCTGTCGTAGGCGCTTTCGCCACGGTGATAATCGGCGTCGACACCTGAACGGGCGAAGCCGTTGAAACGCTCAACCGTCGAGGTGAACTCGTCGACCGGTAGACCGGCCTTGGTGGCCAACTCGTCCAACGTATCCGCCTGCACGATCACGCCGGATTCGATCCATTTACGCGGAATCCGCTGTCCTGGTTGCAATCCCGCGAATATATAGCGGTCCCGGTATTGCTGGTCGAACACCAGCCAGGCCGGAATGTTCTCACCCGGACCCGGCCCCTGGCCGTACTCGCCGCCATACATGTGGTGGCACGCCTCGACGTAGGGCATGGATTCGTTCATGAATCGCTTGCCGGACATGTTGACGATGATGGAGCCCGGTGAGTTGCGCTCCGACAGCGCGAACCATGGTGCGCCGACCAGTGGGACGGTCGGTCCCCACCACGCGTCTTCCATGACGTCGAGTGCCGCGCCGAGTTTTTCGGCAGCGATGATGCCGTCACCGGTGTTGGCCTTGGCGCCGACCGTCCACTCGGTGGTGATCGGCGCGCGCTGATATTTGACCCGCATCTGCTCGTTGTGTTCGAATCCGCCGCTACCGAGGATCACGCCCTTGCGGGCCCGGATCAGTTGCGGTTCAACGGCTTCTGGCTTCTCGGTGTCACGCACATAGATGCCGCGGACTACGCCGTCCTCGACGTAGAGGTCGGTCAGTGCGGTATTGAGCTGTACCGGGACGGCTGCCTTCTGTAGTCCGATCCGAAGCGGCGCGATCAGTGCGCGTCCCATGCCGACCAGGTGCTGTCCGGTCGCCTTCGCCCACACGGTGCGTGTACCCACCTTGAGGCTGCGCAGCACACCGCGCGGATGACGCTTGAGCTGGTTCAGTCGCACGTAGTCCTGTTGCATCACAACGACATTGAGCGGTACCTTGCCATACGGTGGTTCCAGTCCGGGCAGGTCGGAACCGAGCTTCTTGGCGTTGAAAGGCTTCGGTTCGATGGAACGTCCGCCGGGGCGTCCGCCCGGGGCTTCGGGATAGTAGTCGGAGTATTGCGGCACCCAGCACATCTTCAGCGGCGTGTGTTTGAGCACGAACGACAGCATCTCGGGTCCACGTTCGAGGTAGGTGTCGATGCGCTTCGCTTCGACGACGTCGCCGACGATCCCGTGCAGGTACGTGCGGGCTGCCTGTGGCGTGTCTTTGACGCCGTCCCGCTTCAGCACCTCGTTGTTGGGAATCCACACGCCGCCGCCCGAACGTGCGGTGGAGCCGCCGTAGTGCGCGGCCTTCTCGATGACTATTGTCGAGAGACCCCGGTGGGCGGCAGCAAGGGCAGCAACCATGCCGGCGCCGCCGCTTCCGACCACGACGACGTCGAACTCCTGAGCTGTCATGTAGAACACGTTATAGAATTGCCGGGGCCGGGCGCTACTGCCCCGGTCACACGAGTGAGGGGACTTCGGCTAAATGATCCCGTCAGCCACCCGTGATGCGCTGGCCGCCGATCTTGCGCAGGCCGAGCGGAGCCGTCAGCCGATCGCGCCGCTGACGGCGGCGCACCCCGAGATCGACGTCGTCGACGCCTACGAAATCCAGCTGATCAACATCCGCCAGCGGGTCGCCGAGGGCGCCCGGGTGGTGGGCCACAAGGTGGGCCTGTCGTCGTTGGCGATGCAGCAGATGATGGGCGTCGACGAGCCGGACTACGGACACCTGCTCAACGAGATGCAGGTCTTTGAGGACATCCCGGTCAAAGCGGACAAGTATCTCTACCCGCGGGTGGAAGTCGAGGTCGGTTTCATCCTGGCGCACGACCTGCCCGGCGCGAACTGCACCGAAGACGATGTGCTGGCCGCGACCGAAGCGCTGGTGCCGTCCATCGAGCTGATCGACACCAGGATCACCGACTGGAGGATCGCCCTGTGCGACACCATCGCCGATAACGCCTCATCGGCGGGTTTTGTGCTCGGCGCTGGGCGGGTCGCGCCCTCAGACATAGACGTCACCAAGATCGACGCGGTATTGACCAACAACGGCGAGGTGGTGGCCAAGGGCCGCAGCGACGCGGTGCTGGGAAATCCGGTAACCGCCGTGGCGTGGCTGGCCCGCAAGGTGGAAAGCTTCGGGGTGCGGCTTCGGGCCGGTGACATCGTGTTGCCCGGTTCCTGCACCCGGGCCATCGACGCGCCTCCTGGTAGCAACTTCGTCGCCGATTTCGACGGCCTCGGGTCCGTCCGTTTGTCTTTCGAGTAAAAGGAGCGTTCATGCCCTCAACAGGCCCGAAGGCAACTGTGGCCATTGTCGGGTCGGGCAACATCAGCACCGACCTGCTCTACAAGCTGCTGCGCTCGGAGTGGCTGGAACCGCGCTGGATGGTGGGCATCGACCCGGACAGCGAAGGCCTGGCCCGGGCTCGCAAGCTGGGGTTGGAGACCACCCACGAAGGTGTCGACTGGCTGCTGGCGCAGTCCGAGAAACCCGACCTGGTGTTCGAGGCGACAAGCGCCTACGTTCACCGGGACGCGGCGCCGAAGTATCAGGCCGCGGGAATCCGGGCCATCGACCTGACGCCTGCCGCGGTCGGCCCGGCGGTGATCCCGCCGGCCAACCTCCGTGAGCATCTCGACGCCCCCAACGTCAACATGATCACCTGCGGCGGACAGGCGACCATCCCCATCGTCTACGCGGTGTCGCGGGTCGTTGAGGTCCCCTACGCCGAGATCGTTGCCTCGGTCTCCTCGAGTTCGGCGGGACCGGGCACCCGGGCCAACATCGACGAGTTCACCAAGACCACGTCCCGTGGCGTCCAGACCATCGGCGGCGCCAAACGCGGCAAGGCAATCATCATCTTGAATCCGGCAGACCCGCCGATGATCATGCGCGACACCATCTTCTGCGCCATCCCCGAGGACGCCGACCAGGACGCGATCGCCCAGTCGATTCGCGACGTCGTCGCCGAGGTGCAGACCTATGTGCCGGGCTACCGGATGCTGAACGAGCCGCAGTTCGACAAGCCGTCGGTGCACTCCGGCGGTCAGGCTCTGGTCACCACGTTTGTCGAGGTCGAGGGTGCCGGCGACTATCTGCCGCCGTACGCGGGCAACCTGGACATCATGACCGCCGCGGCCACCAAGGTCGGCGAGGAGATCGCCAAAGAATCCTTGTCCGCGACGGCGGGAGGAGCGCAGGCATGACTACGGACATCTTCTTCAACCCGGTCTGGGACGTGCGGATGACCGACACGTCGCTGCGGGACGGCTCGCACCACAAGCGCCACCAGTTCACCAAGGACGAGGTCGGCGCGATCGTGGCTGCGCTGGACGCCGCGGGCGTGCCGGTGATCGAGGTGACCCACGGGGATGGGCTGGGCGGGTCGAGCTTCAACTATGGCTTTTCCAAGACGCCTGAGCAGGAGCTGATCAAGCTCGCCGCCGAGACCGCCAAAGAGGCCAAGATCGCCTTCCTGATGTTGCCCGGTGTGGGCACCAAGGAGGACATCAAGGAGGCCCAGAACAACGGTGGCTCGATCTGCCGGATCGCCACCCACTGCACCGAGGCCGACGTGTCGATCCAGCACTTCGGCCTGGCCCGCGAGCTGGGTCTGGAGACCGTCGGGTTTTTGATGATGTCGCACACCATTGCGCCGGAGAAGCTGGCCGCGCAGGCGCGCATCATGGCCGACGCCGGTTGCCAGTGTGTCTACGTCGTCGACTCTGCTGGCGCGCTGGTGCTCGACGCTGTGGCCGACCGGGTAGCGGCGTTGGTCGCCGAACTCGGCGACGACGCCCAGGTCGGTTTTCATGGCCACGAGAACCTGGGATTGGGAGTGGCCAACTCGGTGGAGGCCGTCCGCGCGGGTGCCAAGCAGATCGATGGCAGCGTGCGCCGGTTTGGTGCCGGTGCGGGCAATGCGCCCGTCGAGGCCTTGATCGGGGTGTTCGACAAGATCGGCGTCAAGACCGGTATCGACTTCTTCGACATCGCCGATGCCGCAGAGGACGTGGTGCGCCCGGCGATGCCGGCCGAATGCGTGCTCGACCGTAACGCGCTGATCATGGGCTATTCCGGGGTGTATTCCAGCTTCCTCAAGCACGCCGTCCGCCAGGCCGAGCGCTACGACGTTCCGGCGCACCAGCTGCTGCACCGAGCCGGTCAGCGCAAACTGATCGGCGGTCAGGAAGACCAGCTCATCGACATCGCGCTGGAGATCAAGCGCGAACAAGCCGCCAGCGGACAAGAAGCCGGTACGCACTAGCGTCACCGCTCCGGCCCCGGCTGCCGTAACGCGGCCGCAGGTACGCTCGATTAAGGCAATAGCCGAAAGCCTTGAAGGAGCAACCCATGACCGCGATCTCCCGAAACCACTGGCTGCGCCGCGGACGCTACGGTCTGGTGGCCGCTGGCCTGCTCAGCGCCACCGCTTCGGTGCTGATCGCGTTGCCCGTGGCGAACGCCCAGTGCGATCAGACCGTTGGTAATTCCATCGACTCGTACCTGAAGCGGCATCCCGACCTCCACCAGCAGCTGCAGGACAAGTCTCAGGCTGAGGGCGGTAACGGCAACGTCCTTGACTACCTGAACCGGCATCCTGATGTGCGGCAGCATCTGATCGACCTGTCGCAGCAGTGCGCGCCGTAGCCGGCTAGCGAGCGTCGTGTGGGAGTGCCCCGAGCGACGCGCGCAAACGTTCGCCCATTGACGAAAATTAGAACACGTTCTAGCGTCGAGGCGTGTCCGCTCCCCTCTTCTCTGAGCCGC
>Ga0302325_10036550_pt1 | contig 10010 bp, 7 predicted proteins | sample Palsa_T0_2_FD_201948 | JGI IMG/M metagenome (GOLD analysis project Ga0302325, IMG submission 201948) | Peat permafrost microbial communities from Stordalen Mire near Abisko, Sweden - Palsa_T0_2 | ecosystem: Environmental > Terrestrial > Soil > Palsa > Peat permafrost | place: Sweden: Abisko... | reverse complement strand
CTCGCTGATGAGCCGGGGGATCGAGACGCGGATCCTGCCCGCCGTGCGGGAGCTCGGCATCAGCGTGACCGCGTACGGGATCCTCTCCCGCGGCCTGCTGAGCAGCGGCACCGCCCAGCTGGCCCCCAATGACCCGCGTACCCGCTTCCCCAGGTTCTCAGGCGAGAACCACGCCAGGAACCTGGAGCTGCTGGCCGCGCTCGAGGTGATCGCCGCGGACCACGGGGTGACCGCCGCGCAGCTGGCCATCGCCTGGGTCGCCTCCCGCGGCGAGGACATCATCCCGCTGATCGGGACCAAGCGCCGGGACCGGCTGACCGAGGCGCTCAAGGCGCTTGACCTGACGCTGAGCACCGACGACCTGACCGCGATCGAGGCGGCCGTCCCGGCCGCGGCAGTCGCGGGGGACCGGTACGCGAAGTCCCAAGTCAGCACCCTAGACAGCGAACGCTGAGCCAAGCCGATCACTGAGCCAAGCCGATCACTGAGCCAAGCCCAGCGCTGCGCGTCTGCTGCCCGCAAAGGCCCAGGCGCGCTGTCTCTCCAGCACCACCAGCTATCTGGTATCACCGCGCGGCGTATTTCGAATTTATCGTGCGACACGACCCCCCTGATCAAGGGGGTCTTGACATACGATATCGAAACCCTCATTTTAAACAGCCTTTATGGATCTTCGCGCCCATAGTATGGCGCGAGGGCCCCGATCCGGCGACGCAGCCGGAGCTGCAGATCCACGGACCGCGCCCTAGCGGCGGTAGTCGCCCGCCAGCTCGCGCAGGCGGCCGTGCGCGCCGTCCATCGGGCCAGCGCCGCCGGCGCCGAGATAGCGCTTGGCCATCTTGGCGATCGAGGTGTAGTTGGTGTCGCAGACGTTAGCCAGCGGCGATTCCACCGCCTGGGTGACCAGCTGGTAGGCATCAAGCGGGTCGAGCTCGCAGAGCGCGGCGACCCAGGTCACCATGTCGTGCTGGGCGATGCGGAACGCGTCCTCGAGCGGCCGCGCCGAACCAGCCGACATGATGTGCGTGTCCGATTCCAGCCGCGGCCACGGGCAGGGCGCGCCCTTGATCAGGTCTACCACCAGGACGGTGTTCATCGCGCATTCGACCGCCACCCCGCAGGTCTCGCCCTCGCCCTGGCGGGCGTGCCCGTCGCCGAGCGACAGCAGCGCCCCGGCCACGTTGACCCCGAGGTAGCAGGTGACCCCGGCGCGCATCTCCGGCGTATCCATGTTCCCGCCGAACGCATCGGGCACCAGCGCGCTGCGCACCTCCAGGTTCGCGGGCGCCACCCCGACCGTGCCGTGCATCGGGTCCATCGGCAGGTCCATGACGAACGAGCTTCGCCGCGCGCTGAACCGGCAGGTCCGGGCGGCGGCGTCGAGCTCCCACAGCCAGACCACCTCAGGCAGCGGTTCTTGCAGCAGCGCGGTCAGGTGCGTCCCGGTGAGCGCGCCGAACAACGGCACGGTCGTCGAGGCACCTACCGGCCGGGCCGGCTCGATCGAGACGAAGTGCACCGCGACGGTGTCTCCAGGCTCGGCGCCCTCGATATAGAACGGCCCGGTCTGCGGGTTCAGGAAAGGGAACTCGCAGACCTGGGAGACGAGGTCCTGCTCGCCGCGCACCCGGCCGGCGAAGCAGTCCTCGGTGTAGACCTCGAGGATCGCGGGTGTCCTGATCCGCCGGACCGGGGCCGCGCCGCCGAACGTCCACGCGTACTGCGCGGGCTCGGGGCGGAACTGGATCACCTCAAGGTCAGCCATGGCGCTATGTTCGCACGCTGATTTCGCCCGGCACGTCCGCTGCCGGGCCAGCGACGCGATCGCGGCCGGACCGCAGCCGTCTGGCCACCTGCTGCACCGCCATCACCAGGACCACTAGCAGCCCCGCGACAATTCCGTCGAGCCAGAAGTGATTGGCCGTCACGACCACCACGAGCAGGGTAAGCAGGGGGTAGCCCGCCGCTAGCCAGCGCCACCGGCTGGGCGACGCCGCGATCACCCCGATGGCCACGATCAGCGCCCACCCGACGTGCACCGACGGCATGGCCGAGAACTCGTCCGCGTTGAAGCCGCCGTGCCAGGAGTAGACGGACTGGCCGTAGCGGACGGCGGTGTCGACGAGCCCGGTGCCGCCCGGCCCGGTGACCGGCAGCAGCCGCGGCGGGGCCACCGGGATCAGCTGAATGAGCAAGCTGGCCCCGGTGAACAGGGCCACCGTGGTCCTGATCGCCGGATAGCGATCCCGGTGCCGCACGTAAAGCCAGATAAGGCAGGCCCCGAGGGCGGCGAAGTGAAGGGTGTCGTAGTACAGGTTGAAGGCCTGTACTAGCAGCGGATGGGGCAGGAAGAGCCGCTGCACGCTGGTCTCGCTGGGCAGGTGCAGTACCCGTTCGGCGTGCCATAGCCAGTGGCCCCTTGACATGGCCCCGGCCCGGCTCATGACGGTGAAAGACCCTGCGAACTGCCACAGCGCGTACAAGCCGAAAAGCACCGCGGCCTCGCGGGCCACGCCGCCCCAGGTGATCCAGGCTCGGGCCGGCCGATGTCGCCGCACCGCCCCGGCGGTCAGCGCGATGATGGCCAAGCCCGCGGCAGCGCCCGTCGCGTCCTGCCAGGAGAGCATGAAATGCGGCACGGCCGGTTACCCCGAATCGTCAACCAGTCACAGTCACCCCGACGGGCCCGAAGACGATCATACCCAGATGGGAGGCACCCTCCGCTTCACCCGGCCGGAGCCGCTTCACCCGGCCGGAGCCGCTTCACCCGGCCGGAGCCGCTTCACCCGGCCGGAGCCGCTTCACCCGGCCGGAGCCGCTTCACCCGCGCCCCCGTCACATCCTGCGGGTGCCGAACTCCCCGGCCGCGTCCGGCTCTAAGCCGACGCCGTTGCGGCTGAGCCCCGACAGATCCGGCTCGCCTTGCGGCAGGGACACGCTGCCGGTCACATCCGCGGCCAGCCGCACCCGGTCCCCGTCCACCAGGCGGACCTCCGAGCCGGGCAGGACCCGGTCATCGTTGACGAAGGTGCCGTTGGTCGAGTTCTCATCCGTGATCGAGGCGTGCCCGGAGTCGTCGACCTGGACAGTGGCATGCCGTCGCGACACGTTGTCGAAGCGGGCGAAGGCCGCCGCCACCAGGGACTCAGCGGGGTCCCTGCCGAGCAGCACGGACGTTCCCGCCGGGATGTCCACGTTGCCGGTGGGGAAGGTGATCCGCATGACCACGGGGGAGATGCGGCGGCGCCGGCCGGTCGGCAGCGCTTCCCCGCAGGTGGGGCAGATCACGTCCGCGGCATCGCGGACGGCGTTGCCGCAGTTCGGGCAGTAGGCCGCCGCCTCAGAGCTGGCTTGGATGAACCGCTGCGAGATGGTGGGCGTCGGCACGTCTTCGTCAGGTGCGGCAGTATGCGGCAGGTTGGCGCCGCACCGGAAGCAGATCAGATCCTCCGGCTGGACCTTGACGCCGCAATCGGGGCAGCTCAGGCTGGCCATGTTCTCGCTCTCGTGTTTGGGGATCGGCCCACGTTAGACTACCGGGCCGGGTGCGGGGTTCGCAGCGGGCCCGGCGAAGGTGTTCCGATAGCCCGATACCACCCAGACCCGGAGAAGCGCGACCTGCGGGATCCCGTCGTCAGCGCCCCGGAAACGTCTCCGCGCACGCCATTGTGAGCTAAACCCTCCCTGAATCAGCTGCGGCCGGTAGTCCTGCTGGGTGATCGAAGCGTTATAGAGGGTAATCCCAATGAGCTAATAATCGGCGTCAATTATCATCATTGCGGGCTGATTGCCGGTTCACGGGCCGGGACGGCGTTTTATGGCTCTTGCGGCGCCGGCCGGATGAGCGGCGATCACGGCCCCAGCCCGGACGCTTGGCGCCGGCCGGTGCCAACCCGGCGTAACCTCGGCAGACTGCGAGATGGCCCGGTAAAGACCGTTATGAGCGACTGACAATACGAAGAGTTAGTATACAATCGCTGAGAGTGCAATATCGCCTGCCTTCATGACACGGCGAAACGGCACGGTAACCTTCTTCGAGAAGATCTCGCCCGTTTACTGGCGAATGCGCAGTGGCGACAAGCCAGAAGATGATTATATGTCCTTACCCGTTTTGTAACGCGAGAGTGTGGCCTCGGCCGACCTGTAAACCCGAGCAGCGGCGATCGCTGCGAAGGGAAAGAGGGGTAGGTATGTCTGTGCGGCTTGCGCAGTCGCAGCCTGACATACGTGCAGGCCAGGTTTCCCGATGCGAGGTGCGAACGTAGTGCGTAGACGATCGGTGACGAATCCCGGCGAAGCCGCTGGTGATACCGAGCCCGTCAACGGGGGACAGGCGGACGGGGGAGGTTCAGGGCTGCTCTCGGAAGGCAGCGACCCAGGCTCGGCCGCGTGGCGGGAGCAGGGATCGCGGGAGCAGGGATCGACTGGCCCGCAGGCCGCCACGGCCAAGCCTGGCAATGTGCCGAACGTTCAGACCGGGAACGTTCAGGCAGGCCCGGTGGCCCAGACCGCGCTGCCCAGCCCTAACCCGGACGCGAGCCGTTCCGTTACGCCACGGCGTCCGGCGCCGTCTACGTCCAAGTTCGCGCTGACCAACTGGCGGGTGCGCTGGCGGCTGATCGCGGTGATCGCGGTCCCGACCCTGACCGCGGCGATCCTCGGCTCGCTGCAGATTTACGGTGACGTCAGCAACTGGAACGCGGCGGGCCGCGTCCAGCACCTGGCCCAGCTCAACTCCGCGGTCGTGACGCTCACCCAGAAGCTGGAAGATGAGCGCGACCTGTCGGCCGGCTATGCGGCCAACCGGAGCGCCGGCGGCGCGCTGGTCGGCGAGCTGTCCACTGCGAAGACCGCCACGACCGCCGCCGTGAACTCGGTGACCTCGCTCGCGGCCGGCGTCAACACCTCCTCCGGATACCAGGCGTCCACCGTGCAGAACCTGAGCACGCTGCTGAACAGCCTCCAGGACCTTTCGGCCGACCGCATCGAGGTCCTGACGTCACAGACTCCGGCGGCGAAGATCGTCCAGGTCTACACGGAAAACATCATCACCCCGGCGAACATCTTCAGCGCCGCCGCCGGTACCGGCGCCAACGACGCCGTGCTGCAGGGCAACATCACCACTCTCGGTTCGCTGCTGCGGATCGAGAATGAGATGTCGGTGCAGCGCGGGATCTTGTACGCCGCGCTCAGTTCACCGGGAGCCACGCTTCGGCCTGGTGACCTGACCAACCTGGAGCAGGCCTTCCAGCAGCAGCAGGCTGACGAGGCCGACTTCAACGCCTCGACACAAACCGCCGAGCAGCAGATCTTCAGCAACACGGTCAGCGGCTCGGCAGTCGACCTCGCGGCCTCCCAGGAAGACCTGGCCGAATCGACCGCGAACGGCACGACGCCGCTGACGCATAACGCCGGCCTGACCGCCGCGAGCTGGTACAAGAACCAGTCGGCCACCATTGGCGACACCCGCAAGGTGGCCGCCCAGCTCACCGGGGTTATTAGCGCCCGGGCCGACTACCTCCGGTCGCATGCCACCGACATCTTGCTGGTCACCAGCCTCGTCACCCTGCTGCTGCTCCTCCTGGTGCTGCTGGTCTCGACGATCGTGGCGCGCTCCCTGATCCGGCCGCTGCGCAAGCTCCGGGCCGACGCGCTCGACGTGGCCGGTCACCGGCTGCCCGAGATGGTCCGCAGGCTGAGCCAGAGCGAGGGCGCGGACGAGGGTGTCGAGATCGAGCCGATCGGGGTCACCTCGACCGACGAGATCGGTGAGGTGGCGCGGGCCTTCGACCAGGTTCACCGTGAGGCAGTCCGGCTGGCGGCCGACGAGGCCATGCTGCGCGGCAACCTCAACGCGATGTTCATCAACCTGTCCCGGCGCAGCCAGTCCCTGATCGAGCGGCAGCTGTCGCTGATCGACTCGCTCGAGCAGAGCGAGCAGGACTCCGGCCGGCTCAGCAGCCTGTTCCGCCTTGACCACCTGGCCACCCGCATGCGCCGTAACTCCGAGAACCTGCTGGTTCTGGCCGGCCACGAGGTGACCAGGCGGTGGAGCCAGCCGGTCGCGCTCGTCGACGTCCTGCGCGCGGCGATCTCCGAGATCGAGCAGTACGAGCGGGTTGTCCTGAACGTGCAGCCCGGGATCGTCGTCGTCGGCCAGGCTGTCAACGACGTGGTGCACCTGGTCGCGGAGATCGTGGAAAACGCCACCACCTTCTCCCCGGAAGACACCCAGGTGTACGTGTCCGGCCAGCCGCTGAGCAGCGGCGGCGTGCTGCTGGACATCACCGACAACGGCGTCGGGATCTCGGACCAGGAGATGTCGCACGCGAACTGGCGGCTGGACAACCCGCCGGTGGTCGACGTCGCGGTGTCCCGGCGGATGGGCCTGTTCGTGGTCGGCCGCCTGGCGGCCAGGCACGGTGTCCGGGTCCGGCTGCGGCACGCTCAGGCCGGCGGCCTGACCGCGCTGATCTGGCTGCCGGACACGGTGGCGGCACCTGAAGTGGCGCCGCCGCTCGGCAGGCTCCGCCGGTTCGAGGCAGAAGACTTCGGCCCCGCGGCGTCGCTGTCGGCTCCCACCCAGGCCATCGCGCCCAGCGCTGCCTCGCAGGCCACGGCGGCGGCGCGGATACCGAGGTTCTCGCCCACCCAGCCCGCCACTCCGGCGGCTCCGGTCACGCCGGCCGTGCCTTCCCCGGCGGCTCCGCCCTTCAGCCCCGTCGCGGGAGCGGGTGCGCCCGCCCAGAAGGCTCAGGCCGACTCCGGCCCGCAGGCGGACGAGGGGAGCACGGCTCCCGCGGTAGGCCTCGGGGACGGCGGCCTAGCCGCGGCGCGCAACGGCTGGGATGTGGGCGGCGGCGCCTGGGGCGACCGCGGCGAGTCCACGACCCAGGGCCTCCCGGTACGCAACGGCACCGCGAACGGCAAGCCCGCGGGTGACAACCCGAGCAAGGCCACTCCCTTCGCCGCCAGCGCATCCCCGGCCAGCGCCGCGCCAGCTAACGCAGCGCCCGCCAGCACCGGCCCGGCCCACGCCGACACCGGCCAAGGCACCGGCCAGAACCAAGGCCAGGGCAGCAATCAAGGCCAAAGCCAGCCGACGCCGAACGGTCCCAGGCTGCCCGCCTTCACCGGGCTGAGCTCGCAGGGACCGCAGTTCCCGATCGGCAGCCAGAATGTCCACGGCAGCGACGGCCCGAGCGCGGCTGACCCGGCTAGCCCGGCCGGACGTCCCGCGATCGCCACGAACGGCCAGCCGGCTGAGGACTCGGCAGGCAACTCGGGGCAGGTGACGATCCCGCCCGCCGGTGCCCAGGAACCGCGGCTGCCGATCTTCGACTCGCTTGAGTCCGACTGGTTCCGCCGCAGCGGGCAGACCATGACGGCTACCCAGCAGCGCCCCCAGGGCACATCCGCCACGCAAGCCACGGCCACACAGGCCGGACAGGCAGCGCAGCAGGCCTTCCGGACCTCGCCCGCCGACGAAGGCTGGAAGGCCGCCCAGGCGGTCGCGTCGCCCGAAGCGGGCGAAACCACCGGAGCCGGGCTGCCGAGGCGCGTTCCGCGGGCTAATCTCGTACCAGGTTCAGTAGGAAGCGGTGGCGGCCAGGAGCCAGAGGCAGAAACGCCCGTCAGGTCGCCGGATGCGATTCGCAACCGCATGGCGAGCTTCCAGCGAGGCGTGCGCGAAGGTCGCGCCGTCGCACCCCAGATCGAGGAGCCGTAGGACCGATGACATACCAAGGCCCAGGCCGAGCGATACCCGGAGGAGGACCCTTCATGGACGGGCGACGAGAGGAGTGCGCATGAGCACACCAGGACGCCCTGCGCAGGACCTCAACTGGCTGATCACCAACTTCGTCGAGCGGGTGCCGGACGTGGCACACGCCGTGGTGGTGTCCTCGGACGGCCTGCCGCTGGCCTTCAGCGCTGGTTTTCCGCAGGAACGGGCCGATCAGCTCGCGGCGGTGACGTCGGGACTGACGAGCTTGACCCAAGGTGCGTCGCGGGTATTCGAAGGCGGCGCGGTAGTGCAGACTGTAGTAGAGATGCAGCGGGGCGTACTGGTGGTCATGGCGATTAGCAATGGCTCCAGCCTTGCTGTTCTCGCTGCGTCCACATGTGATCTCGGCCTAGTGGCTTATGAGATGACCTTGCTGGTTGAACGGGCCGGCCGGGTCCTCACTCCCGCCACCCGCGGCATCATGCAAGCAGCTATCCCGGGAGATGGACGACGGTGACCGGAGGTTTCAGTGGCGGGCCAAGGGCGAGGTGACGACCGGTCCCCGTTCGTAGGCTTGCCCGGTTCCTGGCAGGGCCGGGCGGGTCTATGGGACGAAGGGCCGGGGCCGCGATCCGGCTTCGGTAACTTCGGGACCGATGAGGACGGTGCCACCAGGCTCGTCCGGCCGTATACGGTAACAGGGGGCCGGACGCAGCCGAGGTACCAGCTCGCCATCGAGGCGCTGGTCACGGCGACCGTGCTGGAGCCTCGCGATCTGTCTGTGCTGGCACCTGAATGTCAGGCGATCCTGCAGTTCTGCCGGGACTGGAGGTCGGTGGCCGAGGTGTCGGCGGTGTTGCGGCTGCCGCTAGGCGTGGCCAGGATCCTCATCGCGGACATGGGGGCGGACGGGCTCGTCCGTATCCACCAGCGCGATGATTCTGAGGGCCGTCCGGACCTCAATTTGCTCGAAAGGGTGCTTAGTGGACTCCGTAAGATCTAGCGTCGCTCAGCCGAGGTCCGACGCTCCATCCGCCATGACCTCGGTCAAGATTGTGGTGGCCGGAGGATTCGGCGTAGGCAAGACCACCTTCGTGGGGTCGGTCTCAGAGATCACCCCGCTGACCACCGAAGCGGTCATGACGGTGGCCAGCAGCGATGTCGACGACCTGTCGCACGTGCCGGACAAGTCGACGACTACCGTGGCGATGGACTTCGGCCGGATCACCCTGGACAAGGATCTCGTGCTCTACATGTTCGGGACGCCGGGCCAGCACCGGTTCTGGTTCATGTGGGATGACCTGATCCAGGGCGCGATCGGCGCGGTCGTGCTCGTCGACACCCGCCGCCTCGCGGATTCCTTCCCGGCCGTGGACTACTTCGAAGCGTCCGGGCTGCCGTTCGTGATCGGGATTAACGGCTTCCACGGCCAGTTCCCGCACCGGTCACGCGACGTCAGCGAGGCGCTGGCCATCTCACCTGACGTGCCGGTGATCCCCTGCGACGCGCGGAACCGGGAGTCGACCAAGGCCACCCTGGTCACGCTGGTCGAGCACGCCATGTCGATGCAGACGGCCGGACGGTACTGATAGGTGGCAGCTGGTTACTACACAACCAGCACTGCTTTTCTCGAAGCCCTGGCTGAGGCCGGGGTCAGGTACCTGTTCGCCAACCTGGGCAGCGACCACCCCGGCATCATCGAGGCACTCGCGCAAGCCCGTGACGAAGCACGCGAGCCCGCGTTCCCGCGGCTGATCGTGTGCCCGCACGAGACCGTAGCGCTGTCCGCCGCGCATGCGTATGCCAGCGTGAGCCGGACCCCGCAGGCCGTCCTGGTGCACGTGGACGCGGGCACCCAGAACATGGGCGGGGCGGTGAGCAACGCCATGCGCGGCCGCGTCCCGGTGCTCATCTTCGCCGGCGCCGCGCCGTATACCGTCAGCGGCGAGCCCGGTCTACCTCACCGGCCCGCGTGAGGTCATGGAGGAGACGCTCGAGCCGTACGCCACCGACCCGGCGCACTACACGCCGGTCGCGCCCGGCGCGCTCACCGGGGAAGTCACCCGCGAGATCGCGACGGCGCTGGCCGGGGCGAGCCACCCGCTGATCATCACGTCCTACCTGGGCCGTAACCCGGACGCGGTCGGTGCGCTGGTCGAGCTGGCCGAGCTGCTCGCCATCCCGGTCATCGAGTCGGCCGCCTTCCACGTGAATTTCCCTGGCGACCATCCGCTGCACAGCGGCTACCAGTTCACCACGACCGAGCAGAACCCGCTGCTCGCCG
>Ga0302325_10036546_pt1 | contig 10011 bp, 6 predicted proteins | sample Palsa_T0_2_FD_201948 | JGI IMG/M metagenome (GOLD analysis project Ga0302325, IMG submission 201948) | Peat permafrost microbial communities from Stordalen Mire near Abisko, Sweden - Palsa_T0_2 | ecosystem: Environmental > Terrestrial > Soil > Palsa > Peat permafrost | place: Sweden: Abisko... | reverse complement strand
CGTGTCCGTATGACACACCAAGGCGAGGTCAATGGCTCGTTCCGACGGATCTTGGCCAGGTGGGACCGCTATCACATTGATTTTTTCATTCCCGGATGAGTCGCGGTAGGGGAGCATCCGCGTGTGCCATCCGGATTCATGCAAGAACCCGCTCGCGTATTCGACCAGCGGGCGATTGGACAGCGAAGAGATGGAGGGAATTTTCACCAACTCACGCAAGAGGGAGAGTGCGGAGTTCATCGGTTTCTGTCGGTAGCGCCCTGATGGATAGGTGCGGATTCCCGGCCAGCGACAACTTCAGCCTGTAAAGATGCGAGCATCCCCCGGGCGATGCATCCGTCCGCTTTCTCGATGGATTCGGTCAAGTCCTGGTCCTTCAAAGAGACGGCACACTCCTGAAGAATCGTTGCCTGGGCCTGATCGAGGATGTCACCAGTGCGGTCCAAACCTCGGAATTGCAATGCTCGAACCGCTGCCAAGGCTTCGAGAGCAAGTACGAGCCTTGCCAGTTTGCCGACCTCCGACAACTTTAGCGCCGACGTCATTCCCATGCTGACGAAGTCCTCTTGATTGCCACTTGTCGGAATCGAACAGGTCGAGGCCGGATTGGCCAAAACTCGAATTTCGGCAATGAGCGAGGCTGCCGTCACCTGCGCCATCATCAACCCCGACTCCAAGCCGGGCTTGCTCGCCAGAAACGCCGGCAGGCCCTCATTTAACGCGGGATTCACCAGGCGTTCGATACGCCGCTCGGAAATGCCCGCTAGCTGACAAAGCGCGATTGCCAGGAAGTCCAAAGCCAACGCGAGAGGGGCGCCGTGGAAGTTGCCACCGGACAAGATCTCATCGTCGAATACCAACGGATTGTCCGTGGCGGAGTTCAATTCGATGGCGAAAACTCGATTGGCGTAACTCATCGCATCACGGACCGCCCCGTGAACCTGAGGTATACAGCGGAGAGAATATGCGTCTTGGACCCTTCTAGCATTTGAATCGGCGGAAACGGTCGCGCTTCCTGCAAGTAAAGAGCACAGCACTAAAGCCGTGAATCGCTGGCCAGGATGCGGGCGGGCGGAATGGATTCTTTCGTCGAACGCCGCCGTTCTTCCAAGGAGCGCCCGAACCGTCAGCGCACTGACAACGTCCGCACTGTCCACAAGATTTTCCAGCTCGAGCAGCTGCAGGATGCCAATCGCTAGCATCGCCTGCGTCCCATTGACGAGCGAAACCCCTTCTTTCAGGGCGAGAGTGAGCCGCGGAATTCCTGCATGCCGCAACGCCTCATGTCCATTGCAGATGTGGCCGCCGACCTCCGCTTTCCCCTCTCCGATGAGCACAAGCGCAATGTGCGCCAAGGGAGCCAGATCGCCGCTTGCGCCTACGCTGCCGCGAGACGGGACCACGGGCGTCACATCGTGGTTCAACAGTTGACACAGGGTCTCGGCCACTTCAACGCGAACCCCCGATAAGCCCTTCGCCAGAACGTTTGCGCGGATCAGCATCATGGCCCGGACTACTTCTCGCGGCAAGGGAGGTCCACAGCCGCAAGCGTGTGAACGAATCACGTTCAACTGAAGATCATCGAGATCGGAAAGCGACAGCCGGGTATTCGCAAGCAGACCGACTCCGGTATTCACGGCGTAGACAGGCGAATCCGCAGCGGCAAGATTCAAGACCGAGTCTCGAGTCCGGCTCATCCGCTCGCGTGCGTGCAAATCCATTTGGACAGGCTCGCGAGCGACCGCAACCGCCTTGACCTCAGAAATCGTAAGGTGATTTCCATCTAGGCTGACCATGGTCTCAATTCTACGGATCACTGTGGATTTGGGTAAGCCCGAATGCGTGGTATAGTGTCCGAATTGCACTGGCAATAAGGGCGAGGGCACATATGGACAGTGGAATCTACGCATTTCTTGACGAAATATCGCGGAAGCTGTTGCAGGAATTACAAAAGGACGCCCGGATTCCGTTCGCGGAACTTGGGAGGCGGGTGGGGCTATCCGCGTCCGCCACCGCAGAGCGAGTGCGCCGCTTGGAAGATGAAGGAATCGTTCGGGGATATCGAGTTGACATAGATCCGCGAGCGCTGGGATATAACATCATGGTCTTCACGCGGATGACGTTTCAAGGCGAAAAGTACAAACATTTTCTTACACATATAAGGGGCGTCGAAGAGGTTCGCGAGTGCTATCACCTCACGGGCAGCGACGCACTGATCATGAAAATCCTCGCGCGCTCGATTGAGGATCTCGATTCGATCGTCACAAGATTCCTGTCGTATGGCGAACCAAATTCCAGTGTGGTTCTTGATAACGCATTCGTCCGCACACACTACGACCTCGATCCGGTAAAGCCCAAGAGGCCCTCCGAACGGGAGCCAAACTCCACACGTCTAGGATAGTGTGGCCGCGCCCACGCCCATGCGCCGCGAGAAATGAGCTTGCCACGGCACAGGAACTGCGCGCCGCGTGATCACATCATGGGAATCTTAATGTTCCTACGCAAAGCGAACTTCTTCGCCTCCTCGTAACCGGCATCGACATGACGCGCAACCCCGATGCCTGGATCGTTTGTCAACACTCGCTCGATGCGCTCCGCCATGCCCTTACTGCCGTCGGCGACGGTGACTTGTCCGGCGTGCTGCGAGTAACCAATGCCAACGCCTCCGCCATTGTGAATAGACACCCACGACGCCCCGCTGGCTGCGTTCAACAAAGCATTGAGCAAGGGCCAGTCTGCGATGGCGTCGCTGCCATCTTTCATGGCCTCGGTTTCCCGGAATGGCGAAGCCACCGAACCGCAGTCCAAATGATCGCGCCCCATCACAATCGGGCCCTTGATTTTCCCGCGTTTCACCAGATCGTTGATCGCCAATCCAAATTCGGCGCGCTCACCGTAGCCCAGCCAGCAAATGCGCGCCGGATAGCCCTGGAACTTGATGCGCCTACGAGCGAGATGAATCCAGCGATTGAGAAGCTGGTTCTCAGGGAACATTCGCAAAACCAGGTCATCCGTCAGGTGGATATCACCGGGGTCACCGGAAAGAGCCACCCAGCGGAAAGGCCCACGCCCCTCACAAAACAGTGGACGAATATACGCGGGCACGAAACCTGGGAAATCGTAGGCGTCCTTTACGCCATGGTCGAACGCGAAGGTTCGAATGTTATTGCCGTAGTCGAAGGTGACGGAGCCCATCCGTTGCAGCTTGAGCATACCTTCCACATGGCGCGACATCGTGTCGAGCGACCGCTCGACATATTCCTTTGGATCCTTTCTCCGTAACTCCAACGCTTCCTGGAGCGAGATGCCGCGGGGCACGTAGCCGTTGAGCGGATCGTGAGCCGAAGTCTGGTCGGTTAGGATGTCTGGGACGACGCCGCGCCGGGCGAGCTCCGGAATCACGTCGCCGCAATTTCCCACAAGGCCGACGGATACAGTTTCCTTCTTGCAGACAGCGCTTTTCACAATCCGGAGAGCTTCCTCCAGCGAGTCCGCCATAACGTCGCAGTAACCCGTGCGGACGCGCTTCTTGATGCGCTCCGGATCGACTTCGATCCCGAGATAGCATGCCCCCGCCATCACCGCAGCCAGAGGCTGGGCGCCGCTCATGCCTCCCATTCCGCCAGAGACGATCAGTTTCCCTTCCAGATTTCCCCCGAAGTGCTGACGTGCCGCCGCTGCGAAGGTCTCGAACGTTCCTTGAACGATCCCCTGCGAACCGATATAGATCCAAGAACCGGCGGTCATTTGGCCGTACATCGTGAGGCCGAGCTTTTCCAGCTCATTGAATTTTTCCCAGTTCGACCAATGTCCCACGAGATTCGAATTGCAGATCAGCACCCGCGGGGCGTACTCATGGGTGCGGAAGATTCCAACGGGCTTGCCGGACTGCACCAGTAACGTCTCGTCGTCATCGAGCGCCTTCAAGGAACGGACGATCGCGTGATAGCTCTCCCAATTTCGAACCGCCCGGCCCGTGCCCCCGTACACGACAAGGTCTTCTGGGCGCTCCGCTACCTCTTCGTCCAGGTTGTTCATCAACATGCGCATTGCGGCTTCCTGCTGCCAGCCCTTGCAGGACAAGGTCGAACCGCGGGGTGGATGCGTCGGCGAGTAGGTTGTGTTCATGGCTTCCTTGAATCCACAGTGGCTATTGTGCCCACACGTCTTGCCATACTCTTTGATACCGGGACACGATTTCTTGCCGATCCGGATGCACGCGATCCCGAACGATTAATCTTCCGCACGTCGCGACGTCGCAAATAGCCGATCGATCCAAGGAGAAGACGATCAGCGGGAGCAAGCCGTCCGCCGAATTCCCCGCGATGCTCGGGTCCGATAGGTCCACGGTAAAGAAGTCGGCCGGACTTCCCACGTCGAAGTTGCCACCGGGAATCATAAGTGACCTTGCTCCGTTGACCGTCGCACATTCGAATAGTCGCGTTGCGAGTTCTTGGTCGCCGATTTGATCCAGGATAGCTCGCTGTTCTTGTGCCAACCGAAGATGGTAGTCCAGCTCCCGGGCATCCTCCAGGGGATCAATCTGCGCCTGACTATCAGAGCCAAGCGCAATTCTGATCCCTCGCAGGGCCAGTTGGTCGGCGGCAACCACGCCGTCGCCCAGGTTGCGCTCCGTCGTCGGGCAGGAGCAAATGGAACCGCCAGAGGCGGCGAATTGATCCATCTCTTGACGAGAGATATGGATGGCATGAACGGCCGTGAAATCAGGTCCTAGAAATTTCTCCCGTTCGAACAAAGCGACGGGACTGAGGCCATACTCGCGTTCGCAAGCGGTCACTTCATCGCGCTGCTCCACGACATGCATGTGCAGCGGGAGGCTTCTTCCTCTGCTCCACTCGACGATTTCGCCGAGTTCATCCAAGGGCACGGCCCGAATGCTGTGAGGAGCGACGCCAAAGCGAATCCGATCCGAGTGCGCGGGAAACTCTTGCAGCAGCAACGCCATGTTCGTCAGGAATTCGTGGGTGGATTCAAAGAATCGAGCCTGCCCAGGATTGGGGGCAACTTCATAACCGGAGCGCTGGTAGGCCGTCCGGAGGAGGACGATCCGGAGTCCAACAGAGTGCGCCGCCTCGATGACTTTCTTAGACAGTAGATTGGGATCGTCATAAGGATAGCCATTTGGAGCCCTGTGCAGGTAGTGAAATTCGCCCACCGTCGCGGTACCGGATAGGGCCATTTCGAGAAATGCCATCCGAGCGACGTCATAGAGTTCTTCTGGACTCAAGCGTGCCGCCGCGTGATACATCGTTTCGCGCCATGACCAGAAGTTACGGCCTGCCGCCGTTCGAGACTCGGCCTTGCCGCGGATCAGGCGCTGGAATGAGTGGGAATGGGCATTGACAAACGCGGGGAGAAGAGCCTTGCCCGGAAGATTGATAACTTCGCAATCGTGAGCCGCCGATCTTTCGGCCGCGTTGAGGATTTCCCCGTCCTCGCCCACCAATAGCCCAACACCAGATCGGAACCGCCCTCCCGCGCCATAGAGAAGCTCCGGACAATACAAGGTGGTCATCGAGCTATCTCAATTCCGCGCGAGATTCGCGCCCATCCACAATGATGGGCATGGAACGAATCATCATGCAAGGTATTCGATGGATGGGCGCATCCCGCATGTGACCCTATCGCCAAGGTACCTTCGGGCCGTCTCACGAGGCTACCGGGCTGCGGGCAGACTCCTCCTGGATGATTTCGTACGTTACCGAAATCTCCGCCGTCGGCCGAAGAGTGGCCGCAACGCTGCAATACTTCGTGTCCGAAAGTTCGATGGCCTGTTTCACGGCAGACTCGGACACATTATCGCCCTGTATTACGTGGTGAAGCAGGATCGCTTTCCAGCTTCTCGGGAAGTCAGTGCGACGCTCCCCCCGCACTTCGATACGATAGCCCGTAATTCGCTCACGCTTCTTCCTCAGGATATCGACGATGTCGGACCCCATGCAGCCGCCGAGAGCGACCAGGAGCAGTTCGACGGGTGTTGCTGCTGCGCCCCGCTCTCCGTTGGTCTCCATCGTCAGAGCGTGGCCACCCGGACTAATCCCAATGAAGAAGTCATTGCCTCCGTAGTGCACGACGGCTTCAGAATGGGCCATGTTTTTGTCCCTTCGTTTGATTTGCTGGGGAACTTGCAAGACTCCTGCGCAACCGAATTCTCGGCGGTGGTTGAATCACAATCGAAAAAACGATCCCCTCCATCCAAAAGTGAGATTGGACTAACCCAAACGGAACCAATATGTTTCTGTCCGTGTTTGCGCCAGCCATTGTGCGTCATCTTTTTACAAACGGAACCAGTTCGTCAACAAACCTACCGGAAGTGCAAGTTTTCCCGCAACGCGTGTTCGTTTGTAATTGCCCTACAATGCCGAATGTTAGCGGGCTGGTCTGGGCAAAACACAGTAGAATATAGCGTGATTAGCAAAAACAACCGTGGTTCCATGCTTGCACCCGCAACGCGAGGGTTGTTAGGATGCGCGGCACAGTAGAAGCTAGACTTTCAGGGCTGTTCGCCTAGGACAGTTTGCGAGACCAGAGTAATCGGGGAGGAGATAGGGGAAATGCGCCATGCTTCACCGATTTTGTTTTGCTGCGCTTTTGGTTTGGCCCTCGTTTCTTGCGATGTCGTACCCTGCGCTGGGGCAAATAATGCCGGGCTCTGTAGAGGGACAAATTACGGACAGCCAGCAGTTGGCTGTACCTCTGGCCTCAGTGGAACTGCAAGATCCCTCAGGGAAGGTCATCGCCACCGTCACGTCTGACGAGACTGGCCATTACGCCTTCAGTACCGTTGTCCCCGGTTCTTATAAGCTACGCTTCAGCCAACCCGGTTTTCAGTCTGCGGATGGTGGTCCCGTGACGGTCGAAAGTGGTAAAACCGCGACTTTCAACGAGTCTCTCAACGCGGCGCGGGTCGAGCAACAGATTACTGTTGAAGCCGATGCGTTGACGGCGCTAGAGCCAACGGGTACTCGCTTAGATTTGGCCCCTATTGAGACGCCAGCCTCAATTGTTGAGGTCAATAGCTTCACGATGGATACACGTGGCTATAACCAGATTGACGAAGCTGTCGCAAGCATGCCCGGTGCCACAACCGGAGGTTCGCCGGCCGACCCATCCCAATTTGTCACACGCGGGTTTGTGGGCAATCAAATCACACTGTTGCGCGACGGCATCTACTTCGGCGCGGCGGGTATGACCAATCGCCCACAGAACTCTTTCAACGTCGCTAGCGTGGATTTGCTTTCAGGTCCCGCATCGGTGATTTATGGACAGGGCGCCGTGGGAGGCGTGGTCAACGTTCTCACGAAGCAGCCTGTCTTTGACACTATCACTTACGAGGGCATGGCTAATTATGGCAGTTTCAATTCCGTCAATTTGGGCGTAGGCGCCGGAGGACAAATTAATAATCACCTTGCCTTTCGGGCGGACGTCAGCGAATACAGCAGCGAAGGTTACGTCAAAGACTCAAATCCAGATGCGTTCAACTTCACCAGCGGGCTGCAGTGGAAGGTGACCCGGAATTTGGACGTTAAGCTTTCGTTGGATATTCAAACCGACAAGATGTCTTCCTATTACGGTACGCCGCTCGTTCCGGCCTCGTTTGGAACCGACCCGCTGAAGGGGGTTCTCGACTCAAGCCTGGGCGAGGTTCTCGACGCTCGCATGCGGTATAACAACTACAACGTCTCCAATCCGGAAGATACTTCCACAAGCTACCTTCCCAGTGCAACCGTCACTTGGCAGCCGACGCCGAATGTAACAGTAAGTGACGAGTATTATTACTTCAATGCGCGCCGGAACTGGGAAAACGCCGAGACCTATACGTTTTTGGGACCGAATAATGGTCAAACCGACGCCGAAGGTAATCCGATTCCGGCCGATGTGATAGCAAGGGACCGCTTTCACGTCTTTCACCATCAAAACATGAACGGGGACCGGCTGGATGTATCATGGCTGCACAGAATATTCGGAAAGACGAATAAGCTATCTGTGGGTTTTGAGAATTACGGCATCAGTTTCGCTCGCTCGCCCGGGTTTCCAAATGCCCTCTACGTGGACTACGTGGACCCATTAAATCCGGTACAAGGCAGCTACGGAAATTTTCCTGGGGACTTCCCTTCCAAGCTAAATTTGACCAAGCTTGACGACAATTCCGCTTTCCTCGAGGACGCGTTCGATGCAACCCATCGCCTCAAGGTCGTGGTTGGCCTCCGCTATGAGCAATTATACCTGGACCGCCAGAACTTCGATTCTACAGGGGCCTTCCAGGCTAGCACGAGTTTTGCCAGCGATTACTATCCGCTGGACTATAGGGCTGGCGTTGTCTACAACTTCACTTCCTACCTCACCGGGTACGGCCAATTCTCCACCGGGGCAGATCCACCTGGAGACGATATCTTTGACGTCAACGCCAATGAAAATTTTAAGTTGGCTACTTCTCAGCAGGAAGAGGTTGGACTCAAGAGTATTTTCCCGGACGGAAAGGGAGAAGCCACATTTGCGGCCTACTACATCAAGCGCAACAACATTCTTTCCGGCGTACCGAACGAGCCCGATGAGGTGCAAGATATCGGCAGCCAGACCGCCAAGGGACTCGAGTTCTCCTTGATCATCAGTCCCATCCATAATTTCAACATCAACTTCAACACGGCGTATACGCATTCACGATATGGTAGCTTCGAGGACATTGCCAATGGGGACATTGCCTCTAACACTCAGCCGGCGGATGTTCCTGTATCCACCGCTAACCTTTGGTTGCAGCTCCGGCAAGTGGCTCACACCCAGTTTGAAGTGGGCGGCGGTCTGCGCTTCGTTGGCGACCGTTACGCCGACAACGAGGACGTGACAAAGCTTCTGGGCTATGCCGTGTTGGACGCGTACGTCACCTACCACTTTGGCGAACGGATGACGCTTACAGTTCGCGGAAGGAATCTGACGAACAAAGCCTATGTCCAGTGGGCTGACATATACTATCCCGAGGAACTCATCCTGGGCCCTCCGATCAACGGCGAGATCGAATTCAGATGCCGTTTTTGAAGTATATTCGGTGTGGCGGCGAAGGGTTTCGCAAGAGGGACTAGAGACCCGCAGGTTTTTGGGTGGATATGCGATTTCAACGGCACAGCTGGATACGGCGGGGGTGTGGGCGAGGTATCACACTCGATCTCGGCGCAACGATCTATGTCGATGCGTGATTAGATGGGGAAATCGTGGAGACCAGACGTAATTTCTTGAAAGCTGCAGCGTCAACCGTAATCCTGCCTGGAGCCATGCTTTCGACAGAACAATTGCGCTCAGTCACTTTCACAGGTTCCCCAGGCCCGGAAAGCGACGAGGAGTATTTCCTGCAATGGTACGACGTCGATCGCAGTATGGTGAATTTGGAGAACGCTTATTGGAACATCATGTCCCGACCGATTATGGAGGAATACTGGAAGCAGACGGAGCTCGTTAACCGGCTGAATGTACCCTTCATTCGAGGTGTGAACTCCACTCCTTCGTTTCCACCTGAATTGCTGAAAGTACGAAGTGCCGTGGCCCGTCTGATTGGGGCCGATTTGGACGAGGTTGCGCTTGCGCGCTGCGGAACGGAATCTCTACAGGACCTGATCAGCGGCTACCGTAATCTGAAGCCCGGGGACGTGGTCGTGTATTGCGATCTGGATTACGACGCCATGCAAAACACGATGTTGTTCTTAAAGGAACGACGTGGCATTGAGGTCGCCACATTTTCGCTACCAGAACCGGCGACCACCGCGAGTATTCTCACTGCCTACGAAGAGGTACTGAGAATGACGCCAAAGGCAAAGTTGATGCTGGTCACACATCTGTGCCATCGAACCGGTCTTGTAAATCCCGTGAAGGAAATAATTGCTGTCGCGCGAAAACATGATGTTGCGGTGGTGCTCGATACGGCGCAGGCTGTCGGTCAGATGTCGGTAGACGTCCGTGAGCTTGACGTGGATTTTGCAGGCTTCAGTTTGCACAAATGGA
>Ga0302325_10036545_pt1 | contig 10011 bp, 4 predicted proteins | sample Palsa_T0_2_FD_201948 | JGI IMG/M metagenome (GOLD analysis project Ga0302325, IMG submission 201948) | Peat permafrost microbial communities from Stordalen Mire near Abisko, Sweden - Palsa_T0_2 | ecosystem: Environmental > Terrestrial > Soil > Palsa > Peat permafrost | place: Sweden: Abisko... | reverse complement strand
AGGGGATTAACTTTTATTTAAGCTTAATATTAAATTTCAAAAATCGATAAGGAAAGAAAGATATTTACAAAGCAGCAAAAATACCGTCTAAAAGTAGTCAAAAACACGCAAGCTATGAAAGTCCTATTTAAAAACGCAAGACTTAACTATTAGTCTCTCTATCAAACTAACAACTAAATACATTCATATGCCTATTTTTATTGTAAAAAAGTTGCTAAATGCAGCAAACTAGTGCTAACTTGTCTGCAAATGCTTTACACTTATTCCCCTTTAAAAATGTTTGTCGGTAAATCGAATAAAGTCGTGCTTAATTAATTAAAACCACCTCTTCGAGCTTAGATAAATGTCTAAAGTAACAAATTATATTCTTTAGCGATTGTTTATTTAGCGTTTCTTAAGAGATTACTACTCTATTAACTAGAGTTAGATTAGCGATAAGCTTTAAAACTTTCGAGCTTAACTATACGTCTCTCCTCATAACTATAAAGTAATCGTAAGCTTAATTAAGATAGAAGATTCTCCACTTAAGGACTCTAGGAATTTGTATTAAAGTACACTTTAACGCCTTCTTTGCTAGATATCGGGAACGCTAATATATGTGTAAAGCTACGAGTAATAAGAAGCGGACGATCTTGCTATATTACTACTTATAGAAACAATCTTCTCTACTAATCGAACGTAGCTCTAATAAACTAATTTTCTAAATCATATCTTGAAGTTTAAAAAGTAATCGAGGGAAGAGGGCAAATTTGTGAAGTGATACTTGCAATAACATGATTGAAGTTTGCTTTAAATAAAGTCGAACTTTGCTACCCTTATTTAGGGCTTTAATAACACCCACGCAGCATTGTAGGGCTATAATCGGCCCTTGAAGCTGAGAAAAAGATTAGGTGAGGCTTACGGAGCTTGATATGGCCCCTTGGTGGAATAACGTCTATCCCTGCGTGCCGAGACGCACCCTGTAACGAGACAAAACATAGGTACTTCGAGTTCAAGCGACTAAAAATCTGTGAATGTATAAAAATTTCTATTTATTTTTATTTCAATTGTATTATATACCTCTCCCGAACACTCCTAACCTATTAATTCCGAAAATTATCCCCGCGTCGTCGCCGCCCCCTTGAATTTGCAAGAGCCTTTCCTTTAATACTATAATAAACCCCTCGACTCGCAACACCACCATCAAGCTTTTTCCACCTTTTAAACTCGAAAAACGATTAGATATGATATCCAGATTCTATTATAATGCTAAAACGTTATTCTTAGTCTTTTGGCGGCCGGGGCATGCTATGTTATACGCCGTCGCCACTTAAGCTAATACCTCCTCCAACTAATCGATCAAAGATCCTGGTTAGCGGCGGTGTGGTCATAGTAGCCTCGGTAAAATTCTAATAAAATTTGTGGCTGCGCGCGGAGGATCTGCCGGAAAACCCCGCTTCCCGACATCCTCCGAGCAGAGCAAAAAGTGGCCTGTGCAAAGCAGTCCCTCTTTCAGCGACCGTGGATGCCTTTATAACCGTCCTGTCCCCTTAATCCTACCTTGCAGCATCTTACTGCTCTTCGACTTCGTAGAAGCCGGCATCTTAACAATAGCGGACAACTTGTCCTAGAATCTAATTTATAAGTTATTGTGTAAGGTTTCTAATAAAATGAAGCGTCCACGTTTTGTCTGCCTTCGCCATGCAAGTGGCTAGCCAAGTTACGCCACGATATAGCCTCGTGGGCGGCGCCGACGACAACAACTGCATATCCTTCTCACGCTTAGTTTTTTAACGTCTCGACCTTCAAGTCGCAGTGCTTGCACTAATTTGCCTAGTTAGTAATACGAGTCGCGATTGCTATAAGATCGCTCGCAAACCTCTAGTATATCTCTTATACGCCTCTTGCAACGCAAACCCGACAGCGAGATCCTCTTTCGCGAACTTACTAGCAGCAAAGTCCTTGCTTATATAATACTCTCTTATACTTGGGGAGAAGAGGAGGTCATTTATTAAGACTTAAAGAAGGGCAAGGACAAGAGCTAGACTATAAATAAGGCTAAGTGGAGGAAGATACAATTTTGCGCAAATTAGGCTATAGTTAATAGACTAGAATACTTTTAAGTCGACACTTGCTACATCGATAAGAAGAATGCAGTCGAGCTTAGCGTAGCAATTAACTTTATATTTCAGTGGTATTAAAACGCTACGCGTTACTACATTTACTTTTCGGATATCTCGAAGCTCGATACCGGGGTAAATAACTAAAGGGCATAGGAAGAAGCCTTTAAAAAGAGTTATTAGTTTACTCGAGGCTAGACGCTTTAAGAGCTTATTATACTAAGGCTAGTTAACTTCTTTAGCTCGGAGGGTAAGCAACTAGGGAGCAAGCTATCGCTTAAGTTTAAGATATGCGAAATTACTAGCATTGCAAACAAAGCTCTCCGAAGTAATATATTATCGAATTTTAGTATTAAAGAGCGTAAATCTTAGGCAAAGCGCCGTGATACTACTATTAAAGAAGATGTAATATACTATTTAATCGGGATCTTCGATGTGTTTATAGTGCTAAATTATAAGGAAAAAAAGGACTAGGCATTTAAGCGGTTAGAGGATAAGATTTACAAGCTATATAAGGGTAAGTTGTTTATATAGATGTGTTATTAATTAAAGTAATAACGCTAACTAGTATAAAGATCGATTTCGAATAATTTGCTATCGGGCTTAACCTCGCGTTATTCCTTAAAGCTATATAATTTATTGCTAAAGAGAAGGAGCTGTCGAAAATGCATAAGCTACTTTAAGATTATAGTAGTCGATCTTATATCATCTTGCATAGTCTTAGGGGTATAAGAAAGACTTAGCTAGCGATCACATATGCTAGACGATATAAGGAGAAATATATAGCAATCTTTTAGCTAAACGCAAATGACGAAGACTCACTTAAGCTAAGCTTTTAGGACATCGCTTAGCAAGTGCTAAGACATTATCCTTTTACTAGTATACTATTTAGCGTAAACTAAGATAAAGACCTCGATTAAGTTGTTAGTGTAATTAAGGGCTAGCTTAACTCCCCGCAAAACGCAAAGTGGCTAATAATCTATAATAACTTCGACAATCCTAAGATATTTAGTAATCCCGACAACTCGGCAATTGATATATGTTAATTCCTCCCTTAATCTAATCATAGCTCGATTATTATCACGACATAGTCGTCGCAAATTAGGCAAGGTATACGAATTTATATTTAAAAATTGCTAAATGTTAAAGAAGGTCTTAAGATTGTGTCTAACATATTAGGATGTAAGGGCATTAAAAAGGGTATATTAGTATAATTGATAATAAGAGTAAAGACAATACTAATAAAGCAAATCTTAATACTATAGCACTTATTAAGGAACTTAACAGCTTACTACTTGCTTTATTTATAGCAAGGGTATATCTCGAGCATATAACAACGAGCTTCTCGGATTATCTTTAGCTTTATAAGACATTATAGTTAAAGCTTCAAACGACAAGTCCCTTGTTAGATTCTTATAAAGATTATATATTACACACAATATAGCAAATCACTTTCGATCGGATCTAATAGCAAAATATAGCATTAATAAAACTACTTAAGCTATAGGCATATTTTAATCGATAAGACTTGTAGTTCGACCTCTTTCGGCATACAAACTTTATAGACGATAAATGGATATAAAAGCTTATAAAGGACAAATTAAACTTTAATAAAGCTATTACTTTACTATATACTTTCGGACTAGTTAATCTAGATAAGTCTCTTTAGCAGCAAGTCGGGGCTAAAGGGTATAATGTGCATAGTTATGTCCACTTATAGATAGTGTTTGTGCTTAACAAGGAGTAGGATAAGAGCCTTGCACATCTAGCCTCGGCTTGCATAGCCTTACAGGTTCTTAAAACAAATAAAAAGGACTGGTGGCTCTTATAACAGCGACTTCTTTAACATGCGACACAATAGAGCGTCTTTATAGCAGATGCTAAGTTAGATATAAACGGACTAGATTGGGTTTTTTATAACTTAAGCAGCTTTTACGCCGACTAAGGCAAGCTAGCAAAGGCAGAGAAGATATACATTTAAGCGCTTTAAGGCAAGGAGAAGGCACTTAAACTAGACCACACATCGACACTCGATATAGTCTATAACATAAGTAACCTTTACAAAAATTAAGGCAAGCTAGTAAAGGCGGAGAAGATGTACATTCGAGCGCTTTAAGGCAAGGAGAAGGCACTTAAACTAGATTACACGTCGACACTCGATATAGTTAATAACCTAAGCAACCTCTATAAAGACTAAGGCAAGCTAGCAAAGGCCGAGAAGATGTATATTCGAGCGCTTTAAAGCAGCAAAGAAGCACTTAGATTAGACTATATATCGATACTCTTAATAGTTAATAACTTAAGCAACCTTTATAAAGACTAAGGTAAGCTAATAGAGGCTAAGAAGATGTATATTCGGGCGCTTTAAGGCAGCGAGGAGGCACTTAGACTAGACTATATATCGACACTCTTAATAGTTAATAACTTAGGCAACCTTTATAGAGATTAAAGCAAGCTAATAAAGGCCGAGAAGATGTATATTCGGGCGCTTTAAGGCAAAGAAGAAGCACTTAGACCGGACCACATATCGACACTCGATATAGTCAATAACTTAAGCTTACTATACGCCGATTAAGGCAAGCTGGCAAAGGCTAAGAAGATGTACATTCGGGCACTGCTAGGCTATAAGGAGGCACTTAAACTAAACCACACATCGACACTCGATATAGTCTATAACCTAAGCTTGCTATACGCCGACTAAGGCAAGCTAGCAAAGGCCGAGAAGATGTACATTCAGGCACTACTAGGCTATAAGGAGGCACTTAGACTAAACCACATATCGACACTCGATATAGTCTATAACCTAAGCCTGCTATACGCCGACTAAGGCAAGCTAGCAAAGGCCGAGAAGTTATACATTTAAGCGCTTTAAGGCAGCGAGGAGGCACTTGGACCGGACTACAACACATCGACACTCGATACGGTCCATAACTTAAGCGACCTTTACAAAGACTAAGGTAAGCTAGCAAAGGCCGAGAAGATGTATATTCGGGCGCTTTAAGGTAGCGAGGAGGCACTTAGACCGGACTACACATCGACACTCTTAACAGTTAATAACCTAAGTAACCTTTATAGAAACTAAGGCAAGCTAACAAAGGCTAAGAAGATATATATTCGGGCGCTTTAAGGCAAGGAGAAAGCACTTAAACCGGACTACACATCGACACTCTTAATAGTTAATAACCTAAGCTTATTATACGCCAGCCAAGGCAAGCTAGCAAAGGCCGAGAAGATGTACATTCGAGCGCTTTAAGGCAAGGAGGAGGCACTTAAACTAAACCACACATTAACACTCGATACGGTTTATAACCTAGGCAACCTCTACAAAAACCAAGGCAAGCTAGCAAAGGCAGAGAAAATGTATATTCGGGCACTACTAAGCTATAAGGACGCTCTTAGCCTTGAACTTGCGTCGTTTTATCTACTAGCGTTAAATACTATATTTGCCTTTAAAGACCTCTTCTCGCAAATTAACCGGAAAGACATAGCAAAGGCAATATATAATAAAGCATTATCTAGATATATAACCGTCTAAGGGCCTTCCTCGAAACGGTCTAAGCAAGTTGAAGATCGGCTTCAAGCGTTACAAATTGCGTCTGCTAAGTCAAATGTAAGTCAAAATGAGTTTATAGAGCTTAGAGTAGCAAATTCGAGGTCTTTAAAGTAGAAAATCCGCAAGCTAAGAAGGCGGCTAAATATTAGATAAGCCACGAGGGCTTCTTTCTCACGGTTCTGCCATTAACTTACACGTATTAATATAACTAGAGAATAGATCAGACATCTCCTTTAACTTCTAGTCTAGAATCGACCGCCGTTATAATAACCCCGCACAGCCATTCTTCTCCCCACTAGCGCCGAACAGTAGAAGCTTACTAAGCTATCGGCCGATTTTGGCCGAGCTGCTGGTCGGTGCTGATAAAGATGAAAAGCGACACTGATTTCACTTCTGATGAACAGTACAGTATCCTTTACATCATGCTTTCACTTATGCCTTAGCAGTGTCCTCACAGCTCATCACTTTACCATAGAAAGATAAGCCTCTTCGGTATTCAGCCCTAGAACCAAGGGGAATCCCGCCTTTGCAAAGGTGGATAGATCGCCAACGAATTCTATAACGACCCGATAACGGAGTCCGTAAGGGTCGCAAGAGTGCCAAGAGGAGCACGGTATCAGCGCGCTAGACCGCGATAACCTAGCAAAGACGTTGAGAGCAGCTTAGACGATGACAACATGGCAAGACAGCGGCGTGCTCGGCGACAAGAGGCAACACTACCCAAGATACATAACAAGGGCACAACGACAGCGGGCACAATAGCGGGCACAATAATAGCAAGCAACGGCCATTGCAGGGCATAATAGGAGAATTATTATAAAGCAAGCACAGCAGTAACACCAAAGGCTAATACAACCTATTATATCAAAAACCGACGCAAATTAACATTAACTCTACTTTATAGCAACAAGTCTCGAAGCTAGCACGAGCTTGCCTCAACCGAGGATCAGTCTATCGACTCTATTCGAATATCGTGCAGCAATCTCCTCATCCGCTAATACATCCGCGCCACTAGAGCTCTCTATAGTTCTAGCACAATCTCATCTTCCGCAATCGGTGTCCCGCTCATCTGTACCACTAAGGCTATCACTATTGCTCGCGCCACCTTACTGCTCAGCTCAAGCGGTTCTTGCGTAGCGCTCTTGCGTTTCCGACTACGCCTCGCCATGTCTACGTCCCCTTCATCTGCCTCTAGCGTACCGCTCTTGCGCTTCCGACCACGTCTCGCCGTCTCTGCAATATCTTCCTCTGCCTCGAGCGTATCACTCTTACGCTTCCGACCTCGTTTCCCCTTGCCTTTAGCTACTCGGGTAGCTTCTTTTACGACACGCTTCGCTCGTGCTTCCTCGAGATCCTTATAGCTCATGACCTTCGCCTTCCCTAGTACCAATAACTTAGTCGATCGTCGAACCTTAGCTTCGTTGTTAATTGTAGTCAGGAATTGAATTCGGTCCTCTTAAAGGATGCCCTAAGCAAAGGATTTCTAGAAAGCTTTAGTACATTTCTGTAAGTGCCTTGCTAAGTTTTATTTACTCGTTTTATCAAGCGCATAAGTATCCCGTTAAATAATCAAGTTTTACAATAACATAAAAGCCTCTACTAATACTAGCGTTATAAGTGTTTGCAGTCTTACGTCTTGCCGACAAGACCTTACCTTTACCTCATCGGCTTTTAAAATAGCTAGTTTAGCCGGGGGGGCAGGCATACTCTTAAGCACCTTATCTAGATTAAATAAGAACAGACCGCTTGCAGCAAAGCCGGCCTTAATATTCTTTAGCGTAAACGCTATTTTCCTTGCAAGGCTATATAGAAAGGTAAAGTGCTCCTTGCCGATTGTATTTACACCTCCTTACTCAAGTCGATTAACCTAGTCGCGATAAGCTGCTTTAAGCGGAGCAAACGGTGCTACATTATAAGGCTAGAGCTTGTGGGAAGTATAAGAAGGGAGACGACATAAAAGAATATTATTCTCGAAACAAAACTTTAAAATTTCGAGGGTCTCGTGCGTTTTAAAGCCGTCGCAAATCAAGACGCGTCGTCTCTTGTTAGCTTGTTCTTTGGTTTCGGGATCGAATATACGCTTAAGCTACTCTAAGCTAATCTTAGAGTAGGTATAACTAGAGTTAGAGCACGCATATTGCCATTTAAGGGTAAGAAATGTGGTCTAGTTACTTCGATAAGTATTTGCTAGCTAGATTATTATCGGGTTTAAATACTTACTATTGCTACTAATGCATTCGATCGCAATTATAGTTATGCGCTTAACTCGCGCACCTTTATAATCACGTCTATCATGCTTACTTATAAGGACTTTAACAAAGCTTAGCATAAATAGCATCACGCTAATCTCGTTTATATTATACATATTCTCGGGCAAGATAGCCGGATCTTGTAATACTTCTTTTATCACCTTAAACTAGTATATAATCTTCTTATAAATGTTTTTCTCGTAATAGTTTTAGTCTAACGCCTTAACTCTTCGTGCTATAAGTTCTAAATAGCGTTTTTCTAGAGCCTTTGCCTAGTTCCGACCAAGAGCCTTAAGAGGCCTTTTAGCGGTAAGTCGATAGCGGGTGACACTAAAGGCTAGTAAAGGGATAAACTTTATTTGTATCGGATGTCTAAGGTCAAACATTTAAAGTAAATACTTAACGATAACCTCTTCTTTGTACAGTTTAAGGTACTATTAGCCTTAAGCCTTGTCTTTCATCGAGGGTCGTCCGCGAGCACAATGATGGAGTGTAGAGTGGGAGACATTGCTATAATGATCTGCAAGAGCACGGTATGATTTAGGCACGCCAGGCGGCACGCCTTGCGCTAGGACTTGACTGGCTCTGTCCATATTACCCTGCCGTCGCGATGGTGATAAAGAAGGGGACGAGACGGCGCTCAGCTCCCAGGCACTAGCGTGCTGCCGCCTGCCGATAGAATATTCGAGAAACCTGCTCCTACGCTACACGCGTGACTATTGTACGCCACACACGTGATCAGGCCTGAGAATCGTGGCTAAGTAAAATATAGCAAGCCCGGGCGTGAACATAGTATATTTTGACTAGGTTAATGCATATTACTAAGCACCGAAACATGTGGCCCCTCTCCTCGCAACGGCGAAACTCCCGGACTGCATTCTTTCCCTCTCTAAGTTTCTTTAAAATTTGGAGCCATATTCTTTTGTTATAAGACCTTTCCCCAAATGCTCCGAATTTTGAAAAGACCCTAATAGTCGCGATTAAGCAAGGGGGAATAGCTAAAGCGGCGATTAGTGGCGTGATTAAAACGATCGACAGCATAATCAACCACAGTCTTTTCTCTATTACTAAGTAGTCTCCTTAGGGGGAAATAGTTAAAGAAAGTGACATATTAGTAACAACTTTATAGACTTGCTAAGAAAAAATTTATAATTCCAAAACCATAGGTTCGTCTCGTGACAAGGTGCGTCTCGCTACGCAGGGACAGACGTTATATGTCAGACTCTTTATTTAGACACAATAGAGTAAGCAGTAATTATAGTCATGTGAATAATTGGTTTCTAACAAAAGAATAAAAGGCAGCGCTAAAGACTAGAATTGGCTTGAAGTACTTTAAGCTAAATATAATATTATAGCGAGTCTAACTTAATATAAGAAAATATTTGCTTAATCTTTATAAACGAATGTCCCAGATCTCGAACTAATGCTTTTATAACTAACAGTTAATATACGGGAGTAAAATAGCCCTTATTCCTTATTTATACTATCTTTATAAAACTTCTCTTCTATTATAGCTTCTAGTAATAAAGCATTAGATTGCTTTTCGCGCGATCTCTTAACGGCTTTTCTTTCACAAAACCGCTTTACTAATTCCCTTAAATTAAATTCGTGCAAGTCAAATGACGCAGCTATCTCGGGCAAACCTTTAAACCTGTGTTCATTTAATAGACTAATATAACTTAGAGGAGTATTATCGGAAGAATGTTTATTAGATGCTTCGCTTAATATTTTCTAGCAAGATATCCACTTCGGCTTTCAAAACATTATACTAACACTATAATGCCCTTTTGCCCTCGGCTTATTATTAAATCTCCTTAGTCTTACTACTATTAGTTTATATCCTAAAAACATGTCGGATATAATAGAATAAAACGTTATTGTTTAGCGTCGTGTACTTTTACTATAAGGATAGTAAAGCGTTTAGACAAGAGAAGGAACTAAAACCCTTTATAAGCTTAACATGTTTTATAACTTAAATAAGTCCGCTTTTAAAAGCAAGCTTAATAGCGCAAAGAAATTTCAAACAATTAAATCTAGAAATAGCTACTATAGCAAGGGGTGCCCATATCGGACCTTTAGTTAATTATTTTAGTAAGATCTATTTCTAGAC
>Ga0302325_10036544_pt1 | contig 10011 bp, 4 predicted proteins | sample Palsa_T0_2_FD_201948 | JGI IMG/M metagenome (GOLD analysis project Ga0302325, IMG submission 201948) | Peat permafrost microbial communities from Stordalen Mire near Abisko, Sweden - Palsa_T0_2 | ecosystem: Environmental > Terrestrial > Soil > Palsa > Peat permafrost | place: Sweden: Abisko... | reverse complement strand
GCCTTTGACTCGAGATGGGCATAATAGGCCTTCATGGCGGCGAAGTGTTGCCGGAACAGGTCCAGGTTTCCCGTGAACTCGTACTGCTGCCAGGGCACGATGATGAACGCGGCCCCCCACTCGGCCGCGGCGAGGAAGGCGCCCTGGAACTTCGCGAATTCCGGCGCGATGTTAGGGACCAGTCCGTCCGCGTGCTGGGAATTCTCCATGTCGTTCATCCCTTTCTCGAATATGCGGTCGACAGCGAACTCGTAGCGGATCGACGGCCCGTTGAGGTGGTACTGCTCGAGCCAGCCCAATTTCTCGCGGTGCGGGCAGTCCGTGAGGACCGACACCATGTTCGAGCGCTGCGCCCAACGGACCAGGGCGTGGATCCGGTTGAGGAGGTCGCTTGACGCGGAGAACCGTCCCACCGGCTCGGCGCAGGAATGGACGACCAGCCCCTCGATCGACTCCAACTCCGGGAGCGCGCCCCCTTTGACCCAGACGGGCGCCGACGGACTGGCGTCGACCAGCGTCGGCGGGGGGAACCAGCCGGGACGATAGAGCTTTGCCTCCAGGTAACGGCACCCGATGTAGCAGAACCTCGGCGTCCACGTCTCCTCCCCGTCCGTCGCCTTGGTGTACTGCCACCACGAGCTGCCGCTCGCGATTCCCGCGCCCGTCGTGCCGCGGTCGAGCGTCCCGTCGGCATTCACGACCTCGGAGGGGATGAGCCGCACGGTGCTTCCGGCGGGACCCGCGACGCGGATCCGGGGCATCGTCGAGGCGTTCTGGGAGAGGTCGTAGACGATCCCTCCATCGGGCAGCGTCCACCGGGAGACCGGGGCCCTGGACTCGATCACGCGCAGCGGCTCGCCGGACTCGGAGTGTCCGCGCAGGCTGGCACCGGCCACCCCGTATTTCACCGCGGGAAGCCAGTTCCGGTCGTCGAATCCCGCCCTCGACCAGCCGCCGGGCTCGCGGCGGGCATCGAAGTCCTCGCCGGCGTAGGCATTGCCCGCGGTGATCGGGCCCGGCTTGAAACGCCACGACTCGTCCGTCCCGACGACGTCGACCGTTCCGTCCCCATACTCCAGCCTCAGGTGCAGGATGGCCCGAAGCGGCCCGAAGACGCCGGTGAACTTGACGTAGCGTCCGCGGCTCTCGACGTCGTACATGCCGTTGCCGAGGAGGAGGCCCGCCGCGTTGGCCCCCTCGTGGAGGAGCGCCGTCACGTCGCGCGTGTCGTAAAGCGTCGTCTTGTCGTAGAGCGTCCAGCCGGGAGAAAGGAGATCCGCGCCGGCCTTTGACCCATTGAGTGAAAGCTCGTATTGGCCCAGCCCGCAGACGTGCGCGAGGGCGCGCCTGAGCCCGGCGCGCACCGTGAATTCATGCCGGAGCAAGACGGACTGCGAGCCGGCCGGGGCGGTGATCCAGTCCGCCTTCCAATCCGGGGCCGCCAGCAGGCCCATGGTCCAGGTCGCCACCGCGCTCCAAGGGGTCACGCCGCCTTCCCTGTCCCAGGCACGGGCCTTCCAGAAGACCTGCTGTGACGATTCGAGGGGCCGGCCCGCATAGCGCAGGTCGGAGGCCTGATCGGACGGGATCTTTCCGCTGTCCCAGAGGTCGCCCTTGCCGAGGCCGAGGGAATCCGCCGACGAGGCGACGATGACCTGCCACGCCGTCTGCCTCTGCCCCCGTTCGGCGCTGTCGAGGATCCATGAGAGGCGCGGCTGGGCGACATCGATGCCGAGCGGATCCATCGAGAGCTCGCACTTCAGTCCCCCGACATGGAGGTCGGAACCGGCGGACCGAACCGGGGCCGCCAGGGCGAGCACGACGAGCGCCGCGGCGACCGAGTGAGCAAGCATCAAACACCTCCCTGGACCGGGAGTCCGCACCCGTCAGAGTATCGGGGCATTGTTCGCGGGATCCTCCATCAGGGCCTTGAAGCGGGGATCGTCATGCAAGGGGGGATTTTCTGGTCCCAGACATCCCCGCCGCGCAGCTCGCTCTGGTCGAACCACACCTCGACACCCTGGCTGCGAAGGGCATCGGCTATGCGCTGGGCGGGCGCCGTGTCCTCGCGCGCGTAGCTGAGAAAGACCGCGCGGTTCGCCAGGGCTTCACCGGATTCTGGACTTGGGCTTGGCATTGCCGGCCAAAAGCTAACGCAAGACGGAGGCCTAGCCAGAACATAAATGGAGGCCTGCGTTTCCCCGGACAATCGCCCTTGCGCCTTGAACATTGACAGGTGGAGGCGGCGGTCGGTCACACTGTCGGCACGCATGAACGCCGAGTCCGAGATACCCCTGTTTCACGTGGTCGGATTTTCGGGACACCGGCAGATCGTCAATCCCGACGGGCTGGCCGCGGCCATCAGGTCGGCGCTGAAATCCCTGCGGAGCAAGGCTCCCGGGGAATGGCTCGGACTCTCCTCGGTCGCCGAGGGGGGGGACCAGCTCTTCGTCGAGCAGGCCCGGTCGCTCGGGTTGTCATGGCATGCGATCCTGCCGCTTCCCAAGGCCGAATTCGCCAAGGATTTTCCGGCGCGCGAATGGTCCGCGGTGGAAAAGGCGCTCGAGCACGCCGAGCACGTCCGCGTCATCACCGAAAACGGGACGCGCGAGGACGCCTACCTTGACTGCGGCATGGCCACGGTCGACGGGTCCGACCTGCTCCTCGCGGTCTGGGACGGCGAGCCGGCCCGTGGAAAAGGTGGCACGGCTGACGTGATCGCCTACGCGAGGTCGCTCGGCAGGCCGCTCATCGTCATCGATTCGAACACGCTCATGGTCAGCCGCGAGCACCTCGACAAGCTGGAGCGCACCGACACGAGCCTTTCCACGCTGAACGAGCTGCCCATGGCGCCCTTCGCTCCGGGCGGAAACCCGTTCAAGGCGCCGACCTCAATTTCCGCGTTTCAACACAAGTGCGACTACGCGGCGAGCCGCGGCGCCCCCCAGTTCCGGCGGTTGATCGTCCTCACGGTCCTGCTGCATGTCACGGCGACGCTGATCGCCGCTGCCGCGCTCGCCTTCGAGGTGCACCTCGCGGTCGTGCCGTGGCTGAAGCTGCTCTGCCTCGCGGGCGCGCTCGGAGTGGCGCTGCTGCTCAGGCAGCACCACCACTCGCAGCACAACTGGGTGCGCTGCAGGCTTGCCGCGGAGTTCTGCCGGTCCCTCCTGGCCACCTGGGGCCTTCCCCGGGCGTCGCCCCTATTCGAGGACCTGGACCTTCCGGAGATTCGCGGGCTTTCCCGCGCGCTGCACATCATGCACAGCCGCTCCGCCAACGCGCAGCCGGTGCCCATCGAGGAGTTCAAGACCATCTACGTCGAGACGCGCATCGACGACCAGCTCGGGTATTTCAGGCGCCAGGAGGCGCGGGCGCTGCCGATGTTCAACCGCCTCAAGCTGGGGTTCTGGATTGCGACGATCCTGGCCCTCGGCGCCACGCTCGCCTACGCCGTGTGCCACTCGGCGCACATTGAGGTGGCGCACTGGACGACGGCGACAATCTTCTATTTCCTCCCGATCTCCCTTCCGATCATCGCCGCGGCGCTGATTTCGCTCATCTCGATCAACGATCTCCAGCGCCGCGTGGCGCGGTACCGTGAGATGCAGCTCATGCTGGAGGAAAGCCGCAAGCGTCTGGTGTTCTGCCAGACCTGGAACAGTCTCGAGCGCGTCGTCCTGAAGACCGAGCGTGCGCTCCTGCAGGAGGTGATCGAGTGGCACTCGCTCACGAGCTTCGCCGAGTCTCATTAGGTGGGCGCCCGGGCGGCCCTGGAGCCGGGCGCGCGGGTGGAACGGCCCCCTCCCCTACGGGCAGCCGAAAGATTCGTCACGACCCCGATGAGGCTGCCGTGCCATCGCACGAAGCTGGACGACCGCCGCCGCCGCGGCCATCAGCCATGCGGTCATCGCCCACCGGATCGCCGTGTGCAGCCGGACGGTGCCGGCAAACCGAACCCACAGCTCGTGCGTTCCCGGCGGAACGCGGACCGAGACCAGGGCGTTCCTCGAGGCATGGACGGTGACGGGCTTGCCGTCCAGGTACACCTTGTAGCCCGGGATGAGCGAACGGAATGTCTCCACATATCCGGCGGTGGGCGCGTCGACCCGCAGGCGCAGCGGCGTCAGCGAATAGAGCTCGATCGGGGAGCGCTTCGGGTCGAACGGGGTCTGGTACATCAGCCAGTAGGGATCGGGCCCGGGAGGGTCCCAAGCGTGCGGGCCGCTGCGGTCGATGAGGAGCTGGACCGACTCATGCGTCGCGCCCGAATTCCAAAGCGAGAGGGTGTGGGTGTTGCCCGGATTGAAGCCGAAGGCATAGTCCCGGCCCGACGCGGGAAGCTGATATTCCCGGTGGATGGTCTGCCCCCGGACGACCAGGTATCCCGAGGGATGCCGGCCCAGGAAATCGAAACGAAGGAGGACATGCTGCCCGGGATCGAGCTCGATCGTGGGGTCCAGCGTCAGCCAATCCCTCCCTGTGGGAATGGGGGTCGCGGAGACGCGGATCGGCCGCTGGCCGGGGCCTTCGAGGGACCGCTCGATCTGGTCGGGATCGATCAGGGCCTTGTCGCGATCGGCATCGCTCCAGAACCGCGTCTCAAGCGCCGGGTCCATCACCCCCCAGTTGATGAACCTCGGCGGCGCGAGGAGGTCCCAGGAATAGCGCTCAAGGGCCACGTTTTCAGAGCGGTTGCGGTTCGCCGTCTCCTCCGTGGTGATCCTGAACTTCCGGATGTCATAGAGGACGACGGCGTGCTCCCAGAGCGTCCATGCCACGAGCACAGTGATCGGGAAGAGCAGGATGCGGCCCCATTCGGGGTAGTCGGCGCGCAGCGCCGTCAGCCAATAGAACCCCCCGACGATCCCCACCACGGCGACCGCCGGCAGCAGGCGAAGGTCGTAGGCAGTCGCGATCACGCCAATGATGTCGGCAGGCGTGTTCCGCCAGAGGAACGCCGAGAGTTCCCCGAAGATGCCGAATGCAATGGCAAGCACGAGGGCCGCCGCGGCCGAGCACTGGACGAACAGGGAGCGCGATCCGAAGATCGTGGCGGCCATGGCCGCCATGAGGAACCACAGCAGGTAGCCGGGCTGGTTGAGCGTCCCCGAGGCGCCCATCGGATCAATCAGATGCCTCCAGTCCGAGGGCGTCCAGCTGGCGAGTCCCCCGGGGACCGAAACGTTCGGAAAGGCGGTGACGGCGAGGAGGCTGGCGACCAGCGCGCAGGCCGCCACCCAGGCGGCGTCGAATTGGCGCGAGCGCGACCGGGTGACCCAGGCCGCGACGAGCATCGCGGCCACAAAGAAGCCCGCAAAGGGAACCAGGGACGGTTCGAAATCGCGAAGGCAGAGAAACGCCGTCGGCAGCAGGGCGAGCCAGGGAAGGGAGCGAGTGCGCAGGAAGCCCGCGGCCGCGAAGAGGGAGAGTCCCAGGCCCAGCGCCGGCATCCCGACGCAGGCAAGAGGGTCTGTTTCCGACTGGGCGAGCTCCGACATGGAGCGGAAATAGGGCGCTGCAAGCAGGGCGAAAAGGGCCATGCCCAGCGCCGCGCCGAATAGCCTGAGGGGCGTCGCGCCGCGTATCGCGACGCCGGCCGCCGCGCAGGCCCCGGCAATCAGCCCGGTGATGAGCGCCATGGGAGGGTGGCAATACCAGAGGGCCGCGAGAAAGACGCCGAGCCATCCCGACGCCGCGATGGAGTCCTCCTCGAGGATCCGCTGCACGCAAAGAAACGCGGCCACCATCAGCGGCTGGGCGGTCAACGTCATGTACATGTCGAACTGGAAAAAGGGAACCGTGGCGGCGGGAGCCATCGCGTAGCAGAGCGCGAAGAGCCACGCCAGGCCCCCCGCTCCGGGACGGGACCGCGCAAAGCCGACATAGAGGATGAGGACGGCCGCGCAGAAGCTGGCTATTGCCGTGATATGCTCGACCGCGACGGGGGCCAGGGTCCTTCCCGACAGGATGTCGACGCCGTCCGCCAGCACGAATTGCCACGGGGCCGACCGCAGCGGATGGACCGCCCCGTTGAAGGCGTAGACCGTCGAGCCCACGACGACGGGAAACGTGCCCGATCTCGCCTGCGTCAGGGAGTCGGTCGTCATGTTCTCGTACCACTGCGCGTCGAGGGGACCCACGAGGTGGGCGTTGAAGTACCACAGGAATGTGCCTCCGCAGAAGAGCATCAGGGCGTAGGCCCTGGCGTAGTCGCCCCACGAGGCCGCCTGCCTCGTTCTCGCTAGCGCCTCAACGGTCCTCAGGACCGCGTGAAGGCCGGCGGCCCAGACGAGGATGCCTGCGACTTCTCGAAGGCTGACGGGCCAGAGCGGACGGTCCTCGAAGCGGGCCGAGACCCACGCCACCCAGCCGATCAGGCTGAGGAAACCCGCCCCATGGACGGCGCGGACGGAGGCGGGCCTGAAGGACGCGGACGCCATGAACGCTCAGGCCAGGCCCGGGAACGAGGCTTGCGAACGACAAGGCGTCCCGCATGTTACTGGAGCCATAGGGGGCATTCACAACAAGGGCATTCCGCGGCACATTCAAGCCGACTTCGAGGCGACCGCGACTCACTCGACCGCCGAGGGTTCGGCGGCCCCGGGCAAGCCGGACTGGAGGCGCCAGGACAGCATCATTCCCGCAACGAGAAGCCCGACGAAGATGTACGGAAGGTAGCGCCACGGCCCGTCGGGCACCGGGAAAAGGCTCAGGAAGAAGGCGGCCCCGATGACCGCCATCGCGGCTGCGGCGATCACGAGCCGCCCCATGCCCAGCTTGTGCTTCCTCGCGAGAAACGCAGGAGCGGCCGCGCACACGGCGAGGTATCCCCCCAGGAAACCCAATGAGGCGATCTGCATCAGGTAGTCCATCGCGTCGGACATCCTGACCCCGAGGCCGATCATCGCGCACGACACCGCGAGCGAAAGCCCCCCGAGGAGCGCGAGAGCGCGGCTCGGCGTCCCGTTGACGGGATGCACGCCCTCGAAGTACCGCCAGAGGTGCCTGCTGCGCGCCATCGAGAAGATGACGCGCGCGCCGGCGTTGAAGCCGCCGAGCGCGCAGCCGAAGCAGCTGACCGCGACCCCGAGCGAGCTCAGCCATCCCAGGGTCGGAAGCCCGATCGATTGCGCGATCATGTCGAGCGGCGCGTCGCTCTGGTCGAGCGCGAGGTTCTGGCTGTGGGAAAGGGCCGTCAGGCAGTAGATGCTCCCGACGAAGAGGATCCCGATGGGAATGATGCAGAGGAACATGACGCGCGGAAGGGTGTGCGTGGCCGTCCTCGCCTCCTCGCCCAGCGTCGTCGTGCTCTCGAAGCCGGCGAGGGTCATGAACGCGAGCACGAAGCCGAGCCTGATGCCCGGAAACGACGCGCCGTCCAGCGTCAGCTGTGCGCGGTCCACCCAGTGGTGGCTCCGGAACATCGCAGCGCCGAGGATGAACAGGATGGCGACGACCGAGAGCGACTCGACCGCGAGCATGATCTTGGTCGAGAGCTTGATGTCGCGGTAGGCCGGCCACCAGGCCGCAAGGATGACGAGCACCGTGAGGAGCACCGAGCCCGGCATCTCCACCGGCCGCCGCGTGAAATGGGTCAGCACCATCGAGAGGTAGTAGGCGCTCGAGACCCCTGAGCTGATGACGACGAACGCCATGGCCACGATGTAGGACCAGCCGGTCAGGCTTCCCGCCCCCTTCCCGAGGCCGGTCTCGGCAAACGCCGAAAGGGAACCCGCCGACGCGAACCTCGACGCGAAGACGTTGATGCTGGTCGAGATCAGGCAAAACGACGCCATGATCCCAAGAAACAGGAGCCAGGTGCCGTTGCCCGACTTGTAGATCAGGAGCGGCAGGACCGTCCCGATCGTCGCGACGGGACCCATGGTTCCGATCGACTGCGCGAGGTTCTCCAGCGCCGAAAGGTAGTTGCGGCGGAGCACGACGCCGACCGCGGCGCTCTTGGGGCTTTCGGCCATGGGTTTGGCTTCCCTGAGCATGTCCGGTGCCACCGAAGCGCCGGCGCCAATGGGCTCGACGGCGCGCGGGGCATGGCCCATCCCTTGCTGGCGCCGCCCGATGATACGAATTGAGACAGAAACCGGCTGGATACTGGTGGAGCACCCCGAGCATGCCAGGCTGGCTGGGGGGTTCGCCGCCCACTGGGGCAACGACGAGTTTGCGGCGCCGGAACCCCGCGCGGACATCCTTGTGGCCGTGAACCGGCACGACGACGCCTGGGCGGCGCGCGACGCGGCCCCGTTCCTGACGCGCCAGGGGCGCCCGGCCGCCTTTTCCCGGGAGCTGGTCGGGAAGTACAGCGCCTTTGAGGAGATCGACCTCGCCGACTATCTCGCGGTGCGCGCAAGGGCGGCCGAGTCCGTGGCGGCCGGCAACCCCTACGCGGCCGTCATCATTTCCATGCACACGGTGGACCTGCTCACGGGACAGGCAGACCTGGGCAGCCTCAGCGAGGCGGACCGGGTCCTCCACGGCTCGTTCGTCGAGGCGCAGCTCCGCCGGCAGCGGGAAATGACCGCGGAACTCGCGTGCACGCCGGCATACGCCGATGCCGCGGAGCCGGGCCGCCTTCTGCGCGCATTCGAGTTCCTTCAGGCGTGCGACAGCCTTTCGCTCTCGGCCTGCGTGAGGTATCCCGGCCCGATCGCGCTGCGGCACGCCCACCCGCGCCGCGGCGGCGCGCCCGCGCGGCTGGAGTGCCTGCCCCTCGGCAGCGACACCTACCGCGTGGCGCCCTACCCCTTCGACGACGATGAGTTCGTCCTTGGGCTGGCATGCCGGAGCGTGCCCGGGAAGACGTTTCCCGGCCAGGAGGCGTTTCGCGCGGCCTATGCCGAAGCGCCGGAGACCCAGCTCAGCGTGAGGATCGTCCGGTGACCGCGGTGAAATCACTGCGCGACGTCGTCGTCCTCTGCGGGCCCGCGCTCGAGCCGTGGCGCTGTAGCACCTTCGCATGGACCGGCGACACACTCACGGCCATCGACCGGGTGGAACCGGCCCTCGCGCTCGAGAGGGGCGCCCTCGTCATCATCCCCGGCCTCTACAACAGCCACACCCACATGGGCGACTCGTGCCTGCCCGACGGGGCGACCGGGCTCACGCTGGAACAGGGATTCTTCCGGCCGGACGGCTTCAAGTACCGGAAGCTGGCGGCGATTTCGCGGGAGGACCACCTGCCGCACGTCGTCCGCCACCTGCGCTACATGGCGCGCACGGGCACGGTCGGCCATATCGATTTCCGCGAGCAGGGACCCTATGGGAGCGAACTCCTGCGCGAGGCCTCGCGGGCCACGGGGATCGACTCGGTCATCCTGGGGCAATTCTCGGGAGTCCCCTTCGACGAGGCCGCGCTCGCCGCCAACGAGGCCCCCCTTCCCTCCGGCGCGCGCACGGAGCTGGAGTCCATCCTGGCCGCGGCCGACGGCTTCAGCGAAAGCACGATGAACGACCTGACCGACCGGGCGTGGCAAGAGATCCGCGAGCTCACGCAAGAGAGCGGCAAGATGAGGGCGATCCACTGCCTTGAGAACGCCGGCTACCGCGACGTGAGCCTCGCGCGGACGACCCGCGGCGACCTCGCCCGCGCGATCGAGCTGTACGATCCGCACCTGATCGTCCACATGACCGTGGCAAATGACGCCGAGGTCGCGCTTCTCGCGTCGTCGGGCAAGACGGCGGCGCTCAATCCCCGGGCCAACGCGAACCTCGGGCTCCCCATGCCGCCCGTGCGCGCGCTCATGGAGTCCGGCGCAAACCTCCTTCTCGGCACCGACAACGGTCTCCTGAACAGCCCGAACCTCTTCGCGGAGCTCGACTTCACCTACAAGCTGGCGAAGAGCCAGTACGGGGACGCGGTCCGCCCGGACCCCCTCGCCATCCTGAGGATGGCGACCTCCAATGTCCGCGCCGTCCTCGGGGGGGACCGCACCGGAAGCCTCGAGAGAGGCGGTCCGGCCACATTCGTCGTCCTCGACTTCCACGCCCCCCACCTTC
>Ga0302325_10036543_pt1 | contig 10011 bp, 9 predicted proteins | sample Palsa_T0_2_FD_201948 | JGI IMG/M metagenome (GOLD analysis project Ga0302325, IMG submission 201948) | Peat permafrost microbial communities from Stordalen Mire near Abisko, Sweden - Palsa_T0_2 | ecosystem: Environmental > Terrestrial > Soil > Palsa > Peat permafrost | place: Sweden: Abisko... | reverse complement strand
AGGCGGTGAAGATGATCACCAGGCCCGCCACCAGGTACCAGATCGACACCGATCCGGGCAGCACGGTCAGGTAGTTGAGCAGGATCGTCAACACCCCGAAGATCATCAGGAACAGGATCAGGGGCCCGAACCAGCGCGAGCTGTGACGGACCGCCGTCGGGGTGGGCCGGGTGTAGCGGCCGCTCTGCTCGGCCGGGGTGTAGCGGCCGACCCCGCCGGCTCCCGACGAGGTGCCCTTGGTGCTCTTGGTGGTGCGTCCTTCGGACCGGCCCTTGCGCTGGGCGCGACCTGGTCCGCTCGTAGGGGGAGCCATGGCCCACGAGACTAGCGATTGGCGGACGCCCGTTACCATGGGCCGCACCATGGGGTCCCGGGTCGTGCTCATCGACAACTACGACTCGTTCGTCTACAACCTGGTTCAGGAGCTGGGCGAGCTGGGCGCGGAGCCGGTCGTCTTCCGAAACGACGCGGTCGACATGGACGGCATCAGGGCGGCCGAGCCCGATGCCATCGTCATCTCGCCGGGGCCCGGACGGCCCGAGTCGGCCGGCATCAGCATGGAGGTCATCTCGACCTTCGCCGGGGCGATCCCGATCCTCGGGGTGTGCCTCGGCCACCAGTGCCTCGGCGAGGTCTACGGGGGCCAGACGGTCTCGGCCCCCACCCTCATGCACGGGAAGACCTCCGAGATCCACCACGACGGCACCGGGGTGTTCGCGGGCCTGCCCGACCCCTTCACCGCCACCCGCTACCACTCCTTGGTGATCGACCCCCGGTCGGTGCCCGACGTGCTCGAGGTCACCGCGAGCACGAGCGACGGGGTGGTCATGGGCCTGCGCCACCGCACATTGGCCGTCGAGGGCGTCCAGTTCCACCCCGAGTCGATCCTCACCCCGTGCGGACCCACGCTGCTCGGGAACTTCCTGGGTCAGCTGGTCGCCTGACCCCTATCCCCTGACCCCCCTACCCTCTAGGGGAAGTTGGACGTGGTCGAGGTGGTCGAGGTGGTCGTGGTGGGGGTGGTGGGCGCCGTCGCGCTGCAGACGGTGATGTTGTCGGTGGCCGGCAACCTGACCTGGGTTCCCGCGGATGGGCTCTGGGACACCACGTTGCCGTTCTGCGAGGGGTCGCAGATGTTGGTGGTGGTCGAGGCCACCGTGAGACCCTGACCGGTCAGCACCCCGGTGGCGTCGCTCGAGCTGTCGCCGATGACCCCTTCGATCACGACCTGACAGGGGCCCGACGAGATGATCAGGGCCACCGAGGTCCCCCGGGCGACCTGCTGGGGGCTCGACGGGTTGGATCCCGAGACCTGACCCGACGGGATCGACTGCGAGCAGGCCTGGCTCTGGGCGCCGACCGACAGGCCGACCCCGGCGAGCGTGCTGGCCGCCTGGGTCGGGGTCAGGCCGTTCAGGTCGGGCACCTGGACCTGGTTGGTCGGGGTGAGGAGCGAGAGCACCACGGTCGAGCCACGCCGGACCTTGGCCCCCGAGGAGGGCTTCTGGTCCAAGACGACGTTCTGCTGGCCCCCCGTCGAGACGAATTTCACCTTCGTGTTGAGCCCGTCGCTGGCCAGCAGGGCCTCGGCGCTGTCGAGGGCGAACCCGACCGTCTGGGGGACCACCACCTCCGCTTCGCCCGCACTGACGACCAGGTTGACCACGGCCTTTTTGGACACGCGGGTCCCGGCGGCTGGATTGGTGCTCAGCACCGTCCCGGTGGCCGCGGTGTTGGTCTTGTTGGTTGTCGTGCCGATCACCAACCCCTTGGCCGTGAGGGTCGCCTCGGCCTGGGCGACCGTCTTTCCGACCACGTTGGGCAGGGCGAACCCCCCGGCGAAGGTGTCGACGAGCAGATAGGCCACCACGGCCAGGGCGGCCAACAAGATGACCAGCAGGGCTATCCAACCCTTGCCGCGGCGCTTCTCGGTGCCCGGCTCGGGCCGCCGTCGGGCCGCGCTGCGGGGAACCAGTTGGGTCCTGCCCCCGACCTGCTGGGTCGCCCCGACGGCGCCCATCACCCCGGTGGCCGCGTTGCCGGCCTGGGCCTCCGCGTGGACCGGCTGGCCCTCCAGGAACCGCAACAGGTCGGCCCGGAAGTCATCGGCGTCGGGGTAGCGCTGGTCGGGCAGCTTGGCCATGGCCTTCATGGTCACCGACTCGAGCTCCACCGGCACCGTGTCGAGGAGCTCGCGCGGCATGGGGGCGATGTCCCGGACGTGCTTGGAGGCCACCGAGACGGGGGTCTCCCCGAGGAACGGCGGCCGGCCGGTGAGCATCTCGAACAACACGACGCCGAGCGAGTAGATGTCGGTGCGGGCGTCGACCTCGATCCCCTCGGCCTGCTCGGGTGAGAAGTAGGTCGCCGTCCCCATGACGGCGCCGGTCTGGGTCAGGCTCTCCTCGGTGTTCACGGCGCGGGCGATCCCGAAGTCGGTCACCTTCACCTGACCGTCCTCGGTGATCAGCACGTTCCCCGGTTTGATGTCGCGGTGGACGACGCCGTGGCGGTGCGCCGAGGCGAGCGCCGCCGCAACCTGAGACGCGATGTCGGCCGCCCGGGCTGGGTCGAGCGGTCCCGCCTCGCGCAGCACCGCCGACAACGCGCGCCCGGCAATGTACTCCATGACGATGAAGTAGGAGCCGGCGTCCTCGCCCCAGTCGAAGACCGGCACGATGTTCGGATGCGACAGCTTGGCCGCGTTCTGCGCCTCTCGCCGGAACCGCTCGACGAACGCGCGATCGACCGAGAGCTCGGGGAACAGCACCTTCAACGCGACCGGGCGGTCGAGCAGACGGTCCCGGGCCCGATAGACCTCAGCCATGCCGCCCCGGGCGATCAAATGGGTGAGCTCGTAGCGGTCCGAGAAGACGCGGGGTACTGCGACCGGCTCCATGGCGGTCAGAGCCTACGCGCCCGGGCCCGCCGCCAAAGGCGAGGCCGAGGGGTTCGGGGACCGGTCAAAAGCACCCCCGCTGTCACTGGAGGGCCGCCTCGAGCATCTTCTTCACGATCGGACCGGCGATCGACGCGCCCTGGGTGGACAGCGGTTGGAAGGGGACGACGACCGCGATCGCGACCGCGGGATTGCTGGCCGGAGCGAACCCGATCATCCAGTCCGACACCGAGGTGATGGTCGGCACCCCGACCTGGGCGGTCCCGGTCTTCACCGCCACGTCCAGTGAGGAGGGGAACCCGTCTCCGGCGGCCGTGCCCGAGGTGGCCACCGACTGCATCAACGGGATGACCTCCTGGGCCGACTGTGGGGTCATGGCCTGCTTCCACACCTTGGGCTGGTAGGTCTCCACCACCTGGCCCTGGGCATTGACGATCTTCTCGAGGAAGTGCGGCGCCATCACCGCCCCGCCGTTGGCGATGCCGGCCGCCACCAGCGCGTTCTGCAGCGCGGTGGCCTCCACGTCCTGCTGTCCGAAGGCCGCGTAGGCCTCGCCCGGGACACCGACGCACAGAGGAGAGGACGGGGCGCAGGTCGCCGACATGTCTTGGGCGGTCGGATACTGGGAGGGCTGGACGATGTGCCCGGCCGGTCCGCCGTCGGGATCGGTGTCCAGGGGCGGTGCCGTGTTGAACCCGAACAGGGCCGCCTGCTCGGCCAGATCGTTGGCCCCGAGGAGGAGCCCGAGCTTGGCGTACCCCGGGTCGCACGACGCCGGCAGCATCTGGATGATGGTCCCCCCGCACGCGTCGGCCGCCGACGCCGTGTCGGCGTCGTTGCAGATCTCCTGGTTGGTGTCGGGGATGTTGGTCAGGCAGCGGCTGGTCGGAAAGTTGTAGGTGGCCAAGGAGGGGTCGAGGTTGTAGATGGCCGCGGTGGTGAGCACCTTGGCCGTCGAACCGGGCGCGATGGGGTAATAGGTGGCGATCGGGTACAGCGGCTTGAAACCCTCGCCGTCGGGAATGCTGTCGGCGAACTGGGCCGTCTCCGCGGTCTTGTAGTCGGTGGACACGAGCGGCGTCGGGTCGTAGGTCGGATTCGACGCCATGGCCAGGATCGCCCCGGTCTTCGGGTTGAGCACCACGATCGCGCCGTCCCGGTCCGGCCCCGGCAGGCCGGCCAGCTCCTGGGTGGCCAGCTGTTGCAGCGCCGGATCGACGGTGAGGGTGATGTCGTCGGTCGTCGGCGCCGGCGGCGAAAGCAACTGGCTCAGGGTCTGGGCCGACTGGGAGTGCAGCCCCAGCTGTTGGCTGTAGTACCCCTCGACCCCGCTGTCACAACCGATCACCGGGTCCGGCGAGCACACCCCGACGATCTGGGAGAACAGCGACCCGGTCGGATACACCCGCTGGAACTGGTAGGCGTCGGCCCCCTTGGGGGCGATCCGAACCGATTGGGCCAACGGCGTGCCGTCGGCGGCGAAGATCATGCCGCGGTCGTTGTCGAAGTTGGGGGCCCGATTGACCGGGTTGTCCGGGGACGTCGCCAACGCGGAGGCCCGGCGGAACTGGATGTTGGTCAGCTGCACGATGACCAGTCCGAAACACAAGATCAGCACCACCCCCAACCACCGGATGCGTCGCCCCATCTACCCCTCGTCCAATGGCAACGAGTCCTGCTGGGCGACGAACTCTTGGTGCAGGTTGGCGATGTACTGCACCCCGGCCTTCAACGACGGCTCGTTGACCGTCTGGCGGAGGTCGGTCAGCCGGTACGGCAGGACTTCCGAGGTGGTCACGCCGCTCAGGTCCAAGAGCCTCGGCTGGAACCCGAGGAACCCACCCTGACGGCCCTGGTACACGGCCAGGTGTCCCTGGTCGATGGCCACGTACCAGTTGTCCATCGAGTACCACCGCACCACCGCCACGCCACCTGCCGGAACGGCCAGGAGCAGGAGGAAGAACAGGATGACTCGCACCGTGATCCGCCGCGGGACCCCGAGGCGCCGCCGGCGCTGGCGTCGCGACTCTTTGGGCAGCGGGGCGGCCCTCTTCTCCTCCGCGGCCACGTGCTCGGGGGGCGGCAAGGTCTGCACGGCCATGGGCGAGGCGACGAACACGTCCCCGCCCCTCCCCTCGGTCAGCGACCCCGGAGCGGGCAGCGTCGCCCCGCCCGGCACAGCGGGGGTCCGGGCGGGCGGGGCCTGAGTGATCGGCACGGCGGCCGTCGGCGGCTCCGTCGGCACCGCCCCGTTGGGCCCCGGCGGGCCGGTCATGGGCGGCGGCGGCGGGACAGCCGACGGGGTGCCCGCGGTCGGTGGCCCGACCATGGGGTCCGGCGACACCCGGGAGACGACCGAGGGCTCGGCGCTGCCCTCCTCGCCGACCAACACGTCGACCACGACCACGGTCACGTTGTCGTTGCCGCCGTGGGCGTTGGCCCGGTCGACGAGGGCCCGGGCCGCCTTGCGGGGGTCGTTCACCGAACGGAGGACCTGGTTGATCTGATCGACGCTGACCTCGTTGGTGAGACCGTCGCTGCACAGCAGCAGGCGGTCGCCGCTGCGCACGTGCAACTCCCACAGGTCCACGTCGACGGCGGGGCCCACCCCGAGCGCCCGGGTGAGGATGTGCCGGTGGGGGTGGACCTCGGCCTCGGCCTCGGTCATCTCGCCGTGGCGCACCCGCTCCTCGGCCAGGCTGTGGTCGGCCGTCACCTGGCGCAGCAGCCCCCCCGACATCAGATACGCGCGCGAGTCACCCACGTTGACCAGGCACATCACGTCGCGGCCGTCGGGTCCGACCGTGAGGCCGGCCGCGGTGAGCGTGGTGCCCATCCCCCGCAGCTCGTCCACCCGCAGGCTCTGCTCCCAGATGGCGCTGTTGGCGGCCACGACGGCCTCGCGCAGCCCGGCGATCGTCGGGTTGTGCTCGTAGGCCGACTCCAGGGTCTGGACGGCCACCCGCGCCGCCACCTCCCCGCCGACGTGGCCCCCCATGCCGTCGGCCACCGCGAACAGGGTGTCCCCGGCCGACGCCCGGTCCTCGTTGTGGCCCCGGACCCGGCCGACGTCGGTGGCCACGCCGGAACGCAGGACGGTCACCGGCGCACCTCGAACACGGTCGCCCCGATCTGCAGCAGGTCACCCTTGGCCAGCCGCGAGGGTTGCGTGATGCGCTCTGAGTTGACGAAGGTCCCGTTGGTCGACCCGAGGTCCTCTACCCAAATCTGGCCACCGCTTCGGTACAGGCGGGCGTGCACGGTCGAGCTGTAGGAGTCATAGGTGGTCGAGATGGCGCACCCGTTTGACCGGCCCACGGTCAGCTCGCCATCGAGCTCGTAGACGGTGCCCTCGAACTCCCGGGGTTCGATCACCTCGAGGCGCAGCTGCTTGCGTGAACGGGTCTCGCGCGGGCGGCGCTGGTCGTCCTCCTCGGCCTTGCGATCGGCTCGCCGCTGGGCTCGGGTGGGACCGGCCGGCCGGACCTCGACGAAGACCGCCCGGATGACCCGGAGGAAGAAGAGAAAAATCAGCGCGACGACCAGCCATTGGAGCGGTCGAATGATCGCGGAATAGTTGGTCCCTACGATGAACACCGGGGACTTACCGTCACAACATCTCAAAAACGAGGGTCGTGGAACCTACGGTGATGTTGTCGCCAGTGGCGAGGTACTGCTCCCTGATCGCCGCCCCGTTCAGCTTGGTGCCGTTGGTCGACCCGAGGTCGCGGACCACGAAGGTCTCGTTCACCCGGGCCACCTCGGCGTGCCGCCGGCTCACGTTGGGGTCGCTGAGCACGACCTGGCACTCGGGCATGCGGCCGATGATCACCGGCTCGGATCCGATCTGCACCCGCCCGCCACCGGGGAGCACCAGCTCGGCCGGGGCCATCCCGTCGGGGCCCTCGATGACCTCGGCGGCCACCGTGAAACGCCCCGAACGCAGGCGGGGACCCTCCAGGATCTGGACGTCGATCGGGCCCACGAAGGTGTACTGCTCGTTGCGGGCGTGCTCTCGGGCGGCCTCGGCGAGCTCCCTGACCAACGCGTCCAGGAAGTTGGAGAACCGCTCGACGTCCGGCTTGGCCAAGGTGACCGAGAAGGCGTTGGGGGCGATGAGGCCTCGGACCCCCACCCGACGGTGCAGGTCCATCTCTCGGGTTAGTCGGCGGCCGATCTCGACCGGCTGGAGATTGCTTCGGAAGGGCTTGGCCAACGTTCCTTCCACAAGACGCTCGAGTCGGTCCTCGAACTGTTGGAGTCCCATGGTTTGGGACATCCTACCGGGCACACCCGCCGAAATGGGCTCCGGATCCCCTGCTTTCCCTGGTCGCGGGATGGAGTCAACCTCGGCCCTTGAGTAGCCTGAGCCGCTCCGGGGCGAGTGGCGGAATAGGCAGACGCGCAGGATTCAGGTTCCTGTGTCCGAAAGGATGTGGGGGTTCAAGTCCCCCCTCGCCCACTAAAAAGGGCTGGTCAGGGCGTTTGTGTCGGCCGGCCGGGGCCGCGGTCAGCTTGGCCACCGGTCCCCGGCTGCGTGGCCGGGGCCGGCGGTGCGGTCACTCACCCTTCGGGGTGGAGAACCACCAACGGTGGTTCTCGGGATCCCGGGCCCCGTACTCCCGCAAGCCGTAGAACTGATCGGTCGGCGGTCGGTCGATGTGGGCGCCGGCGGCCTTGCTCCGTGCGTAGTGGCCGTCGACGTCGTCCACGATGACCTCGAGGCCCCCGTACGACTCGGCCGAACCGCGCGGTGAGGCCATCTGGTGCTCTTCGGTGACCACGTGGAGCCACACCGCGGCCTCCCCCATTCGGACCTCCCCGTGGATGACGGTGCCGTCATCGGCCCGGACCAGTCCACCCGACGTGAAGCCGAATGTCCCCACCAAGAAGTCGTGGGCGGCCTCGATGTCCTCGTAGACGAGGACGGGAATGATGGCGGTCGGGGTGCTGGTGCCCGTTTCGTCGGTCATGTGGTCACGGTACCGAGCCGACCGGCCGGTCGTCTTGGAGAAACCTGACGCCCGGGTCCCCGGACGATTCGGCCAAGAGCGCACTCGGGGGGCACCCGGCCAGGGCGACGCAGTCCCGGGCGAAGTGCGACTGGTCGTAGTACCCGCACTCCATAGCCACGTCGGCCAACGTGCGACCGTGGCCCATCCCGCCGAGCAGCCCCACGGCGCGCCGGAAGCGCACGATGCGGGCGTAGGCCTTGGGCGACACCCCGAGCTGGGCTCGGAAACGCTCGGTGACCACCCGACGACTCCAACCGGTCTCGTCCATGAGTGGCTCGACCCGGGCCTGACCGCCCGTCGCGGCCAGCTGGCGCCTCAGCCACACCACTTCGGGAGAGATCGCGTCGGCGGCCCACTCGCCGCCGGTCGGCGGGCAGGCCATGACCTGATCGAGGACACAGAAGCGCTCCTCCCAGGTGGCCATGTTGCCGAGCCGCTCCACGAGGCGCGCGCCCCAACTCCCCAGCACATCGACGATCGGGATGACGTCGTCCTTGAGCTCGCGCACCGACCCGAGGAGGGTGACCGCGCCGGCGTCGGTGAGCTCGACCTGCACGCCGTGCTGGTGGCCGCTCACCGTGGTGAGGGTGGCATGTGACTGTGGGCCGACGACGAATGCGCCGAGTGAGCGGGTGGAGCCGCCAACGCGGTCGCACACGTCCAGGCGGTCACCGAAGGCGAGGATGAGCGCGAACCCGCAGCGGGCAACCTCACGTCGGATCATGGGGCTCCCGAGCCACTCCTCGTAGCCGACGTAGCCACCCACGGAGTCTCGGGCCGAGCCACCGGCCGCGCGCTCCGCCGTCTCATGGACCGATCGATCCGTTGTCGAGCGGGCGAAGGCGACGTCACTCGTCACGGCCCATGTTGGCACGCCGGCGCCTCGGAGCGGTCGCTCGCTGCTCGTCTGTCACAATCGCGCCATGACCAGGCGCTCGAAGTGGGAGCGCTCCTTCTCGTGAGCGGGGCGCAGCCGGGAGGTGGCGGCGAACCTCGCTATACCCACGGCCACCACGAGAGCGTCCTTCGTTCGCACCGGTGGCGAACCGCCGAGAACTCGGCCGGCTATCTCCTCCCCCACCTGCGGGTGGGCGCCTCGGTCCTCGACATCGGCTGTGGTCCCGGGACCATCACCGTCGATCTGGCCCGCCTGGTCGCGCCGGGGGTGGTGGTCGGCATCGACCGCTCCGAGGAGGCCGTCGAGGCCGCGCGAGGCCTGCTCGAGGGCGCGTCGGGGGTCTCCTTTGAGGCCGGCGACCTTTTCTCGATGCGCTTTGGCGATCGAAGCTTCGACGTCGTCCACGCGCACCAGGTGCTCCAGCACCTCGAGGATCCGGTGGGTGCCCTGGCCGAGATGGCCCGGGTCTGCCGGCCCGACGGCCTGGTGGCAGTCCGCGACGGCGACTACGCGTCGATGACCTGGTACCCCGAGTACCCCGAGCTTGACCGGTGGCTCGAGCTGTATCGCCGAACCGCCCGGGCCAACGGCGGGGAGCCCGACGCCGGTCGCCGCCTGGTTGCGTGGGCCCGGGCCGCCGGTTGCACCGACATCACCGCCTCGGCGTCCGCGTGGTGCTTCGCCACCCCCGAGGACCGGAAATGGTGGGCCGAAACCTGGGCCGACCGCGTCACGGTGACCGAGTTGGCCGTCCGGGTGCGCGAGCTCGGGCTGGCCGACCAAGAAGAGCTGGACGAGATCGGCCGGGCCTGGCTGCGGTGGGCCGAGGAGGAGGACGGCTGGTTCTCGATGATCCACGGCGAGGTGCTCTGCCGGCCCGGGTGAGTCGAGCTCAGGTTGGCGCCGTCTCCTCGCCGAGCTCGGCCGAGATCGCCACGTCGAGCGAGTAGTCGACCGGGACCACGATGAGGGACGGCTCGTCGAGTTCCAAGAATCGGGCCAGGCACTCGGCGAAGTGGCCGGCCGAGGTGGCCCGGGCCGCCGGCAATCCGAACGAGTTGGCGAAGCCCACGAAGTCCGGATTGGTGAAGTCGGTGCCGAAATGGCGACCGAACTTTCGGTCCTGTTTCCACACGATCGAGCCGAACTGCCCGTTCTCCCAGACCACATTGACGAAGGGGGTCCCAAGGCGCTTGGCA
>Ga0302325_10036541_pt1 | contig 10012 bp, 12 predicted proteins | sample Palsa_T0_2_FD_201948 | JGI IMG/M metagenome (GOLD analysis project Ga0302325, IMG submission 201948) | Peat permafrost microbial communities from Stordalen Mire near Abisko, Sweden - Palsa_T0_2 | ecosystem: Environmental > Terrestrial > Soil > Palsa > Peat permafrost | place: Sweden: Abisko... | reverse complement strand
AAGTGGAAACTGTACTCTTCAACCGGAAAGAGATATGCTCTGCCCCGACAAACCAGGCCGCAAAGCTAAGTTTCTGGTCCTCCGGGATTCGTTTGCCATTTTAAGTTTCGAATTCTTCTTTATTCTTTTGGTTAGCTTAGTTGGGTTAGTGTTATATTGCATATTGCAAGCTTTTATGCTCGTCTCGAAAAGGGCCTTACACGGGCAACCGTACGAGTAGCTTTCTTTCTGCTGGATAAATAACTGCCTAGGATGTTACTAGAAGTTGTTTGACTAGATTAAAGATTTCCTTATCATCTCGGCTCATTCAGGAACTAAACAAGCAAATACAAAGGGCATTCTTGAAATCACTGCCAACGTTCTTTGTATGCACTGCCTTGCCTCAAGGAAATTTCTCGACCCCACGGAACAATGCTCATCCCATCCAATCAAAAATCCAGGTTCAACCAAATTTTTCTTCGCTGTTTCAAAAAAGCCAACAGCTCGAGCCTTTCTTCATGTGAAAGTAATTTTGAACAAATTTAATGGCGGATTTATGCTGTTCATCCCTCTAAACAGGCAACTATAAAAGCTCAGCTCGTTCCTTGCGCGCAGCTTTACCTCGGACTTCTAATTTCTGGTAGTACTCTACATCGATCGACAATACACCACAGCATACTAAACCACACTAAGCCACTACTCTGACTCCACTCCAAGAACCACTTAGACCATGTCGGACATCAAGTGGATCAACCTCAACCCTTTCGGCTCACACAGACACAAAGCAAAGGAGAAGAAGTGCGAGAATTTGGAAGAGAGAACGGTAGGAGGAAAGACAATCAGTAGGCCCATCTCCATGTGCCCTCAATGCGAGGTCTTACATTTCAGCATCGTTTGCACCTCATGCGGTTACCGGAACGGTCCCAACAATCAAGAAAGCGATGATGTCGAAGTCTCCCCCAGGACAATGACGATAGCTCAACAATCACAAGATCGCTTAGAGGATAGGCGTACTCACACGCCACCGAGGTTTCAACCAGACATTTTTCTTGAAACAGCAACTATCCCCATTGGGTATAATGGTTTTCCCGGAGACTATTCACCCCGTGGCACTCCTCGTTCAACGCCTCAGCCCACTCCCACCAAGCGTTTGTCCCCGTTGCGACCCCTCCGTGTCGTCGAAGAGCACGAACTCCAGAACATGCAGGATATTGATCTCGAAGCTGACGGCGCGCAGAGACCGTGGACGGAATCTTCGAAGAGCCGAAGCTCCTGCTGCAAGAATTTTCGGGGAAATATGAGGCGCGATTGGTTGGGTTGTATGATTGTCGGTGGGGTGATCCTGGCGGGGATGATTACGTTAGGGGTTCTTGCGGTGTTATAAGTTAAGAAGAGTTACCAAGGTGGTGCTTAACTTTATACGCGAGTTCGTTGATCTTGGCGGCGTTTTTGCTGGTTTTGTCTTCGTGGGCTTTTGCACGCTTATTTGCCTTTGGTGTGTTTCTTAACGTTATTTATCTTGTGTCACATAAATGAGGATGATACTTTCAAACAACTTTATGAAATAACCTCTCCAGAACCACCGCGGTGGAACAAGTAATTACTGAGAAGTCATGTCTAACGTTCAGTACAACGTGTCGAACTAGGAATTTTGGTGTATGTTGCTCTGAGTAGTGAAGGAAGAGAGCTCAGGATACAAATATTCAAGTTAATTCTTGCAATTTTTGTTGATAAGAGCGTACCTGAAGAAAACAATTGCTATCACAAACAGAACAAGCCGAACTTTGAAAGCGAAATCAAGGCTGATATACCCCACCAACCCTCCAACCAACAATAAAAAAAACCCCAAAACAATAGGCCGTTATGCGTAAATCCGAGTTGACTTATTCTATCAATAAGATCCCCGGTCCAGATTACCTAGCCTCGGTCCGATATATCTCCACTCTCATAATTCTCAGCTTCTCAGTGCAGTTTATCCTTTTCAGCGTCTGGGCGCATGGCCTTTGGTGTGACTATGGTTTCAACCTCATGTGTCATTAGAATCATTAGACAATCGATTCATGTCTGCTTGCAGTGAGCTCACTGATTTGATATACATTGGCATGGGACTTACTTGCTTGCGCTTCACGCGCAGCACGAAGCTGCTGATCTGCAGAGAACCTGTATAGAATGTCCCTCCAGTTTCTGGTTCTATCTTGTGGTAGAAAGGGCATAGGGGGTCTGGTTCTAGGCTGCTCGACATTGTACTCTCTTGTTCCAGATGCCGGTGAGGCCGGATTGGCATGAGGAGATGCTATGCACGAAGGCTCTCCGGAATAGGGTTCGTTCGCTGCGGTACTGATAATGAAAAATTGCACAGGGCTGATATTCTTGTTCCCTTTTCGTATGCATTCATAGTGCTCCCTCGGGCCTTGTCTATCGCCAAGGACGATATTGTTTATCCGCCTCAAGATGTCTGGCACTTTGCCCCACTTTGCCAGTATTCCGGTTTGATCGATTGTCTCGATGACTTCCAGAAAGCCTTTCGACCCAAATCTAAACCTATCGCCCTTTCTTAGCCGCTTCACAGACCACCGGTACTTATGTCTAGGAGGCGGTCCATCACGTCTCGCGTTTGGAATAAGTCCGTTGCGGATGGAATCAGGAACACAGAGGTGATTGAGTTGGCCCGAAGTCTCTAGGACGGAGTCATTGAAACCATTATCCAAGTCGGAAAGCCTGCTGCTAGTATTTCTTGGCTCAGAATGAGCGTTCTGGCATTTCTTCCCTCTATTCGAGTAGCGAAGTTCCAGACACCTGTCTTCAAGAACGGCCATTGTTCCGCTGGTTTCATTTTCTGCCAGAAAATGGATCCAAGAGAGCTCACTGGACTTCAAAGTCACTTTAAGGCCTGGTGTCTCGTCTGGTGCCCAAAAAAGTTCAAGATCTTTCTCGTTCTTCCCGGTGTCTTCCAGTGCATTCAAGCAATACTCAACAGCGTTTCCAAGTTCAGTTTGCCAATCGGGATTGGACTTGTATAGCCTACGAAATGCTGTAGGATCTGGATCCTGAAGGACAGAGTAGAACTTCTCCTCACAATCTGGGCTATTCCATTTAATATATCCATGATATAAATGGTTTAGCATCGTCTGTGTCCCAAGCAGCTTGATTAATTGGATTCGGCGGGCATTATGGGTGCAGGTTGAAACTTCGAGGCCCAGATTAAACTCCAAATATCCCAGATGACGCTTCAAAGGTCTGAGTTTCCAATCTTCTATCAGACATTGCTTCAGAGTTCGTCCACGTCTTTTGTATTGTCGTTGAAGCCCCATGTTCCCGTACGGGCCTCCAACTTGCACTTGAATTACTTCTGAACTCAGTGTCCTGACATTCCTCAAAGTTCCAGGTTCCGACAGAGCTTGAGTATTTCTCAGACTTTCCATTTGCTCAGTGGTCGATGATTTGCATTGACGGTTGGCAGCCAACCTAACAGTGGCTCCTATGAGAAGAATATCGTTTTCATGAAGGTAAGATGAATCTGCAAAGCCTTTGTGGTTACGATGATCTTTGTCGGACATCCAATGACAGAACACTTCGCCCTTTCGAACCTCGAGTGCAGTTGGGGACGGTTGCTTCCACGGAATTATCACCCCGTTACCAACATTGTACTGGACGATCTGTTCTTCATCACCAAGAACGCACGATTTCCACATCGGACCCCATATGTCCCCAAAAGTCTTAGCGTCTGTTAATAGAGACAAGTGGGTTGGATCAACCTGACGTAAATCTGGAAGAAGCATTTCAAGTACCCAAGCCTCCTGCCCGCCCAGGAACTGTCCAAGACACGAGAATGATCTTCGGCAGAATCTGAAGTATTGAGTTTGCAGGAAAGTTCCCGGGAGTGATATCGATGTCACTTTATCGTTGCCAAGAAACTGTGTATGAGCACCACAGTAGGAAAGGGCTGCCACGTCAAGCACATGAACTGCACATCGCCAATGATCTTTCAAGTCAGCTGTACTTGGAATCCTGATGTCGAAGTCGGTGAGTAGTTGTCGACAGACCGTTGAGACATCATTCGCGATTGTACTTATGGTATTGAACAAGACTTCAGCAGGGTCGCTGGATAAAAGTCGAAAGACGCATGCCTCGAAGGCCAAGGCCAACTGCTCGATCCTGGAGCATTCAATGCGAACGAGTCTGGCAATACCACGGCGAGTGCGGTCGAGCACAAGCAGACTGATAAATTCCCCGCAGTACGCCGCAGAACTCATTTCTTTGACACTTTCCCAGACCGCGGAAACAATATTTCGGCATTCGATCAGATGAGTCAAATGCTCAATTGTTCGGTGATGCATCTGATGGTTGAAGTAGTGTGCTTCTGCGCCTGAAATACCCCATTGGGAAAGCACCATATTCGATGCATCTTCATTTGCCTTGTTTGCGACCTCCTCACAAAACCTAAGTATATATTCATACGAAAAGGTTTGGAACGATGCATTTTCGAGGAATGCGGCTTTGAAGCAAATCGTACCATCGAATGGCCTGGCAAATGTTCCATCCTACCTCGTATTTAGTATTTCATTCGTAGTTTCTCACCACTGAACTTACAGTGTAGAATTGGAACATTGATTTTTCGAATACTTTCGATCCCAAACCATCTAGCTGCTGGAAATATTCGTCGGCGTTCAGAAGTCGTTGTTTGACGAAATCAATCCCAGAATCACTCTCTGGTTGAGAAGGAGGCCCCGAGGACAGGTCGTCGTTGTCGGAGTCGTCGAAAACGCTTATATTCTCTGTCCGCGGTTAGTATGCCCTTCTGAAATGGCCTTCTTCTGCTTCATGATATTAGGTGAGAAACAGAAAGATGAGATTAGCTTCTGTTACCATCGCAGGACATCGAGTCGCAGGAAGCTGCACGTTGCCTCCTTGGAAGAATATTCGGACGCTCATTCGAGATATCTTTCCCAGCATCATCAGGAACATTAGGGGCTACCGCTACTTCGGGCTCCTGGGAGCTGTGGGATCCTCCAGCCGCATCACGACGAAGGTCTTCGGACATGATGGGGGGCTTCAACAAATCGCAGAACCGGGCCTAGAAATCCAAAGCTCGGTCGAATGTGTTCCTTGTAAGATTCATACGATATAAGAAGGCAAAGTGTCCTCTCCTGCCCGTATGGCATTGCTTGTATTGATAGTATTGATGAGAAAGCAGAGAGGTTCTGTCAAGGCTGCGAGGCTGAGGAGAGTGTCGTTTGGTGGCGCTCTGTTGACGTGGTCGACCTCAATCATTCAAAACTTGACCGCGAATTCGGTATAAAACTTGGAAATAAATTCGATATATGTAATCCCTGACTTATTAAGAGTAACTAGTGAAGTCTCTAGAAATTTCAAAATACTTTCAAAACATTTCGCATTTTTGATGTTCTTGCAGGGCGGTTAATAGATTAAGCGTATTCCTGTGTAACGAGCCCGACCCCAAAAGTCTGTGTTGTTAGCGAGGATTTGGGGTACAGTAAAGCCGAAGTCGTCTACTTCACTTCATATTTTCTCAATAACTGTGGATTAAAATCTTATAGTCTTTAAGCGCAGAAGATTAAAGAAGCTAGAGTGTGTTTAGAAACTTTTAGAATCAAATCCTAAATATGAAATAAAAGCGTCCAAATAGTTATAGGGTTCGTTTCTTAACGAAATGCCTTTAAAAACAGACTTCTGAGATAGGGCTAGTAACCATCCAGGGCTAAACAAGCGGACTGATCTGTGCTACAGACTGGGATGAAGATTGCCATCGGGTAGTTTGTTGGTCAATTTGAGGCGTGGAGTAACTCATTTGACAATGTTGGAGAGTGGGTGGAACGTTTCCTTCAAGTATATATATTAAAGCAGGACTTGTTATTCTTATATTCTGTTTCCTCTAGGTTTTCGGAATACGACAAATTTGTTTGGGTGTACATAACCCTTCTCCGAATCAATGCAGTGCAAAGAATACCAGTAAGACTCAAATTCGAAACGAAGGCGACCCCCAAGGTAAGCTCATTTCCTCCAGAGACTCCGCTCATCAGTAAATAATGGAAGGCAATACAAAACTAGAATCCAAACGCACCACAACTTCTCACTAATCTTATCTCTTGGTTGTGTCCTAAATGCCAACAAATGACCCGCTAGCCCAAATCCCAACATCACACTCACCGTGAATCCCAGAACACTAATACCTAAAAACACTGGACACGCCACAGACCAAAACATGATCGGAACAGCAAGACCCCATCGCGCGATCTCGTGTCCATAAACAATTGGCATCGTCCTCCGGCCTCGAGCTGAGTCCCCAACAATGTCCGCCATATCGAGTATCGAAATCGTGGAGCAAATTGTGGCGGCGAGGATGACAAGCCAAATAAAACCCCTGTCGTTCAATGAGGAAGAGCCTGTAATGGCAATTATTGATCCAGCGTTAAAGGCTGCGACACCCAATGCGTTGACCAGATTCCGGAGGTGGAAGTTTTCGTTTGCGGCGCCGAGGTCGTTGTAAATCCAAGCAAGAAGGAGGACTGACATCGTCTCCTGAACGTTGCCGAGGTACTCTGAAAAGGAGATGGAGAGCGGAAGGAGAGCGAAGAGAAGGCTTCTCGCAACGTCGGAGGTTATGCGGCCGGAGGGGATGGGACGCCATGATTTATTCAGGGAGTCTTCGAGAATTGAGGAAGGGAGGCGTTGGTTTGTGATGTCGCAGATGAGGAGGTTGATACTGATCCAGATCAGAAGTATAGGAAGACGAGATATGGTGTAGAGGAGAGAAGGCGAGGTGTTGGTTGTAAGGAGGGGCCCCGACAGTGCCGTTGCGAGAGCGAAGAACGTTTGTGGAATTGTGACGCATTCTATGTTGGATTTGGAAAAAAGGTAAAGCGTGTGCAGGTGGTAGAGAAGAGACTTGTTCTGGTTGTTCTTAGCCTGTAATCTGTCAGGAATTGTTGGATGTCTACCTTTTCTGGGTTTTCAACTAAACATGAGACTGAATTCTCTTCCTGAAAATGAGACTTAGCACCCATGATTAAAAATGCAAATGATATCTCAAAGAGTGAAAAGAATGTCGTTAACGCAGGTAGAACTGGAAACAACCGGAGACATGAAAGGCAAAGAACTCCCTTTCAAAGGATATATAGCACATTTATAATGCCGTCCTCACTCGAGTCTAACGGAGCTCCCGATACATTTCGCAGAATTTCTCCTGCCAATCAACGACTTTAAAGACTAGGGAGTCAATCTACTGCAACTGGAAAATGGTTCTCACGTGATAAATGTATCGACACAAATACGAATCGAGGTGCAAACTTCAGGTCCTTCGTATCAAGAGATCCGTCAGCTCGGTAGTAGTGCATAGTGGCGTTCGGCCAAGCCCTCTTCAGGCTTGTCGAAGCGAGCGGTTAGAGCCTATCCTGCGCTAGAAGAGAGCTAAAGGTCCCTTGCAGCACTTCAGCTTCCGTGTTGCTGGTACCTGATACGGTCATGGCGCAAGCCGTATCGATAGTATAGTGGCAGTGCAGATGCACACGCAGGTGGTATTTTGGGCGTGGTATGGACTTTGGAAATGTTCGAGAAAAGCGACAGCAGTGGCACAAGCTAGTGAAAGGAGACTTTCAAACTATTGCTCATGGAACTGTCCTTCGATTCCACTGGGTCGGTCATTCCGTGCGGCTAAAAAGCAAATGCGCGACAGGAAATCCTTTGCTGTCTTTGTACCAGAATTTGGTCCAGGAAAGCGGGTTCGAGCTCGCCAAGCTCTCTATTCGTATCACTGATTCTGGCTTGACATCACAATCAAATGCTATCATAAATCTGATATGCGGAGAGAAATGAGAGGGCTGCCAAGAACTCTAGGAAGGAAGTCGAGACGGAAGAAGTTGACGATGTTAGTTACGAAGGCCCGCGCCGTGGAAAACTGTTCCGTAAGCGAGTTGTGCGCAAATTTCACAAACCCGACAAAATTTTCTTATAATTGCAACTTTAATTTGTTTGTGGTAAAAATTAAAAATGTAAGATGAATCCGATTCTTCAATGCTGTACAAAAGAAAGAATAAATAATTCAGGGGTTGTGTTAAGACTGAGTGTGATTTTCCAAAATTAGCGATTTTGGCGTTCTCTGCGATTTGGCGGATAGCCGGCTTTCAAAGCAGCTCTGTGAACGTCAGATCATTGACAACCGTTCTATTGCCATTGAGAATTAGCACCACAAAGTACCAAAAATTAAACGGGACTTTTGGGTATCACACAAGTTCGACGATTGAAATTGACCTTTTTGATCAATGTTATCCTGCGCCTTTGAAGTTTAATCTTAAAGTCATGTCTATTGCGGATCCATCCTTTCGATCACGAGTTTCGACCAGAACAAATACAGTACCTTATAGTAGGCGTCAGGTGCGAGCAATTTATTCTGTTGGTCCTGAGAGTAATGCCTAGCCGCTGAAGAGTTGATAAGATGGTGAAGGGTGAGGGTGATAATGAGGGTTGCAGTGAGGATATACTTCTCAGCGAGCGCGTGGCGAAAAGGGACTGAGGGAGACGGCCCTTCTGAAGCGGTTAAAGTCGGTCTCCTTTACTATTTGGTCGCTATTCACAAGTTGACACAGGTAGTTTTGGCTCCACTAATTCATACTTGTAATGCGCCAAGGCTTTGGGGCTTGTCTGATCGTTTGTGGCCACTTTACTCCTATAATTAGATGTAGGCGCAAATCCGCAACAAATCAGAAGGCTTAGAATTCAATGTTTCGGCTCTGGTTGTTCTCTGTTTTGCTAGATTGGCTGGCTTGAGAGTGCAAGGTTCAGTGTAAAGCTGGACGCAACCGTTCGGATAATAAAGTCGCACTCCCTGATTGGCAGACGCTGCTTGTGGCTTGCTGAGCGGTATCTTTTTTCCTAACCAGAATAGGCGACTAGACCTTGTGCTCAAGCCATCCTAGAAGCTAGGACCGGAAGTCGTGATCCATCTATTCTGCCTTTATTATTGGGCGTCTGAAGTTGCTTTTTTCCCAAGAGAGCTCAATCAGGTGTTTGAGGCCTCGTATTCTACCCGTTCAAGGCTTGAAACTCTCCAATTAAGATAATGCCACAGCATGTAAATAGCAATTATTAGTTTTATGGATGGCCAGAGTCGTTGTCTCAATGGGGTTCCCGTTTCATTCTCAATGGGTCTCGCACCTTAAAAACATAAGGTAGTAAGTCTCCTGCTCTAAAAGGCTAACATTTGGTTCTCGATACTATTGTCAATCATTACCTCTAGTGGAACTTGCACAATTCCCTGGCAAGCTTTCTATCCATTATGCGTTTTATCTTTGGCTTTGGGCTGCTTGCTGGTTTTCATCAGCTTGCCTACTCCAAACCCGTTAATAGCTTTGCCAGTCCTCTCATCGGAGAAAGTGCCAAACTGAGGAACGACTCCTTCTGCGCAGGTGTGCAAGGATGTGAGTCTTGTTGCAGTAATCCTTAAACTCAACAAAGCTACTCCATTCTGCAGCTCGTTTCTTGGGATCAAGACCTCAACCATATCGAAAACGGCAATTGTGCCAACGGCTATCACCACAACGAACACTGTGCTTTAATTCACATCTACTACAGAAACTGTCTCTACAGAGTGGGTATAATGTCTTACAAACAGTGACTTCTGATTCTAATTGGTGTTAGGACTGAGTTATTTACTGTATCAACCACGGTAACCACGCTTCCAACAATTGTGTCGACTCAAATCGTCCCTGATCTTCTGATATCGATCAGTACTGTAACTTCAGTTCCAGAATCTACGAAGACCGTAACGTCATACTATAGCGCTGTAGCGAGTGCAGCCAAAAGAAGGACTGCGGCACTTGTCTTGGACAAAGAGCGATCTCCATCACCGGTAGAATAAAAAAGGGCAGCACTCCCGCCCTTCGTTTCTGCATTCGCATTCTCTGTAATATCCAATGCTTGCTCGTGCTTGTCCATAACAACACCAACTTTCACCTCTATTCTAAGTCAGACTTCGACCTCAGCTGCTACGGCATTCACCACCAGTATCACTACACAT
>Ga0302325_10036540_pt1 | contig 10012 bp, 10 predicted proteins | sample Palsa_T0_2_FD_201948 | JGI IMG/M metagenome (GOLD analysis project Ga0302325, IMG submission 201948) | Peat permafrost microbial communities from Stordalen Mire near Abisko, Sweden - Palsa_T0_2 | ecosystem: Environmental > Terrestrial > Soil > Palsa > Peat permafrost | place: Sweden: Abisko... | reverse complement strand
TTTACTTTTGAGGGTGAGAGAGGGGAGGGGGTGGAAGGGGATGGGGGCTAATGTGAGCAGGGCGTTCTCGAATCTTGTGGCGGATAATCAGTATTCTGTCCTCGGGCTCATGTTACTTGGGACGTTGGCGAGGGTTAAGAGTATTCTCGGCCGACTGATGGGGGATGAGGATCACGAGGTCACTGTCGATGTTAAAGCGACTGAAGAGAAGGCGAGTGAGGCTTTGCAGCAGCAGGATGATCCAGGTGATGATGATTTTGGGGAGGTGGTGAGGAGAGAGGATATCCTTGCGGACGTTGAGGGGTCACGAGATGATCTGCATGAGGGAGAAGATGAAGTGGATGAGGATGGAAGACCGGGAGAGCAAGGGGAGGAGAAAACTACTGAAGAGATTGAAAAGAGTACGATGGCGAGACCATGGAAGAAGAAGCGGATAGGGCCCTGGATTGGAAGGGATGAAGGACTAGCGGAGGAATCAACGTCGTCGAAACCACCCAAGAAGAAGCGGAAAAAGGGCGACGCATTTGACGCTCTATTTGATAGTTTAATTTGAGCGGAACATTCTCTTCTCATTTTGTTCCACCAGGCAACTTTTGTGAACGCAATGCAAAATCCGATTACACTACCCCGGCATTCTATAGATATTTTGTGCCCATCCAATAAAGCAAACTTCCGAATCCCATGTTTATGACAAGATGCTGACCTAGACTCCATGCCATACTATACAAATACTTGGGCGAAAAGACTGTCCAGATGAAAAGATGGGTTCTCAGCACTGTACAAGCGGCCATTACAAAGAATAGGCTGCCTGTTACAAATACTGTGAGCAGTGCGAGATGTGGGAGCAAGAGATTCTTCCCCCCTTTTCTTCGAAGTCGAAGGAGCATGAGATTCGTAGCGGATGTCCAGAAGATTGGGCCGACCCAGTTGCTAACGAACGTTAGGATTCCGACGGCAAGAACGTTGTAGCCGGAGACGCCATTATAGGCACTTGAGAGGTCAATTGAGGAGATGGCGTTTGAGCCACCGAAGGTGAAGAAGGATGTGTATTGCAGAAGCAAGGAAGTTGTTGTGATTTCGACGAGAGAAAGATCCAGATCGTTGAGGGTGTAGAATTGGATCTCGAAGAGGAGGAGAAGCGGGATATTGGTCGCTCGTGATTGTGTTACTAAGAAGAGGGTAAGGAGATCATGGAGGGTGTGCATCGTTGCTGATCATGTTAGTCACTGTCAAAAGGTGGGAGGGAGGCACGCACGATTCGGACGTTTGGTGTGACCGAAGCTAGACGCGAGAGTATATAGTAGTCCAAGGCCAATAGCTATAAAGACGATCCTCGCTCGAGTCACCAAAGATAGACCAAACTCACTGTCAGTCGCAGCCATAGCTTTCGCCGGCCCAGCCAACAGCTCGGGAGAATCCTCATTCGTGAAAGCTAATTTGAAGGTGATGGATGCAGTAGCAAGTGATGTAGCGATTGCCGCCGCACCGAGTTGTGGGAAGCGAGGGAATCCTCTAGTGGCGAGAGATTGAATGTTCCATAGATATGCTATTCCTACGAGGATCCAGAGCGTGAGTCGATGGGAGGAGAAAAAGGTTCGCGCTATATCCGGTTCGCCGGCGAATTTTTGGCCGGTTTGATTCCAACGTCTGGCTATTCTCATTATGATAAGAACTATGAATGAGCTGAGTGCCAGGAGGCGGGGATTGAGCCTCTGTTTACGAGCGCTATTCCCGTGTAAGCTTGGCTGTAGATTATAGGGGACCACATACGATTTTATCCACAGTAGCATCAGCCATGCTGTTGTAGCCCAATACCAAAAGTGTTGCTCTTCTTCCACATAGCTACTTGCGAACATCATCATCCCATAAAACAGTGTCACTGCCATGATTGGAGAACATGTCTTTAAAGAAGCGATGATAGTTGGACCCGCGGCGGCTGATGCTAAGAAAAGAGCTATAGCGGCCACCGTCTGGCCTGTTGCAAGTTTGGTAATATCGTAGTTACTGGCGGTACTGCTTATGATCTCTTGAGCTTGCTTCAGCCACTGCTAATTCTTAGTAGGTTTCAGTTGAAAAGGTCTGAACTCTGTACCTTGTTCACTGCCTGAATCCATGGCTCAATATCCTGGTCTTCATTCCCAGGTTCTGGCAAGCTTTGAACAATTCCCCTCCATTGGCATGCAAGCTCATTAATACTACTCGAGGTATCTCCGCAACTTTTAGAAGGTCCGTCCTCTTCAAATGAAGGAAAAGTTGCAGTTACAACGCTGAGGATTTGCCGCGCGTTTCTTAAAAGAATCTGGATTCTATCACTCTCTGTTCTGGATTAGCATTTGCATCTAGAACTGGATGGAAATACACACTCTTCGGCCAGAATTGAAGAAACTCGGGTATAAAAGCTCCAAGATTGTTTCGTGGAATAGGAAAGTCAAGTAAGCCTCCTAAAGTCGGAGCAATATCTGACTGCTCAATTGTTGAATAGTATTGAAAATCATCCTGGAATGGAGCTGGAGCCCCATAGCCTGAGCTAATGGTTTTGAGCTTTGGTGAAATGAAGACCAAGGCTGGAGAGGTCTCTCCTGGAGCTGAACCTCCATGGTTACCAGCATCATTCATGCCGTGATCGCCAAGGAGCACCAGGAGTGTCGATTGAAGGCAATCTTTCGTTTCAATGGCTTCGTAGATTTGGTTTATAATGCCATCCATCTCGCGCTGCTTAGGAATCATATTTGGACTTGAGAAAATCAGTATCGTTCCAGGGATTTGGGTCGGGGTAATCCTGCCTTCTTGGCCCGGCTTTGTGTCCAATGTGATCGAGTCCAAGGTAGTGAAGCACCATAGTGTTCCAATCATCATTTCTTAATTCTTCTGGGACATGCCTTGTCACATTATTGTCCACTTCTGTGAAATCCTAGTAACAAAATATTCAGCCATTGTTCTATGTACAGCTATAAAATCTTGACTGACCGAAACAAAGAAGCTTGAGGTCCCATCCGAGCGATCAAACGTCTCCGGGAACAACTTGAGCCAAGTGTCGTCTCCATACATGACTATTTTGCCAGCCCCTTTTGCCTTCATTTGTGCAAGCCATGTATCTTGTGATGCAAGAGTTGAAGTTGTGTCTGATTCGGCGAAGTTGAGGATTACGTCGAGGAAGGAAGGTATGGATCCGGTAGTTATAGCTTTAATTCTCGGCATTGTAATAGTAGGAGATGTGGCATGGGCCGTAAAGGGGATTGCTGCTCCGGTTGAAATGAGGCTGAGAAATATTAGCTATGTGGTTTACATTTGTGCATGGGATAAAACTACCTTTGAGTAAAGCCGAAGCCTGATAAGCCGGAATAGACAAAGTCACTGCAGTTTTTAGCATAGCTCTGTGTATTGCTTGGGTTGCCTACCTTCGAAGTGCATCAACTACCATGAAAATAACCCTGTCAAAGGGTGCTGCCGGAGGGGGACCATATTCCAGAGCTTCATATTGAGCTAGGCCGGACAGGAATGGTTTATAGGGAAAGAAGCCGCTTGCAAAGACTAATATTGCAATGGGGATGAGGATGTTAGCACCAAGGAGGAAGAGAGTTGGGATTCGTGGGGCCATTTCGTTAGATTCTAGCCTAATTCATCAACCAGGGTTAGCGGACTTTGGATCTTGCAATGTGTAGAGACAATGTTATGCAGTATGAGTCAATTGCCATGGTTTCTTTGAAGTGGTGTAATGTTGAAGTCGCGCTGAAGCAATGGAGTAATGTGGCCTTGGACGCGTCTGATACGAGGTCCGATAAGCTTTCTTATCGGCCAGGCACAAAAAAATGTTCCTGGATCCCAAGCCTCTGGCTTTGCCATTATTCAGGGTGTATTTTGACAGAGTTTCATTCAGACAACATAAAATTTCAATCACTGTTAAATCGAGATGGTTTGGATACTGGAGGCAAAGCTGTGCATCTACTAATGAAATCCTCAAAACAGCCTTCACATACCGGAACGCCACTAAATTTAGACCCCTATAACGCCTTATGCCCATGCTATTGACTTTTTGCAATGTGCCCTACTTCTTCTCTTTTGATTTTCCAATCCGTTTGCCTTTGCTGTATTTGGGGAAGACAATAGATGCCTTGCGATGGTGCCTTCTCTTCTCGATTCTGCCTTTGCTGGAGCTCTTTGGACGATCGGTACTCTTTGTAGCTTCCTGGTCTAGTTCCATCTCTGCAGAAGAAAAGTCAGCTTGCTGCTGCGAAAAGTTTCCGGAAAGATTGCCCACCTTCTGTCTGCTTGGGTTCAGAAACGGCTACTGAATTAGTTGCTTCTGCGGTGCCTGCAGCTGGTTAGATACAAACAATAAAAGACAGGTCCCAAACCATACCCTCTTCAGAGTCCATGACTACATCCTCTTTGACTGGTTTTGGTTTTGGCTGTGAAGCTAATTCCAAGAGTCTTGCGGAAAGTCTTTCCGTTCGCGCACTTTCCACGGGACCGAAAACTCTGCTCTTGAGCTTCTGGTTGTTCGACTTCTTTGTGCTTGCGCGCGCACCCTTTGCCATCTTGGAGGCACTGGTGGCTAATAGGCGTCTTGGGAACCTTTTTTGGGAGATCCTTGAAGTTGGTTTAAGCCTGGAAGTCTATCGGCAGGCTGCGAAATATCTCAGAAATTCCAATCGAGGCTTAGCGCGCCCTTGCCGGAAGTTTACAGAGGAAGCGACAAGGCCGTAACATCACCCGTGAATGGGCTGAGCGGCTCTGAGGCGCCAATATTCACCTCCAACGTTCGCATGCTTCAGAACCAAAAGTGAATATAAAGAGGGCCCGGGGAATCTTCTTCTTCTGGCCATTTCTTCCTAAAACGCCCGAACGTCTTCTTCATGTATCGACCCCATTCGCATTCGCACATCCCCTGTACCTGAAGAGCAGGCAATCATGGCCTCGATGGGGGGTTATGAACTCGATGCCACTATAAGAAAAGTCAAGGGCGCAGGAATGGTCAACAAGATCCTTCAGCAAATCTGCAAAGGAGAAGGTCTGACAAGTTATGGCGTGAAGGCAGAGCTTCAGCAGAAAATCATCGATAGTGAGTTGGTCCCAGAGGGTTATCACGCAGCCTCGTCCCTTCCCCAGTTTGCACCATCGATTAATCCACTCCGCGTACACACATCTCGACAAGAATATCTGGATATGAACTAACACTCCGTCTCTGTGTAGACCTTCGAAAGCATGCAAACAAGAACGACGCGACTAGGTTTTACCGGCTCAAGGCTATGATCGACGACCCAAACTCAATAGAACAATCTGCGTCGCCTTATCAGGCAATGGCAAGCTCATCGTCTTCAGCTGTGAACACTCCCTCAAATCCAGCTGCATACCTAGGAACACCGAGCAGCCAGCCTGCCGCTTACAACATGGGGGGAGGTCCCTCAGGTTATTGTATTCTTGGACATCCGAGTAAGCTTCTGCCTCGTCGATATGCGTACTATTCTGACTGGAAGACCAGGAATCGAATTCAAATCAAGTCCGTACTATGTCATCGAGGAGCAACTAGGCAATCCGACGCAATGCGACGGCAAGTATGATGCTGCTGGATTTATGTCATAGCTGACCATGCGATCTAGTTATGACACACCACCGACACACCGTCAAGATACCCCTACGGCCGCAAGACTACCCCATATTATCTCGAGTACTCCAAGACCCCGCTCTGAAAGTTATGGTATTTTGTGCTGCTGAAGGACATGGTCGGCAAGATATTGCCTTCCCACACCAATCAGAAATCAAAGTCAACGGAGGAGAAGTCAAGGCCAATCTGCGCGGCTTGAAGAACAAACCAGGCTCTACTCGACCTGTTGATATCACCAAAGAGTTGCGCCTCAATCTTCCTGCATACAGCAATACTGTCGAGATGACATATGCTCTGACATCCAAGGTCGGTAGCGGTTCTCAAGTTAGCTGCCTCAACCCCCAATCCTCTTTTCCCATCTTTCCCAGTTGCTTGTCACCTTTGTGCCGCAGTTCTAAAACTGAATCTAACGCTTGTTACAGAAATTCTACCTCGTCGTATATGTGGTCAGGAGTATACCTGTCACGGATCTTGTGAAGAGATTAGAGAGCGGAAAGAGAATCACTGAGAAGTCTGTTGTTAATGACAGTGAGTTTCTAACTGAACACCTCAGAATAATTCCCTGACAAGCAATATAGTGCTCAACAAGGCTCGTGATGCCGACATTGTTACTACCGCCTCGGTTTTGTCACTCAAGTGCCCCCTATCAACGCTGAGGATCTCCCTACCATGCCGATCAGTATCCTGCCGGCACAACCAATGCTTTGATGCTACGTCATACCTCCAATTACAGGAGCAAGGCCCAACTTGGCTGTGCCCCATTTGTAACAACGCAGCACTTTTCGAAAGCTTGGCTGTTGACGAGTAAGTGTCGAGGATTACTTACTTTGATCTTCACTAATATCATGTTAGGTATGTCAACACCATTCTGAAGGGTACATCGAAATCAATTGATCAAGTAACCATTCAACCTGATGGGAAATGGGAACTGAATAGCAAGAAGGAGCAACCCGCCTCAACTTCAAGAATGAACGGAGTTGCCAGTGATTCTGATGACGACATTGTTGAGATCACTAAGTCTGGCAACAGTGTAAAAATGGGCGCTCCTTTTTCATATAAAACTCCGCTGGGAACAGCTTCTCAATCTCGAGAGTCATCTGGACCACCAAAAAACCTGGGTTCGACAAGTGGCAAGCGACCGATTTCAGCTGTTATTGATCTTACTTCAAGCGGTGATGAGGATGATGAGCCTTTGGTACGAGCACCAAAGCGACAATTCGTTGCGAATGGCTATGGAATGTCAAGTGCCCCTGTTCAACGGCCTGCTCCTCCAAACGGATACCCACCTTTCCCATAAAAGATCTCTATTTCTTGTGTTTAGCTACCTGTAAGATAATATTCATGATTCCCCACGACATATGAGGGAATTAGGAGGCGTTTATGGGAGATACGGTGGCATAAGTGGAGTTCATCAATGGTATGGCGTATAGGCTGCCAGAAAGGCATCTGCATACACCTCTGCTAACGGAATTCCTGGATCGTGCTTGCCTTAGCAAGCTTACAGGCTTAGTGAGGAGGGCAGATGAATGAATGGAATGGATTTATGCAAAGAAACGCATATCACACTTGGTCTCGTGCATGTATCAATTGTTATTTCGCGCCAATCCTCACCTCACTTTGCGTGCGCGCTAACCCACGACGCACGTGACCACTCGCCGCTCTGCTCACCCTCGCTTCACCTTAACCTCACCTACGAAGTACCTATGTGACAGCTCTGGCTGCCACGCTAGTATACGGCCACCTTACAGGCCCTTACGGGCTCCTTACAGGCTACTTACGGGCCACGCTATGTCACCTGACACCCGCTGTATATATACAGCTCACCTCCTCCCTCCTTTACCCTCTTCTTCTTTCCTTAGCTTTAGATCTTCGCAATAAAGGTCCTTTGGCAAAAGTGGCGCTAGGTGGATATAGATCCCAGCGCTCTTCGCAATTTGGCTTTCGCTTATTCTGCCTGGAGTAGCATTGGCACACTTCAAAATCCTTAGTTCGGCTTCATGAGCCTCCAATGGCCAATCGCAGCCTCCTGCAAGCTTGATGGGGCCAACGCATCAAGGCCAAGCCTCCTGCCTGCCTAGCGCAGAATTCAGCTTTGTGGAGGTTGAGTGCAGATGACGTCCTGAGGAGCCAGCGAGGCAGCCTCTTTTATTTTTTACTTTCTCTTAACATATTTCTTCTCGGCCTACTTTCTCCTGTGCGACACTACTACCTTCGCGTTCAAGTAACTTTAAAAGTTTCTCACTCATACAGTACCTCTACTTTTGCGAGGCAGTAGTAATGAGCATAAAATGGCTGCTAACAAGCCCTTCAAGCACCGAGCACTTAACCTCGACCAAACCCAAATACGCCTTTTCCGACTAACACCAGCAGAACGAAGTGGGAATCTAGCGGGAATCATTGCTATTTATGACTTTGAACACTGCCCTGAATATAAGGCTGTCTCTTATACATGGGGGCCCCCTTATCCAACTCGAGAAATCTCTCTCGAAGGACAAAGCTCTACTATTCGTGAGAATTTATGGCAATTCTTGGACGCTGCTCGCGACTATGCCAAAGATTGGTTATGGATTGATCAGGTTTGCATAGACCAGTCTACAGTAGATGAGAGGAACCATCAAGTTAGCCTTATGGCGAAGATTTATGCAAAAGCATCCGAAGTCTTAATATGGCTTGGAACTGGAGCACACGGCAGTGGTAAAGCAATGGAAGCTATTAACTCTGGGGTTGATTCGATACACCAGTACGAATCACAAGTGCAAAGTCTTTTCCGACGGCCTTACTGGGATCGGCTTTGGGTCCTTCAAGAGGTCCTCATGGCCCAAAATATCTTGGTTTTATGCGGCAACCAGACTTTTGCTTGGAAGAGGTTGGAGGCTCATTTTATTCCACAAAAGACCGATACCAGGCTCTGGACACGTCCTATCCATATTTATAATGTCGCGCTATCTCTTATCGAGGAGAAAGCCTCTTTCGAAGGCTCAAACCGAAGGCTGAGCTATATGCTAGAGACATTTGGAGGTTTACAGTGCGAGGATATTCGCGACAAAGTCTATGGTCTACTTAGCCTGGTTCGAAGTTCGGGGGCGATACCCGTCGATTATTCCAAAACTTCGGCAGATGTTTTTTTCAACGCTATTCAAAGAATTGTCAGGGATGAGAGTTTCATGGAAATGAACAGCCATTTCAACATAGGTCAGCACCTACGAGACAGAATGATGTTACTAGACATCAACGATATAAAGATTTTTATCTTTATTAAAAAGGAACTTAGAGAAATAAGGAAAGAATCGGTCCTTGGCAACAATGGCGTTGGCCACAATAGAGAAGGCAGAAACAATCGGGATTTGTTATGGGCTGCTTGGAATGGTCAAAAGGCGGTGGTGAAGGTATTGCTTGAAAAGGGAGCTGACTTAGAGGCAAAAGACGACACCGGCCAGACGCCGCTATCGATGGCTTCCGAGAAGGGGCACAAGGACGTCGTCCAGCTGCTGCTCGCCACAGGCCAGGTTGACGTCGACTCAAAGGACAAGAACGGTCAGACACCGCTATCGATGGCTGCTGAGAGCGGGTACGAGAGTGTCGTCCAGCTGCTGCTCGAGAGCGGCCAGGTCGACGTCGACTCAAAGGACAAGAATGGTCAGACACCGCTGTGGATGGCTGCTAGGAATGGGTACGAGGGTGTCGTGCAGCTGCTGCTCGAGAGAGGTCAAGTCAACGTCGAAGCGGAGGATAGTGAATATAGTAGGACGCCGCTGTGGATGGCTGCCTATAACGGGCACGAGGACGTCGTCCAGCTGCTGCTCGAGAGAGGCCAGGTCAACGTCGAGGCGAAGGATAGCGAATATAGTAGGACGCCGCTGTGGGTGGCTGCCTATAACGGGCACGAGAGTGTCGTCCAACTGCTGCTCGCCACAGGCCAGGTTAACGTCGACTCAAAGGACAAGAACAGTATGACGCCGCTATTGATCGCTGCTGCGAATAAGCGCGAGAGTGTCGTGCGACTACTGCTCGAAAAGGGCGCCGACATTGAGGCGAAGGAAAAACGGGGTGTGACGCCGCTGTGGACAGCTGCTTTTAAGAGGCGCGAGAGTGTCGTGCGGTTGCTCCTCGAGAAAGGCGCCGACGTCAAGGTAGCGGATTTTGACGGATGGACACCGCTGCACATAGCCTCTGAGAACGGGCACCTCGAGATTATCCAGCTGCTCCTCGACCGCGGCGCCGACGTCAAGGGAGCCGATTTTGACGGATGGACACCGCTACACATAGCCTCTAAGAACAAGCACCTTGAGATCATCCAACTGCTCCTTGACTGCGGCGCTGATGTTAAGGCGGCTAAGAAAAACGGATGGACACTGCTGCACGCAGCCTCTGCGGAGGGGCACCTCGACGTCGTCCAGCTGCTCCTAG
>Ga0302325_10036539_pt1 | contig 10012 bp, 9 predicted proteins | sample Palsa_T0_2_FD_201948 | JGI IMG/M metagenome (GOLD analysis project Ga0302325, IMG submission 201948) | Peat permafrost microbial communities from Stordalen Mire near Abisko, Sweden - Palsa_T0_2 | ecosystem: Environmental > Terrestrial > Soil > Palsa > Peat permafrost | place: Sweden: Abisko... | reverse complement strand
AGGACGCCTGGTGCGCCCGCCCAGACCATGGCTCGGGGTCCTTTCGCAGGAGATCGAAACGAGCGTCGTGGTAATGGACGTGTCCGCCGGTGGCCCCGCCGCCCGCGCGGGGTTGCGCCAAGGCGACGTCGTCCTCGCCGTCGCCGGTCGACCCGTCACCAGTCTCGCCGAATTCTACGCGGCGCTATGGGCCCTGGGTCCGGCCGGGGTCGTGGCGCCCCTTCAGTTGAAACGCGAGAGCGATGTCTTCGAAGTCGAAGTCCGCACTGCCGACCGCGGCTCGAAGCTGAAGAAGCGCCGCTTCAACTAACCCCCATCAGGCCTTGGCGCTGGGGGAGCTGCCGGCGCGGCTTGCCGGAGACTACGCTCCACTCGATCTTCCACGCACCGCCCGGATGCAGCTCGTATTTGGCCACGGAGTTGCTCGCCGTCGTGGCCGGCTTCCTGGTCTTGGAATCGGTGAAGGTGGCGTCGGTGGTGGAGCGAATGACCGCCAGATGGCCGGTGGCAAGCGTCCGACCGATACGCAACTGCGTCGATCGTCGCCGAATTGCGGACCCGGGGGAGTTCCGCCCCCTGATGACCAAATCAGAGTAAACGGACTGTAATCATTTTATGTCCATGATTAGTCATGGACGAAGTCTCGACCGGCCCCGAGCTGGCGCCTGAACGACGTCGGGCGCTCAGACAGCGTTTGCTGTTGGCGGCGACGATCGTCTACGGCGAGGACATGCGCACGCTGGATTGCGTCATCCGTGATTGCTCCGATACCGGCATCCAGATCGAACTGCCCAAGCCGACGGCTCTTCCAGAGCAGTTCTGGCTGCTTCATCACGGTTTCGCCCTTGCCTATGAGGCCAGGCTCGCCTGGCTGCGTGAAACAATGGCCGGGGTGGAACTGGTCGGACACCTGGGCCTCGATCCGATAACCGATCCGCGCCTGCGGGCGCTCCGACGTATCTGGCTGGCAAGGGCGCCAAAGGAAGCCGACATCGCCGTCTGAAGCGACGATCTCGTTGCTTCGCCCCCGCTATCGGCCCGGGACGGGGAAGATGGAGGGCGCAAGGCTCTCAAGGCCGGTGGCGACGATCTGGACCCCCAGACAGAGCAGGAGAAAGGCTACCAGCCGGGAGATGACCCGGGCGCCGCCGTGGCCCAGCAGCACCATGACCCGTTGCGACCACCGGTACGAAATCCATACCAGGACAGAGACGCAAATCGCCGCCGCGCTGGCCCCCAGGAAGAAGGCGATAGCGCCCCCACCGCTGCTGGGGCGCTGCGTTGACAGAGCGATGGCGACAGAGATGGAGCCGGGGCCGGTGGTGAACGGCATCGTCAGCGGGAAGAAGGCCACATCGTCCTCGGTATCTTGAGCCGGCGCCGCGTCCGTCGCCTTTCGGTCCTCATGAGTCTGCGGTTCCATGAGCAGGCCCCACGCGCCGATGGCGACCACCAGGCCGCCGCCAACCCGAAGCGCGCCCAGGCTGATGCCGAAGAAAGCAAGGACATAGGTCCCCAGCCACAGCGATCCGAGCAGGATGATGACTGAATAGAAGGCGATCCTTCGCGCCAGGGCGATCTGCTCGGACCGCGGCCGACCTTCGGTGACCTGGTTGAACACCAGCGACGAGCCGATGGGATTGACGATTGCGAACAGCGCCGGAAAGGCGAGGAGAAACGCGCCGATGGCGCTTGAGAGCGGAGGGGGGCTGAAATCCACGCCGCCAGCCTACGCAGGCGGAACGGCAATAGCCACAAACGGCGCAACCAGGGTCTTGCGCCCCATGGGCGACCGATCGCCTACCAGGCGCCTATCTCCCGCAAGCGCCGGGCGAGCTCGAAGGGGACGGCGGCCTCGGCCACGCCACTATGGGCATCGGCGGGCGCATCCTGTGCGGGCAGGTAGCGCCAGCCTTGGAATGCGCGACGCGGGGTGGGCAGAGTCAGGATCACCGTCTCGGCGAGGGTGATCTCGCATCGCGCCATCGGACCCTCACCCACGGTATCCACCGCCAGGATGCTCTGACGCGAGAGGATGAAGCCCTTGTAGACCCGGTAGAGCGAGCCGCCGGCGAGGAGTTCGGCCGCGCGCCGGGGCGTCTGGCGCGTGCGAAGCTTCCAGGGCTCCCCGGGCCGCGCCGAGCCTTTGCGCCAAGCGAGCAACTCCTCGACGTTGTCGCACCCGACGCAAAGCTTGATCAGGTGAAGGGGCATCTCCTCGCTTTCTCCCGGCCCACTTCTGCGAGGGAGCGGTGGCCGTCGGTCAAGGCTCCAGCCGGATCAGCATCATCCCTTCGGTGACCTGATCGCCAGGAGCGGCGGCGATCTCGGCGACGGCGCCATCGCGAGGAGCGGCGAGGATGTGTTCCATCTTCATCGCCTCCAGCACGGCCAGGGACTGGCCCGCCCTCACCTTCTGGCCCGTGGTCGCCAGGACGGCGATGAGCTTGCCCGGCATCGGAGCGCGCACGGTTCCATCGCCGGCGGCGGCGACGGCGGCGGAAGCCGCGCCGTGAAGGGAAAGGGCGGTGGCCGAGCCGCCTTCGAAGACGATGAGTTCGTCGCCATCCTTTAGGAAGGGCGGCGGGGAGGCGGAGTAGTCGAGCTCGAGATCGGCGGGGCGACCGTCGACGAAGAGCCGCCGCCGCGCGATCGGCGGCGCATTGATACGAAAGCCCTCGAGACCCGTTCGCGGTCGGACCAGGGCCGCGGCGGCAGCCGGCGACGGCGGCGCCTTAGCGGTGAGCGCTCCGCCCCGATCGGCGATAAAGCCAGTGTCGATGTCGCCGGCGATGAAGTCGGCATCGGAAAGACAGCGGGCGAGGAACGCGGCGTTGGTCTTCACCTGCCAGGCCTGGACGCGGGCGCAGGCGTCGGCGAGACGCCTCGCGGCATCGGCGCGATCGGCATCATGGACAATGAACTTGGCGAGCATGGGATCGTAGAAGGTCGAGACGGCATCGCCTTCCTCGAAGCCGGAGTCGATGCGCACCCCTGCCCTGGGCAGACGAAATCGCGTCAGAGGGCCACTGGATGGCAGGAATCCCCGGGCCGGATCCTCGGCATAGAGCCTGGCCTCGATGGCGTGGCCGCTGATGGCGATCTGGTCCTGCGCCAGCGGCAGGGCTTCGCCGGCTGCGATACGTATCTGCCACTCGACTAGATCGACGCCGGTGATGGCCTCGGTGACCGGATGCTCCACCTGCAGGCGGGTGTTCATCTCCATGAACCAGATGCGATCGAAGCTCAGGCCCCGGGAGGCGTCGGCGATGAATTCGACCGTCCCGGCGCCCTGATAGCGCACCGCCTCGGCGGCGCGGACGGCGGCGGCGCACAGGGCGGCGCGAGTCTTCTCGTCCATGCCGGGCGCAGGGGCCTCTTCGATCACCTTCTGATGGCGGCGCTGAAGCGAACAGTCTCGCTCGAAGAGGTGGACGATGTGGCCGGCGCTATCACCAAACACCTGGACCTCGATGTGGCGTGGGCGGGTCACGTAGGCTTCCAGCAACACCCGATCATCGCCGAAGGCCGAGACGGCCTCGCGCCTGGCGCCGGCGAAGGCGGCGGCGAACGCCTCGGGGGCGTCGACCCGGCGCATACCCTTGCCGCCGCCGCCGGCCACGGCCTTGATCAGCACCGGCCAGCCGATGGCCGCCGCCTCGGCGGCGAGTCGTGACGGATCCTGGTCCTCGCCGAGGTAGCCGGGCGTCACCGGCACGCCGGCGGCGGCCATCAGAGCCTTGGCGGCGTCCTTGCGGCCCATGGCGCGGATGGCGGCCGGCGGCGGCCCGATCCAGATCAGGCCGGCGTCGATCACTCTCTGGGCAAAGTCGGCGTTCTCGGATAGAAAGCCGTACCCAGGATGGATGGCCTGCGCCCCGCCCGCCGTGGCGGCCTCGAGAATGGCCTCGCCGCGCAAGTAGCTCTCCGTGGCCGGCGCCGGGCCGATGGCGATCGCCTCGTCGGCGTCACGGACGTGGGCGGCGCCGGCGTCGGCCTGGGAATAGACGGCGATGGTGCGAATCCCCATGCCCCTGGTGGTGCGGATGATCCGTCGGGCGATCTCCCCGCGGTTGGCGATGAGGATGGAGGAGATCATCGGCCCGTCAGGACCCCGCGCCGACCGCGTTCAGCTCGACGAAGACGGCGGCGGCGACCAGCAAGGCCAGGGCAATCGCCGAGAGAATGAAGAGCACGAACATGCGAAGGAGCGTGCCGAAGACGCTGGTTCCGTAGACGCCGCGCATATGGAAGAAGAGATGCGTCGGGGCGACGAAGTCCAGGAGACCGACCAGGCCTCGCAGGGGCGGCGCCATCCCCATGAGGCTGCCGACGGTGAACAGCAGTCCCATGAACGAGAGCGAATGCATCGAGAAGATCGCGTGATCGAAGATGAAGAACCGGCGCCTGAAGATGAAAAGGAAGCTCAGCAACAAGGTCGCGACCGGGAGGAACATGATGGCGATGCGGTGGAACCAGCTCTCGACGGCCGAAGCGAATTCCTGCTGATGATTGATCGCGTAGTTCAGGCGCGGACGCAGCCATTCGATGAAGGGTCGCACCTGGGGGTCGCTGCTGACGGCCAGATCCACGGTTGAATGCCCCGGCGAGTCGCCCCTGTAGAAGTTGATCGGCCGGTGTGCGCCCGGTGTGAGGCCGCCGACGAAGAAGACCATGACGACGATGACCAGGAACAGGCGCAGTGGCGGAGTCTGGGAGGCGCGGTGGCCGGCGAGATAGGCCTTGGTCAGGCTCGCGGGCCGGAACATGAGGCGGGGCAGGGTGTGGAGGATGCGGCCGTCGGCGTCGAAGAAGTTCTCTACCGCCTCCTTCAGGAGCGACCAGATCGATCGCTCGAAGCTTTCGGCCAGCTGGCCGCAGGCATGGCAATAGGGTCCCGCCAGCGGCGCGCCGCAGTTTGCGCAAGGCGAGCCGATCTTGGCTGGGTGTCGAACGCGCCAGCCGCCGAGGCCCACCAGTGAGCCGGCGGCGGCAATCTCGATTTCCGGGTCGACCATGAGAAGGCGACCTTGCCGTCAGACCGCCCAGCCGGGCTTGCGCCGCTCGAGGAAGGCGCGCACGCCCTCGCGGCCCTCCTCGCCAGTGCGCGCGGCGGCGATCGCGCGGGCGGTCTCGGCCATCAGCCCATGATCGATCTCTCGGCCGGCGACATGGTCCACCAGCTTCTTGGAGGCGGCGACAGCCTGCGGCCCGCAGGCGACGATCTCGGCGGCAATCCGCGTCTTGGCCTGGGCGAGGGACGCGGCGTCGGCGACGACCTCGTCTATCAGGCCGATTTCCTTAGCGAAGGCGGCGTCGAAGACCCGGCCGGTGGCAAAGAGGCTCCTCGCCCGCCGGGGCCCGATGGCCCGGATGACGTACGGGCTAATGGTCGCCGGCACGAGGCCGAGCTTGACCTCGGAAAAGGAGAACCGGGCGTCGGAGGTGGCGATGGAAAGGTCGCACGCGGCGGCCAATCCTACTCCACCTCCAAAGGCGCCGCCCTGGATCAAAGCGACCGTCAGCGTCGGCAGATCGTGGAGATGCTTGAGCATCACCGCCACGGCCATGGCGTCTTCGCGGTTATCGGACTCGGTCAGCTCGGCGGCCTCGGCCATCCAGTCGAGGTCGGCGCCGGCGCTGAACACCGGCCCGGCGCCGGCGACGAAGACCACGCGCACGCCGTCGGCGGCGTGAAGGGTCTCGAAGGCCTCGCGAAGAGCGCCGATCACCTCAGAGTCGAAGGCGTTCTTTTTGGCCGCGCGATTGATTGTGACGGTGACCGCAGGATCACCTGCCCCCTCGATGACCACCAGATCGCTCATGACGTCGGTGTCGGGACCCTCCACCAGGGGATCGGCTATCGGGTTGGGCATGGTGGAGCTCCTGCGGGCGGCCGCTTCGATAAGTATGGCATGACGCCCGCGCGGCGCGCGAGGCGCTCTCTACATCCGAAAGACGCCGAACCTCGTCGGGACGATGGCCGCGCCGTCGGTTGCGGCAAGGGCGAGACCAAGGACATCGCGGGTCTGGACCGGATCGATGATGCCGTCGTCCCATAGCCGCGCGGTGGCGTGGTAGGGATCGCCCTCGGCCTCGTAGCGTTCGCGGATGGGGGCCTTGAAGGCTTCCTCCTCCGCCGCCGGCCAGGTCTCGCCGCTTAGCTCGAGGCCATCGCGGCGGATGGTCGCCAGGACGCTCGCAGCCTGCTCCCCGCCCATGACGCTGATCCGGCTGTTGGGCCAGGAGAACAGGAAACGCGGGGAGAAGGCGCGGCCGCACATGCCGTAGTTGCCGGCCCCAAACGAGCCGCCGATCACGACGGTCAGCTTTGGGACTTCGGCGCAGGCGACGGCGGTGACGAGCTTGGCCCCGTCCTTGGCGATGCCGCCGGCCTCGTAGCGGCCGCCAACCATGAAGCCGGAGATGTTCTGCAGAAAGACCAGCGGGATTCCTCGTTGGCAGGCGAGTTCGATGAAATGGGCTCCCTTGAGCGCGCTTTCGGAGAACAACACGCCATTGTTGGCCAGAATACCGACCCGCCGCCCCCAGATCCGGGCGAAGCCGGTGACCAGCGTCGCGCCGTAAAGAACCTTGAACTCATCGAACCGCGAGCCGTCGACGATGCGGGCGATGATTTCGCGCACCTCGTAAGGGGCGCGAACGTCGGTGGGGATGATTCCGTAGAGCTCGGCCGGGTCGCGGGCGGGCGGCTCGGGATCGGCCACCTCGGGCGTTTGGCGTCGGTCGCCGCCGAGATTGGCGATGGCGGCGCGGAGGATCCGCAATGCATCATCATCGTCGGCGGCCACGTGGTCGACGACGCCGGAGCGGCGGCCGTGAGTGTCGGCGCCGCCCAGTTCCTCGGCCGTGATCACCTCGCCGGTGGCGGCTTTCACCAGCGGCGGTCCGCCGAGGAAAATCGTACCCTGCCCTCGGACGATGACGCTCTCGTCGCTCATCGCCGGCACATAGGCGCCCCCGGCGGTGCAGGAACCCATGACGCAGGCTAGCTGGCTGATGCCCAAGGCGCTCATTCGCGCCTGGTTGAAGAAGATCCGGCCGAAGTGTTCGCGGTCGGGGAAGACCTCGGCTTGATGCGGCAGGTTGGCCCCGCCGCTGTCGACCAGATAGACGCACGGCAGGCGGTTCTGCAGGGCGATCTCCTGCGCCCGCAGGTGTTTCTTGACCGTCATCGGGAAGTAGGCGCCACCCTTCACCGTGGCGTCGTTGGCGACCACCATCACCTGGCGGCCGAACACGCGGCCGATGCCGGCGATGAGGCCGGCCCCGGGCGCCTCGCCGTCATAGAGATCGAACGCCGCCAACTGGCCGATCTCCAGGAACGGAGAGCCGACATCGAGCAGGCCCTCGACGCGGTCGCGCGGAAGCAGCTTGCCGCGGCCGATGTGCCGCTTGCGGGCCGCCTCTGGGCCACCCAGCGACGCCCGCGCCACACGCTCGCGAAGGGTCTGAGCCAAGGCGCGGTTGGCGGCTTCATTGCGGCCGTAGGGTTCGGCGGCGGGATTGACGGACGTGGCGAGGACCGGCATGGCCGATGGCATACAACGCCGCCCGGCCCCGGGGCGACTCCGCTGTGGGTAATACGCGCTCCGTCCTGGCGATCAGGCGAGGAAGCGCACCACCCCGCCATCCACCCGCAGGGCCGCGCCGGTTGTCGCCGACGCCTGCTCCGAGCACACATAGACGACCATGTTGGCGACCTCATCGGTGGTCGCGAAACGGCCGATGAGCGAGGTCGGGCGCAGGGTCTTGAGAAACTGCTGTTCGATCACTTCCTGCGTCACTCCCGCCCTTTCGGCCGCGGCGCCGAGGAAGCGGCCGATGCCCTCGGACCTGGTCGGGCCCGGCAGGACCGAATTGACCGTGACCCCGGAGCCGGCGACGCTCTCGGCCACGCCTCGCGAGATGGCCAGCTGTGCGGTCTTGGTCATGCCGTAGTTGATCATTTCCTTGGGGATATTGACCGCCGACTCGCTGCTGATGAAGACCACCCGTCCCCATCCCTTCTTCACCATCGCCGGCAGATAGTGGCGGGTGAGGCGGACCCCGCTCATCACGTTGAGTTGGAACAGTCCCAGCCAATCGGCGTCCTCGAGCGCCTCGAACGGCTTTGGCGCCGCCGTTCCAACGTTGTTGACGAGGATATCGGCGGCAGGCGCGCGGCCAAAAAGGGCGCCGGCCCCCTCGATAGTGGCCAGGTCGGCGGCGACCCCCTCCAGTTTGGCGCCGGGGATGGCCGCGCGCATTTCTGACAGCGCCTGGGTGACCCGCTCCTCGCCGCGCCCGTTGATCACCACCGCGGCGCCCGCCCGCGCCAGCCCCTCGGCGATGGCGCGGCCGATACCGCCGGTCGAGCCGCTGACGACCGCCTGCTTGCCGGCAAGATCGATGTGCATGAGGCCCTCCTTAGGCTGTCGTCCAGGGAGGATGGGCCGGCGTGCAAAAGGGCGCCAGGGGTGATTTAGTGGCGCGGCGCGGATTGGCGGGCGCGACTGCAGGGAACGGCAATGATCGGCAAGCCCATTTCGGCGGACTCCCACATCACCGAGCCGCCCAACTGCTATCTGGACTTCATCGATCCGGCCTTCCGCGACCGGGCGCCCAGGATCAAGGCATTGCCTGGAGTGGGCGACGCCTTTGTAATCGAAGGCATGCCAACGCCGGTCCCCCTGGGCTTGCTGGCGGCGGCCGGCAAGGATCCGGCCAAGATCACCGTCGACGGCGTCGCCTTCGAGGACCTTTGGCGAAGCGGCTGGGATCCGAAATACCGCCTCGCCGACCAGGATCTCGACGGGGTGGCGGCGGAGATGATCTACCCGACCGTCGGCATGCTGCTCTGCAATCATCCCGACTTCGACTTCAAGAAGGCCTGTTTCGAGGCTTACAACCGCTGGCTTGCCGGCTACTGCTCCGAGGCGCCCGACCGCCTCCATGGCCTTGCCCAAGTCTCCATGCGTTCGCCCGCCGACGGCGTCGCTGAGCTCGAGGCGGTCAAGGCCATGGGCTTCAAGGGCGTCATGATGCCCGGCGAGCCGGCGGTGGAGGACTACGACAGCCCTCTCTATGACCCGGTGTGGGCGGCCGCCGTGGAACTGGGCCTGCCGCTGTCGTTCCACATCCTGACGACACGGTCGGGCTCACTGGGCCAGAACCCGAGGGGCCCAAGGATCAACGGATTTTTGTCGATCATCCGCGGCTGCCAGGACATCATGGGCATGCTGATCTTCTCCGGGGTCTTCGACCGTCATCCGGACCTGAAGATCGTCTGCGTCGAGGCCGATGCCGGCTGGGTCCCACACTACATGTATCGGATGGACCACGCCTATAAGCGGCATCGTTACTGGATGAAGGCGCCGCCCCTCAAGCGAATGCCCAGCGAATACTTTGCCGAACACATATACGTCACCTTCCAGGACGACTGGGTCGCCTTCAAGACCAAGGACCTATGCAACGTCCGTCGGCTCATGTGGGCCAGCGACTTTCCTCACTCCGACTCCACCTGGCCCAACTCGCAGGAAATGCTTGCCGAACACACGCGGTCGCTCACAACTGAGGAGCGTAACTGGATCTGCCGCGACAACGTCGCCGGCTTGTACGGCCTGACGGTGAACTAGGACGCCAGGGTCGGATCAGTCCGCCTTGACCAGCCCGGGCAAGCCATCGATCGACAGGGTGTTGGTCTCGTAGCGGCGCGCCTTCCAGTCGTCCTCGGGCTTATCATCGACCCACCGCCGCAGTTGGTCGCGTTCGCCTCTGTAGTCGAAGAAGGGCACCCCCCAACCGCAGCTATCAGCGACCTTTGTGATGTTCACTGTAACCACGGCCCGGGCCCGACCGAAATCCGGGAACAAGCTTAGCTTTTCCGCAAAACCCGCCTCATCGAATGTCGTGCTCTCGCCACAGCCATAGACGCGCAGGATGTTGGCGGGCCCCTCGAACGCGCAGAACATGAGAGTGATACGACCATTCTCGCGGACATGGCCGTGAG
>Ga0302325_10036536_pt1 | contig 10013 bp, 6 predicted proteins | sample Palsa_T0_2_FD_201948 | JGI IMG/M metagenome (GOLD analysis project Ga0302325, IMG submission 201948) | Peat permafrost microbial communities from Stordalen Mire near Abisko, Sweden - Palsa_T0_2 | ecosystem: Environmental > Terrestrial > Soil > Palsa > Peat permafrost | place: Sweden: Abisko... | reverse complement strand
CTGATGAGGATGTGGTATTCGCCCTTCAGGAGACTGATGGTGATCTGGAGACTACGGTTGATCGCATAACTGACGGTAAGCCTTTACTCCAAACGGCTGACAATTCTAAGCCGGGAGACGACCGGTTCATGGGAGAAGATCGAATGCTGACGCTGCTGCCATAGGTACAATTTCACAATGGGGAGAAGTTTCCAAGACCAAGAAGGATCGATCTCGTTCTAAGGCCAAGGATGCGACGGTCACTTCATTCGGCGATATAACCAACCAATCTAAGGTCTCACGCGGCGGTCGAGCTGGTTTTGACGGTGGTAGAGGAGGCCGTGGTCGTGGCACAGAGCGAGGCAGAGGTGGAAAGGGTCGTGGAGCATCGGTCGCACACACAAACGGCTCACGCAAGGAAAATGTCGAGATTTCGACTCCTACTCCTGATTCAGCTGCCTGGGATACACCTGCCGCGGCTGGCGATTCGAACGCTTGGGATACTTCTAAGGCTGGTGATGACAGCTTGGACAATGCTAAGCCTGTTCAAGAGAGTTGGGGTAGTTCCACAACTTCAACTGCTCAATCAGCTATAAAAACCGGCTCAAGCATCATTCCAGATGGCGTTAAGAAGAGCTGGGCAAGCATGTTTGCGCCTCCACCTGCACCGAAGAAGGCGCCCGAGCCGGTGGTTGAGAAGTACGTCGCATCGCATTCTTTATGTGGTCGTTCTACTAACAGTCTCTACAGAGCTGCTGAGCCCCCGAAGCCGGAAGAACCTGTCGAGTTAGCTACAAATGAGCCCGAAGTTCCGGTTTCTCAACCGGCCCCAATTGAACCTGCTGAAACCGCTCCTTTGGAGACCACTTTCGATGAACCCGAAGTTGTGATCGCGCCCTCGAACGATGACCTCACGGAAACCAATCTTGAACAAGTCCCTGATACCTCCGGCCCCGTTCCCACAGCAACTGCGGCAAGCACTGCTGCTAGTTCGTGGGATGCTCGGAATACTGGTACTAATTCTACACCATATTCTGCATTGCAACAAAACCAGCCTCAAGCAATTCGCCCACCAACAAGTGGATTTCAAACTTCGGCATTGAAGGCAACAGGAACCCCCGCGCGGGCATCAAGCTACCAACGCCGCGTGCTTGATCAGGAGGAGGCCGTTCGTATGCCAGGAAATCGTGAGGTGGACCGGGCTGCAGTTCAATTTGGCGCTTTCAATTTGAACGGATCTGGCGATGAGGATGTTGATGGTGACCGCGAGGAAGCAGAGACTCGTGCCCAACCACCCCAACACTCTCCAGTTGCGCCAAGAGCTGCACTACCGCCAGCTCCTCAGCAACCTGCGGCAGTCCCAGAGACTTTCCCAACTCCAAAGCAGGCAGCTGGCTTGCCAGCAAGTCACCCAACCGCCGCCCCCGGTCTTCCATCTCCTGCCCCTCTTCCGAGCGCACAGAGCACAACCCAGGGACCCCAAGGGAACGCCCAGTTCAGCCAATATGGCAGATACCCACAGGCTGGCGCGCAGGATCAGTCCTCACTCCCTCAAAAGCCGTACGATGCATTCACCCACCAGGCTCCTTCCGCTCAAAGCTCATTTGAGGGTTATCCAAACCAACAATCCCAGTCCCAGACACAACCGCAGTCGGGGGCTTTCTCCTCCGCACCCGAACAGTTTTCTTCGTACTACACCTCGGACCCCCAGCAGCGCAACGCTTATCAAAACTACTACAATCAACAATATGGTTTGCAGCAGGGATTACAGGGTCAGCAAGACGGTCCTGCAGCTCAACAACGATCGTACAGCGGTTATAATGGTCCACAGGCAGAGAACTCATCCCAATTCCCCCAAAGTGCTGCCCAGCAGACCCAGTCACGTTACGCCACGGCTGGAGAAGGCCAAACCAGTGGCCATACAACTCCAAACCCAGCCACTCAAACTCAGCAACCAGGAGCTGCTCAAGCCGCTCCTCCCCAACCAGGACACCAGCAGCAACCCCAAGTTGGAAACTACCCATATGGCCATCCATACTACTCCAGCCCCTATTATGCTGCTTACATGAACCAATACCAACAGTACGGTGCAGGTGGCTATCCTGGAGGACCTTATGGTGCCAAGGGTGGACTTCATCAAGGATATCAAGGTTATGGCATGTCTCCGGGAGCTCCCTACGATCACGCTGCTTCTCCTGCGGCTGGTGGCTTCGGAGGATCCGCCCTCCATGGTCGTGATAGTGCTCTTGGAGGCTTATCCGATTATGGCCGTGCTGGATCGGCTCAGTCATCCCAAACTCCCCAAGCACTCGGGGGAAGCGGTGCTTTCGGTGGTTCTCACGATGCCTTTGGCCGAGGAAACTCATACCAAGGTCAGGGCCAGCAGCATTACGGTGCCCAGCAAGGCAACCAACAAGGTGGTGGTGACGATCTGAAGCCATTCGGCGACTCGAAGACCGCAAATGGACCTAGCCCATCATTGTCTCAAGCTGGCAGACCAGGATCAGCAACAAACACAGCCCCTGGATCAGCACTTCCTCCGCCACAATCTCAGCAAACTGGGTATGGAGGATATCCTGCTCATCTCCAGCAACAAGGAGGACTCCATGGTAGCCAAACCGGCAGCTATGCTGGTCTAGGCGGAGCTGGAGGTCACCAAGCAGGAGGCCAAGGGCACCAAAACAGCCAATACGGAGGCTACCAAGCTTTCGGAGGCAACTACTATGGCAACAGCCAGCAGCAGCGCGGAGGATGGGGTGGCAACTACGGACAGCAGCATTAATCTGCCGTGGATGGCCACATTTGTAGCTAGCTACACGGCGAAGCGCGCTGGTTGGTAGATTGCTGCCTCATAGATCACCTTTGGGGTTTGTCATTTTCTACCAAAACATTGTGTTACTACTACTCCAATCAAAGCTTTTTTCTTTCTTCTCTGCGTTTAACTTTGCTTTGCGCTGGGATGAGGCAGACTGAAAGTTGAAATGGAAAGGAAACGGGCCATTATTGCCGGCTGGCTGTCTGTACTCTGAAACTTTTCCTTCCTTCTGGCTTCTAACGCCTACCAACTCTGTTTTCAATTAGGTTTTTCCGTTTTTCTCTTTTGCAACATCACACATTATCTCGGAGAATCCACACACAAATTCACAAACAACGCGAAAAGCATCTTGTCTGTTTGTCACCATCTGGAATCGCCTTGGGGGCTGGCTACTTGTTCATTCTCTTTTTTTTCGACGGGAATCTGAAATTATTTTGCTTGCTCGTTGGTTGGGGCATTGAAATTGCATGGGGCGAATGCGAGAATGCTAGCAAGGCAAAGATGATGTGTACTCGATGAATGGGATGGAGGGAAGGACACATTAGCGAATGGTTAGTGATGGAGAGGATCAAATGAATGAAATTGACTGCCGTTTTGTGGTGCCTTGAACTTATGAAGTGCGAGACGTGTTTGATTTTTGAAGGATGCGGTGGGTAAGTGCCCAAGTCGAGACTATTGTCATTTTGGGTGGAAGGAAGGAAGAGCGAATGTTGTTGCAACCCGTTACTGCGAATCACATCAAGATTCGTCATGTCCCAGTAATGCTTTTGTTGACCTCATACGCCCCGCCGTCGATTCTTGATAGTTTCTCCAACCGAGGACGATCTCAAGATGGTATCTGAAGACAAGTGTCAATTCCAATGACTAGGTTCTGGTCCATCTATCGGAAGCCCACAAGTTCGCATTCATGTAGCCGCTCCAGAGTTTGCTTCAGATTACTTCCTCTTGCTCGACGATCTTTTTAAGGTAGTTCGTAATGCCTTTATAAAACATAAATTTAGCTTCAAAGTATCACACAAAGATAAGAGACGCGCCCGGTATAAGTGCAACAACAAGGACTGCCCGTGGAGTGTAGTAGCTCACCTGAATCGAGAGAATAAGAATGAGGTTATTGTCGACATTGTGAACTCCGCCTATACGTGTGTTGGTGACGCTATTGCAAAGGGAGGTGCCGCCAACTGTCAAGAATAGGTACAAAAGGTTATTGCCCGCCATAGTCTCCGTATCACTGTTCTACCCTTGGGCAGCGAGGAAATTTTTCTACGACATACAAGAGGCTACACGATTAGGGGCAGTGGCGACGACGGGATGTAAATAGTTACAATTGGGAGCGCCGATAAGGTGTGGGGTTACTATTCTTATCTAATGCTATATAAATCTTACAGATGGTATTTAAATCTTTTCGTATAAAACTGTGGTAATCTTATATTAATCTTTCGCCCTAAAAAATTCGATGGGTCAGGAGAGGCGTGGGACTCGCCAGTGTGCTTCTTCTGCCGTTGATGTGGATTTGTGGAGTATTTTATTTCTGTTTTAGTCATTTCTCGTCTCGTTCATCTTCTGCATGTCCGACAAGAGCGAGTGTCTCAGTCTTGAAGTCCTCATATTTATACTGAGCTACACCCCACATCAGGCCCCTGCACAAAAAGTTTCGCTAACACAGTTACTGCTTACGATCTTCTCTCAATCGACAGCTTGAAGAAAGATGAATGTTCAATCCTACATGTAGTCACATTTACCTGAGAGTGGCAGCGATGAAGGTGTTCAACAAATGAGGCTTCACGTTGTCCAAATCAAAGGTTGACATTGGATAGAATATCTTTCATTGGTCTATGCCGAGCTATTCGCTTCTTAAGCGTCTCAATGTCCCATGCTAAGTTGTGTGCTTCGGAGGTATGTCTGTATGAATAGAAGGGCATCAATTCCAATATCCCAAACATTCCCAATGTCCAAACGCCAAGAACCCATGCATCCTGAACCATTTAATCATAACCAAGAGGGACATTCAAAAGATCAATATTTAATTGTTGAGGTAGGATTTATACACTTCTGATTGCCCAATGTCCCACACCGAGTTGTTCACTTCTAAGGTACAGGTCCTCTGTTTATTCGAGGCATCAATGCTCATATCCCAAACGCCCTCAATATTCCAGTTATTTGAGATATATTCGTCATCATCAAAGATACTAGCTCCCTCGTCCCTGAATATTCCAACCTAGGATGAGAGAAAGAGAACGAGACTTGCAGTTCTCTGTTTCGTAATGGAATATTTTGGAACATCGATGCCTCGATGTTTAAGTCAAAGTAGGACATTGCGGAGAGCAGTGCTTCAGTGTTCAAAGCTAGGCGGAGATTTGAAGGAGAGTGTTTTTACAATGTCCAAGTCGGAGGGAGGCCAATGAAAGAAGAATCTTGACAATGTCCAAATTCCCGGCCGGACTTTTGGAAACCCGATATTTCGAATTTCAAGACCAAGTTGGCAATCCGAGGAAAGACTCCAGAATGTCCAAACTCGTGGTAGAACATTCGGAGACTCGACAGTTCGATGTTCAAGATCCCCTGGGGATATCAAAGAAGGAGTCTTCACAATATTCGAAGTCAAAGTACAGTAGGACATCTGGAGCTGCCTGTGTTTCGATGTCTCAGACCACGTCGGATATCAAGGAATGGTCCTAACAGTGTTCAAGTCCAAGGCAGGACATTGGAGAAAAGAGTCATCACAATGTTTAAGGCCAAGGTCAGGACATTGAAAAAAAACTATTTTCATTGTTCAATGCCGAGCTTGCGCTTCTTAGGCATCTCAATGTACCACGCCGAGTTTGCACTTCTGAGGCGTCTATTTATACAGGGGTATCAATGCTAATGTCCCAAAACATTTCAATGTCCCAAACGCCATATCCAATGCTACATGTCCCACGTTCCCCTGATCATTCATAATCTATATATACTCGTCATCATCAAATATGCTCGCTCTTTCATCCCTGACAATGCCCACAGGGCTGTTCCTTCCCTCCCACCAATCTGACGCACCCATATAGGCGGGTCTCCTTCCCCAGCCGGGGTCAAGCCAATGCCCCACGTTTCTGAGGACATTGCCCCCAATGTCCCCGGTCCACTGGTTGATTTTGGTCGGTATAGCCCATGGGAAGAATGGGTCAGTTGGCTGCCAGGTGTTGCGTGATGATTGCTTAGGATGGCAATAGACACTGCACATGGCGGACTCCGTGATGTACCAGAGACCAATGATGAATAGGATGAGACCGAGCCAAGTGAACTTCCAGTTGCGCTCCCAGATGCTAGCAAAGCGACCTCTGTTCTGTGCAGGTGGAGTGGTGACGATAAGACGGGGGACGGGTATTTTAAGGTTGATAGTAAGGTAGAGCTGATCGCCAAGGACAGGGGTTGGAGTGGTATTGACCGAAGCAACTTGATGTTCGAGGCGCTCAATGCCATGTCTCGCATCGCGGATGCTGGAGGAGGTGTTCTTGAGTTGTTGATTCATTCTGTCGAGGCGGAGACGTTCAAGCCTTCTTTCTCGTTCTTCCGTAGATAGAGGTTGACCACGCTCGTCGTATTCGAGATCGAGGATTGGGTCGAGGATAGTCGTGTTGTTCATGAGTTGTTTAGCAGTAGCGCCGCTCTCGAGCATGGCGTCAAATTCATCTAATGTGGAGTCATCGTACTGCTCTTCCATGGCGATGCTTCGCAGATCTTCTGCAACGGAAGCAGGAGTTGCAGTGTTGATAAGTGGTGGTCGTGAGGTTCGTGGTTGAGATTGTTGTTTAGTGATTTCTCGTTGAGAAGACTTGCTGCGTGATTTCTGAGCGCGTTCTTCGGTGCGAGCAGCAGAGTTTCTTCGGCTGCTTTGGTGTGTATTGTTGTTGTTTGACGATGTCGGAACATCGTTGGCTTGGTTGACAATCTCGTAGGTAGGTGAAATGGATCGTGACTTCCGTGGCTTGCGCATGGAAGGTGCTGGTGTTTCAATATATGCACCGGTGACTTTCGGAGTGGGAAGCGTCAATGGATCTGCCTTTGGTCTGGGAGTCTCATCGCACTTTCCATCATCTGAAGGTGACGGCGATCGGGAGGGTGCTCGAAGTGAGTTGCGTTCGGATTTGTTGTCTGGGAGCTCAAATAGTTTTGCTTCAGCTGTAATGCGCTCTTCTGGATCAACATCTGATTTGGGTGGTGTACTGGTAGTGCTGCGACGTTTCATCTCGTCGTCTACATCCAAACCACGCCTTTTGAACTTATTTTTTCTTTCCTCCAATGGTTTCTCGTTCTCTCTTCCTGAATATCTCTCTGACGAATTGGTACGTTGCCCCTCAACCTCTGGTGCTGTGGTCTTCTTACCACTTTCTGCCTTCTCTGGTACCTTGGCACCGCTTTCCTTTTGCTGATCTCGTGACTCTTCCGTCTCCTCAAGCTCCCCAACAAGTTTCTCTACTTGTTGTGGACCTGGACTCATTCTTCGTGCCAACAATCTAATGGCCTCAAAAGATTCCTCCCGTATCTTTTCGGGATCTTTGTTTGACTCAGACGAGCTGCTACTGCCGGGTCGATAATGTCCTTTGGCGAAGATGGTGATTGGTGTATTGGGAATATGCTCTCCTTCCTCTTCGAGTATGGTTCTCTCATGATAGAACTCTTCTTGAGGTGCTTTGGTAGGCGCAGGGGTCGTTTGCCTGGAATTGACTCGGGAGGATTCCGAAAGCACTGATCTCTCTTCGGAGTTGCGCTCTCTGATCTCCTCTAATCTGTTGGTAGCGACGGCTCGTGCTGTCAAGCTCTGCATCTCTCTTTCTCGTATACCATCAAGCTTCGAGTTCTTGACTCGAAGTAGTGGACTTGTAGATTCTTGAAGTGAGTGTGCTGTAAAATCGATATCAGCGTCCCACATTTTGCTCTTCTCTGGAGAGCCATTGCTGGGTTGCGCTGAGCTAGGTCGTGAAGATGGTGGTGTGGGTTGGGCTGAAGGACCAACCTCGATAGAAGGTCGAGGAATTTCTGCCGCTGTATTTTGTGCTGCACCGGTTTGCGATGCAGGGGGATCGAAGGTTGCCAGCAGAGGATCATTGGGATTCATGATTCTTCTCATCCAAGCCTCAGTCTTTCTTGACTTGAAACCCCATGATGGTTTGGGCTCAGGAAATTCTTCGCCCTTTGCCGCAGCTTCTGCCTTTTTCTCCAAAATGGCCTTTGCCTCCGCATACCTGCTGGCGTTTGTCCTATCTCTACCGCTCAAATAGATCGGCCCCGTATTAGCCATAATCCTTTTCCTGCGTTCGCGGCTCTGTTCGTTGCGAATCCGGTTTCTATCCCACTCTGCGATCTTGGCTGGGTCTGGTGGCGGATAATTGTAATTGCTTCCCACAGAGCTGCCGCTGCTGCTCCTCGAACTGCCTGGCCTTGCATATTCCAAGGATGCTGGACGCATTGTCGGACGCGCCGCTGGACTCGGACTTGTCGCTCTTGGCCCAGTAGACTCGCTCTCATAATCGATAGGCCCCAGAGCTTGCGCAAGCCTTTCCTCTCCCTCCAAACGTTCCCTTTCCGCATGCGCCTCTCTCTCGGCGATCTTTCTGTCCGCTCGTTTCATCTCTGCACGTTCTCTGGCGATGCGTGCATCAATCGACGCTTGCTCCTCCCTCTCTGCGCGCGCATATGCATCCTTCAGACTCTTTGGTGGACTCGACTTGACAGACGAAGAACCTGGCGAGTATGCAGTCGATCTGGGAATGCGACTTTCCGTTGCGCCAACAGCTTCCCCACTAGACGTCGAAGCACTCGCGACACACTGTGCAACGCGTGGTCTGGACTCCGATCTAAACTCCCCATTATCATCCGTTCTTGAATACGCCTCCCCAAGTCCCATTCTCCGTCCACTCAACCAATTACCCGTCGTTGGCGGTGGTCTGACACTCGATCCAGGAGCATGCTGCTCGCGCTCTTGCGAGTTCGAACTCGAACTTCCTCCGCTCTCGCTGCTCACGTTCTTCTGCTCATTTGGCGCTTGTTCTTGGTGTTGCGTGAAAATAGTAGTCCTCTTCCGGTTCGCAAAACTAAGCGGGACTTTTTCCTTCTTGACAAATATGGGCTTCTTCGTGTACTCAGGCAGACCACTTCTGCGCGTCTGCGGCAGCTTTGGCTCCTCAACATATGCATCTCCCCCGACGAGCGCGTTGTCGCGTTCCATGTGAGCCATTTTGCTCAGCTTCTGGGTCATAAGGCGCGATGCTTCATGCTCTTGCGAAGTGAAGTGAAGCTTGTTGTTGTGATTTGTGATGCGAATAGATTGTGTGACGTGCAGAAACGCAAGTGAGGTGCGAAGAAGGTGCGATTGAGAAGTGGAAGCGTGTTGGGTTGTTCATACAAAAGTTGAAGGGTTGTGGTTGTGTTGTGAAGAAGGTTGGAAGAGTCGCGTTGACCGTGAACCTTTAAACTTGCGAGGCTCCCGAGCTTATCAACTGGCTTTGGAATGGGTTTCCTCGCTAACTCGATCTGGATTGAAACAAACTTTATTCACTTAAGCAAGCAATTATTTTTGTACAATAGAAGTTTTGGAGAGGGGCTATGATGTTTGTGGGAAGATACATGTTATTTTTTAATTCCACGCCATGCCGAATATTAATCTAGTGGTGATACAATAGGTAACGAAAAGAACCCCTCTTCCAAACACAAAGCCCCCTGTACGCCAAGACCCCTCCATGATTCATTGCTTCAACTCTGTTTCTGCCGTGCGAGTACTAGTTTTCGATAGAAGCGCATTGGCTTTCGTGTCGTCAAACCTCCAGATTCCTCCCGTCTTGTCAGCTTCTGGGAGTAGACCAATCAGAGGCCCCAGTTCGTTGAGCACAGGGTCGTCCTCGACCAACGAGAAATACCTCCGTTCCCATGTCCTGCCTTCTGCTTTTTCTTGCCGTCTTAACTCTCGTTGCTCTTCTTCGATCTTGGTCTTCTCTTCGCCAGTAATGTCCATATCCCCTATCGCGATACCAGCAGCTACCTTCTGCCAAGCTCTCCGCGACTCGTATGGATCTTGTTCTTCGATTGGCGCTATTGTGAGTGGCGTTGTAGTGCTTGCTTCAGCGTCGTAGCTATCGATAACATTGCTCTTCTTTGCCCCTTCTGATATCTCGAAGGTTTTGGTCCATTGGCCGGTGATCGTGTACAGGACCTCCCTCTCCTGGCCAGTTGGATACATAGTAGCCGTAAA
>Ga0302325_10036535_pt1 | contig 10013 bp, 11 predicted proteins | sample Palsa_T0_2_FD_201948 | JGI IMG/M metagenome (GOLD analysis project Ga0302325, IMG submission 201948) | Peat permafrost microbial communities from Stordalen Mire near Abisko, Sweden - Palsa_T0_2 | ecosystem: Environmental > Terrestrial > Soil > Palsa > Peat permafrost | place: Sweden: Abisko... | reverse complement strand
AGCCGGAGCTCATCCTCAAGGGCGGCTTCATCGCGTGCGCCAACATGGGCGATCCCAACGCCTCCATTCCCACGCCCCAGCCCACTTTTTATCGCCCGCAGTTCGGGGCCTTCGGCCGGGCGCTCCATAAGACATCGATCACGTTCGTCTCGGGTGCGTCGCTGCGGAAGGGAGGCGGGGTCAGGGATCTCGGCCTTTCCCGGCGCCTCGAGCCCGTCGTGCGCTGCCGCAAGCTGGGAAAGCGCGACATGGTGCTCAACGACGCCCTGCCGAAAATCGAGGTCGATCCGGAGACCTATACGGTCAAGGCCGATGGCGTGCACCTCACCTGCGAGCCCGCGAAAGTCCTGCCGCTGGCGCAGCGTTACTTTTTATTCTGAGTCAAAGCCGGCGCAGATTGCTCGCGAGCTGCGGCAGCTTTTCGGCGCAGATGGCCCGCAGTTCCGCCAGGGCATCCCTGAGCGCCTGCCCATCCGGCGCCACGACCCGCACGATCCAGCCCCCGCGTCGCAGCCGGGTGGCGCCGATCCATCGCCCGCGGTCGGGCCGCGAGCGCAGGCGGTCGCCCAGGCCGTCCCAGCCGGCCAGCTTGGGCGAGAGGGCGATCACCGTGCCGAACCAGGCGTCCGGCGTGCCGAAGAACGCGGCGCGCCGGCCCAGGGCCGCACCCGTGCTGGCGAGCCGCTCGCGCAGGACGGGTTCGCCGCCGTGCGCGACATCCAGCGATAGCCGCAGATGGCGCCACGCCCAGGTTTCGCCGCGGCCGACCCGGCCGGGAGCGAGCGCATCCGCGTAGAATACCTCCGCGCCCTCGGCAATCTCGAGGCGGGTCGTCTGGGTGTAATCGGTGTCGCGATGCGGGAAAAGCGGCTCGGGCGCGTACTCCAGCCAGCCGCCGGCCTCGACCGCGAACAGCTGCCTGCATTCGGCGGCACCGCTCTGCATCATGAAGGCCCGGGTCGCCGCCGGGTTCATCACCAGGAGGGACGCCCCGGCTTGAACGCTAACCGCGAGCTCAAGCCGGTCGCCCGCGAGGATGCCGGCGGTGGCATTGACCACGCGCACCTGCAACACGGAGCCGTCCCAGTAGGACTTGCCGAGGTGGAACGGCGCGCGAAACGACTGCCTGGCCAGCACGGTGCGGCCGCCGGCGCGCGGGGCCGCATCGAGATGCAGATGGCCGGCGAAACCGTTCAAGGGGAGCGGGGCTGGGCGGCGAAGAGCACCTGGCGCTCGATCCAGGCGACCACCACGCTGAGATTGTGCTCCCGCTTGAGGTCGCAGAAGACAAACGGGCGCTCGCCGCGCATGAGCCGGGCGTCGCGCTCCATCACGGCGAGGTCCGCGCCGACGTGGGGCGCCAGGTCGGTTTTATTGATGATCAGCAGGTCGCTGAAACGAATGGCCGGTCCGCCCTTGCGGGGGATCTTGTCGCCCTCGGCCACGTCGATCACGTAAATGAACGCGTCGACCAATTCGGGGGAAAACGTGGCGGAGAGATTATCCCCGCCGCTTTCGACCAGCACGAGTTGCAGTCCGGGCAGGCGGATTTCCAGGCCGCGCACCGCCTGCTCGTTCATGGTGGTGTCGTCGCGGATGGCGGTGTGCGGGCAGCCGCCGGTTTCAACGCCGACAATGCGCTCGGGTGCCAGGGCCTGGTGGCGGGTCAGGAACTGGGCGTCCTCCAGCGTGTAGATGTCGTTGGTGACCACCGCCATGTCGTAGCGGTCGCGCAATTTTTCGCAGAGCCGGAGGCAAAGCATGGTTTTTCCGGAGCCGACGGGGCCGCCGATGCCGATGCGGGGGGGGCGGGACATAAAGGGAGGGGGAGATCAGGAAATAAAAAGCCGTCCGTCCGCCGACTCGTGGCGGGCCGCGGCGATATCCCACCAGGGATTGAACGCGCCGATTTCCGCGGTCTCGACCGCGAGCGCCGCCGCGATCAGCGCCGGCGCGCCGGCGAGGGCCTCGGCCAGCAGGGTTTGGACGGAATTTTGGCCCAGGCGCAGGAGTTTGACCGCGGCAACGCCGAGGCTGGCGGCCGCCGAATAGATCAGGGCGGCGAGCACGGCTTCGGCGGGCGCTCCGATGCTGCGCCCTTCGATGGCCGCCGCCACGCAGGCGGGCTGCGGCCAGCCTTCCGCCGCGGCCCGCCGGTTGAATGCGACGGCGAATCCGCCGTGCAGCCTCGCAACCAGTTCGAGGCGCTGCCGGCCGATGCCCTCCGCGGCCTCGCGCGGTTCGCGCGCCCCCCGCACGCTGGCGCCCAGGAAGCACGCCTCGCGCAGGCATTCCCAATCGGGCGGATCGCCCGCGGCCGTCCAGGCGCGCGCCGCGACGGGCAAATCCGTGCGCGCGAGCTGCGGGAGCATCTCCTCGAGAAGAAAACCCCGGAGCGTGGCGCGATCGGTCACCACGCCGTCCTGCACGAGCCCCTCCAAGCCGAAGGAGTGAGCGTAGGCCCCGGTCGGATAAAACGAGTCGGACATCTGCAGCAGTCCGGCGACCCAATGCAGCGAAGGGGTCAGGTCGATGATATTGCAGTCGCGCCGTGCGACTGCAATATCATCGACCTGACCCCGTCCGGGCGTCTCAACCGTGGGAATGTCCATGATCGTGGCCATGCCCGACCAGCTTTACGGCCAGCCGGTGGGGTTGGAAAACCTCGACGGCCTCGTGATAGTGCACGCCCAGGCGGTCGAGAGACTGGCGCAGCCCCGAGTCATCGGGCGCGAGCAGGCGCGTGGACTGGGCCTCGATCGCAAAGTGCAGGTTGCCCACCGCCCAGCCGATCACGGCTGCCGCGTCGGGGCTGACGTCGAGGGGGATTTCCAGCACCGGTTCGGGTTGCTGCCGGATGACGTAGTTCGTGGTCGGGGAGGCCCAAACGGCGTCGCCGTGGCTCAAAGGCGCCTCCAGTTCAAAGCCGAAATCCGTCCCGTCGTCGGCGGCGGCGCGCCAAAGGCGCTTGGCCAGCGTCTGGCGGCTGGCGCGGACGGCGATCTCGGAAAGGCCGGTCCCGGCTGAAGGGAGAGCGGAGCGGATCAGGTTCATGGGCTTGGCGAAGGGGTCAGGTCGATTATATTGCTGTCGCGCCGCGCGACAGCAATATAATCGACCTGACCCCTTCCGGAAACCTATTTTCGCTCAGCTCAGCAGCAACGCTATTCCGCCTGCGACGACACCCGCGCCGGCCCAACGGACGATCGCCCGGTTGTGCCTGGCCGCGAGCAAACCGGCGGCCACGCCGAGCGCGTGCAGGACGGCGGTCCCGGCCACCATGCCGATGAGAAACCGGACGCTATCCGCCCGGAGCGGCATCTCGGCTCCGTGGGCGAGGCCGTGAAAAACCCCGGCGAGCGCGGTGAGCGAGCCGCCCAGCATCGGGGTCAGCTGGACCGATCCCGCCACCAGGAGACCGAGCATGAAAACCGACGCCAGGATGAAGTAATCGACGCCGGCCGGAGCCATTCCGGCGATACCGGCCGCGGCCCCCACCACCATGGCGGAAACGAAGGCGGTTGGCAGAAGCCAGCGCGCCCGCCCGCCGAGTTGCGCCGCCCAGAGTCCCACCGCCACCATGGCAAGCAGGTGATCCCAGCCGCTGAAAGGATGCAGAAAACCGGCCGACAAACTTGCCGGGCCATGCCCGGGGTGGGCCTGGGCCGCCGGCACGACGACCGCAGCCAGCAGAAGAAGCCAGACGAAGTGGGATTTTTTCATCGTGCCGTTTTAAAGCAGATGGCGTTCCAATTGAAAGCTTCGAAAGTAGACGCGGTCTCCCGGCCAACCAAATTAACGCTTCGAGAACTGGAAGCGCTTGCGGGCGCCGGGCTGGCCGGCCTTCTTGCGCTCTTTCTCGCGCGGATCGCGCTTGATATGGCCGGCCTTTTTAAGCGCCGGGCGGAGCTCCCGATTCATCTTTTGCAGCGCGCGGGCGATGCCGTGCGCCACCGCGCCGGCCTGGCCCGCCACCCCGCCACCGGTCACATTGACGGTGACGTCGATCTTGTCCTTCAAGTCCACGGTCAGGAGGGGCGCATAGGCCTGCCGGGCGAAATTTTCGTGGGAGAAATAGCCGTCGAGGTCGCGGCCATTGACCGTCAGCTTGCCGCTGCCGGCGGTGAGGCGGATGCGGGCGGTGGCGGTTTTGCGCCGGCCGGTGCCGAGAAATATGTTGTCGGGTGAGGTGCTCATGAGCTGGTTCAAACGGAAACCTTGATCGGATTCTGGGCCTCGTGGGTGTGCTGCGGGCCGGCAAAAACGCGCAGCTTGGTCAGCATCTTGGCCGCGATGTAGTTTTTCGGCAGCATGCCCTTGACCGCATGCATGATGATGAACTCGGGATGCTTCTCCCGCATGAGCTTGAGGCTGCGGCGGCTTTCACCGCCGACGAAGCCCGAAAAGAACATGTACTTGTTCTGCTCTTCCTTCTTGCCGGTGAGGACGACCTTTTCGGCGTTGACGACGACGACGAAGTCGCCGGTATCGACGTGCGGGGTATACGTGGCCTTGTGGCGGCCGCGGATGATATTGGCCGCCTTGACCGCGAGGCGCCCGAGCACCTGCCCGTCGGCATCAATGAGATGCCATTTGGGCTGCACCGTCTCCTTCTTGGCTTGGAAAGTCTTCATGAGAAAAGAGGTCGATTCCTACGGGATGGCGGGGGAGTGTCAACCTAGATTCTTTCTGCCTCCCTCCCGATGTTTTCCCCTTTCCCCTTACCAATTCCCACTTACTACTTTCCTTTCGATGTCCGCCCCGGCTGTTTCCCCCGATTTTGCCCCGATTTGCGCCCAGTTCGCGTTCGCCGGCCGTTTCGTCGAGGGGCGCCCGCATGGCAGCGGGCATATCAATGACACCTATGCGGTTTCGTTCGATGACGGGGGGCGGCGGGTGCGCTATGTGTTGCAGCGGATCAATTCGCGGGTGTTCAAGGACGTGCCGGCGCTGATGGAAAACGTCGCGCGGGTGTGCGCGCACACCGGGGAGAGGCTGGCGAAGGCCGGCGTCCCCGATGCTGGCCGCCGTGGCCTGTCCCTGGTGCCGACGGTCACGGGAGCCGCCTATTGGCGCGACGCCGAGGGCGGTTGCTGGCGGGCGTATCATTTCATCGAAGGGGCGAGCACCTTCGACAAGATCGAGTCCCCGGGCCAGGCGCGCATTGCGGCAAAGGCATTTGGCGAATTCCAGCGGCTGCTCGCCGACCTGCCGGCGCCGCGCCTGCGTGAAACCATTCCCCATTTTCACGACACCCGGCGGCGGTTCGACACCCTGAACCGGTCGGTTCGCGCCGACGCGGCCAGTCGCGTCGCGGCGGCAACCGCGGAGATTGATTTTGCCCGCCGACGGGAAAACCTGGTGGACACCCTGCTCGATTTGCAGGCGCGCGGGGCGATCCCGGAGCGGATCACGCACAACGACACGAAGCTCAACAATGTGATGCTCGACGACGTCACCGGGGAGGCGCTTTGCATCATTGATTTAGATACCGTGATGCCCGGGCTGGCCCTTTACGATTTTGGCGACATGGCCCGGTCGGCCACGAACTCCGCCGAGGAGGACGAGGCCGACCTGTCACGCGTGCGCATGCGGCTGCCCGTCTTTGCCGCGCTGGTCGAAGGCTACCGCGCCGGCGCGGGTTCGTTTCTGAATCCAGCCGAGGTGGCCAACCTGGCGCTCGCCGGCCGGGTCATCACGTTTGAGATCGGAATCCGATTCCTCACCGATTTTCTCGACGGGGATATCTATTTCAAGGTCAAGCGCCCCGGGCACAACCTCGACCGTGCCCGCAACCAGTTCGCGCTGCTGCGGAGCATGGAGGAGCAAAGCGGGGCGATGGAGGAGCTTTGCTTATAAAAAGTAGACGTGGCATGCTGCCACGTATCGAAAAGGAACGCGGCGGGACGCGGCGTCTACCTTCTTATGAAAATACATGAAGGACAACCGATATTGAGTGATGGCGCGCCGCTCGGCGAAGCTCATGCCGTCATCATCCTGCTGCATGGCCGCGGCGGTTCCGGGGAGGACATGATCGGGCTCGGTCGCCGGCTGGCCCCGGGGCGACCGAAGGTTGCGCTGCTCGCGCCCCAGGCCTCGGGCGGAACGTGGTATCCGCAGCGTTTTCTGGCGCCGCTCGCCCAAAACGAGCCCTATCTTGCTTCCGCCATCGGCGTCATCGCGCAAGCGCTCGACGGGTTGGTCGCGCGCAAAATTGCGCGGGAACGCATCGTGCTGGCGGGTTTCTCGCAAGGCGCCTGCCTGGCGCTGGAATTCGCGGCGCGCCAGCCGCACCGCTATGGGGCGGTGGCCGGCTTCAGCGGCGCCCTGATCGGACCCCCGGGCCTCCCGCGCGCGCTGGCGGGTTCGCTGGCCGGCACCCCGGTGTTTTTGGGCTGTGGCGACCGGGACGCCCATATTCCGGTCGAAAGCGTGCGTGAAAGCGCCGCGGTTTTTCGCCGGGCGCACGCCGATGTCATCGAGCGGATTTATCCCGGGATGCCGCATACGGTGAACGAAGACGAGATTTCCACCGTGGCGGCCCTGATCGCGCGACTATGAGCCCCGGGGACGCCGCGTTCGATCAGTTTTGGGCGGATGCGCAGAAGCCGAAATGGGCCGACAAGTCCGAATCGTCCCAACGCCGCCTGGATTGGTGGCGCGACGCCAAATTTGGGATGTTTGTGCACTGGGATCCTTCCAGCCTGGCGATGAGCGAAATCAGCTGGAGCAAGCAATATTACGACGACACGGGGGAGCGGCTGCTGGACAATCCGCGCCCCAGTCCGGGCCTTTACGACATCAAGGAGCACCGGATTTGGTTCGATTGGTTCAAGCCAGCCGTTCCGCGGGAGGTGTATGACAACCTCCACAAGTCATTTTACCCGGGCATGTTCGACGCCGACCAATTTGTCGGCACAGCCAGACGGGCGGGGATGAACTACCTCGTCATGGTTTCGAAGCATCACAACGGCTTCTGCATGTGGGATACCAAGTTCACCGATTACAACGTGATGAACACCCCGTTTCACCGGGACATCCTCGGTGAGATGGCCCGGGCCTGCGACCGGGCGGGGATCAAGTTCGGCATCTACTACTCGCAGCGCGACTGGCATCACCCGGATTATGGGCCCGAGCGCATGCCGCGATACAACGCGTACATGCGCGATCAGATCCAGGAACTGCTGGAAAAACACGCCAATATTGCGATGATTTTCTTCGACACGGAGTCCTACTATCCGTGGCAGCTTTGGGACGGGGAGAATCTCTTCCGGATGATCCACCGGTTGCGTCCCGATATCGTCATCAATGACCGCTGCGGCGTCCCGGCGGATTTTGAAACGCCGGAGCAGAGCCTCGGGCCGTACAACCTGGAGCGCGATTGGGAATCGTGCATGACCTTCACCGGATTCTGGTCGTGGCACGGCTTCCAGGCGCCGGTGATCTCCTACGAGGAATGCCTGCGGCTGCTCATCAAGTGTGCGGGTGGAAATGGCAATCTGCTGATGAATGTCGGCCCGCTACCCACCGGCCAGATCGATCCCCGCGAAGCCGACCGCCTGGGGCGGGTGGGCGCCTGGCTGGCAAGATACGGCGGGAGCATCCACGGCACGCGTGGCGGGCCTTTCCCGCCGGGAGATTACGGGGTGTCCACCCACAAGGGTGACACGATTTACGTGCACGTGCTCCATTGGCCGGAGGGCGACTTGTTGCTTCCGCCGCTTCATCGCCGCGTAAAAACAGCCCGGGTGCTGCCCGGCGGGCCCGCCGCCATCCGTCAGACGGACGAAGGACTGCGAATTTCCGTTGCCCTGGCCGACCGCCAGGAACCGGACACGATTGTCGCCCTGGAACTGAAGCGCGACCAGCCCGATACCTATTGACCGGATCTCACCCGCTCGACCCGGCTGAACAGATTGTACCGGGGATCGAGCAGGAATTGGAGCCAAAGCCGCGTCCAGGAACGGTGGGACTTGAGGTGGTCATAAAATTCCGGAGCCATCGCCTTGAGCCGGGGCAGCCGGTTCCACGGGATGTTGGCAAAGTCATGATGTTCGTTGTGGTAGCCGACGTTGAGCGCTATCCGGTTCAGCGGGCCGTAGTAACTGTAGGTTTCCTGCAAGGGATCGAGGGTGTAATGTTCCTGCACCCATCTCGCGCCCAGCGGGTGAAAACCCACGGAGAAGAAAAACGACGCCACCAGGTACAGCAGCCCATTGGGGCCGCAGATGAACAGGACGGCCGCGTCAAAAGCCAATGCCCAGATGATATTGGCCCAAATCCAGCCGCTCCACAGCTTGATCGCTTTCAAGCGCGGGGGCCGGGTGAGTTGAAAAAACGGGAAGAGGAATTCCCAGGCCACCTTGCCCAGGACAGAATTTCCGATCAAGCGCCCCTCCCACCGGTTGGGCAGGTCGGCGTCATAGCGGTAGTCGCCCTGGTGCGCGTGATGTTTCAGATGATAGACCCGGAACCCGGCGGCGCCCGGAAAGGCATTCGGCATATCGGCGATGATGGCAGTCCACTGGTTCCAGGCCCTGCTCCGGAAAATAAGATTATGCGCGGCCTCGTGGATGATGACGTAGAGCGTGTGATTCGCAAACGCGCCCACGCACCAGCCGGCCAGAATGCTCAACCACCAAAAACCCAGGCCGAGCCCGCCCAACCCCCACGCCAGCCCGATTTGCAGCAAGATGATCAAAAAAAGTATCGCGGCCGTCCAGGGATTGTGGCCGCACAGGCGCCTGACCCCGGGATGCGCCCTGAGGATGCTTCTGGTCCGTTCCGGATGCGGCTGGTCGCGATCGCTCTGAAAAAACCCGCTTTCCATTCCTGCTAATTCTGGGGCGCAACGCCGCCGCGGCATATGGGGTATTACCCTACCCTGGCTCCAAGCAGTCAAGAAACAGGGTATCGGGTTAAACCCCACAGACGTGGGATAGAATCATCGTGTAAGGTGGGGCCAAGCTCTTACAACGCGGCGAAGGGTGCCATTACGAACTTTTAACCCGGAGCGACGGGCCGCATTGCGGAGAAGTGACAATGGTAACCGCAGCCAGAACACGGCGTTGGTGAAACCATTTGACAGCGATTTCGCCGCTGGTAGGTTCTTCCTCTAATCTGTTGCAGGGTGGAGCAGCCTGGTAGCTCGTCAGGCTCATAAAGGGCTCCAACGTTTTCTGGACGCCCGAAAGCAACCTTAGACGACCTCCGGATAATACTATGCGGCACCCAGATACGTGAGCCAAAGCTGCAAATCTTAGAACTGCGACATGAGGCGACTTCGGACGACTTCAGGACAAAATCCCCGTAAAATTCGACGTAATTTTCGACTGAAATGGCCTGCCAAAAATCCTGATTGCAGGGGCCAGCGAGAACCGCACTTGCGGACGATCTTCTCAGAGCAGGGCTTGCTGCACGGACGACGGCATCGCAATCTGTAGTTGTCATGAAGATCATTCTCGAAGGAAAAGAAGAGAAGGTCGACGGTGACCATACAACGGCCGCGAAAAGAGGAGCGCTGAGTTATCGCCTGAAAAAGCATCCGGTCTCCGGCCTTTCCGTGATGGTCCCGGTCAAATCTTCGAAACGGAAGATTCCTGCAACGGATGTTGCCCGGCTTAATTCCGAGCTTTTGTGATAAGGGCTTAGCTCATCGCTGGAGCCGCGCTGGTCCAGAGAGCGTGCACCACCACGTCGGCCGCTACCCAAATGCTTGTGCGCTGTCCTATTTTGGCCAGCGGTGCCCGTGAGACTGTCACCATCGTGACGTCGCGGGCTGCCAGGTGTGGGAGCGCGCCGTCGATATGGTCGTATAATCTGATTCAATCGTGGCCGAGGTCCTCGTGCAATTCGGTTTGAGCCTGTTTTCTAGACACGCATCTTGTACGTTCCATGGCCGACGAGCCTACCAATTTCTCCGCCGAGCTTCAATGGTCCGCCCTCTCCGCCGAGGTCCGCGAGCGAATCCTCGACAACGTTTGGTGTAGCCACTGTCGCAATGCGGTCCGGAT
>Ga0302325_10036534_pt1 | contig 10013 bp, 10 predicted proteins | sample Palsa_T0_2_FD_201948 | JGI IMG/M metagenome (GOLD analysis project Ga0302325, IMG submission 201948) | Peat permafrost microbial communities from Stordalen Mire near Abisko, Sweden - Palsa_T0_2 | ecosystem: Environmental > Terrestrial > Soil > Palsa > Peat permafrost | place: Sweden: Abisko... | reverse complement strand
CAATACACTTCCATAAGAGTCATCGGTTCATGAAGAGCAGAGACAACACCACCAGCGATCCCGAATTACGCAGTCTGTACAGCCTGCTGCCCTCGCTCAATGATCTCTTGCTCGATCCCCGCTTCTCCGCAATCGTTCAGGCCGAATCTCACAGCACTGTGGTTCGTTCCACGCGAGCCGTGCTCAATCGCGTCAAGCGAGAAATAGCCGAGGGAGAACACACGCTCGCCAGCCTGGACCACCGCCTCGCTGGACTCCATCTCGCGGTTGCCGGAGAGATCGACCAGAACAAGCGCTACTCGCTGCGGCGCGTCATCAATGCGACCGGCGTCATCCTTCATACGAATCTAGGGCGAGCTCCTCTGAGCATCTCCGCGCTCGAGCACATGGTCGAAATTGCTGCGGGCTACTCCAACCTTGAACTCGATCTCGAGACCGGCGAGAGGAGCCGTCGAGACGTTCACGCGGAGAAACTGCTTTTGCAGCTGCTCAGCATCAAGACCCGCACCATCGACGAGGACGCCGCGGATTCGACGAAAGCTGCGGTTGTGGTAAATAACTGCGCGGCGGCTACCTTCCTCGCGCTCAATTCTCTGGCTGAGGGCGCCGAAGTCATCGTCTCTCGCGGAGAACTGGTCGAAATTGGGGGCGGTTTTCGCATTCCGGAAATTCTCGCCAAGTCAGGCGCACGCATGCGCGAGGTGGGCACTACGAACCGAACCCGCCTCCTCGACTATGAAAACGCGATCTCGGCTGATACTGGCCTGATCCTCCGCGTTCACCAGTCCAACTTCAGCATCGAGGGCTTCACAGAAAGGCCTACGTTGCAGGATCTCGTCGCCTTGGGAAGGCGCAAGAACGTCGCGGTATTCAACGACCAGGGGACAGGCCTCGTATCCTCTTTGGAAGACCTGGGAGTCCGTGCGGAACCCACGCTGTTAGACAGCTTCCGCCTTGGCGTCGACCTGATCGCCGCCAGCGGAGATAAGTTGCTGGGGGGCCCGCAGTGCGGTCTCCTTGTAGGCCGAGTGGACCTGATCGACCGCATTCGCAAAAACCCGCTGCTGCGAGCATTCCGCGTCGACAAACTCACCTACGCCGCGCTCCAGGCAACGCTCATGGATCACCTCTCGGAGAAGCCCGTCCCCATCGTAAGCATGCTGCATGCGCCGGCGTTAGAAATTCTCAGGCGGTGCGAATGGGTCGCCGGCCAAGTATGCTCAGGCGATCTTTTCGCAGAAGCGGTTCCGGTCCTCAGCCTGATCGGTGGCGGGACCGCGCCTGCGGCTCGCCTGCAGAGCTCAGCCGTATCTCTGCGCCACGCAACGCTCCAGCCTCAAGCCTTGCTGCGGGCGCTGCGGGGGCTGGATCCGCCCGTGATCGCTCGGGTATGCGAAGACGCCGTCTTGCTGGACCTTCGGACGGTTGAACCTGAATTCGACGTCAAACTCGTATTACTGCTGCGCCAGACCGCGCCCGCATCCGTCGCCCCGCATTTGCCCTCGTTCGACCACGAGTGATGGGCTTGCATCGCCGTCAACGAAAGATCGCTCCAGCATGACCAAGGCGGTCAAATCTATCGTCGTCGGAACAGCGGGTCACATCGACCACGGTAAAACCACGCTCGTCCGTGCGCTTACCGGCGTTGACACCGATCGCCTGCCGGAGGAGAAGCGCCGTGGCATCACCATCGATCTAGGATTCGCTTCTCTCGATGCAGCGGCAGCTGACAATAGCCCTCTGCGCATCAGCTTCGTCGATGTTCCGGGGCACAAGCTCTTTATCCGCAATATGCTCGCAGGTGCAGGCTGCATCGATGCTGTCCTACTTGTCGTCTCCGCCGAAGAAGGGGTCAAGCCGCAGACCGAAGAGCATCTCGCCATCTGCAGCCTGCTCGGAGTCTGCCGGGGTCTTACCGTGATCACCAAGGTCGACGCCGTCAGCCCGGGCCGTCTCGAAGAGGTCTGCTCCGAGATAGGAACCTTCCTCAAGGGCACGTTTCTTGACGGAAACCATGCCGGCATTCTCCCCGTAAGCGCCCAAACCGGCCAAGGGCTTGACCACCTTCGCCGCGAACTCCTGCTTCTGGCGATGAAGACCGCGGTCCCCAGTCCCCACCATCTTCCCCGGCTCCCACTGGATCGCGCCTTCGTGATGAAAGGGTTCGGTACGGTTGTCACTGGAACGTTGCTTTCAGGAGAGTTCCACGTTGGAGAATCCCTTGCGCTCGAACCCGGGAGCCGCAGCGTACGCGTCCGGGGAATGCAGACCCATGGCCGCCCTGAGGAATATGCCCGCGCCGGTTCGCGCGTGGCTCTGAATCTGGCCGGTATTGAGGTCTCTGAAGCGAGCCGCGGTCAGACTCTCGTCGGCCACGAAACGCTGACCGCCGTAACCACCATCGATGTCGAAGCATCTCTGCTATCCGGCTCCCTCAACCTGAAGCATCGCTCGCGTGTTCACTTTCACGCTTTCACCTCCGAGACTCTGGCGACGGTTTCGTTGTATGGCTACGACTCAGCAGAGCCTGGCTCCCATCGATTCATGCGCCTCAGGCTGCACAAGCCCATAGTGCTTGTACCCGGTGACCGCTTCGTGCTGCGGCAATGTTCGCCGCCGGCCACCATCGGCGGGGGCCGCGTACTCGATGCGCAACCGCTGCCCAACCTGCGAAAAGGGAGGTGCCTCACGTGGTTGGAAGCTCTCAAGCATGCCTCCCTTGAAGAACAGATTCGCCTGCGAATCGCGCGGCGCGGCACAGCCGGACTTGCCATGCGTAAGCTGATGGCGGAAACCGGCCTGACCCAAGAGGCGCTCCACATGCTCACCGAACCGCTCGTAAGCAGCAAGCGCCTGCTGCGCATTCCCGATAATGTGCTGCTCACCGAGGAAGCTTTCGCATCGGCCACAGAAAGTATGATCAGCCGCTTGAAGACCGACACCAGGTCCGCTGGTCTCAGTCGATCCGAGCTGAAGGGCCAAACCGGGTTATCCAAGGAGATATTCGATTTCCTGCTCGAGAAGCTCGTACGCGAGCAACGACTCCGGGTTCAGGACGCGCTCGTCTATGCTTCTGGATCGCACCCGCAACTCCCCGGCCCAGACCTCAAGTCGCTCTCCGCGATCACGACTGCCTATGAGTCGGCTGGGCTCACGGCTCCGTCGGCCTCTGAAGTTGCGACGATGCTCAATCTCAAGGAAAGCGAGATGCGCAGGCTCATGACCTTGCTGTTGCGCGACAAGATTCTAGTCAAGATAGGCACGGACGGCCTGTATATCCACCAAAGAGCTCTCGAAACATTGCGTGGACGGATGCGCGAGCTGCGTGGCCAGACACTCGATGTTGCACGCTTCAAGCAGATGACCGGGCTGTCGAGAAAATACGCCATCCCTTTGCTCGAATACCTTGATCGGCAGAGAGTTACCCGCAAAGACGGAGACCTGCGCCTGGTGCTCTAACCGGCCTGCACCGCATCACCCCATAAAAGACCCTTACCTGGTCCAACGCTGCTTTGGCATGCGGAAATGTGCTAATCTCTTGGCGGTGTTGCAGACGTTTGGCGCAGATTATGACCGATCATAGGACGAAAATCGATGTGGTTGAAGACGCGGACGCAACCGGCGAGATTGCAATTGTCTACGACGAATGGCGCGCCCACTCCGGTCGTCAACAGATGCCCGGTATCCTCAAGTGTTTCAGTCATCGGCCGGATTTTTTGCGCGAGGTGATGAGCTTCAGTAACACCGTGCACTTTTCTGAAGGTCACCTTACCCGCCGCACCAAGGAAGCGATCGCCAGCTGGGTCTCATGGCTCAATCGTTGTCCATATTGACTGGACTCACACGCATACTTCCTGCGGGTTCAGGGAGCGGACGAGAAAACGGTGCAGGCGATTGCGGAGGGGAAGCTCGACCAAGCTGAGCTCACCCCGGCTGAGCGCGTTCTCCTCGAATATGTCGCCAGGGTGACAGAGGCCGCCTATCGCACAACCGCGGAAGACGTGCAGATTCTCCGCGATCATGGCTGGAGCGAGCCGCAGATCGCAGAGGCTGTGTATATTACCGCCATGTTTGCCTTCTTCAATCGTGTAGCCGATGCTTTTGGCATTTCGCCCCAGGGTTATCTCGAAATGAATGCCATGACCAAGTGAGCCTGTACTGATGGCGATCAAGAAGAACACAAAACGCTGGTTGGGTGGCATCTTCGCGGTGCTGTTCTGTCTTTGGCTCGGCTTCGTCGGCTATATCGACTGGGCCATGCGCCAGCCACCCGAAGTCTTTGGGCATGTCATGGCAAGAATGCCGACGCCTGCCTACTTTCTCTTCCCCTTTGAGACCATGTGGTCCGGCGCGCGCAAGGGCTCTCTCGAGATAGGCGGTAAGGCGCCCGACTTCACCGTCAAGACACTGGATACCAGAGTGCCCGTAAGACTGGCTTCTCTGTGGACAGATAAACCAGTCGTTCTCGTCTTCGGCAGCTATACTTGACCGCCTTTTCGGCGGGAGGTTCCCGCCCTGAACAAATTGGCCGAGCAGTACAAGGGCAAGGTTGATTTCTACGCGGTCTACATCCTGGAGGCTCATCCCACCGACGTATGGGAGATGCAGAGCAATGTTCGGGATAAGGTGCTCTTCCGTAGCCCCCGCGATGAGGAAGAGCGCGCCTCGGTAGCCGGTACGTGCGTGCGGAAACTGGGCATCAAGTTTGCCGCCGTCGTCGATAGCTTTGACAACCAGGTTGAGGCCGCCTACACCGGATGGCCGGATCGTATGTATCTAATCGCAACCGATGATCGCGTTCTTTATAAGAGCAAGCCAGGACCATTCGGGTTTCATCCCCAAGATCTGGCTGCTGCCCTTCAGAAGGCGCTGGGCAATCCATGATCCAGGTATCTGCCTACGTGCAAGAAGTTCTTCTTGGCGCTGGTCCGGTTTTGGTCATCGTGCTCATCCGTAAAACCTGGTGTTCGTCCGGAAACTGGATGTCAGCTGGTGAGAACACGAGTGACCCAGTGAACACCGTCGCCCCTCGGTTCCGGCTTGTGATGGTTCGGAAGTTGGCACATGGACGAGTAGTCGGCTTGGCGCGACCAATACACGACCATCGTGATTCGAAAGGGAGACGTCATCTGGATTCCGGCTGGCGTGAAGCATTGGCATGGTGCCACGCCGACCACCCCGATGACGCACATCGCCTTTCAGGAGCAGGTCGACGGTATCGCCATGAATTGGCTCGAGAAGGTGACTGATGAGCAGTACCAACACAACAAGTAAAACAACAACCTGGGAGAAACGAAGATGAACATCTCGTTCGAGAACAAAGTTGCATTGGTGACAGGCGCTGCATCAGGCCTTGGACTAGCTACAGCAAAGGCGTTTGCGGAATCCGGTGCCTCCGTGGTGTTGGCGGACTGGGATGAGAAGGAAGTGCAAGCCGCGGCCAAGGGCCTCGCCGATCAGGGTCACAAGACGCTGGCCGTTCGCTGTGACGTGTCGGATGACGCGCAGGTAGAAGCGATGGTGATGCAGACGGTCGCTACTTTCGGGCGGCTCGACGCAGCATATAACAACGCCGGCGTACAAAATGTCCTCGCTGAGACGGCTGACTCTCCCCGCGATGACTACGACCGGATCATGGGGATCAACCTGCGCGGGGTCTGGAGCTGCATGAAGTTCGAACTGCAGCAGATGCGCAAGCAGGGCAGTGGCGCGATCGTCAATTGCTCTTCGCTCGGAGGTCTTATTGGCGGCGCTCAGCGCGGGACCTACCATGCCGCGAAGCACGGTGTGATTGGCTTCACCAAGAGCGCCGCTCTCGAATATGCGACGCGCGGCATTCGCGTAAACGACGTGTGCCCGGGCATGATTCAGACGCCTATGTCCGACAAGATGATCGCAGAAGGTCAGGGAGAAGAGCTGGACAAGATGCTCAACACCCTCGTGCCGATGCGCCGTTTCGGGCGGCCCGAGGAGATCGCCGATGCAGTCCTGTGGCTCTGCAGCTCAGCCGCGAGCTACGTCACCGGCCAGTCGATCTCGATCGACGGCGGCTACGTGATGCGCTAGAGGAAGGATAAGACAATCATGCCACGTCATCGACGAGGAATACCGCAAGGCTCGATAAGAGTGGCCATAGGATCTTGGAGCGCAGGAGGAGAGGACACCATGCAGAAGCGAACATTAGGAACCAGCAAGCTGGAAGTTTCCGCCATCGGCCTGGGCTGTATGAGAATGAGCGCCGGCCACGGAGAAGTGTCAGGGACTAAAGAGGAGATGATTGCGCTGTTACGAGGCGCAGTCGAACGTGGCGTTACCTTCTTCGACACGGCTCAGGTATACGGTCCGTTTGTGAATGAAGAGCTTGTCGGAGAGGCTCTCGCTCCATTGCATGACCAAGTGGTGATCGCGACCAAGTTCGGTTTCAACTTCGGACCCGGCGCGGACTCGCGACCGCAAGGTCTGTGCAGCCAGCCTGAGTACATCCGGCAGACTGTAGAGGGCTCGCTGAAGAGGCTCCGCGTTGACGCGATCGACCTGCTCTATCAGCACCGGGTCGACCCCGAGGTGCCGATCGAAGAGGTCGCAGGCACGGTACGGGACCTGATCCAGCAAGGAAAGGTCAAACACTTCGGGCTTTCTGAAGCAGGAGCTCAGACGATCCGACGAGCACATGCCGTTCAACCGGTTACCGCACTGCAAAGCGAATACTCGCTATGGTGGAAGCGTCCGGAGGAAGAGATCACCCCGACGCTAGAGGAACTCGGCATTGGTCTCGTCCCCTACAGTCCTCTTGGCAAGGGTTACCTTACCGGCACGATCACGGAAGACACGCAGTTTGATCCGGGCGACAATCGTGGCACGTTCCCGCGCTTCTCCGCGGAGGCTCGGAGGGCAAACCGCGCTCTGGTGGATGTTATCGAAGCGTTCGCAGCGCGGAAGCATGCTAAACCCGCTCAAGTGGCGCTCGCCTGGCTGCTTGCCCAAAAGCCTTGGATCGTCCCGATCCCCGGCACCACAAGACTGCAGCGACTGGAGGAGAACATCGGGGCGACTCGCGTTGAACTCACGGCGGACGATCTCCATGAACTGGTTAGCGCGACCGCCCAGATTACCGTTCAGGGCGACCGGTATCCCCAAGAGCTTGAGCGGATGACCTACAGATAGTGACAGGAAAGCACCGGAACTAGATCCAACACCATCGCGTCGCCTATCTCTGGCCACCACTTTGGCGTGTATTTAGTCGAAGAGAACCGGGTGTGCCGGCACCTCTGGCGCGCGAAAGTTACTTAGTCCAACACCTACCAGACGATACCGGCGCTGCGGGCCCAGGTCTACCCGCTCTCGCAATGAGAGAGCAATGCTCGTCAATTCCTCACACGAAGAGGGGGGCGTCCTGGGCGTATGACTCCGGGTGAGAATACTGAATTCGCTGGTCTTCAATTTGAGCACCACCGCGGAACAGGCACCGCGAATCTCAATACTGACCGTCCCCGCCTTGGCGAAGTCATTGCGACAAGGGCGTAACAGCAGCCATCTCCTGCGGAACTTTGCAACGTTTTGCGGGATTGATGATGGCATAGGACCCTGCGTGGCTGATAAAGATCTGTTTGAAGACGGCTGTCGGAAGAATCCCCTCGCTGTCCTTCGGTTTCACTGTGGCACTTTGGCAGCTCTCCATCGGTAGATGGCTCTCCGTCCCCTTGCCCAAAAACAGCCTGTCGTCCGTGAATTCGCATGGCATCGACCCGTTTACCGTTCTCACCGTCCCGTCCCCGAAACCCTTCACCTGATTCCCCGATTGGAGTAGGAGGAGCGCGGCAGCCCCGCTATCCAGCAATAATCTCGCGTGGCCATAGCGCTGGATCCTCGCCGATATCATGGGCCGATACGTATTCTCGCCGCCTTGGGGCAGAGGCGGAAAGGTGATCGGCAGGCGTTCGCCGGCTAAAGAATCAGCCAGGCTTTCTCCAGCGTCCAAAGTCATCTTGCGATGCTGATTGTCGATCAGGATATCGAAATGCCGCAAAAAGTTTTCCCCGAGTATCCCCCGCACCGTGCGGTAGTCAGATTCAATCATCGGGGTTTCCATGCTCACAACCGTGACGTTTCGCACCGAGAGACAATCCAAAGTGACCTCTTTGGCTACAGAGCTGATCTGTATGGTCGCTCCCGCTGGGCTGGCCACCTTCGATGTGGCCTCACCGCGCAGTCCGAGTTCATCGAACAGTGCTGTGTCCAGGACGGTGACGGTGGCTCCCGTATCCACCATGAAGTCGTACGGTCCAGTCCCATTCACCTTCACTGCCACAACGGAGCGGGTACCCTTGTAGGGACGCATGGACACGGTTACCGCCTGCGGGGATTCTGTTGACTCGAGTAAGGCTGCGGATGACGGCAGGACGGCTACGTAAAGGAGCGCGCAGAGCAGGTTTTGATTTTTCATGACCGTCGTCTCCGTTTCTTGAGGTGTCTGGCTTCAACTGCCTTCAATCTCTAAGCGGAAACAAACGTCATCGAGTGACAACCTTTCGCAAGTTAGGCGTAATTTCGTTCCTTGGAAGGACTGCAGGAGATCCCGCGTCGCCAAGAGCCCCGCACAGCATTGGAGAGTTGGGGCCGGGCTTCCATGAGGTCGGCCTCGCAACTTTGAGGGCCCAGGCCGTAAACTCCATAGCATCATCTCGGCCCTGCGACTGTGAGGGAATGGCGCCATGGATGAGGCAAACGACAATCGTGATCCTGCCGGCATAACAGCTCTGCTGCAGCAGATAAGACAAGGGGATGTGGCTGCTGAATCCGAGTTGATACCGCTCATCTACAACCAGTTGCGGGCGATCGCTCGCAACCAAATGGCGCGCGAACGGCCTGACCACAGCCTGCAGGCAACCATTCTGGTGCACGAAGCTTTTCTGCAGCTGGTGGGAAACTCTCAGATTGATTGGTGCAACCGGGCGCATTTCTTCGCTCTGGCATCGCGCGCGATGCGCCGCATTTTGATAGACCACGCCCGTGCCGCACACGCGCAGAAGCGGCCCGGGGCCAGGCAGAAAGTTGAGCTCGAATCCGCACTTGTCTTTGTAGAGGGACAAGCCGCTGACTTGCTGGCGCTGGATGAGGCACTTGATAGGCTGGCAGATTGGGATCCCCGTCAAAGCCGGGTGGTAGAGATGCATTTCTTCGGCGGTCTTGGTTTCGAGGAGATAGCCGAAGTGCTCAGCATCTCCGACCGCACCGCAAAACGGGATTGGACGATGGCACGGGCCTGGTTATATCGCCAGCTGCGCAAGACAGCGTAGCATGACGCTTGAGCCTAGGCATCGTGCGCTGCGTAGCAGTTGAGGGATAAAGATGGACCGGCAAACCACCCCGATGACCGCGGAAAGGTGGATGCAGCTCAAGAAGATTTTTGCCGCTGCGCAGGGCAAGCCGCTGGCCGAGCAAGCTGAGATGGTCTGCGCGCTGGCCCAAGGGGATGAGGAATTAGAGTTGGCTGCCAAAGATCTACTCGCAGCCGACGAAAGTGCCGGCAGCTTTCTGCAATCACCCACTGCCGATCTGCATAGCGCGCTCCTGGCGCCAGGCACACGACTCGGCCCGTACCAGATTCTTGGCCTGCTGGGCGAGGGCGGTATGGGCAAGGTCTACCGCGGCCTGGATACGCGCTTAAGCCGCGCCGTAGCCATTAAAATTTCCGCCGAGCAGTTCGGCAAACGATTCGAGCTGGAAGCGCGGGCGATATCGGCGCTGAACCATCCGAATATCTGCACTCTGTACGACGTCGGCCCCAACTACCTGGTGACGGAGTTGGTGGAAGGCGAAACCTTACGCGATTGGCTGCGACACACGCCCGCTCTGGAGCGGCGCGTGGAGACCATGAGGCAAGTGCTGGAGGCCCTTCGCGCGGCGCATTGCGCGGGCATTGTGCATCGTGACCTCAAGCCGCAAAACATCATGGTTCGTTTCGATGGCTATGTGAAGGTGCTGGATTTTGGTCTTGCCAAGCAGATGCCAAC
>Ga0302325_10036533_pt1 | contig 10013 bp, 3 predicted proteins | sample Palsa_T0_2_FD_201948 | JGI IMG/M metagenome (GOLD analysis project Ga0302325, IMG submission 201948) | Peat permafrost microbial communities from Stordalen Mire near Abisko, Sweden - Palsa_T0_2 | ecosystem: Environmental > Terrestrial > Soil > Palsa > Peat permafrost | place: Sweden: Abisko... | reverse complement strand
GCAACAATATCATTACGGATACGTTGCGCGATCGCCTCTTATACTTTGGTATTGGTATTTTTGGTGGAGACGCATGCCCGTTTTCGGCCTGTTCCACAAATACCCCCCATTTATTGATGTGGCGGAGTCGCGGCGGGCAGGTTCAAATGAAGAGTTGCGCCGCGCTCGGGGGCAGGGGCTGCCCACAAGCGCCCGCCATGAGACTCGATAATTGACCGGCTGATGCGAAGCCCCATGCCGGTACCGTGGGGTTTCGTCGTAAAGAACGGATCGAATATCTGTTCCGCCAATTGCGGTGGAAATCCTATGCCAGTATCACTCACGGTCACTAGCAGCTGCTCGTTTTCGCCCCGCTGCGATTTGATGGCCAAATCTCGTATTCCCTCAATGTCCTTCATCGCCTCGAGGCTGTTGACGATCAGATTCATCGCGACCTGCTGCAATTGAACACGATCTCCGATGATCTGAGGCAGATCGGCCGCGAGTTCCGTCCGGACCGAGATGTTGTATCGCACCGCCTCGCTGCGCAGTATGCCGGCGGTTTCCCGAATAATCTCGTTTATGTTAAGAACCTCTCGATTCGGGGCGGCCTTCTCGAATTGGGAGCGGATTCTGCCAATAACATCCGCGGCACGTTTTGCATCTCTTTGAATCCTGGTAACAGCTGCGCGGGCCTCATCGATATCCGGGTTATCGTGCCCGAGCTTTCGAAGACAAACGCTGGCGTTGATGAGGATTCCACCGATCGGTTGATTCACTTCATGAGCCAGGGATGCTGCTAACTCGCCCATGGTGGTCACCCGGTTGATGCGTGCGAGATCGCCTAGCGCTTGGCGGAGTGCCTCCTCGGCCCGCTTCTGGTCGTCGATGTCGGTGGTCGTACCGACGAATCTGAGGATTTCTCCTTCTGCGTCGTGCAGGACGACGGCTTGATTGAGATGCCAGCGATAGGTTTCGTCCTGAGCGCGGAGAGACCGGGTTTCCATCGCAAACCCCAGTCCTGAGCGTACTCCGTCCCGAAAGGCCTTCGATGCTGCTTCTCGATCCTCGGGGTGGATCGCGGTCATCCAGGCCTCGGGATGCGACCGGAGGAATTCGAGGGTCTGACCTGAGTATTCAAGCCAAACTTGATTCACAAAGTCCGGTGTCCCATCCGGCGTGAGCGTCCAGGCAGAGACTGGAAGGCGCTGCAGCAGCCCAGCCTGGAGTTGCAGGTCGGAATAAAGGCTGGCGTTCTCCAGCGAAATTGCAGCCTGAGAAGCCAGCAACTGCAGCAGGTCAACCCGGCTTGGCGTAAAGACTAACGGCGCCAGATTGTTCTCCAGATAAAGTACGCCGACAAGCTTCGCCTGCCTGACGATGGGCAGGCAGAGGATGGACCTGGAGCGATTCTGCCGCACATATTCGTCCTTCGAGTACACGTTGTCGCTCGAGGCATCATCCAGGAGCACGTTCTGCTGCGTCCGGATCACATAGTACAGCGCGGATTCGGGGAGATCGGACGGCGTAGCCTGCTCCTGGCGAAGAACCACCTCGATCCCGCCCGGACCGATGATGGCTTCGGCTTCGATTCGGGGCTCGTCGTCCCGAATCAGAATCAACAAGCCCCGCTGCGCCCCTGCATGCTCCACTGCAATTCGTACGAGCTTCTCGATCAGCCTGGGCAGAATCATTTCACTCGAAAGTGCCTGCGAAGCTTTCACTATAGTCTCGATGTCGAGCTGTCCGGCTAGCGGGCCAATCGAAGCCGAAGAAGCAGATGTCCGCTCCCCGCGCAGGCGGTACCGTTCGTCCAGTTGCTTTACTTTTCCGTGAGCTCCCCAATGCGAGTAAAGGGTTCGGGCGTCCTGCAGATACGCGTTTGCGATCTTCGCCAATCCGCGAACTCGATAGAAGCCTGCTGCCATTTCGTTGGCCAGCGCTTCATTGTTAATGAAGCCGTTCATGTGTGCGGAGTGGATAGCGTCTTCGTAAAGCTGTTCGGCGTCGAGCGTGCGGCCGTCGATGCGGGCAATCTCCGCTCCAACCAGTGCGGCGCGGTTTTCGAAATTCTCTGGGCAAAGTTCTGCACATATTGCCAGACGTTTGTAGTGAGCTGCGAGAGCATCGAAATGCTCCTGTCTCTGGCCCGCCGTCGCAGAATCGCAGCACGCCGCGCGAGCAAGCGCGCTGTAAAATTCGTATTCTGCCACCTCAAAACTCGGTGATGTCAAAACCAGCGGCTGAGCTTTCAATGATGCCTCGAGGGCTGAAGCAAAGTCGCCGGCAAAGAAGCGCGCCTGAAGTTTTCGGGTCCAGTACCAGAAATGGACCAACCCCGGGTAACTCTGCAGATGACACTCGAACTCCGTCTCGTCGAACTCTGCGTGGTCAAAGGAGCCGAATTCTTTCGTCAAGCCTCTGAGTGTTCGGATAATCCCAAGTTGCGTACTAATCATGCAGGTAACGAGACCGAACTTCGCCTTCTGAGCCAAAGCGGTGCTGGACTCGGCTTCACTTTGCACTTCGACGAGCGAATCTCCCGCCGCGATAAGCTGGGTGACCAGGGAGAGACGGCTGTACACGGCCCACGTGAGTGAGCCGACGCTGTTCGCACTCTCAAAAGCTTGACGCATCGTTTTTGTGCAGATCGCGAGATGTCTCATCCATGGCAATACGCTGTTTCCGAGACTGATATGAGTCGTTGCATCCACAAAGCTCTTCGACCCACGCTTTTCAAACAGATCATAGGCGAGCTGACCGAATCGAAATGCATTCTTGTAGTCGCCGAACCAATGCCTTGCGATGGTGCAAAGCCAGACGTAGTTGAGGCACGCTCCGTCGTTGTAGCCGTGTTCTATGCTGAGACTGGCTGCTCTGCAGATGACCAGGGCATAAAGATTCGCATCCGTAAACAATGCGGGGGCCAACATCCTAGTCAAAACATCCAGAGTCGCTATGGACGTGGGATCGCTCATCAGCGGTAAGTCAATCACTTCCTCGATCTCGCGGTTTCCGAGTTGTGACCAGACCCGTTGGTACTCTCTTCTTACTTGTTCCTCTGTCGGATGAAGCGGCCAGTCGATAGCGAGATATTGCAGGTATTCGAGGCAGATGGCGATTGCACGGTCCATCTGACCAAGCGTCAAGTAAACATCGATGCCCAGACACGTGGCTGCCGCTGATTCGATGGTATCCGTGGCGCGCCGTCGAAGAATTTCCATTCGTTCGGCCGCGATGGTCGACTCGCCAGTCAGAAACTCGCATTCGGCCCGATGCAATTCCAGTTGAAAGATAAGATCGTGGCTGTTGTCCCAACTGTCATCCATCAAGAGTGCTGCGCCGGCGACGAGATACTGAAGAGCCGAGGCAAAGGCGGTCGCCGCTTTAGCCCGCTTGCCGGCGATCAGGTTCAACTCAGCTAGCTGGAACCGTTCATCCTCTGAAGAAACAAGCCCCGCCCCGCGGTTCAACTGATTGACAATCTCGAATATTGCGCTCTCTCGCTTTTCAGGCGGGGTGCGCACATGGAGTAATCTTCCTATCCGCAGATGAGCCTCTGCGCGCGCTTCTTCCGCAATGAGTGAATAGGCCGCTTCCTGTACGCGATCGTGTGCAAACCGATAAGAATCCTCCGAGCGGACGATTAGTTCCAGCTGGAGAGCTTCCCAAAGCGCAGCTTCGGTTTCTTGTTCAGACGTCTCAAGAACGGCAGAAAGCACGGCGGATTCGGTGCTATTTCCGATGCAGGCAAGTTGCTGGACTGCTCTTTGGGTGGTGACTGGAAGCCGGTTCAGCTTGCTGACCATTAAATCCACGACGTTGTCTGTATACCCCTTGACGTGAATGGTATCCAGATCCCAGCCCCATCGGGCATTTCCATGATCGAAAGTAATCAACCCCTCTTCGACCAGGACGCGGATAAATTGAATGGCGAAGAATGGATTACCGGCAGTCTTCCCGTGTACGAGTTGCGCCAGCGACGCTGCGAGTTGCGATTCACAATGAAGGGTGTCCGCAATGAAGTGCGCTAGGTCCCTCGAGCCGAGCGGCATCAGACGGATCTCTCTAACTTCTGCCCTGGTTTCACGGATTGCCGCCAGCCTGCGCATCAGCGGGTGTGCCGAGTCGACCTCATTGTCTCGGTAAGCGCCAACTACCAGCAGATGTGCCAGATCTTCCTGGACCAGCAAATCCTCCAGGAAATCGAGCGTCGCCGCGTCCAACCACTGCAGATCGTCGAGAAATAGGCCTAGCGGATGCTCAGCGCGGGCGAAAACGCCGACGAACCTTCGAAATGCAAGGTGCAAGCGAGCTTTCGCCTCTTGAGGTGGTAAAGGGGCGACAGGTGGCTGCTCTCCGATGATCAATTTTAATTCCGGAACGAGATCCACAACGAGCGAACCATTCGGACTTAACGCCTGTCGAAGATCGTCTCGCCACTTGGTTAGCTCGGCCTCAGGCTTACTCAGAAGGGTGCGGATCAGGCCCTGAAATGCCTGAGCTACCGTGGCATAGGGTACGTCTCGCATGTACTGATCGAACTTTCCGGACGCAAATAAGCCACGGGGTGGAACCAGGGATTTGTGCAGCTCATTGACGACGGCCGATTTGCCAATGCCCGAGTATCCAGAGATAAGAACCAGCTCCGGCCTTCCGCCGACGACGACACGATCGAACGCTGCAAGTAGAGCATCTACCTCCCGCTCCCTGCCGTACAGTTTCTCCGGTATCAGCAACCGGTCCGACAAATCGTCCGAGCACAGAGGGAATGAATCGATGCGGCCATGTTTCTGCCACTGCGCGAGGCACCGCTCAAGATCGGCTACCAAACCCGCGGCGGTTTGGTAGCGGTCTTCAGCGTTTTTGGCAAGGAGCCTCATGATGATGGCGGAAAGCGGTTCGGGAATGGTGCGCCGATCCGCAGGCGCTACAGGCTGACGTGCGATGTGACAGTGAACCCATTCCAAAAGATCGGCGGCAGTGAATGGGAGCGAGCCTGTAAGCATCTGGTACAGGCTGACGCCCAACGAGTAGAGATCGCTGCGAGCATCGATCGATCGATTCATGCGCCCGGTCTGTTCCGGGGACATATAGGCCAGGGAGCCGGTAATAAATTCCAGCGGCATCGGCAGCCGTTGCTCGCGGGGTAGGCGGGACGCCACGCCAAAGCCGGTCAGCCAGATATGGCTTGCGCCACCGCTTGGTTCCAACGCGACGAGCACGTTCTCAGGCTTGACATCTTTATGGACCAGGCCGCGCTGATGGACGTGGCCGAGGGCCAATGCGATGTCGATCGCAAGCCGCAGAAAGAGTGCTACGTCGAGGGGCTGCTCCTTGTCCCGGCACAGAATGCGATCCAGGGGCTCGCCGCCTGGGTCCTCGAATACAAGGATCGTTCGCCCTTGGTGGCGGGTGAGTGCGATAGGCTTGGCGGCCCAAGCAGAATCGAGATCGTCTGCGAGCGAGTATTCGTGCTCTAGGCGTCGCAGACTCTGGGGCGATGGATGTTCTGCGGTCGGAGCAACTACAAGGAGCAGCGATGCGGCCCCGCGCAGCCCGCCACGGTAGAGCGTGAATTCTCCGGTATCCCGGATTGGCTTTAACACATACTCAGGACCTTCTGCCATTGGAAGCATCATACTCGTCAAAGCTGAACGAAGCCGGGTATTTGTCATGACGAGGTCAGAGCGAGCATGCCTCCGGTTCATTTGCAGTTACGGGTGCGAAGAGTTCCCCGCCCCCTTCAGAACGTAATGCGGGCGGTCAGTTGAATCTGGCGCCCGGTGCCAGCGGTGGTCAGGATTTGGCCGACGTTATCGGCGAAATGCCCCGCCGCATCCTTGAAGACGGCGTCTCCGTTGCCCCCCAGGCTAAGTGGACTCTGGGTATTACTCGGAACGCCAAAATTGGGATGGTTGAACACGTTATACGATTCCACTCCAACCGTGACCTTCCGTTGTTCGGTGATCGCAAAATCTTTTCTGAGCGCTGGGTCAAATTGCGCGGACCTCGGCCCCCGCAGCATATTTCGTCCGGCGTTGCCAAACTGACCGGAAGGCGGTACGGCAAAAGCGCTTGGATTAAACCAGCAGGCCGGAGTACCCACTCGGACCCTATTCGGGCAGACACCCGCGTAAGGGTTGCCAACAAGGTTGGGACGTTCAGCAGTATTCAGCGATTGGATATCGGCATTGTCGAAGGCGAGCACTGGGGTGAATGGGGGGCCGCTGTGAACGTCGGCAACAGCCGAAATCTGCCACCCACCCACGAGGCGTCCGCTTCCAGGCAGTCCGTAAACGACATTTCCAGTGAAATTATGCCGAATGTCAAAATCTGACCGGCCGCGACTTCCCTTGCGGTCGAAAATATTCTGAGAATCAGGAGGATCATTCACCGATTCCACGGACGATTCCACTGAAGCATCATCGATCGAATGGGCTAACGTGTAGGAGAACTGCCACGAAAGACTGTGGGCATAGCGTTTCGAAACGGACGCCTGGAAGGAATTGTAGAAGGATTGCCCGTCAGTCAAATCCGCTGACAGAGGTGATGCCAGGTTCGGATTGTAGCGATGGCCTAACGCCGGCTCGTAGGGATTCTCCTCGGCTTCGCGGATCAGGTGATTGCCGCGCGTCCCGAAGTAACCCGCGCTGAGGATCAAGCCTTGCGCGAGTTCCCGTTCCACGTTGAGGTTATACTCCATCGCGTACGGGAACTTCGGGTGATAGGTCATCACGGAAGCGTCGAGCGACTGGGTCTCGGCGGCATTTTGTGGGGTAAGAAATTGAGGGAAAACGAATTCCTCCACGCTGAAGAAAGGCGGTAACAACCGCTCGATATCGAACGAGATTGCCGGCAGCTGATCGCGATAGATCCCAAACCCGCTCCGTATCACGGTTTTGCCGTCCCCGAAGACGTTCCATGCAAAGCCTGCATCGGGCGACAGAAGATCCAGCGGCGTCCCGGCAAACAGATTGCCGACAGTTGGTGCAGAGTCCGTCGCGGGGTTTCGAAACGCCGACAGACGGCCATGTGCCTCGGTCGGATTGGAGTAGAAATCGTAGCGTAATCCAATATCTACGGTTAAGCGGCTGTTCACGCGCACGAAATCCTGGCCAAAACCAGACGCGATCGTTTCACGGAATCCGCGGTCAGAATCGGCATTGGAGGGATTGACCCCCACGTAAGATAAGGGCAAACCTTCAAGGAAGAATTCGAGAGCGGGGTTGTCGCTGGATGCCGGAAACCCGAAGGGAGTCAGGTCCTCAAAGCTATACAGCCCGTCAACGCCGAAATCGAGCGACCCGTTGAGTTGGAGCCTTCGAACTTCCACGCCGAATCTCAAACTGTGACGACCAACCGTACGCGATAGTTGGTCCTGAACTTGATAAACGGTGGAAAAGTCGCCTAAAGGAAATGCCGCGCTGTTTCCTACCAGGCTCATTCCCGTAATGTCGATCATTCCGAACGGCCGGCCAGGAACCAAAGAAGTAGACAGTCCAGGATGCGTATTATCGATCGAAGAAGATGCCGTTGTCCGATTGACACCGAATCGCAACTCGTTGATCAACTCGGGCGAGAATGTGGCGCGGTACTGAACAGTGCCATACTGATTCCGCGCGGAATGAAAAGTCGGGAATCCCGGCGCATAGGTGCCCGGCGGCGTCCCCACATAGGGAACCAGTGAAGAACTGTCATCTACGGTGTATCGAGCGAATAACGAATGCGCGTTGGAAAAGTTGTGGTCGACGCGAGCCATACCGTGGTCCTCACGGGTGCTGCCTTTGTTAGCTGTAATCAGTTCGCCGGTTCCATCCCCATTGTCGGGTCCGTTCGAAGGAGGCAGCAGGTTGAGAAACGCTGGTATCAGAGGATTAATCGGGACAGCTACACATCCGCTGGACGCGGTGTTGCTGCAGGCGGTCGGACTGCCAGCGGGTGGCAGTAGTCCTTGATGAGCGAGGGCATCGGGTACCGTAGCAATTGCCGTGGATGCCTCAACTTCGCGAAACCCCTCATAGTTGACAAAGAAGAACGTGTGATCACGCTTCAGCGGCCCTCCGATTCCGGCGCCGAACTGATTGCGGACGAAGGGGGGGATCGGATTGGGACCCAAATCGAAGTAGTTCTTGGCGTCGAGTGACGCATCCCGATGCAATTCCCACAAAGATCCCCGAAATTGGTTCATGCCGGACTTCGTTATCATCTCGATGACGGCGCCACCATGCCCGCCATACTCCGCGTTGAAGGTTTGGGTCAAAACCCGAACCTCCTCCAACTCATTCAGGCCGAGGAAAAATCCGGAAGCGCCTGCGGGGGAATTGCCCCAGACCGGATCGGTCGCATCTATACCGTCAATCAGGAAGTTCGTCATACTCGGGCGTATCCCGTTAATTGCCACTTGCCCATCCTTACCGCTTGAAAGCAAGGAGGGTGAGCTGCTGGGGTTGGGAGCGACTCCAGGTTCCAGGGCAACCGCACTCAATAGGTCGCGGTTGTTGAGAGGCAGTTCGGTCAGGCTCTTCTCTGCAACTCGTGCATTGATCGTCGACGTCGTTTTATCGATCCCTGTAAAGTCTGCGCTGACCGTCGTCTGCTGTTGAATGTTCCCTATCGCGAGTCGTGAGTCGATCATTACCTCAGCAGCTGAAGTGAGCTGAATTCCGTCGCGTGTCTGTGATTGGAATCCTGTTTTCTCTAAGCGAAGAGAATAGTTTCCAGTCGGCAAGCCAACGAAACGATATTCGCCGGCTGTGTCAGTGAGACCGCGTCGTTTCAATCCAGTGCCTTGGTTGACGATCGTGACGCTGACGCCGGGGATAACGGCGCCGTTTGGGTCGGCGATGGTGCCGGAAACAGTCGCGAGCTGGGTTTGCGACCACGCACCAACTGAAAAGAGCACCGTCAACGATGCCGACAGTATGCGAAGGCGACACGACGCGCGTTTCGCGCCTGAAGGAGGCCGAACATTGTTGTTTGTGACGTGGGGCCGCCCCGCGATCAAGTCAGTCTCGCTTTTCGTCATCGCTCCTTCAATCTCGGGCAAACAGCCCACTCCGAAGCTCTAAGAAAGGGCCACGCTCATCGCACTTACAGTCGGGGCTGGGAAGGTTAATTTCCGGGAATACGGCTACGAATTCGTGTCCGGGGCATCTGTGCCAGCAGTATGCGTTCGACGGCGTAAGCGTTCGCCGCGATCCTACAACACTTCGAGAGCGACGTTGTCACAATTGCCGGCCAACCAAGATGACGTGCTCACCAGTCAATTTCGGCCGAGTTGATACAACGAATCTGGCCCAATTTGCCTATAGCAGGACTGGAAGCAAGTATACAGGGAGAAGTTTTACCCCGCGAGAACAAGAACGCAAACCAATACCAAAGTGTCGATCGAGACCATTGTCCAATGGCTGCGCATTAGCTTCCTCGGGCTTATTCACTACATCAGCTTCACGGCTATTGTCGCGTGGCCGAAGAGGTCTAAATCTGACGTGGCTGGGGTCAGTTACTCCGCGTTAATCCACTGAAGCGCCAAAGGAGTCAAGAAAATGGAAAAGTACACGGAATTCGAAACCCGCACACAACCCTGGTTCGATGAGTCCAAGTTCGATGGGTTCAACTTTGCCATTCCGATGAAGACTCTGGTGATCTACTGTGCTGATCCTCGCGCATCCGACATCCCGGAAGCGGTCGCCAAGTATTTTGGCGACGAGGTGTACCCGGGCGAGATGCTTCTCGACGAAGCCGGCAACCGGGTTGGTTCCACGCGTACCACCTTCACAGTGACGAATGGCGGCGGCCGTGCTGCTTCTGCTCTGATGACGGTAGCGGAAATGGATTTCTTGTTCCACGTTCAAAACGTCGTTGTAGTGCACCACTCGTTTTGCGGAACTTCTTCGTACATGCCTGAGCGCGTATACGAGAGATTCCACGACAATGACGATAAAACGATCTCGGAACTGGAGCGCACCATTGCCCAAGCTTCCGCGATCGAGCCGCCTGGAGGAGATTCTTGATGGGGGCGTCAACGTCTG
>Ga0302325_10036531_pt1 | contig 10014 bp, 7 predicted proteins | sample Palsa_T0_2_FD_201948 | JGI IMG/M metagenome (GOLD analysis project Ga0302325, IMG submission 201948) | Peat permafrost microbial communities from Stordalen Mire near Abisko, Sweden - Palsa_T0_2 | ecosystem: Environmental > Terrestrial > Soil > Palsa > Peat permafrost | place: Sweden: Abisko... | reverse complement strand
CGAATCGCGCGGCGAACGCTGGCAGCGGTACTATCTTGCAAATTCGGGAATCGGAAACAAGCTGGCTGGCGTCTATGTCTATATAGTTAAGTAAGGCTGGGTGCGGAGGTTTCGTGAGTTCAAATCTAAGAACATTACTATTTTGGGTGGTTCTGCTGCTGTTGGCAGGCATGCTGTTCGTATTCGTGAAGGCGGGTCCCGGTAAGAAGGAGAAGACGATCTCGCTGACCGAATTCGTCAACGACGTTCAGGACTCCAAGGTGAAGGATGTCACCATTACCGGTTACGACGCTCACGGCTCATTCACCAGCGGCGAAGCCTACAAGACGAAGCTGCCGCCGAGCTATCCCGAGATATACACCATCCTCCACAAACAGAACGTCTCCGTGGACTATGAAGGCGATTCCAGTTCGTCGAATTGGACTTCGATTTTGTTGCAGGCGGTGCCGTTCATCGTGGTCATCGTGTTCTGGATCTTCATGTTGCGCCAGATGCAGAGCGGCGGCAACAAAGCGTTGAGCTTCGGCAAAAGCCGTGCGCGGCTGCACTCCACGCAACAAAAAAAGGTGACGTTTAAAGACGTCGCGGGCGTGGAGGAGGCCAAGGAAGAGTTGCAGGAGATTATTGAATTCCTCCGCGAGCCGCAAAAATTCCAGAAGCTGGGCGGACGCATTCCCAAGGGCGTTCTGCTGATCGGACCTCCCGGAACCGGCAAGACGCTGCTGGCGCGCGCCATCGCCGGCGAGGCCAGTGTTCCGTTCTTTTCCATTTCGGGCTCGGATTTCGTGGAAATGTTCGTAGGCGTGGGCGCGAGTCGCGTTCGCGATTTGTTCGAACAAGGCAAGAAGAACGCGCCGTGCATCATCTTCATCGATGAAATCGACGCCGTGGGACGCCATCGCGGCGCCGGCCTCGGCGGCGGACACGACGAGCGCGAGCAGACGCTCAATCAACTGCTGGTAGAGATGGACGGTTTCGAATCGAACGAAGGCGTGATCCTGGTAGCCGCCACAAACCGCCCCGACGTACTCGACCCGGCGCTGCTGCGGCCCGGACGTTTTGACCGGCGCGTGGTGGTGGGCCGTCCCGACGTGCTGGGGCGCGAAGCCATCCTGCGGGTGCATACCAAGAAAATTCCGCTGGGCGATAATGTCGATCTTTCCGTGCTGGCGCGCGGTACGCCGGGATTGGCCGGCGCCGATCTCGCCAATCTGGTGAATGAAGCGGCTTTGAATGCGGCGCGGCAGAATCGCAAAGTGGTCATGATGATCGATTTTGAAGTGGCCAAGGACAAAATCCTGATGGGCGCCGAGCGCAAATCGATGGTGATGAGCGATGCCGAAAAGAAGAATACGGCCTATCATGAAGCCGGTCACGCGCTGGTTGCTGTAGTGCTGCCCAACGCGGATCCGCTGCACAAAGTGACCATCATCCCGCGCGGCATGGCGTTGGGAGTCACCATGCAGTTGCCGGTTGACGATAAGCACTCCTACAACAAGGATTATCTGCTGGCGGAGCTTGCCATCCTGATGGCCGGACGGATCGCGGAAGAGAAGTTCATGCACCAGATGACCACGGGCGCGGGCAACGACATCGAGCGCGCTACCGAAATGGCCCGCAAGATGGTTTGCGAATGGGGCATGAGCGAACTCGGTCCGCTGAGTTTCGGTAAGAAGGAAGAGCAGATTTTCCTCGGCCGCGAGATCGCGCAGCACCGCGATTACAGTGAAGAGACCGCGATCCGCATCGATGAGCAGGTGAAAAAGCTAGTGCAGGGCGGCTATGACACCGCGACCCGCATTATCGATGAGCACGCCGAAGCTTTGATCAAGATCGCAGAGATGCTGCTCGAACGCGAGATGCTGGACGGCAACGAGGTGGCGCTGATCATTAAGGGCCAGGACTTGCCGCCGCAATCCACGTCCGGACCGAAAGATACGGGCGACACCCAGCAGGTTCTTCGCCCCGACAGCGGACGCCGTTTGCCCGGATTCACCGAAGGCGAGCGTCCTCAGCCGGCGTGATCCCGCGATTTCCAGTCTACCTGTTCGATATTGACGGCACGCTGCTTGATTCCGCCGCGGATATCTGCGGCGCGATTCAACAGGTGCTCGACGGTAAGGATTGTCAGCCCGTCACTTTCGAATTCCTGCAAGGCTACATCGGCCTGCATCTGATCGAAGTATTCGGTGACGTGTTGCCGCAATACTCCCCCGCGCAAATCGACGAACTCGTGCAGGAGTATCGGGCGCTGTATCCGGCGCGCGGGCACAAGCTGACCTCGATCTATCCGGGCGTGGCAGAGACCTTGCCCGTGCTGGGCGGACTCAAGTCGACGGCCTCGACCAAGGGTACGAATGGCAGCCGCGCCATCCTCGAGCAGTTCGGGTTGCTGCCTTACTTCAACCACGTGCAGGGCACGGACGGTTTCCCTTGCAAGCCCGCGCCGGACGTGATTCTGAACGCGCTCGCCGCCTTGGGAGCACAGTCGGCTGATTGCCTGATGGTCGGCGACGCCCCCAGCGATATGATCGCCGGCAAGCGGGCGGGCGTGAAGACGTGCGCGGTACGGTATGGCTATGGCAAGGAAGAAGAATTGGCGCGCTATGAGCCGGATTATTGGATCGGGGATTTGCGCGAGTTGATCTAGCAACCCGGGCACCTTTACTTGAGGTTGTGGTGTTCGCGCATGTGAGTCGACATCAGTTCTTTTAGCGTAGCCACCGCTCCCGCCAGGTGGTCCACTTTATTCGAGATGCGCTCGAAGCCAAGCTGCATTTCCCCGCGCAGCGTTTGCATTTCCCCGCGCAGCGTTTGCTTGGTCTCGCCGATCTCGGCGCGCAATGTCTCCTTGGTGTCCGTGATGCGGCTGTTGGAATAGAGCAGCAGGCTCAGGGGCACGATTATCGCAATGGCGAGAGTAAGTAATTGGGCGTCTGTCACTTGGGTGCTCTCCTAGTTGCTACCATTACAATTGTGGCACGATCCGGCATTGGCCTGCACGCCGGCGGGGGTCGCGCGCTTCCCACCCGCACCCGCCGGACCAGATGCGCGTCGCCGATTTTGCCGGGTTGCCTGTGATACTCTGAAGTTTCCACATGTGCCGGCTCGTGTCAGCGAAGCACTCGTTTTACGCACCTACCCTTTAAAAGAGGCGGACCTCGTTGTCAGCTTCCTCACCCGGGATCAGGGAAAACTGCGTGGCGTGGCCAAGCGGGCGCGGCGTCCGAAGAGCGCTTTCGGCGCGGGGCTAGAGCGGTTATCGCATGTTCGAATGTCGTATTTCCAGCGCGAAACGCGTGAGTTGGTTAACCTGGATTCCTGCGAATTGATCCACTCCCAATTCGATCTGGTGTCCGATTACTGGGCCGCCGTGGCGCTGGACTATTTCGCGGAAGTGTCCGAGCAGTTGCTTCCTTTCGCGGAGCCGAATGAAAAGTTTTTCCGGCTTCTGCTGGCCGTGCTCGATTCGCTGCATCATGGCGAACACGCGGCTTGGCGAGCCGTCGCGTATTTCTCTCTGTGGGCCGTGCGCCTGTCGGGATGGCTGCCTGAATTGAATGTCTGTCTCAGTTGCGGAACTCTGCTCGACGATCCGGAAATGCCGGAGCGGGCTTTTTTCACTCGCTCCCGCGCCGGTCTGGTCTGCGGCCATTGCCGCGGCACCCTGAGTATGGGCAGCGCTTGGGAGTTGAGCGTTTCCTCGAGGGCGATTGCCGAAGAGATGCTGCGCCTGCCTGTAACGCAGCTCTCACAAAAGCTCTGGTCGGCCGATACGGCCGCCGATCTCCGCCGCTTCCTGATTCAACAGATCGAGAGCCACTCCGAGCGACGCCTGGTCACTGCGCCGTTATTCAACGAAAGCGCCTCCGCTCCCTTTGGTCGCGGTTCTGTTACGTAAATCGATGCCCACCTTCCAGCAAATCATCTTCAACCTGAAGCAATACTGGGCCGACCGCGGCTGCATTATTCAAGAGCCCTACGACGTCGAAGTCGGCGCCGGGACCATGTGCCCCGAGACCTTTCTGCGCGTCCTTGGGCCGAAGCCTTACCGCGTCGCTTACGTACAGCCCAGCCGCCGCCCCGCCGATGGCCGCTATGGCGATAATCCCAACCGCCTCTATAAGCACTCGCAATTGCAGGTGATTCTGAAACCCGCTCCCGCCGACGTCATCGATCAGTATCTCGGCAGCCTCGCCGCCATAGGCATCGACCTCGATGCGCACGATATCAAGCTCGAAGAGGACAACTGGGAAGCGCCCACTCTCGGCGCCTGGGGGATCGGCTGGCAAGTCATGCTCGACGGCCTCGAAATCTCGCAGTTCACATACTTCCAGCAGTGCGGCGGCATCGATCTCGACCTGGTCCCCACAGAGTTGACCTACGGCCTGGAACGCATCACCGCTTTCCTGCAAGTGAAGGACAGCGTCTACGATATCGATTGGTCGAGCGACTTCAAGTACCGCGACGTCCGCTACGCCGACGAGTTGCAATACTCGGTCTACAACTTTGAGATGGCGGACATTCCGACCCTGTGGAAGCTCTTCGACCTGCACGAGGGCGAGGCTGCCCGATTGCTGAAGCTCTACGACCCCAAGGCAGCCGACAAGCCCCGCTTCCCGCTGCTGCCCGCTTACGATCAGGTGTTGAAGTGTTCCAACCTCTTTAATACCCTCGATGCGCGGGGCGCCATCAGCGTCACCGAGCGCGTCGGCGTGATTCAGCGCGTGCGCAAGCTGGCGGTCGGAGTCGCACAAGCGTGGGTTGATCAACAGCAGGAGGCGGCGCAATGAACCTCCCCTTCCTGCTCGAAATCGGCACCGAAGAAATCCCCGATTGGATGATTCCCAATGCGCTCGAGAATCTGCACCTGCTGTTCGAAAAACTCGAGCTGCCGCATGAATCCGTGACGCTGGATGCCACGCCGCGCCGCCTGGTTCTGCGCGTCGACGGGCTGCCCGATCGTCAGGCCGATTCCGAAGAGCGCGTGCTCGGCCCCGCCAAATCCGCGCCCCCGCAGGCTGTCGCCGGATTCGCCCGCAAGCAGGGCATCAAGCCCGAAGATCTGGTGGTGGAATCGACGCCCAAAGGCGAATACTATACGTTCACCAAAAAGGTGGAGGGCCGGCGTACCATCCATATCCTGGCCGATGCGCTCCCCGGCATCATCCTCGGCATCTACTTTCCCAAGACCATGTACTGGACTGCCAAGAACGGTCCGCGCTTCATCCGCCCTATTCGTTGGATCGTGGCGCTGCTGGGCGAAGAGACTGTTCCTTTTGAAATTGCCGGGGTGCGTTCCGGTAATCTTACCGCCGGCCACCGGAGCCTGGGCGCACGCGAAGTGGTGGTGACGCCCGCCGACTACGTCGAGCGCCTGCGCGACCACTACGTGATTCTCTCCGCCGAAGAGCGGCGCGGCCGCATTCAGAACCACTTCGCAAGCCTGCACGTCAAATCGGGACGTGTTAAATCCGGGCGCGTCAAAGCAGATCCGGCCCTGCTCGAAACGTTGACCTATCTTACCGAGTTCCCCACCCCAATCACCGGCAGCTTTGACCCGCAATTTCTCGAATTACCTGAAGAAGTGCTGGTGACGGTGATGCGCCATCACCAGAAGTATTTTTCGGTGGAGGACGCCGAAGGCAAGCTCGCTCCGCAATTTGTCGCCGTAATGAATATTCCCGCCGACCCCGAAGGCTTCGTGCGCAGCGGCAACGAGCGCGTGCTCCGTGCCCGCTTCAACGACGCGCGCTTTTTTTGGGAGACCGATCAGAAGAAGCCGCTGGTGGACCGCAAACAGGATCTTGCCCACGTCACTTTCCAGGCCAAACTGGGGTCGTATCTGGAGAAGACCGATCGCACGGTGGCGCTCACCGCCGAACTCGGCGGCGATGGCCACGCGCAACGCGCCGCAGAGTTGCTGAAATGCGATCTGACTACCGAGCTAGTCAAGGAGTTCACCGAACTGCAAGGCGTGGTCGGAGGCCTTTACGCGCGCGCCCAAGGCGAGCCCGAGCCCGTCTGGCAGGCGATTTACGATCAATACAAGCCCGCCGGTTTGGAGGATTCCATCCCGCGCAACCGGACCGGCCAGATTGTTTCGCTGGCGGATAAGCTCGATACCTTGCGCGGCTGCTTCGCCATCGGCATGATCCCCACGGGCTCGCGCGACCCCTTTGCGTTGCGCCGCGCCGCGCAGGGCGTGGTCAAGATTCTGGTGGAGGGCAAACTGGAACTGCCGCTGCGCGGCCTCATCCAGCCCGACGAGGCGCTGGTTTCGTTCTTCGAAGACCGCGTCAGGTATTATTTCCGGGACCACAGAGGTTTCAAGTATGACGAGGTCAGCGCCGCAATGGCAACTAAGGAGGCGGACTGGGCCAATTTGGTCGACCTCGAAGGGCGACTCCTCCGCATCCAGAGCTTGCGAACCAGCCCGGACTTCGTGCCGGTGGTTGAAAGCTACAAGCGAATCACAAATATCCTCGAACAGGGCAAATATATACCCGCTGACGACTACGACGACTATGGCGACTATGAGCCGGGCGCCGAGCTTGCACTTTATCAATACTTGGTGCAGGAGATGCAAGGCCGACCGATCGAACAATGGATCTCAGGCCTCCAGCCCAGACTCGCGTCCTTCTTCGAGCAGGTTATGGTACTCGGCGACAACCTGCCGGTTCGGCAGCGCAGGCTGAAGTTGCTGAGGGGGATACAGAATGAATTCACCAAGACGGCAGATTTTTCACTTATTGTCACTACTTCTTAGGAGCTACCAACACTCATGAAAAAATATGTCTACGCGTTCGGCAGCGGCACGGCCGATGGCGATGGAAAGATGAAAGACGTTCTCGGCGGCAAAGGCGCCGGCCTCGCTGAAATGTCGCGCGCCGGCGTGCCCGTGCCTCCAGGCTTCACCATCTCCACCCAAGTGTGCAATATCTACTTCGAGAACGATAAGAAAGTACCTGAAGAAATTGAAGAACAAGTGTCGAAGGCGCTCGCGCAGCTGGAAAAGCGCATCGGCAAGAAACTCGGCGATGCAGCCGATCCACTGCTGCTCAGCGTGCGTTCCGGCGCCAAGTTTTCCATGCCGGGCATGATGAACACCATCCTCAACCTCGGCCTGAACGATGCCACCACGGAAGGGCTCGTCGCCAAGACCGGCAATGCGCGCTTCGCCTACGATTGCTATCGCCGCTTCATCCAGATGTTCGGCGAAGTGGCTCTCAACATCGACATGGAGCACTTCGACGAAGCCTTCGACGCGCGCAAGCACAAGATCAAGGCCAAGCTCGATACCGACCTGAGCGCCGACGATCTGAAAGCCGTCATCGCGGAATACATGAAGATCGTCCGGAAGGAAACTAAGACGGAGTTTCCGCAGGACGCGCGCGAGCAGTTGAAACTGGCCCGCAACGCCGTTTTCCAATCGTGGTGGAACCCCAAGGCGTGCTACTACCGCCAGATGGAAAAGATCCCGGATGAGATCGGCACCGCCGCCAACGTACAAGCCATGGTCTTCGGCAACATGGGCGATACCTGCTGCACCGGCGTCGGCTTCACGCGCGACCCCGGCAGCGGCGAAAAAGTATTCTACGGCGAGTTCCTCGTCAACGCGCAAGGCGAAGACGTGGTGGCCGGCATCCGCACCCCTTCGCCGATTTCCGAGCTGAAGGATTGGAACACCGATGTTTACAACCAGTTGGTGGAAATCACCAGCAGCCTCGAACACCACTACAAGGACATGCAGGACTTCGAATTCACCGTCGAAGAAGGCAAGCTCTACATGTTGCAGACGCGCAACGGCAAGCGCACCGGCCCGGCCGCCGTTCGGGTCGCGGTCGAGATGCTGGCTGAGGGTCTCATCGATGAGAAGACCGCCGTGCTGCGCGTGGCGCCCGACCAGCTCGATCAACTTCTGCACCCGGTCTTCGACGCCGCGTCGCTTAAGACGCTGACCAAGCTCACGACTGGCATCGACGCATCCCCCGGCGCCGCTGTAGGACGCGCGGCCTTCTCGGCCGACGACGCCGTCGAGATGGCGAAATCCGGTCCCGTGATTCTGGTCCGCAAAGAGACCACGCCCGACGACATTCACGGCATGGATAAAGCCAAAGGCATCCTCACCGCCATCGGCGGCAAGTCTAGCCATGCGGCCGTGGTAGCGCGCGGTATGGGGCGCCCGTGCGTGGTCGGCGCCGGGGCGCTCACCATCTCCGAGCGCAACCAGACCGCCACCGTTTTGGTGGATGGCAAGACGGTCACGGTGAAGCAGGGGGATTGGCTTTCGATGAACGGCGCAACCGGCGAGATCTATCTCGGTCAGGCCGCCACCAAGGAACCGGACCCGCACTCCGGCCCGTTCGGCAAGTTCATGGAAATGGCCGACACGTTCCGCGGCAAATTTGGCGTGCGCGCCAACGCCGATATCCCGCGCGATGCGAAGGTGGCGCGTGCGTTCGGCGCGGAGGGCATAGGACTTTGCCGCACCGAGCATATGTTTTTCGCCGAAGAGCGCATCGCCCACATGCAGGCGATGATTCTGGCGCGTGACGAAAAGTCCCGGCGCAAGGCGCTCTTGAAGTTGCTGCCGATGCAGCGTAAGGATTTCGCCGGCCTTTTTACAGCCATGAACGGCTTCCCGGTAGTGATCCGCACACTCGACCCTCCGCTGCATGAGTTCCTGCCCAAGCGGGAGGAACTGATGGTCGATCAAGCAGTGCTTCCGGCCGCCGATATCAAGAAGAAGAGAGAACTCGTCGAAAAGTACAAGCGCTTCGGAGCTGAAGTCAAGACTCTCAAGACGGTGATTGACAACTTACTCCATCGCGTAGAAGAGCTACACGAGTTCAATCCCATGTTAGGCCACCGCGGCTGCCGCCTGGGCGTCACTTATCCCGAGATTACCGAGATGCAGGCGCGCGCAATCTTCGAAGCTGCCGTGCAGGTGGCCAAGAAGGGCGTGAAGGTAATTCCCGAAGTCATGATTCCGCTGATTGGCGGCGTGAAGGAATTCGAAAACCAGAAGCTGATTGTCGACAGGGTAGCTAAGGAAGTTCTGGAAAAGGCCGGCATGAGTGACCTGAAGTATATGGTGGGAACCATGATTGAGATTCCGCGCGCCGCGCTGACTGCCGATTCCGTCGCGACCCAAGCCGAGTTTTTCAGCTTCGGTACCAACGACCTGACTCAGACCACGATGGGCCTGTCGCGCGACGACTATACGAAGTTCCAGAAGGACTACGAGAAGGCGAAGATCTTCGCCAACGATCCGTTCGCGGTCCTCGATCAGGAAGGCGTCGGCAAGTTAGTCGAGATGGCGGTGAAGTTAGGCCGCAAGGCGCGGCCCGGTCTCGAAGTAGGCATTTGCGGCGAGCATGGCGGCGAACCCAGTAGCGTGGCGTTCTGCTATCGGGTGGGCATGGACTATGTAAGTTGCAGCCCTTATCGGGTGCCGATCGCGAGACTGGCAGCGGCGCAGGCGGCGATTGCGGGGGATAAGGCGGAAGCCAGCCGGACAGCGTAAGTTTCGATTCGTTCAACCAAAACGGTGACGGCAACTTTACGAGTTGCTTGTCACCGTTTTCTTCTTAGGGCGGGCTCCGTCCTACGATTTCGGTAGATGCCACCGGTCAACGCCATTCTTCGGGCTCTCAGCCGCGCAGCGCATGGCTCTTCGGCTGGCCAGCGCGGCGTTCAGCCCTGTATTTTGGATCGCGCTGATCCTGTTTCTACTAACGGCCCTGGCTGCGGCAGGTTCGCCGCGATGGAACGCCGGGATGCGCTTCGGAATCCCCGGCAAACTGGATCCGTTGATCGCGGGCAATGTCCGCCAGATGCTAAGCGTTCTCAATACCTACATCGCGCTGCTGCTTGCCATCGCCGGCTGTGCCTGTCGCTTCTTTTTTCGTGCGCCCGACGCCGCGGCGTATCCAATTTTCGCGTTGCAGATCGCGCTGGCTTTAAGAACCTACGCGCAATGCCTATTCGGCCTCGACACCGGCTCTGCGC
>Ga0302325_10036530_pt1 | contig 10014 bp, 7 predicted proteins | sample Palsa_T0_2_FD_201948 | JGI IMG/M metagenome (GOLD analysis project Ga0302325, IMG submission 201948) | Peat permafrost microbial communities from Stordalen Mire near Abisko, Sweden - Palsa_T0_2 | ecosystem: Environmental > Terrestrial > Soil > Palsa > Peat permafrost | place: Sweden: Abisko... | reverse complement strand
CCCATCTCGACCATATTTCGCCCGAGTGATTTCAGTCCAAACCAATTTGTGCCTCCGTCGCAGCTCGCAACCACGACTGAATCACAAATGACTGAAATCACTCAGCTTAATTTCGGGTCAGCCTCTTAGACCGCGATCCCAGCGGAGCAGCGATGCTGCCCTATCAAGCCGACGACTACGCCGCTGCCTTTATGCGTTCCTGGAAGCCAACTAATAGCTTGGCGATCTCGCTGGCGGGCACCGGCTTACTGAAGAAGTATCCCTGCACCTCGGTACATCCCTCTGCGCGCATCTGATCCAGCTGCTCCTGAGTTTCGACGCCTTCCGCCGTGGTGGTCACGCCGAAGCTGAGGCCAAGCCCCGCGACAGCGCGAATGATGGCGATGGAGTCGGGTCTTTCGGCAAGTCCCCGAACAAAGGATTGGTCGATCTTTATCTTGTCGAATGGGAAGCTACGCAGATAGCTCAACGATGAATATCCGGTGCCGAAGTCATCCATCGATATCCTGACTCCCAGGCTTCGCAACTGGTGCAGCGCCGTCAACGTAGCTTCGTTGTTGTACATCAATACGGTTTCCGTGATTTCAAGCTCCAACAGATCTGGACGCAGTCCAGAGCTCGCGAGCGCCGACACAACGGCGGAAACCAGGGTCTTGTTGCGGAATTGCACCGGCGAAACGTTGACCGCTATGCGCAGATCGGATGGCCAGCTCTTCGCCTCGGCACACGCTTGCCGGATGACCCACTCGCCGATGGCACTGATCAGCCCGGTTTCCTCGGCCAACGGAATGAAATCGTTTGGCGGAACTCTGCCACGCGTCGGATGGTTCCAGCGCAGCAACGCTTCAAATCCGCTAATCCGGTTTTCGCTGAGATTGACGATCGGCTGGTAAAAGACCTCGAACTCTCCGGCGGTAACGGCATTGCGAAGATCAAGCTCGAGGACGCGGCGCGCCTGGGCCTTGATGTCCATCTCGGGTTCGAAGAAATGGAATCTTGCGCGACCATCTCCCTTCGCCCGGTACAATGCCATGTCGGCATTTTTCAACAGCTGATCCACGTTGTCGCCGTCATCAGGCGCAATCGCGATCCCAACACTCGCGCCGATGACGACATTATGATCACCGAGGTCGAACGGCAGGCTCAAGGCTTCGACGATGCGTGCTGCCAGGGCGGCTGAGGCTGCCATCGGCGATTCCGCACCGAACTGCACAATCGAGAACTCGTCGCCACCGGTCCGCGAAACCAGATCGCTATCGCGCACGAGGTCGCGCAGCCGCGTGGAAACCGCACACAGCAGCGCATCGCCGACGGAGTGGCCCAGCGTGTCGTTGATCGTCTTGAAATTGTCGAGATCCAGACACAGTACCGCGGCGTTGCCGCCGCGCTTCACCTGACCCAGGGTCCGTTCGATATGCTCGCGCAGCTGAACGCGGTTTGCCAGTCCGGTCAGCGCATCGTGATGCGCCAGGAACGCGATCCGCTTTTCTGAATTGCGCTTCTCGGTCACATCCATATGGATTGTAACGGCCCCGCCGCTATTCAGCGATGCTTTGGTCAATTCAATGATTCGTCCGTCTTCCAGTTGATGCTCTATAACGATCGCATCTCGTCGTGATGCCCACGACAATCCTCTTTCAACAAAATTGTCGATATTGACCGGAGCCATTCCATTCTTCATCCGGTGTCCCAGAATTGTTCGAAGCGAGGTGCCGGGCTTGGTCTGTTCGGCACTTAGCCGATACATCGCGGCATAGTTTGCGTTGCAGACGATCAGGTGCTGCTCCGCGTCGAACATGGTGAGACCCTGCGGCATGCCCTCCAAAGCCGTAAAAAGACGGTCACTTGATCGCTGATTCATCGACCTGATCATGCGGTGGATCACGAGCAGCACCAGCCCCGCCAGCATGATGCTGGTGAAAACCGAACCCAGCAGCAGCAAGTCGGACCTGGAGGAAAATGCTTCGATGTCATCTCGAGCCTGCAGCCCGACGTCCGAATTTCTCTGGTGAAGCCGCTCCATTCTCTTTTGGATCTCGGCTATCCGCTCGTCCAGTTCCGGAACGTGGGTTGCAAGACGGGAGAGATCGGCAATGCCTGCCCTGATTTCGGCCCCCTCGGCGCGCGCGTGAGGAGAACTCGACCTTTCGATCGCGACATCCATATCGTCGAGCACCGCCTCCAGAATCTTATTGGCGTCGGAAGTCTGGACCGGCCCGGTGGCACGGGAGCGTTCGTCGACATAGTGCTGAAACGCGATTTGGGCGAGGCTGACATAGTTGGTGGAGATAAAGGCGGTGTCATAAATGTTCACGGCATAATCGATGATCGCGCGTTGCTGGTGGCGCGCGAACAGGCCAATCATGAGATTGACGGCCAGCAGGCAGATCGTCACGACCAGGAATTGCCGGCGAAACGAGATCGCGTATCTGTCACTTGACCGATCAGACAGCGGACCGCCCGCAATTGGAACGCTTCCTGCACCTGCACCAATCTCATCAGAGGCCACTTTGTCGCACTCCAATAGTTACGGTATGGCGAACTGGCAGACGGTAAGGGCCTTGTATTAAGGCGAAGTGGACGGTTCGCGCCGGCGTCTCGGACTTTGGGCGCCACAAGACTGCGATGCGGCGCGATGACGCAAAACCACATCGTGTTGGCCCGTTCTTTTACGGGCTTCGGTCGATGACCGTCGGGTTCATCGCACAGACCGTGCCGATCAACTCAGGGCTCGCAGCCCGACGATTCTTTTGCAAATTCCCTTGCAAATCCACTCGCCGGTACACCGATCGGCGGCGACAGGCCACGGCTCGCGCGCGGGCGAGGTTCAGCAAGAGGCCCTTTGACGGATTGTTAACCATAATCGGATTTGTTGACTGGCGGAGCAGTATGCTCCGAGATCGGGATGCGGAACATGTTTTTGGACTTGTTGCGCAGGACCATGATGCGGCACGCAAGAGCCCGGGCGGGCACGTTGTCCGCGTACGTCGATCGACGACAGCCGAATTCCCTGCCGAATTTCCTGCATGGCCTTGATTGGCGTTTGCCGAGTGTGCTGCTCGCGGCCATGCTGGTCGTCTCGGCGACGGCACCGGCACTGGCTGTTCCGTCTTTCGCGATTCAAACCGGTCAACCCTGCGCCGCCTGTCACATCGGGTCGTTCGGTCCGCAATTGACACCCTATGGACGTGACTTCAAACTGCACGGATATACCGCCAGTGACGGCAAGGATCATGGGCTGCCGTTGGCCTTCACGACGCAAACCTCCTTCACCCACACCCAGGCGCCGCAGCCCGGCGGGGCCGCGCCCGGCTTCAGGGACAATGACAACTTCGCTGTCGACCAGTTGTCGCTCTATTATGCGGGAAAGATTGCGCCCAATGTCGGCGGCTTCATCGAGCTGAATTACGACGGCGTGGCACAGAAGGCTTCGCTGAATAATGTCGATATTCGCTATGCCAGCGAGGGCCAGATCTTCAAAGAGGACGTGCTCTGGGGGATAACGGCCAACAATAATCCGACCGTCCAGGATCCCTGGAACTCGACGCCGGCCTGGGGGTTTCCGTATAACCGATCGGCGCTGGCGCCGACCCCGGCGGCTTCTACGCTGGTCGACGGTGGCCTTGGACAGCGCGTCGTGGGCGTAGGCGTCTATTCATTGTGGAATGACCTCCTTTACCTGGAGAGCGATGTCTACAAGGGCCTCACCGCCCCTGCGATGACCACGCTGGGCCAGGTGCCTAGCGATGGCGACCAAACGACGGCCTTTATCCCGTATGGGCGGATTGCCTTGATCAAGGATTGGGGGAGCAAAAGTCACAACGCGGAGATTGGCGCCTATGCACTGTCCAGCAATGTCGTTTCCGGTGCCGACCAGACCCTCGGTTTCAACATCCGCAAAACCGACGCCGCGCTCGACGCGACTTACCAATATATCTCCGACCCCAGCAAGGTAACCAGCGACAGACTGTCCGCGCATGCGACCTACATCCACGAGACCGCCAAGATGCAGTTGAGCGACGCGCTGGCTTTGGGGGCGCTGGCCGATCATTGGCTCGATACCATGCGCTTTGACGTCTCCTACAGCTTCGCAGCGACAGTCACCCCGTCGGTCCAGTATTTTCGCACCGTCGGCACGGCCGATGCCGCCTATTGGAGCACGCCCAACGGCAGCCCCAATTCGGATGGGATGATTTTCGAAATAGCTTACGTGCCCTGGGGCAAGCCCGATTCGCCGTTTCCGAACGTGAACGTGCGGCTGGCAGCGCAATACATAAGCTATTTCAAGTTCGACGGCAGCTATGCGAACGCCAGCAGAAACAATAACTTCTACTTCAGTCTCTGGACCGCGATGAAATTCTAGCCGCCCCGGATCACCCATCGCTCGACGCAGGAATATCAATCATGTCCATCCGCATCGCAATCGCCATCGCCATCTTGATGGGACTAGTCGTTGCCGTACCGGCTGCGGCCACGATTACGGTTATCCAGCGCGGGCTGGCTTTGAACCTGGCGTCGGTGTCGGTGTCCAAGGGCGACCGGATAAACTTCACGAACGATGACGATGTCATACATAACATCCACATCTTCGGACCGGGAAGCGATGACAGCGCGGACCTCGGCCTGCAGAAGCCGGGGAAACTGCTGAGCTATAAGTTCGACAAAGCCGGCGCCTACAAGGTCCGCTGCAACATCCATCCATCGGTGAAGATGGCGGTGACCGTGCAGTGATACAAGCATCGGTAAGTTGCCGCGGTGCGTGAGTCTCCTCGTGGTACTTTACAGAGCTCACGCGATGTCCGACTTAAAAATGCGCCTCATGGCGCACGCTATCCGACATGAAATCATCGCTTAACGGTTCGCGGCTATCCTGCGGATCGTCGCGGAATTGTACCGCGTTCCGCGACCATTGGTGACGCATGAAAACGTTCGAGACAACAGACCAAACTCTGGCGCGTCGGTGCAGGTACGCCCAATACCGGAATGAAAAAGCGACATTGACGATCGAGGGCTCGTTGGTCACGGGATTGGTCCGCTCGGTGAGAGAGATTGCGTCCAGCCTACCAGCGCGCTGGGTCGTCACGGTCGAAACGAAGAAGAACGTCGCGTAGCGTCCCCGCGCGATACTCCGATCTGGCACCACTTCTGGTTATGGCGGCACTGAGCTGCCAATATCCCCGATGTCTCCTGCTCGGTCGCAATCGAGGTAAAGCAGACGCGGCTCGGACCCGCCAGTTTGGTCGAGAATGACCCACAACGGGCTCCGCATTCGTGTCCAGCGGACATTGATAACCGCGCGACATCGTCGCTCGGGCGAAGTAAGACCCGGCTTCCCGCAAATTTGATGACGGACATTAATTAACTATTAGGCATTACGTTGGAGCTGAACGCCCGCGAAAGATTGCACAGCGGGCAGCTGCAGCCTCGGTCCGGCCTTCGGTACCGGTTTTAGGGATGCCCATGCCAGGACTTCATATTGGTCGATCGACCTTACTTGGAACGGCCGTTGCAGTGACCGCACTCGGCCTGTTCGGCTTTGCCGGCACCGGCCTTGGCTCGGCCGTCGTCGGCGAAACCCGCCGCATCACGCTCGAACAGAAAGCACCCGCCGGCGTCGATGCGATGAAGGCGCAATATCGGCGGCCCGCATCGATCCCCTTTCCCAAGGAAAACCCCTACACGCCGCAGAAGATGGGGCTCGGCAAGAATCTCTATTTCGATACGCGCATCTCAGTGACCTCGGCGCAGTCCTGCGCAAGTTGTCATAGCCCGGGCTTCGGCTGGGCTGACGGACTGTCGGTCGGCGTCGGCCACGGCATGGCCAAGCTCGGCCGCCACTCGCCGACCATCGTCAACGCCGCCTGGGGCGCGGTCTTCATGTGGGATGGCCGGCTTGCCACCCTCGAGGAGCAGGCGCTCGGTCCGATCCAGTCCCCCGGCGAGATGAACATGCCGATCGACCAACTGATGGAGCGGCTCGCTTCCATCGCCGAATACAAGCCGCTGTTCGCGGCGGCCTTTCCCGGCGAAAGCATGAGCCCCAAGACCCTCGCGGCGGCGATCGCGACCTACGAGCGGACCGTCGTCTCCGCACGCGCGCCATTTGATGACTGGATCGACGGCAACGAGAAGGCCATCCCGGAAGAAGCCAAGCGCGGTTTTGCCGTTTTCAACACCAAGGCCCAATGCTCTTCGTGTCATGAGGGCTGGAATTTCACCAATGACGGCTTTCAGGACATCGGCCTGCCGAGCGACGATATCGGGCGCGGCAAGTTCATGCCTGCCGTTATCAAAATGCAGCACGCGTTCAAGACGCCGGGGCTTCGCGAAATCACCCGCCGAAGCCCGTACATGCACGATGGGTCAATCGCCACTCTCGAGCAGGTAGTCGAACATTATGACCAGGGCGGGGTCGACCGGCCAAGCCGCTCCGACCTGATGAAGCCGCTCGGCCTCTCGTCGCAGGATAAATCCGATCTGGTGGCTTTCCTGAAGACGTTGACCAGCAATCTCGATCCGACCGCTGTACCGGTTCTGCCCCGTTGAACCATCAGCACAATCCGAAGGAATATTCGATGCGCAAGCTAGCTACACTTGTTCCAGTCGTTCTCGTCGGTCTGTCGGTTGGCGCGCTGGCGGCTAACCTGACGGTCACCCAGAAGGGCCGCGTGTTCTCAGCCGAGAGCGTCACCATCAAGAAGGGCGAGATGCTGACCTTCCTCAACGACGACAGCATTCCTCACAACATCCTGTCGACCAGCAAGGGCAATGAATTCAATCTGGGATCGCAACCCCCGGGAGCCTCGACGGATGTCACCTTCAAGGAAGCGGGCGATGTGCTGGTCATCTGCGCAATCCATCCGCGGATGAAGATGATGGTTCAGGTTACCGAATAATTTTCGTTTATTGCCCGCGGGAGACTGTTGATGTCGATTCGTTACAAGCTTTTCGGGATTGTCTGCGTCGTCATCAGTCTGGCCTGCGCGCTGGCAGTTTACGGCATTCGCGGCATCTCCGCTTCAGGCGACCTGGTTGTGCGACTCTATGACGGGCCGCTGATGGGCATCAATTTCGCGCGTTCGGCGCATGCTGCAGTGAATGAGGCCCGCCTCCTGGTGCAGCGCCGTGAGGATGCGTCGAAGGAAACGGTAACCAAATTCGAAAAGCTGATCGCCGGCGTCTCGGACGATTTGAAAATCGTTCGCGAGCGTGTCGCGAGCAAGGATGTGGGTGCGGCGCTGGACCGTGCGCAAGCTCATGTTCGTGCGTGGTCGGAAGCCGAATTGAAGATTCTCAAACCACAGGCCGGCGGATTGACCGAGCTTCCCGCAGCTTTCGCGCTGGTGCAGAAGGGCGATGAGACCGTTGCCGCGCTGGATGATCTGGTGGAAGTGGTTGCCGCCTACGGCTTCAGCTATCGGACCGAAGCGGAGGCGGCGGTGGCCGATGCGCGCAGCACCATGCTGTCGCTGGCGATCGGCACGGCCCTGATTGGCCTGATCCTTGCCGTAGCGTTCACCTATTCCATGAGCAAGCCGATTTTCGCCGCGATGCAGATCGCCGAGCGCGTGGCGGCGGGCATCTTCACCGACCAGATCGTGGTTCGCCGGCGCGACGAACTCGGCCGTCTCCTGAAATCGCTGGCGGTGATGCAGAACAGCCTCAAGGCCCGCGCCGACGAAGACATCGCCCTGATGTCCTCGAAGGACCAGATGAACTCGGAACAGACTTCTCGACGGCAGCGCATCGAGGCGGAAGTCGAGGCGTTCCGTTCCGCTATCACATCCGCGCTCTCCAACACCGACGCCATGACCGGCAAGTTGACCGAGACCGCGCAAACCCTGTCATCGATCGCATACGCGGCGGGCCAGCAGTCGACCGAGATGGCTTCCACCGCCGACGAGACATCCACCAATGTCCAGACCGTCGCGGCGGCCGCCGACCAGCTTGGCGAATCCGTGCAGACCATCACGGCGCAGCTTCACGATGCGACCGGCGTTGTGCAGCGCGCCTCGGTCATGGCGAGCGAAGCCAACGAGACGATTGGAGCGCTCGCCAAAGCCGCCCAGCATATAGACGAAGTTGTGGGGTTCATCCGAAACATCGCTGGTCAAACCAACCTGCTGGCGCTGAATGCCACTATCGAAGCTGCGCGTGCCGGCGAAGCCGGACGGGGTTTTGCGGTAGTCGCATCAGAAGTCAAGGCGCTCGCGACCCAAACCGCGAAAGCGACCGAGGAAATCTCGTCCCAGATCGCCGAGGTACAGGTGGCGACAAAACGCGCGGTCGACAATGTCGGCGCTATCACCGCCGTGATGGTGGATATCGACAAATTTACCGCGGCGATCGCCGCAGCCATGACCCAGCAGAACATGGCGGCGATTGAAATATCGGAAAACATCCGCCAGGCTGCCAACGGAACTGCCAGCGTCGCGCAGCGCATCGCGGGAACAGCCGCGTCGACGGAAAATACCAACCGCTCGGCTGATCTAGTGCTCTCGACGGCGCAGGGCCTGTCAAGCCAGGCCGCGGCACTGCGTTCGTCGGTCGATTATTTCCTGACCAACGTCGCGGCCTGAACGAATGCCGAATATCATCAGTTCGCAAACGCCATTGGGGGCCAAGCTTCCTGGAACAACGGCTAAATTCGGGGATGAGGCATGAATGGTACCCTTGAGACATGCCGGCCGCTTTAGTCGGAGAGGCCGCCCAAAGGCGGCCTTTTCTTAACCGCGTCAGTTGATTGACTTCCGCTAATGGCAGGCACATTTGAGACTTTCAGCCCACTGTTTAGGCGGGCCAGCTTTCAGACGATTAAGAGACGTCAATGATAAGCCCCGAGCGCATTGGCAACCCCGGCCGTGAAACCCGTTATAAAAGACCCACGACCCGCACCTGCGCTTCAGGGTTGGGTTCGATGTATCTTTGAGTCGTCCGCAAGTTAGTGTGCCCTGCCAGCAGCTGCACGTCCCTGAGAGAACCGCCGACGGTCGAGATCTTCCGGGCCGCACCAGTTATAAAAGTGCGACGGCCGGAATGACTTGAGCAGCCCAGGAACCCGAGGTGTCGGTACCAGCGCTGAAACATGTTCACGATCGCTTGGGCCGAGGTCCGCAGGGACCTCTCGGTACAGATGACGTGAGGCCCAGCGAACGGTGTCACCAAATCCCGATACTCGATCAGTGCGTCCCTGACCTCGTCGCTCATCGGGATTGCTCTGCCGGACTTCCCCTTGCTCGCCGAGTCCTGAAGGTGGATGGCATGAGCGACCTGGCCCTGGGAGTCGTTGATCATCCACCAGGTCAGGCCGGCGATCTCCTTGGCCCTGAGGCCGACCTTGACCGACAGGAGGAAGATGACCCTGTTTCGCAACGCGTGCCTGGTCTTGGCCAGGTAACCCAGGACGGCCTCTATCTGGCCCTTACTTAACGTCTTCGCTTGTTTGCCCAGTGACATCTGATCCTCCTAACCCATTATTTATAGGCTGCAGGATGCTGGACTGTAATCAGTCAGGATGGGTCGTACATAGCCGTTAGAAAATATTGTTGGGGGTGCAACGGCTTGGATCGACTGATGATAGAAGGGATATTCCATCATCAGTTGAACGTTCAGCTTGCCCGACATCTCCCCCCTTCTTCGATTCAGCTCTTCTTTTCGCTTCTGAGCCGTTCTTCAAGTCCGCAAACCAGTCTTTCCTGAAAATGAAGCAGGTTTCCATCGTTGTCTAGGTGGCTATCATCCGGAATCAGCAATTGAACTCTCAACTTCTTGTTTCGCTGGAGCGCATCAATCAGGACATGATCCTCGTTTTGAGAATCCAAGAAATCTTCGACAAATCGAGTGCAAGATGCACCCATAACATGGACCGACCGTTCCGCTTTCGAGAGGGTCCCGTCGCGGGGTTGGTAGGAATTGAGGGTGGCGTAGTCTCCGGGGTGTTCAACCTCGAATCATCCGGCGTTGAAGCGTCGGACTGGAGACCACGCCATGACGAACAATACCACGAAGCCTGAT
>Ga0302325_10036527_pt1 | contig 10015 bp, 5 predicted proteins | sample Palsa_T0_2_FD_201948 | JGI IMG/M metagenome (GOLD analysis project Ga0302325, IMG submission 201948) | Peat permafrost microbial communities from Stordalen Mire near Abisko, Sweden - Palsa_T0_2 | ecosystem: Environmental > Terrestrial > Soil > Palsa > Peat permafrost | place: Sweden: Abisko... | reverse complement strand
GACCTCTGCCCACCATAGAAAACATGTGAAGTGTTTGCCATTCGATAAATTAAAATGCCCAATATCATTCTCCTAGCAACGATCTTGACAAATTGGATTTGGCTCATCCATCTTCTATTGCAAGCCACTAATTTTGCCTCTAATTATCTTGGTTTGGTCCGCAGTTTCCTCATATCGAGGTGAACAATTCGGGCCTAAGAAAAGTTATCGGTCAAGATTGCACATGGGCTTTTTCTGGACTCAAACTTACAAGCCTTGTACTGCATCACGATACCACCGTCCATTGGTTTCTAACCTTGTACTAGAAGCTCCGCTATTCTCCGCTATTCTGGGCACCTTTTCGGAAGCTAACTTGCAATCAGGGCGAAAGTAGCTGTGAAGGAACGCATTCATCGCTCCTTACTGAGACGCTGTGCGATTGCACGAATAATCCATCTCAGTCTAGACCCTGCGCTAGAGCTTACTTCACAGTATGAGAGACTCTATTTCCACTTAGGTGGCGGGACTGCAGCGCCACCGGCTCCTGAATCGGCTTCATCATCCTGCTTTTCGCATTTTGGAACTTCTTTTTACTTTGTCTGTGAGGCCTGGCTGTCCGCTCCCTCCCGTGTGCAAATCTTTTTCCGAAAACAAATTGGATCGTTGGAGAATTCGTGAAACAGCGGTGGGCTCTAATTTAGATATCCTCTTGCCGCTGCGCACCGCAATATCTCGGGGAAGGAGTCCCTGAGCGTTTGCAATCTTTCGGTCGGCTCCTTTCTCTAGCAAAAGTTCAATACCTTCTTTCCAATGTCCTGCCGCCGCATAGTGCAGAGGTGTGTCGCCCGATTTCTTGTTCTTGATATTCACATCTGCACCCTTTTCTAGCAATAATTCAATACCTCCTTTCCAAAGTCTTGTTGCCGCATAGTGTAGAGGTGTGTCACCCGTTTGGCTATTTTCATATGCACCATCCCGTAGCAACGATCGAATACCTTCTTTCCAATGGTTGCTCGCCACATAGTTCTTGATTTTTTTAACTTTTACGGAAGTCAGCATTGGAAACACAGCTACGGGGTGGTATGGCTTCCGCTTACAATTTACAGCTGCACCTTCCTCTAGCAATAATTCAATACCCTCTTTCCAAAGACTTGTTATTGCATAGTGCAGAGGTGTGTCGCCCGTTTCGCTATTCTGAATATTTATATCTGCACCATAGGCCAAGAGAAGGCAAACATTTGGTAGTAGCCTCTTCTCCGTAGCGATGTGAAGCGCACTCTCTCCTTTGTGGTTGAGACCGTTGACGGGAAGTTTTGAGTCCTTAGAATAGACATCCTTGGGAACCTGGATCAACAACTCCCCTACATCAAGGTCGACAAAGACAATGTCGGTGGCCAAGGTAGAACCTGCTTTACCATTCTTGTTTAGCGCGTACATCCTGCTAAGGATATACTCAATAACCTTGACATTGTCGATGGCGCTGACCAAGTGAAGGGTTGATTTGCCATTATTGTCTAGCGTGGACATCCTGTCAAGGATATACTCAATAGCCGTATTGTTTTTGCGCTGCACCGCGAGATCCAACGCCGTAAGGCCTAAATTATCTTTGATATTGATCTCCACCTTGGCGTTGAGTAGGATATGCATGAGTTCATCGTTACCCGCGAGGACTGCATGATGCAACGCTGATCTCCCATCTATGTCAACGCCATCACTCTCTACCCCAGCATCTACCAGCCACTGTACAATAACGCTAGAAAGTCCCATTTTGCAAGCAATGTGAAGGGCGGATTCGCGTCTACTCGTTTTTGCGAAAAGGAAGTGGGCTGGATCTGATTCTATCAGAAGTTCAACGGTAACTTTTGACCCGGAATCAACAGCAGCAACGAATAGTTGATTTTCCAGCGGACGTTTGGACGAGTTGATGGTTGCGCCGTAATCCAGCAGTAACGTCAAAATTTCAGCATGTCCTCCCCAGCATGCATAATAAATTGGGGTTTGATTGAAATTTTGTTCTTCTTGATCAGGACTGACTCCACGGTGAAGGAGTTCTTGGACAACCCATGCCAGCCCTTCCTTACAGGCCATTTTAAGGGTGACATGAGCTTGTAACATCACGTCCGTAGTTCGGTTGATGAGTACTTGCGCTGTGGTTTCCTTCCCAGCTTCGCACGCCTTCATAAACGGTGTCATCCCTTGTGAATCCATCGCGTCTGCATTTGCTCCTTGATCCAAGAAGAAAAGCACTGCTTCTGTCCCGCCAGACAGTGCCGCGAAGTGCAGAGGAGTCCCGAGCTTACCAGCCCCAACACCTATTTCGGCTCCCCGTTGGAGTAAAATACCAATGAACTCAACCTTGTTGAGCAATGCAACTATGTGAAGAAGGGACGCCTCGTTCTTTGACACGGCTGTGATACCTCCTCCATGCTGCTGTTGTTTGATAGCCTCCATTACTTCATCAAACAATACCCCGTTCTTCCCTGACAGCATTTCGCGGTCCCACCGCCAGATGAATGACCTGAGCAGGGATACCGCAGCCGGACGTGTGATTTCTGTTTCACAAAGAGCATCGATTTCATTACACAGAAAGTGCAGATTATCGACTTCGTATCCTTTACGCTTGTCGTAGACCCCAAAAGAACCACTCTTTACTGGCATCTTCATTTCTATCTTCGCCCATCCCGACATCGAAGGACCCTCCTGAGACCAAATCCATTTCTCTATGGCTGCGTAGGTCGCATCGCTCATAGATACGACGCTTCCTGTGACCGAGGCAGTGTCGGATTGCATTGCAACGGAAGTCAAAGACTGGGCAGTCTCGAGAACCTCGGTGATATGATCATATACTTTGGCTTCAAAATTTATGTCCACTTCTTCATCCTCAGCTGGGTGGCCAGAGTCAGATGGGGGAAGATCCATTGAAAGTGCTGAATGACGTGGCGGCGTGTTCGCCTCGACTGGACCTGGTTCAAGCTGGCTTCGAATTACTCTAGTTTCCTCCAGAATGCAGTTGATCTTTGATGTCAAAGTCTCATGGAGTGCCTCGTTGTTCATGTTCTGGGACACTAAGCACATCTGCAAGGCCGGCTGCATCGTTGAGTTATAGGTATTGATCTGTCGTCTTAGAGTCGTGACCTTTTCGTATGCCACACCGAGCTTAACATTCTTTACTACCTTGGCGAATGGATTATTGCTTGCCCCTCCAAGCTTGCCCAAAATTTTCTCGAGAAGAGCCAATGTTTTACTGCAATCATCGAGTGATCGTTTCACATGATTCCAGAAGTCCCCTTCACTGGTTCGCACTGCTTCCGCAATCGCTGGGCGTCGCAAGTTTTGATCGATGGCACTCAAAACCCTAGAGTAGGCTACTACCTCGGTGGCAAAGGATTCGACTTCTTCATCAACGTCTTTGGTTTGATTCACCCACGTGTATATCTGCTTGGACAATCGAACGCAGACGAGCGCTACACTGCCTGAAGTCGACGCAATTGATAGAGGGTCCATGGCAGCGTCATAAGCTATCTTTTAACATATCAAGCTGGCGTTGCTGGGATTGGAGAGTTGTTGAAGGATCAGGCTGCATCCATCGAAATTGAATACCACGATGTTGTGAGGGATTACGTACATCCAGGAAAACCTAGTTGGCAATATCAAGTCGCTCGCCGTAACGAGGCAGATTCAGAAAACGTGACGAATTTTTAACAAGACGGTAAAATATAGTTTGTGCAGAATTGAAAGTCAGGACCAGGTAATTATGAAGAACATTTGTATCGAGCCAGCCACTAACCAAAGATTTATGATTAACAAGTTGAGTAAGTAGGCGAATTTAAAAGCTCATGACTCTGTCCCATCCTGACTCGAGTTAGAGTCACGTGTGCTAATCTATCTCCTCAAGATATGTAGTCTAAACGTGATAAAAATTAGTGCAGGGCATAATTCACTTTCTAGAAGGGCAAGTCATCTTGATCAATGCCTCTGAAATTGGAATGTACCCTTACTAAACTGTTACTATAATAATCGCGTCTAGATTGATGTTCATCGAAAATCTACGGCTCATTACTTAATATTTCACCCTAAAGAACGCTGGCCTCCACTTCGTAGTTGACATACCAAACAACTCCCAAGAGCCACCGACTCGCCTAGCACACTCTGAACACCTTAAGACTTCAATTGATCTTCATATTAGAACATTTACTTCATATTGTTCAGGAATTTTTCTCCCATGAATATTTTTTGAGTGTCCCGAACCTTTGAAGGGTTGTATGCGAGCTGAGAAGTGGACCCTTGCTTTCTGCCAACAGCGTCGATTACAAGTTAATCAGTTAGTAAGATCAACATCTTTTCTCCGGTCTGTTAAATCGTCGACATGTGGTCTGTCAGAAATTGTTTCTCGGAGAACAATAACATTATTATCCCAGCTCGGATACAGTCTGTGGATCCCACAGTTCGCTCGGCCTTCCAGCTTCTCTTTCGCCTCCTCCTAGCTCACTTACACCTTGCTGGCCCACAAACTCGCTAGGCTTTTTGAATAGATCTCTCCCTTCCGCGTTCTGTAATTCCACCAATTCCTCGTGTATGGCATGCTGGTCAGCCTTATTCGAGCGCTTTCTCCAGCAGAAGTACCAAATTACCGTAACAATAAAAGTAATGACCACAACGCCACCGATTACCCCACCGGCAATTGCTCCAGTGTTCGAACTTTTGGGTGGAGGAGTGGAAGTGGGAGTGAGAGTGCCAGTCGATGATGATGTCGTGCTTGCGAAAGTTGATGAAGCTGTTATGCCATCCTGATCAGTCTAGTTCTACTTCTTCCGTAGCCGATAACCGTACCTGCTCCTGTACTGATAATGCTCAGCAAAACCTCCCCACTTTTAAAGCCGTACCCAGGCTCCGCACACCCGTCACTTTTACCTGGCGAAGCGTAGCCCGTGTATTTCTGCTCGCAGCAAAAGTAACCATTATTATCATACAGATTCCACGTTTGATTTGCGCATTGAGGATTTTGTACTAAGATACTGGTACAATTTGCTGAGGTAGGACAACACTGCAAGGCGTGGTTAGTTTGTTCTTAGCGCTGGAAATATTTTCTTTTCGAAGTGCTGGCTTACATCGACATTGGACTGGCTTGGACAAAACGAATCTGCTGGGCAGCAGGCACGGTAAGGGTGTTCTGTAGCACCACAGTCTACACCGGTAATCGGGCAGGTACCATTTATACGGAGAGCGAAGCCAGAAGTTGACACCGACATTATTTAGAAGTAATTGTTAGAACGGGTAAGAGTTCAAACCATAATGAAGCGGAAGAAAGAGATGGAATTGGGGAAACAGGTTCAAGCACAGGGCAGAGCAAAAATCTGTAAGCTTATCCAGATCGTGGTAGGGGCTGCATCCTGGAGTCAGCGCTAGACATTCAGCTGTTGAACCCCTGAATATTCGCTGTCACAGACTGGTCTGACTCAATTGCAGAATCTCTCGGCCAAGGCTGTAGGCTCACTTCCAGTCAGCAATGGCATCATAGTATGGCAGGCCTGAGAACCAAAAGCCATTGAGGGAAGAGGCGCCTCTTAATCCCTGATGCAACATCCAACCTTCCGCGGAGAAAAAAGTCATCGATTTTGGCATCTCAAACAACACCACAACACTAGCATTTACTTCATTAATAAATCGAACCAAAAGCTTCTCGTGACTTAATATACTTGTGTAAGGTTAGGTGCTCTTTTATTTTCTAAGTTGGCTCCTATTATCTCAAGAACGTGTGTTAAAGAAGGGACTTTTGGTGTTCGCGCAGGGACTAACTCGGCGACTTTTTCTCCGTCAAAAATGAATTGCCCTCATCAGCAGGGTTGCACGGATGTGGCGTGAGGACAAGATAAAGTCCCCATTTTCGGGGAGAACAGGGATTCCAGCCCTGTCTGATTCGCCGGCTTGGGTTCACTCCCTTCAGTAGACTTCTTGCCGAGGAAACTCCGTAACTCGAAGTAGCTTTTTTTTGTCTAGTTTATATTGTTAAATAACCTGCTTTTCTTCAATGACTAATCAGGCCTGATAGTGTAAGCAACTTCACCCCTGACGAATGATCGTCATTAACATCAATGCAGTCAGTGGTAGAATTCTTGCTTTGGGTGCAGCAACAGCACTGCTTGTAAGAGGTCTCCGGTTCAATCCCGGATTAGGCCCTATGGAATCATTTTTTTTGTTTTTTTATTTTTATTTTTTTTAAAATAAATTTTGGAGGTCGACAGACTCAACACCCTTGTAGGCGATGCCCACTCTCAATGTCCAGCTCTTGATTGAGTCTGAAGCGCCAAGCTTGCATCACAACGACGTTTCGACGACGACAAATACCCTCCTCGCTGTAATCGAGATGCTCTCACAGCTATACCGAATCGACAAAGCTTCTTCCCCTCCGTCAACACAACGACAGCAACCTATTTACCTATTCAAGTCGACATATCCATTGCTTTAAGCTGACAAACAACATAGCAAGGTATTAAGGAACTTTTGCCGCCCTCCAACTCCCCAAAGCGACCTCGACTTGTAAATGCTAATATCAACTGTTTGAAGCTAAATATAGCAGGTGCAGCGAGCGCAGCTGCGACTCGCTTTAATAAGAGACTACTAGAGAAGGAGGCGCGTAGAGAATGCCGGTACGGGGAGAGAAACCGGATTAACCTCTTTCATTCGGGGACGAGGGGAATTTGACGGAGCGGAATGGATCTATCCCTCTTCCTCTGAAAGTCCTTTATCTTTGAACTTGTTCTCTTTACAATCTGCAAGAACTTATAGGTGGAACTGTATAAATCCAGAGTAGAGCTTCGAGTTCGCTTTCTCAAGGGCGACTGGACAAAGGCCCTGGGCTCTGGCTGACTGTACGTGACAGTAGCACTTTGTCTTCAGGTAACAAGAGAGATCTCAGGCCGCGGAAGATCAATATTAAGTCCATAGAATTTTCTTTTGATATCTTAAAGAAAGTGTAACCGCCCATTCCTGATTCGAGTGCGAAGACTCAAGTTTGAGGACTGTTTATGCCCACTAGAGCGAATTAAAGACACACAAAAGCGTCGAGTAAAATTATCATGATCTCATTAGATCACAATTTCTATACTTGAAGGAGTTCGCTTACAGTGAGCTTCCCGTCCTTTCTATACACTTGCCATATCCCACAATATTATACAGCTCCCCCCTCTATCTTTCTACTTCCCGCCAATCTTTCTCCCCAAACTCCTCTTCTCCGCATTCTTCGCAAACCTCACCTCCCTCTTCTTCCACGCGGTCCAGCGATCCCTCGGCTTGAACGCCTTAACCTTAACCCCCGCCCTCTCCGCCGCCCTCCCAATCTCCCAATTACCCTCTCTATACATATATCCCGGTCTCAGCTGCAGATTCCTACCCTCTTCACCCTTCCTGTCGCCCTTCTTCTTCAACACCTTCACTACCTCTCTCTTCCTCTGACCTTCAACCACTCCACTCTCCAACACCAAGTCGGAAACCACGGGCTCAGCACCCTCCGCACCAGGAAGTGCGGGAGGAGCGGCCTCCATTTTCACAGCAACCATATTCAATCGTCTCCTCCGTTGCGCATTCCTAGGCAAAGGCAGTACCTGGTCCCGCTCAAACACAACACCAATGTATTGACGCTTTGGATGTCGTTCTGGATCCTTGTAGTATTTCACATAGCCCGATTCAGTTGCGTAGATGGTGTGGTCGCGGCCCATAGCGCAGTTTTCACCAGGGAACCAGTGTGTGCCTCTTTGTCTGAAAATAATGTTGCCTGGAATGACATATTGCTCTGTTTAATCCAGAATCAGCACTTGCAGAGAAGGGAGAAGGTGGAGGGCAGGTCAAGGAGAAGAATACGGACCTCCAGATTTCTTAGCACCAAGCCGTTTCCCCGGCCCATCTTTCGCCTTGTTGACTGCTCCCTGCTGAGCGTGTGATGCGTGGCGGACGAAAACCAGCGGCTTGATGGCCAGTGCAGCAAACGCTTCGTTCAGACATGCTCCAGAGCTCCCCGACGGAGAAGAGCGCGCAATTGAGGCGAGCGCAGCTCGCAAGGGCGGTTGTAATCGTGGGAGAAGCATCGTGGGCTGAACCTCCCTCAAATTCGACGGATGAAGTGAGGTTGTCGTCGAGCTCAAAAAGCTTCGGAAAGTTTTGACAGGGGTGCTTTCGCGCTAGTGAAAATGTACGACCATCTCGACCTCTCTTCACGGGCATTGCGAAGGGGAAGACAACCAACATGGCGACTTCAAGGCCAATGCTGGCTCAATTGAGCAGGCTTTGCCTTTCACCACGTATTCCTGGAGCGAGATTTGAAGGGACGAGGTTCCTGAGCGCCACAGCAGCATGTGCATCCAAGGGCAAGATTATTAGCAAGAAGGAGAAAGCAGGCCCTGCTTCAAAGGGACAGAATCCGCAGAAGAACAAGAAGAAGGATGATAGCGGGCGGAAGAAAAAGAAGGCAAGGACAACGTATAAGACCTATGATGCGAAGGATGCGGAGATGTTTAGTTTGTGTGATGCTATGCGGTTTGTTCCCTTTCCCTTTCCATCCTCTCCACCCCGCTCCCCGAAAGTGTAGTAGCTAATGATTGGTGATGAATAGATACATTCGAGCCTTTGAAGTCGGACGCCCACCTACATCGGCGAAATACGAGATGGCGATCAAGCTCAAATCCCAGAAGAACGGTCCGGTGATCAGAAACCGATTACGGCTTCCTCACCCAGTCAGAACAGACATCAGGATCTGCGTCATCTGTCCGCCGGACTCTAAATATGCTGAGCAAGCACGAGCAGCAGGCGCCTCGTTAGTAGGCGAAGAAGCAATCTTTGAGGCGGTGAAAGACGGGAGAATTGAATTCGACCGGTGCATCTGCCAGACCGATTCCCTCGACAAAATGAACAAAGCGGGCCTTGGGCGAATTCTCGGCCCGCGAGGGCTGATGCCGAGTACGAAGTTAGGGACCGTGGTTAAGGATCCAGCGGCTGTCTTGAAGGATATGGTTGGAGGCGCAGAATATAGGGAGAGGCTAGGGGTGGTGAGGATGGCGATTGGACAGTTGGGGTTCACGCCTGAGGAGATGCAGAGAAACATTAGGACGTTTATTGAGGCTGTTAAGAAGGACATGGCACATTTGAATGACCGGATTAATAAGGAGTTGTCCGAAGTGGTGCTGAGTTCTACGAATGCACCAGGGTTTCCGCTGAATGGGGATTTTATTTCGGCGGATTCGCAGATCACGACTAGAGACTTGTCTACGTCTTGAGTGTATAATTGTAGATTAGATGTAGAATATTCATTTTGTCTCCGAACGCCACGCTATGCTACACTTTTGTCTTATGATTTCAAACCCTTGAGCACTTTGATAGCCTCGATCTCTGCTCCAAGATCTCCGTAGATACCTAATATCTTGACCAGTCTCGTCTTGCCCGGATCACCTATAGATGCTGTCAATTTCAAAGCTGCAGTGAGATCAAGAAGAATAGTATTCTTGACTCGTTGTATCCGTGAGTCCTGAGCTATAATGAATGGATGGTCTTTTCCAATGCTGGTTGATAAAAGCTCGACATGTCGATAATCCGCTACAAGGGTCTGGAGCTTTCTGATACTGGTTCCACCAACAACATTCTCGGCATCTTCTTCATCGTCGTCGTCTTCGCTGTCACTCCAAGGCTCATCTCCTCCGTTGACGGAACGCCCGAGTGAAGCAACCATGAGTCTATCCTCGAGTTCCTCCAGCCGAGCATCAACTTCCAACAACTTCCTGCCCAAAGCAATCTCCCTTGCAACGGTCTTCTTCTCTGTGAGAAGACCCTCTACCTCCACTTTCCTTTCTCTGACCTTTCCTCTCACGTCTTCAACACCTCTTTTGAAGCCCAGTAACCCGACTCTTACACCTTCGACCTTCTCTTCACCGCCCTTCAAATCCGAACCGAGGCTTAAAAACTGCTCATAGTTCGTGTTGACGAGATCCAGTAATTCTTTTGATAGAGCTTGAGATCTTTCTCTGAGATCAGACCGAAGATCCTCGAGCGT